>Ga0207813_100118_pt1 | contig 61346 bp, 57 predicted proteins | sample A23E3SouthBayCA_2_FD_187730 | JGI IMG/M metagenome (GOLD analysis project Ga0207813, IMG submission 187730) | Aerobic enrichment media microbial communities from Eden Landing Ponds, California, USA - A23 E3 (4) (SPAdes) | ecosystem: Environmental > Aquatic > Marine > Unclassified | place... | reverse complement strand
TCGTCCGCCGACTCGTCGGCGTCATCACCGAGGTCGCCGTCGACGGCCAGCCGCTCACGCGGGTCGACGAGGTGCTGGGCGACTCGTCGCTGCAGGGCGGGAAGGGCGTGCCCCGGATGCCGCCCGAGCCACTGGTGCTGACGGGCGTGAGCTACCCCGGGGTGACGTTCTCGGTCGACGAGGAGGCCGTCGAGAGCGCCCGCGGCGTGTTCGGCCAGCGGCGCGTCGACGCGCTGGAGCGGGTTCGCGTGGCGGAGACGGTGCTCTCGGGACTAGAGTAGCGTAGCGGATCGTCACTCCGAGTCGGTACTGCTCGTGTTCGACAGCGTCGAGACGTCGACGATCGACCCGTTCTCACGGACGCGCTCCCAGTCCGTGATGTCCGTCACCGTCCCGTTCGCCGTGTCTATCCGGACAGTGTACTGCAGGTCCTCCGGGGGCGTTTCAGTGGTGTCTCGGATGTTCACCACGGCCCGGTTCTCGACGGAGGAGGTGTGGCGACCGATCATAACTGACCCGTCCGTCTCCCCAGTCTCGTTCAGAGAGACCGTGAACGTGTCGCTCCCTGCCATCTCGCCGGTGGAGTTGACAGCCTGTGCGTTGACGACGGAGGCGTTCACTCCTCGAACCGGTTCGACCGTGAGTTCCGCCGACGGGATCCCCTCGACGGCCTCCCGGACCGTTCGGTTGTCGAGGGCGACCGTCCGGGCCCGTTCACGTTCCGCGGGTGAGAGCGGGCGTCGTTCCCGGGTATCGACTGTGTACTGTGTGGTGTTGGTCCGGTCGATTCTGACCTCGCTCACGTGAGAGAGGTTCGTGACTACCGTCCGTGACTGATCGGCTTGTGCGACGCTCAAGTTCCCGTCGGCCACGACGAACTCCGCGCCGGGACGTTGGACCGCATTGCCGGCCCCGAACGCCGTCCCGATGCCGGCCAGTCCCACGCCCACGACGGTGAGACCGACGAGCAGGAGGAGGCGGCCGCATCTCTCGGAGGGCATGTACGCCCGTTGGCTGAAAGACCCCTTCAACCCCCGGTTGAAACACGTTCGAAACCGCTTTGAAACGCGTTTCACGGCCGTTACGGCCCGGTTCGACCGGTACATCTAAACAGTCCGTCTCCCGAACGGTTCCACATGAGCCCCCGTGCCCTCCAGCGCGCGCATCTCCTGGCGGCGGTCGTCTTCGTCGCCGGCGTGCTCGTTCTCGCCGTTCAGTTGCTCACGCCGTCCCCGGTCGTGGTCTCCCTCGGGGAGAGCGGTGCCCAAACGACGACGATCGGTCAGTACTTCACCTACAGCGAGGTGGCCGTCGTTACTGTCGCGGCCTGTGTCTGTGGCGCTAGCGGGACGTTCATCCTCACTCATGACACCACGCAGGGGATCGAGTCCCGCGGGTCCGCGGACTCACACGCGGGCAACTCACGGTCAGCGGACCAGCTACGCGCGGCAGGCGACGGTGGCGTCGATGTGGCGCCCAGTCGCGCCGAGACACCCACAGGCCGCGAAGGAGCCGAGGCCGTCGAGGAGCGCTGGCAGACGACGCTCGACCGACTCGCGAACAACGAGGCGGCCGTCTACGAACTGTTGGTAGACGCCGACGGGAAACTGCCCCAGCGCACGCTGGTCGAGGAGACGGAGCTCTCGAAGGCCACGGTCAGTAGAACCCTGGACGCACTCGAACACAGGGACCTCGTCGAACGACGCCGCGACGGCATCGGGAACACCGTCTTGCTGAAGTAGCGGGTCGGGTGACAGGGTCTGAAACCGTTTACAACCGCTTGTAGAGACGGTTTCCAATCAAGACCTATCAGCTCTTTCAACCAACTGGTAGCTGCGGCGAGTCAGGGCGACGGCCGGTCCCCGCTGACGGCGACGTGCCCTCCCGCCCGACTCGCCACGAACACTATGCGACACGAAACACTGACAATCGCGCTCGCGGCACTGCTCGCCTTCGGGGTGAGCGGTGCCGTCGCCGCGCCGGTAACGGAGCTGTCGCCGGCCACCGACGAACAGCCACCCGACTACACCGTCGAGGTCATCGATCCGGATGACAGACTGACTGATGAGGAGATCGCCGAGATGCGGCACCTCGCGTGGAGCCGAGACGACGTGCGGGCGGAGTTCGAGGACACTGACACCGTCCACTTCCAGATCGAGGCCGTCGACGGCGACCTACAGGTGTACCTCGCGACCGAGGAAGACGCACCGCCCCAGGTCGTGGTCGATATCGCGCACGATGAAGGGGAAGTCACCCAGGTCGAGACACTGGACAACGTCGTCGCGGCCGGCGATGTAGAGTCGATGGAACTGTCGCCGGTGAACGACTCGATGGCCGCCAACGGGTCGACGGTCACGTTCGACTCGGTGTCCGACACCACAGTGCTCTCCGCCGAGAATAGCACCAACGTCGAGACGGTCGACGTGACTGGGGTCGAAACGGACTCAGACGCGGTGACGGTCCAAACCGCGAACGAAACTGCCGACTGACCCGTCGGCCACGCTCCATTCTGCCACCGCATTTTTCGCCTCGTGTGTCGACTGGCGTGTCGAGGGTACCTACGCGTCGGTAACGAGCACTCTCCGGACCGAGGCCGAGTGACTACTCGTTCCCAACACTCTCCCTGTCGCTGCATCGGGTACTGCCGAGATGATCCGTACGCAGGTCTGCTGGGAAACGAGGGCCCGGATCGTCCCGGACATCGCCATCGACGCCGTGTGGCTGGTGGCGGCCGACGCGCTGTTCAGAATCGGCCTGACCGGCTGGCTGCTCGCACTCGCAGTCGCCGCCCCAGCGACGTTGCCCGCGACGGGCACGCTCCGCGGTCGATTACTCCCACCCCTCGGGCCACAACGACGCCGCCTTCATCCCCGTCTCGAACTCCAGCTCCCGGAACGTGTCGGCCAGCTCCTCGGTGTCCAGTCGGTCGGCGTCCGTCGACGCCAGCTCGTCGACCAGCAGCGCCGTCAACACGCCGTGTTCCCGGAGGTTCCGCTCGTCGACCTTGTCCCGCGTGTCAGCGTGGGTGTGCCCCCAGCCGCGCCCGCGTTCGCCGCTGTCGCTGTGGAGTTGCACCGACGGCACCCCCGCACGGACGAACGGCCACTGGTCGCTGAACGGGTGTGGATCAGACTCCACCTCGATGGGGTGGTTCGCGCGCTCGCTTACGCGCTCGGCCGCCGCGGCCGTCGACTCGGAGGTGTGCGTCAGCGCGATCAAGTCCCGGTAGCGGCCGCCGCCGTCGACGTTCATCACCGCCGCAACGTCGTCGGTATCGACAGATTCCGCGAGGTGTTCGGCGCCGAGCAGCCCCACCTCCTCACAGCCCACGGCGACGACGCGGACGCCACAGTCGAGGTCGGCCCCCGCCTCGCTCAGCACGCGGGCGGCGGTGAGCACCGTGGCGACCCCGCAGCCGTTGTCCAGCGCGCCCTCCGCGATGTCGTGGCCGTCGTAGTGGGCGAGCAAGAGGAGTTCCTCGTCCGTCTCGGGGCCGAGGCGGCCCTGCACGTTCTGACTCTGCCCCGTCGTGGTCTCGGCGTCGACGGTCAGCCGAACGCGGGTGTCGTCGGCGGCGAACTCGGTGAGCCACGCCCCGGTCTCCTTGCTCACGCCAACTGCGGGGGCCTCGGCCTCGCGGCCGAACGTGAGCGAGCCCGTCGGCGGCAGTTGGCCGGGGACGTGGTTGGCGAACACGAACGCCGCGGCGCCCTGCCCGACCGCGTAGCCGAACTTCTCCATGCGGTGAATGAACCGCCCGCCCTCCGGCGTCGTCGTCGACGCGACGACGACCTTCCCCTCGACGTCGAGCTCGTCGATCTCCGCGGGGGTCCCGTAGCCCGCGTGAACCAGTTCGCCCTCGACCTCGCCGGCCGGCGAGTACGGCAGTGCGATCGTCTCGAACTCCCGCTCGACCGGCGATCGGACCCGGATCGAGGAGTCCCCGCGCTGCCACGCCTGCATCTCGAAGGGGTCCTGTGTCACGTCCCGGACGCCCGCGTCGCGGAACGCGTCGGCGACGATCTCGGCGGCCCGCGCCTCCCCCTCGCTGCCGCCCATCCGGCTCCCGATAGCGGTCAGGTCGGTCAGGAACTCCCCCGGCGTCTCGTCGGTCCAGGTGCGCCCGATCGCGGCCTCGAATCCGTCCATGCACCGGCCTGTGTGAGGGCGCCCCAAAGGCGTTCCGGGGCGAGCGGGAGAAGCAGCAAAACCGGCCGCGGGCCCCTCGCTCGTCGCGTGAAGTGAGAAGACTTACCACCGAATCCGACACTACGCCAGCACGATGAGCACTGTCCCCGAACGCGAGGATATCGACGAGGAGTACAAGTGGGATCTGGCGTCCATCTTCCCCGACGAGGAGACGTGGCAGGAAGCCTACGACGACGTGGAGGCGCGCGTCGACGACCTCCGGGAGTACGAGGGGCGCGCGACCGAGAGCGCCGAGACGCTCGCCGAACTGCTCGAGGAGTACGAGGCCGTGATGCGCGACGTGGCGAAGGTCGGCGCCTACGCCCGGCTGCGGTCCGCGGAGGACACGCGGAATCAGGAGTACCAGGCGATCGCCGCCAAGGCGGAGTCGCTGCAGTCGGAGGCCTCCAGTGCGACCAGCTTCCTCGAGCCCGAACTGCAGGAGCTCGACTGGGAGGAGGTCGAGGCGCTGATGGCCGAGGAGCCCGCCCTCGAGGAGTACGAGCACTTCTTCGACGACGCGCTGCGGATGAAGCCCCACACGCGCTCGGCGGAGGTCGAGGAGCTGCTGGCCGACCTCTCGGAGATCACGAACGCGCCGTCGGACATCTACGGGATGCTCTCGAACGCCGACCTCTCGTTCCCCACCGTCGAGAAGCCCGACGGCGACGAGGTCGAGATTACCCAGAGCAACTTCACGAAGCTCCAGAAACACGAGAACCGGGAGTTCCGCCGCGAGGTGTACGAGCAGTACTACGAGACCTGGGACGACTACCGCAACAGCGTCGGCACGTCGCTGCAGAACTCCGTGAAGAAGGACGTGAAGCTGGCGGAGGCACGCAACTACGACACCGCCCGGCAGGCCGCGCTCGACGGCACCAACGTCCCGACGGACGTGTACGACACCCTCGTCGACACCGTCCACGACAACCTCGACTACCTCCAGCGCCACGCCGACCTGAAGCGGCAGGCCCTGGGCGTCGACGAGCTCGGGATGCACGACGTGTACATGTCCCTCACGGGCGAGGAGGGCCCCGACGTGAGCTACGAGCAGGCCAAGGAGTGGATCGTCAAGGCCGTCGCGCCGCTGGGCGAGGCGTACCAGGCCCGGATGGAGGAGGGCCTCGAGAGCCGCTGGGTCGACGTGTACGAGAACCGCGGGAAGCGCTCGGGCGCGTTCTCCTCGGGGACGTACGACACCCAGCCGTTCATCCTGATGAACTACCAGGACGACGTGAGTTCGATGTACACGCTGGCCCACGAGCTCGGCCACTCGATGCACTCCGAACTCGCCGCCGAGGAACAACCCTGGCAGTACTCCAGCTACGAGATCTTCGTCGCCGAGGTCGCGAGCACGGTCAACGAGACCCTGCTGACCCACTACCTGCTGGAGAACGTCGACGACGACGAGATCCGCGCCCACGCGCTGGATCAGTACCTCGAACGGTTCCGCTCGACGCTGTACCGCCAGACGATGTTCGCGGACTTCGAACAGCGCGTCCACGAGCGCGCCGAGAACGGTCAGCCGCTCACCCCCGACGCGTTCGACGAAGTGTACGGCGGCCTCAAAGAGGAGTTCTACGCCAACGCCGACGTTGACGACCTGATCGCCAAGGAGTGGATGCGCATCCCCCACTTCTACTACAACTTCTACGTCTACCAGTACTCAACGGGTATCTCGGCGGCGGTCGCAATCGTCGAGAAGATCCGCGAGGAGGGCGAGGACGCCGCCGCCGACTACCGCGCGGCGCTCGAAGCCGGCGGCGCCGAGTACCCCATCGACGTGCTCGAGATCGCGGGCATCGACATGACCAGCCCCGAGCCGATCGAGTCCGCACTCTCGGTGTACGGCGACCGACTGGACGACGCCGCCGAGCTGATGGATCTCGAGTAGCGTCCTGATAGACCGCCACTAGCGCGCTGATCGGGCCCGGACTCGCGCCGGGGCTCGACGGCGTCGGCGCCGATTCCCCGACCCAAAGGCACATTTACGCCTACCCCTAAACCCGGACAGAGAGATGTCACGCAGTCCTTCCCTTCCCGACCGCCCCCGACTCGACCTGGATCCCGAAATGTCCCAGGCCGAGCGACTGGAGGCGATCCGGGAACACTTCGAGCGGCTCGTTCAGGTCAACGAGGAGCTGGACGAGCGCCTCCAGGACGCCGAGGGGCGCAAGGCGGAGCTCCGCGAGGAGGTCGACCAGCTCAAACGACGCAACGAGACGCTCAAAACGTCCTCGCTCTACCTCGCGACGGTCGAAGAACTGACCGAGGACGGCGTCGTGATCAAGCAGCACGGCAACAACCAGGAGGTCCTTACCGAACTGTCCCCCGCCCTCGAAGGGGAGGTCGAGGCGGGCGACCGCGTCGCCATCAACGACTCCTTCTCGGTCCAGCAGCTGCTCGACGACGAGACCGACGCCCGCGCCCAGGCGATGGAGGTCGAGGCGTCGCCGGACGTGACCTACGACGACATCGGCGGCATCGACGACCAGATCCGCGAGGTGCGGGAGGCCGTCGAGGACCCGCTGATCAACGCCGAGACGTTCCGCGAAGTCGGCGTCGAGCCGCCGAGCGGCGTCCTGCTCCACGGGCCGCCCGGGACGGGGAAGACGATGCTCGCGAAGGCGGTCGCCAACGAGACCGACGCGACGTTCATCAAGATGGCTGGCTCCGAGCTCGTCCGGAAGTTCATCGGCGAGGGCGCCCGGCTGGTGCGTGACCTGTTCGAGCTCGCCAACGAGCGTGAGCCCGCCGTGATCTTCATCGACGAGATCGACGCCGTCGCCACCACGCGAACCGACTCGAAGACCTCCGGCGACGCCGAGGTCCAGCGGACGATGATGCAGCTCCTCTCGGAGATGGACGGGTTCGACGACCGTGGCGAGGTGCGCATCATGGCCGCCACCAACCGCTTCGACATGCTCGACGAGGCGATTCTCCGCCCCGGCCGCTTCGACCGCCTCATCGAGGTGCCCAAGCCCGAGGTGGAGGGGCGCCGCCGGATCCTCGAGATCCACGCCGCCGACCTCAACCTCGCAGACGACGTGAACTTCGACCAGCTCGCCGAGGAGCTCGAGGGGTACTCCGGCGCCGACATCGCCGCGCTCACGACCGAGGCCGGCATGTTCGCGATCCGCGACGAGCGCGAGGAAGTCCGCATGGCGGACTTCCGGGACGCCCACGAGAAGATCGAGCAGGCATCCGGCGAGGGACCGACGACCGGTCCCGTCGCGTTCCAGTAGCGGACGAATGAGCCGGCCGGGCCCGGACGACGGCGGCACGCCGATCACGGGCAGTCGGCCGGCGCGGGGGCTGACGGTCGCAGCGTTACTGGCCTTTCTCGGCGTTCTCGTGGTGTACTTCGACCGGCCGGGCGCCACGGGGGCGCGGCTGGCGCTGTTTCTCGCACTCGGGAGCGTCGCGGCCCTGGGAACCGCCGGTGCCGTGCTCCAGCGGGCGGCGATCGCGGCCGTCGGCGCGCTGCTGCTCGGCCTACTCGGCCTCTGGCAGGCGACGCTGTGGATCTTCGTGCTCCCGATGGCGGGCGTGCTCGCCGCCACGAGCCTGCTGATCGCGCTGGACGAGCGCACGGTCGAGGAGTGGTAGCGTCGGCGGCCGGACCACAAAACGTATCTCGGCGCCGACACCAGCGCCAGCCATGGTTCCCGGTATCGTCCCCGATCTCCTGCTGGGCCTGCTGGCCCTGGCCGTTTTCGACGCCGTCGCCCTCCTCCCGGTGCTGCTCTCCAGTGCGGTCCGGCGGCTTGGTCGTCGCTGGCCGACCGACTGGCTGGCAGCGAACTACCTCCTCGCGGTGCTGGGGTTCGCCGCCACCCACCTGGCGGCGACTATGGGCGCCGTTGCACTCCACGGCGGGCGCCTCCAGCAGGACGTGTTCCTGTGGATCGCCGGCATCACGCTCGGAAACGCGCTGCTGTGGTGGGTTGCCGTCGCGGTCGTGTTCCCGATGCGCGGCGTCTGGGAGCCGAAAACCGAGGGCGAGTACGACGGCCGGATCGCGCTGACGGTCGGGGTCGTTGGCTACGCCGTCGCGACCGGCGTGGCGCTAGTGGTGATCGCCTTCGTCGCCTTCGCGCTGTACTACCCGGGGTAGCCCGCGACCGCCGGAAAGCACTTACCGGCGCCGGCACCGGACTCCCCATGGACGCAGTCGCCCTCCTCCTCCTCGCCGGCATCTGGCTGTTCGACGTGGCCGCGCTGACGCCGGTGTTACTGTTCGGGGCCACGAAACGGCTGCTCAACGGCCGACCGACGGGGAACCGTGTCGCGAACTTCCTCCTCGCCGCGACGGGGTACGCCGTCGTCCACGTGCTCGTCGGGTTCGCCCCGGGTATCGCCACGGGCACCGTCGGGTTCGGTTGGCTGGCGGCGTCGACCCTGGGGCTGCTCGTCGCCGCGTGGGTCGCCCTCGCCGTCCTCGCCCCGTCGCTGGGGTGGTGGGACCCCGCGGAGCGCGACGGCTGGGACGGTCGGCTCGCGCTCGGCACCGTCGCGTTCGGCTACGTCGGCTTCGTCGCCGCGCTCGGGCTGTTCGCGGCGCTCGGGGTGCTGGCGGTGTTCGCGAACTACCCCGGCTGAGTTCGTAGCCCCTTTCTCCACCCGGCGCCGCGTTCGTCCGTGAGCAGTACCATCCACGTCGTCGGCGGTACCGGCACCGCGCCCACCGAGAAGGCCGCCTACGACGCCGCGCTCGCCGACGCGAACCTCCACAACTACAACCTCGTCCCGGTCTCCTCGGTCGTCCCCGCCGACGCCGAGGTCGTTCAGGTCGACGAAGCGCCCGAGCTCGGCCCCGCAGGCAACCGGCTCAACGTCGTGCAGGCGAAAGCCAGCGCCGTCGGCCCCGAGACCGTCGCCGCCGGCATCGGCTGGACCACCGGCTCCGGCCCGGGCCTGTTCTACGAGGCCGACGCCGAGTCCGAATCCGACGTCCAAGCCCGCCTCGAAACCGGCCTCGATGCCGGGCGGGAGCTCCGGGACTGGTCGTTCGACCACGAGGAGACGCTGGTCAAGCGCGCCGAGGCTGCCCCCGGTGAGCACACCTGCGTCGTCGTGCTGGCGGCCTACGGCGAGAGCGAGCCGATCTGTTAGGCGGCCTCCCAGCCGCTCGGCCACCGTCGCGTCCCAGAAAGGTGAAAACGGTTGGCCCGTAGGGCTACCCCATGGAGTGGATCCCCGTCTTTGCGTACCTCCTCGTGGCCGCGGCGTTCACCGCCGTCGGCGCGCCGATCGCCGCCGCGCTGTTCCGGCATCTTCCCCGGAACGGCGCCGCCTTCGCCCTGCCGACCGCGCTGGTGCCCTTTGCCGTCGCTGTCTTCTGGGTCGGCCAACTGACGTTCGGCCTCCACACGCTACTGCTCGGCGTCGGACTCGTGCTCGCCGGCGCCGCCGTCGCCCACCGAGTGGGCGCCCGGCCCGAGTGGCGGTCGGTCGCGGCGATGTACGGCGTGTTCGTCGTCGGCTTCCTGATCATGCTCGCGTTCCGGGCGTCCGACCCCGCGATCACGCCCCAGGCCGGCGAGCAGTTCCTCCACTTCGCGCTGGTGAACACGCTCGAACGCGCCGAGAGCCTCCCGCCGGAGGACATGTGGTTCGCGGGCAAGCCGCTGCGGTACTACTACGGCACCCAACTGCAGGTCGCCAGCCTCGCGATGCTGACGGGGACGGCGATGCGCTACGGCTTCAACCTCGGCATCGCGACGTTCTACGGGATGCTGTTCGTCGTCGCCTACGGCGTCGGCAGCGCCGTGGTCCAGCGACGGGGGTACGCCCCGCGAGTCGGTGGCGTCGTGGGCGCCTTCTTCGTCGCGCTCGGCGGCGCGGCGACGACGGCCGTCCGACTCGCCACGCCGTCCCTCCCAGGGTCGATCCGCGGCGTCGTCGAACAGGCCGCCTTCGGCTTCGTCGCCCAGCGCTTCGAGGGCGGCGACCTCGCGTCGACCGTCGAGAACCTCTCGCAGCCCCTCGACTGGGGCTGGTGGTACACGCGCTACGTGATTCCGGGCACGATCCAGGAGGTGCCGCTGTACTCCTTCGTGAAGGCCGACCTCCACGGCCACACGTTCGCGAACCCCTACGTCATGTTCGCCGGCGCGCTCGCGCTGGCGTACTACGCGACCCCGGAAGCGGAGCGAACCCGGCGCCGCGTGCTCGTCTTCGGCGGCCTCGGCGCCGTCGCCGGCCTGTTCGGCTTCATGAACACGTGGTCGCTCCCGACCGCCGCGGGGATGGCCGCGCTCACCGCCGGCGCCGCCGACGCCCACCCGGCGACGCTGCTGCCGGACGCGCTCGCCGATCGCCTGCGACCCGCCTCCGCAGCCGAGAACCGCGGGGAGTGGCTCGCCCACGAGCTCTGGCGGGTCGTGCTGGCGGCGGTCACCGGCGGCGCGGTGCTCCTGATCGGCATCGCCGTCGCCTCGCCGTTCCTGATCTTCGGCCACGTGCCGAGCAACGAGGGGATCGGCTTCTTCCCACCACGGAGCCCGCTGCCCGCGTTCCTCGTCATGTACGGCGCGCTGATGACCGCCTTCGCCGCCGCCGTCGCGACCCGTGGCTGGCCGGCCGTCGACGACCTCCCGGCGCGGTGGCTCGGTGCGGCTGGCGTGCTGGGCCTCGGCGCGGTCGGGGCCGCGCTGATCGTCGAGAACGCCGCCGTGCTGGCGCTGCTGTGGACGCTGATCGTCGCCGGCTGGCTGCTCGTGCGGTCGGGGCGGGCCGGCTTCGGGATGGTGCTACTGGTCGCCGGGGCGGGGCTGCTGGCCGCGCTCGAGCTGGCCCACGCGCGCCTCCCCCTGATCGACAACCCGCGCTGGAACACGTCGCTGAAAGTCGGCGTCCAGGCGTGGACGCTCGGCGCCGCCGGCGCGGCCGCCGCGTCGGTCGGCCTGCTCCACCGGCACGGCGGCCGACTCGCCGCAGGGATCGAGGCGCTTGGCACCGACGCCGCCGCAGCGCCCGACAGCCGCAGCGCACTCACCTCGGCGCTCACGGTCGCGCTGGTCGTCGGCATCCTCCTCACCACCGCCGTGTTCCCGGTGATGATGTTCGCCGCGGAGGTCGGCGACCCCGTCGAGGGCGGGCACTACGACCCCTCGCTCGACGGGACGAAAGCGGTCCAGAACTTCCACGCCAACGAGTACGAGGCGCTGCAGTGGCTCGCGGACCGACAGGGCCGGCCGACGATCGTCGAGGTGCCGGGCGGGTCGTACGGCTGGACGAGCCCGGCGTCGACGTTCACGGGGCTCCCGACCGTCGTCGGCTGGGACCACCAGGCCGAGTACCGGAGCATGGCGGCGTACGAACGCCGGGTCGGACACGTCGATACGATCTACGCCGGCGACTGGGCGGAGGCCGCGGCGCTGCTTGACCGGTACGACGTGACCTACGTGTACGTCGGGCCGAACGAGAAGGAGCTATACGGGGACGCCATGCGATCGTTCGACCGCGAGGCGTTCTCCGTCGCGTTCCAGCAGGACGCGGTGACCATCTACGAGGTCGACCAGTCGGAACTGCCCGAGGAGTCCGCGGGCGGATCCTGACCCCGTCAGCAACGCGTTCGCCCGAATCGAGGGCGTACCACCGCCGGTGACTTTATCAGTGGATACCGCCAAACACCGACGACATGAACGGGACTGATTACGCCGGGGCCCCCGGGATCATGGGGGGGTCGTCGAACAACGTTGAACTCTCGCCGGACGAGAAGCGGGGGCTGCGGCGCGCCGTCGCGGGGATCGTCTCCCGCACCGAGTCGTACCTGCCCGAGGGGTACGTCGTCGGCTCGGAGCTCACCTACGGGTCGAACGGGCCGGAAGCGACCGTCGCGGTCCGCCCGCCGGCGGGCCACCCCGTGAGCGCGGGGTTCCAGCCCGACGCCGACGACATCGAGGCGGGGCTCAACGACGCCGACCGCGACGAGGTGGCGAAAGGGCTCGCCGCCAGCGCGGCCGCACAGGTGATGTACGCGATGGGCGACGATCCGGTCCCGGTCGCTCGATAGTCGCCGCGAACTGCAGATCGGTGGTTTTCTGCCCGTCTCACTGCCCAGGGGCTGTGTCGACGCCCTGACTGGAACGGTCCGAAGAAAGCGGCTGCCTCCCCTACACAGCCGTGGCATGGGCGCTGTCGTCGAGACACGGCGGCCTCGGCAGGTCACTCGCCGCGGCTAGTTGCTACACGATCACGGCGTGGCGCTCCGTCGCGACGGCACGGGAGCCGTCGCGGGTCGCGAGCCGTGATCGGTGTTACTTCCCCCAGAACGGGTCGCGCTTCCGCATCTTCTCCAGGTAGGCGTTCAGCGCCTCGCGCTCGTCCGCGGGAATCTCCTCTTTGAGCTCCTGTTCCAGGATCTTCGCGTGTTTCTCCGGCAGGTCGATCCAGAGTTCGTCGCCCTCCTCGATGTCCCGGCCCACCGTCGGGCCGTCGATGGCGACGCTGACCCGGCTGCCGGCGCGGGCTTTGTCGACGTCCTCGCCCTGCTCCTGCATCCCGGAGAGTTCGCCCACGCGGGTCGACTCGCCGTTCTCGAACGTCGCGACCCGACGGTTGTTCTCGATCGTGCCGGCGAGGATCTCGACGCCGACGACCGCGGGGTTGTTCTGCCGGAACGTGTGGTCCTGCAGGATTCGGAACCGCGCCGGGCGGTGGATCTTGTCCAGCACGGTCTCCTGCTGTTCGCGCTCGCGCTCCTCGATGTACGATTCGTAGTCCTCGACCAGCTGGTAGATCACGTCGTCCTCGAACAGCTTCACGCCCTGCTGGTCGAGTTCGCGCTCGGCGTCGGAGAGCACGTCGACGTTGAAGCCGAGGATCACGCGGTGCTCGTCCTCGTTCGCGGTGCTCGCGACCGCCACGTCACGCGGCGCCACGTCGCCGACCTCGGCGCGGAGGATGGGGATCTCCGCCTCCCGGAGCGCGTTGGCCATCGCCTCTAGACTCCCCAGCGTGTCGGCCTTGACGACGACGCCCTCGTCCTCCGTGTCGACCTCGATCTCGGAGAGCTCCGCCTCGACTTCGTCGATGACTTTCTCCAGATGCCGGCCCCGGACCACGCGGACCGGCGCGCCGGCCATCGCGTCGTCGAGGTTCGGCGCCGCGAGCTTCACGCCGGAGGCGGCCTGGACGGAGTCGAGGCGCTCGAACTCCGCCTCCGTGCGGATCTCCGAGAGCGCCCGCGGCCGCAGGAGCGCGCGAACCTCCGTGACGATCGGCCCCTCGACGCCGCCGACGACGATGCGGTCGCCCTCCTCGACGGTGCCGTCGTACAGCACTACGTCCAGCGTCGCGCCGAACCCCTTCTCGTCTTTCACCTCGAGGACGGTCCCCTTCCCGGGCCCCGTCAGGTCGATCTCCATCTCCTCTTTCATGTAGCGCTGGGAGAGCCCCATCAGCACCGCGAGCAGGTCCGGGACGCCCTCGCCGGTCATCGCCGAGATCGGGACGACGCCGATGTTGTTCTGGAAGTTCTGGACGCGCCAGTAGAGATCCGCCGAGAACCCCGAATCCGAGAGCTGGCCGATGATCTCGTAGAGGTTCTCGTCCAGTCGCTGCCGGGCGCGGTCAGTCTGGGCCTCGTACGTCTCCTGGACCGGCGCTTTGGGGTTGGGGTTCCAGCCCGGCGTGGTGTCGATCTTGTTCGCCGCGACGACGAACGGCGTCCCCGTGCGCTGGAGGATGTCCAGCGCCTCCTCGGTCTGGGGCTGGAACCCGTCGTTCACGTCGACGACGAGGACGGCGATGTCAGCGAGCGCGCCCCCGCGGGCCCGCAGCGTCGAGAACGAGTGGTGGCCGGGCGTGTCGATGAACAGCAGGCCGGGGAGGTCGAAGTCGTCGGCCATCACGAGCTCGCCGGCCATCGACGACACGGTGTCCAGCGGGACGGCGGTGGCGCCGATGTGCTGGGTGATAGCGCCGGCCTCGCCCTCGCTGACGGCCGAACCGCGGATCTTGTCGAGCAAACTCGTCTTCCCGTGGTCGACGTGACCGAGCACGGCGACGATGGGTGTCCGGAGCGATCCCGGGTCGGCGCTGGCGTCGGCGTTGTTGGCGTCAGGCATCGAAAATCACCGAGAGAACGTCTCTTGATTGGGGAGAGTCGCGGGCGCCAGTTACCTGTTTCGACTCTCGACAGGCATCGATGTCGGCCGTCCTCCGTCGGCAGACCTGTATTGACGGGCACAGGAACCACCCGAAGGGCTGGAACGACTAGCGTAATTACCACCAGCGCCACGCCAGCCGAGATCACACAAAGCAGGGCCTCAGGTCAGTAATCTCCTAACGTTCCCAGCTTTCGTGCACGTTTTTGACACATGTGGAAGATCAAATAGCCGATCAAGAGATAGCCCACTCCGACGGAAGCCAACGTTAATAATGAGCTGAGTTGGAATTCCCACAGGCGAACCCCGTTACTCATCGCTCGTTGGAGCAGCTCGCTGCCTTGTACTAACGGTAAAAAGGCGATTCCAGGTACATTAAGCGTCGGTGCCGCTATCAAACCAAGGAACACGAAGTTCAAGAGGCCGAACCAACTACCGATATTCTTATATAAAACTGTAAGCCCACTAGCTGCGAACCCGACGCCGAAGGCGGAAGACAGGGTCAGCAACACAATCGGAAGAATTGTAATAATGTCGAGATGTAGCCATGTACCGGTAATTATCATCATCGCGAGGAGAAGTATCGATGCGAATACGAACGTGGTAATAAGAATAGCAATCGATTTCGCGGCCATCACAATCGGGAACCCAAATGGCGTCATGAAGTGGCGTTCAAGAGTACCCCAATTAGCTTCCTGTTGGATTTCTTCTGCGATTCCTTGGAAACTCTGGATCGTCAACATCCACAGGAAATAGCCGACAACGATCCCCTCAATAGAGTCATCCATTGCTTGTCCGGCAAGAAGCGTTCCACCACCGAATAAAACAACAAAAAGTCCAATATCCATGACGACCCTCCCTAGCGAATTAATTGGATAACGAATATACATGAGAAGGTTTCGCTTGACTACTGCAGTAAGCAAGTGGCGATAGCCGCCGGTATTCCCGACCATTAGTCCCCACCTTTCGTTATTTTCATAAATACATCTTCTAAGTCAACAGATTTAGATTCGATGTCGATAAGTTTTGCATCCCTCGCTTCAAGTTCCTCGATTACTTGGTAGAACGTCTTGATGTCTCCAGTAATCTCCAGCTGGATGCAATCTTCGATTTCGGTGACATCGTTGAGACCATTAATCAATCCGTCACTCTTAATCGACGAGGCATTGATATCCTGAACTGTTATACGGTATTCCGATGATTCGAACGTATTCAGGAGGGCCTCGACACGATCATCGGCAATAATCCCTCCATCTTTCATAATAATCACTCGGTCGCATATATCCGCGATTACGTCCATATCGTGGCTAGATAAGACAACAGTCAGTTCGCGTTCTGTCGCAAGATCACGAAGCGATTGTCTGAGTTTGAGTGAACTCTCGATATCCAACCCAAGAGTTGGTTCGTCAAGGAAAACGACATTAACGTTCCGCCCGAGGGTGCTTGCAATCGCCACTTTTTGTTTCATACCTCGTGAAAGGTTTCGAACCTGTTCATTCTCGAATTCCCGCAAATCAAATATCTCAAGGAGATCGTCGTGCTGGTCGCGGATTGCCGCCGGATTTTCGCCGGCAATAGACGCAAAATACTCAAGGTTCTCCCTAACAGTTAACCGCCAGTAGTGATTACGGGCACCTTCCATCATCGCCTCCATATTTTTGTAGGCGGCCTTCGGGTTCGAATACACGTCGACACCGTCAATCTCAACGGCACCTGCGTCGGGGGTCACAATCCCAAGCATCGATTTGATGGTCGTTGTCTTCCCCGCGCCGTTGGGACCAAGGAGTCCGACGATATCTCCCGAATCGACCCGAAACGAGATGTCGTTGACTGCGATGACTCTGTCCTCTCCGGAGCCGAATGACTTAGATAAACTATCGACGCAAATTGCGTGCGTGGGGTCGGAATCGTCTAATTCGTTTACCATACTCCAATCTCCGCGCTTGATAAGTTCGTCATGTTCGATGGTTGATGTGGAATCACAATAATGATTACTAGTGTAGACAAACATAAATCTTGCTGCCAATTCATATTAGATTGGAAGAATTATGGTGGTAGCGCTTCGTGCACGTTCTTATGGTGACGACCAGATATCTGAATTAAAGACATTGGTGAATTATTGGAAACTCGATAGTGGCACTTGCGAACAGTGAGCCGGTGAAGATTTCGCTTACTGCAACGGCTTGTAAAGTTTGAACAGATTAGGGAGTTTCATCACAGCCACTTCTCCGCGAAAGACAGAAAAGTGGCTCAAGCGGCGTAGAAATTGGAACGGCAAAGAAACGTGAATTGCTAGGGATTTACCTATATACGATATTGTATCCATGTTATACAAACATTTATATGATAGGTTGAAATACATGTATATGCATGTCTGTTGCAATGTCAGACGATGCGGGAGCAACGGTCGATAAACAAGCTTACGCCGAGGAGTTCAATCAGTCCGCGCCCGGCACCAATCACGATAAAGGCGAGGATACTGTAGGGGCTAATTGCTATTTGAACTCGATCGTCTGCACGTTCACCACGGGAGGCCAGTAATTTTCTAATTCATCGCAGTATTTTTTCCAATTGTACGAGAGGTATTCAATTATGCCACCAGAACCACCTATGGACGAGATACTGTCAAAAAACGAAAAGCACGAACTCGCTGGCCGAGCACGAACATTTCACGAGCGATTAGAAGGTCAGTCAAATGTTATTGGTCCGGGTTCTTTTGATGACACAGAAGAGTATATACGGGAATGGAAATCAAACTTCCCAGACGACGAGTCGTTCCAGAAACGTCTTGCGAAAGAAAATATATCTGAATCAACTATCAAAAAGCATGCTAGTAAAAAGTATTGGCCTTTTGATAAATCGCTTCCAGACTGGATCACTGAGATAGTGAAGATAATTGGGTACGTTGAAGCCACACCGCAAAGTAGCCGCCCCAATATTTCTTCACTTGATGATTCGGCTTTTGTAGAATTATTGACTCCGATATCAACTTATGCGTATGAAAGTCTTTCTACAGATATTAGCCCTCTCAATGATATGTCCTCTCTCGTTGAGTGGCTTATAGAGCGACTCGAATTATACAGCACTAGGGTACTCTATGCCGAGTTCAAGAGTTTTGTTGAGCATCATGATACCCAACTAGCGTCGGCTGACCCAAGTGACTTCGATGACCCTCCGACAGAGTATTATGATGAATTCATCAACGAAATGTTCAGAGGTGGGTTTCGGAACCTCTGTCTGGAGTATCCAGTACTCGCCCGCCATTACGTTCGAATAATTAATCATTGGATAAATTCTATTGAAGAAATATGTAAACGTATTCAAAAAGATGAGGCGGAGATATATGAGAACTTTCAGGTGAAGGGAGATATAGTAGCACTTGAACCTCTCACTGAAGATACGCATGCAGGGGGTCGTTTCCCAGTTCGTGTAGTGTTCGATTCAGGAAGCGTTGTGTACAAGCCAAGGCCAATTGACGCCGGGAGGTTATTTCAGGAAATATTAAGTGAAGTGTGTGGATACACATCGATTTCATCATATGAGGTTCCAGAATATCTTTCCCGTGATAGCTACGGTTGGATGGAATTCGTTGAGTACAATGATCTCCCAGACGCCGATGCGGCGAAAAACTACTATAGACGCGCCGGTGCATTGCTTTGTACCACATATATTTTCAACACCACCGACTGTGCAATTGAAAACCTGGTTACTAATGGGGATAATCCAGTACTCGTCGACGGAGAAACATTATTGCATCCATACATTAATGTTTCTAACTACCAGGCAAGCTCAGAATTATATGCCAAAGTTAGCAATTCTGTTCTCATGACTGGACTAATCCCCTATTTAACTGGTGAACCGGGAGAAGCTGGGCAAGAACAACTGATGCCAGCTGCTACCGGACTTGGTAGACAGAGCGGAAATGCCCGGCTTTCGAACCAGCCACGTCCTTCCATAAGCTCTGTCAACACAGATGTTATGTCGGTAGAAAAATCGGAACAAATAATCGATAGAAGTACTAATACTCCGAGCTATCAGAATGATGATTATCCACCTAGTGAGTATATCGACTCATTAGTCACTGGATTTAAAGAAACACACGAGACAATTCGTAAACTTCACGATTCCGATCAGTTACTTACGGACATTGTCCATCCAGAATTGGTAGCTGGAATTGAAAATCGGTTTCTGTATCGGCCTACGAGACAGTATGGTTCAGTTCTAAGGTCAGCCACTAATCTAGCACCGCTTCAAGATGGAATAAGATTCACAATAGAGATGGAAAAATTAGCATCTTCATATTTCCAGAACCAATCTCAATCGAAACACCAATGGCCGATGTATGCCGCCGAACGGAGAGCTCTTCGCCGGTTGGATATCCCTCGATTCTGGTCCCAAATCAATCAACAAAATATCTATCATGATGGAGTTTCTATAGACTTTACTACCGACGAATCTGGATACGATCACCTTCGAACTCGGCTTGATAGTATCGATGCGACTGACCAGCGTCGACAGAGTTGGCTGATACAACAGAGTTACCAGACAATTAAGCCACCGACAAACGCTCTTCCAAGTTCAGACGACGTAACAACGGAACGGTTCGAAAACGTGGCCGTCGACCTGTTTGATGACGTAATTATGTCTAATGAGGGGCATGGATGGGTGTCAGTGAATACAGACGGACCAACGTTCTCCTTGACTCGAGCGGGTGCCTCGTTATATTATGGCCGGAGTGGTATCGCACTCACAGCAGCGGCACTCTATCAGGTAACCCAAAATGAAAGATACAAGGACCTTGTCAGGCAAGCCGTTGAACCAGTAAGTAGGACAATATCTAATGGTGCTTCGCTTAACCTAGGCGGAATGAAAGGTGTGGGATCAATAGTATACATCCTTTCCATCGTCGCTGAGATGGTAGACGAAGAAAGGTACCGTCCTAAGGCAGTGCAAGCAATACAACAAATCACCGACGACAAGATTATATCTGATGAAACATATGACATAGTGGAAGGGAGCGCTGGAACGTTACTCGGGCTACTTGCTTACTACGATAGATTTGGGGACAAGGACGTATTGAACCGGGCAGTTTCCTGTGGGAATCACCTCCTGAGAGAACGCACTAGTATTTTGGACCATCGTGTGTGGAAAACAGTACAAGACTCACCGTACACTGGCTTCGCACATGGGTCGAGCGGCATCGCTTACGCACTCTGCAGACTAGGTGTGACAGCTGACGAATCACGATTTATTCAGGCTGCACAAGAAGCAATGTCATTCGAGGCTGCACTGTTCTCTCCTGACCAGATGAATTGGAAGACGTCAGCAAAATCTTCCAATTGCTTAGATCGTTGGTGTCATGGGAGAACAGGAATTGCGCTTTCACGAATCGGTATTGCCGATGAGTTGGGTGACGAATCGTTACTCTCTGACGCGGAGGCCGCACTTTACAGGACAGCACAGGCGACACCATCGCCATATGATAATGTCTGCTGTGGAAATTTTGGGCGTATCGAAGCACTCTTGCATGGTTCACAGTATACTGACCTTGATCGTAGTGCTGCAACTGAACTAGCAGGACGGTGTCTCGCCCGTTGGGAACGGGATAATGAGGTTCATCTGCCAGGACATGACTCGTCGTTCGTTAATCCGACGTTCTTTAACGGTCTCTCTGGGGTCGCTTACACATTGCTACGTCTGAAACATTATGATGAACTCCCCTGCGTACTTCTGCTTGAATGAAGATGACATTCAAAAACAGACTGCATAAAATCCCTCACAAAGATGCTTACTTTTGCATATTCAACGGGGCTCCCTGAGAAAGTTCAGTCACAACGAACTTAACGGCCATCTCAACTACAGCGATCCCAACCACATCAAAAAGTGGTTCCAGACTGTCTAATTACGGATCAAGCTTTTCAACACGTTCTGGAAAGTGAGTCTAGCCAGCGTCGTACACCGAGTGAGACGGTTTAGGGATCATATAACCCCGGAAGCAACCGAATCAAGCGCCTGATAGACGCCCTCCTACTGAAGTAGTGTTCAGAGGATGCGCTTATAATTGAGTTAACCACCGTCTCGTACCGCAACGTCATCGGGGTTCCGCCCCTTTTTCGGCCGTAGAACGGCTCTGTGATCTCAGTCAACGCCTGGTTTATCGGAATTGCATTGCGATTGAAAGCAACATTTCTTAGATGGAGCCGAATTATAAGTTTCAGGAACTCAGCCGGTGTTCTCGCTCTACAGAGCCGGACTCCCCATCTCTCAAAAAGCCGTTGAGCTTTTTAGGAAAATAGATATTCGAATTAATTGGACCCATTCGTCTCTATTTGGATGCAGCCCGAATTACCCCGTGGCGTTTATTGCGCCACGGCCTGTCTTGGCGGGCATGGCCGACATACTCGCCGAGAACCTCTCGGGGAAGGCAGTCATGGGCTCGGACGGGACCGAGCTGGGCATGCTGTACAACATCACGATGGACCTCAAGACGGGCGAGCTCCACGACCTGCTGGTCTCGCCCAACGAGGACACCCCGCGCGGGAAGATCAACTTCGAGCGCGACGAGGGCGGTCGGTTCCGGGTGCCCGTCTCCCGGGTGCAGGCCGTGAAGGACTACATCGTCGTCCAGCGGTAAGGATGGAGGTCCTCGACACGTCCGCGTTCATCCACGAGTACCACACCGACGACGAGACGGTCTCGATCCCGCTGGTCAAAGAGGAGCTGGAGGGCGGGAACGAGTACCGCTTCGACGCGATGGAGGGCGCGGGGATGGAGCTCCACCTCCCGGCCGACGAGACCGTCGACCGCGTGCGCAGGGCCGCGACGGAGACCGGCGACGTCGACGAGATCTCCGACACCGACACGCGCCTGCTCGCGACGGCGTTCGAACTCGACGCCACGCTGGTCACCGACGACTACGCAATGCAGAACGTCGCCGAGAAGTTAGACGTCGACGCACAGGTGATCGCCCGCGAGGGGATCGAGGAGGAACGGGAGTGGACGTTCCAGTGTGCGGGCTGTGGCCGCGAGTTCGACGAGGACCGCGAGCGCTGCCCGATCTGTGGCAGCGACCTCTCGCGGAAGAACCCCGCCTGATTCTCACGGCCGTCGGCGCCGGATTATGCCACCTGACCGTACTGGATCGCGTAGATCACCGCGTTGTAGCCGCCGTGAGCGACGGCCGGGACGACCAGGTTCCCGGTCCACTCGTACAGATACCCCAGCAGGATCCCGAGCAGGAACGAGAGCAGCACGTACGCCAGCGCGCCGCTCCCCCCGCCGATGTAGTGTAGGGACCCGAACAGCGCGCTCGCGCCGACGATGCCGGGCCACGGCCCCCAGGCCCGCGCCAGGAGCCCCTGGATCCCGCCGCGCACCAGCAGCTCCTCGGCCGGCCCGACGACGAACAGCGAGACGGGGATCATCAGGAGGAAGTACGCCGCCTGTCGCCCAGCGGGGTCGACGGCTGGGTTCTGTGACGGGGAGACGTCGAACTGCGACAGCGCCGTGACCAGCCCGATCTGGCCGAGGTAGAGCACGGCGACGGCGCCCACCGCAATCGCCACCTGTCGACTGTGGGGACGCCCCCACGACAGCAACTCACGATCGCCCGCGGCGGCGACGAACAGTCCGACCGGCGCCACCAGCCCCGCGAACTGCGCGACGGTGTTGGCGATCTCGAACGCGGTCGTCCCCTCGGCGACGCCCAGCGCCGGCGCGGCGAGGGCCCACAGCGAGATACCGACGCTGCCGCCGACGATCGCCGCGACGAACAGCACGATCGCCTGGAACGTCCGGAGGGCTTTCGCCCCCATCGCGGAGGCCTGTGTGGGCTGACTCATAACCGGAGCCAACGGCCCGGGCGGCAAATCGGTGACGGTCGGGGCGTCGACGCCCGCCGGGTCGACGGTCGCTCTACTCCACAACCAGTCGATCCTTCCCGCGGACCGCCTCGGCCTCTTCGAACTCGCCGCCGCCGAGCAGGCCGCGAGCCGCCTTCTTCCCCCACTCCACGGCTGGCTGGGTGAACGTCGAGAGGTCGGCGAGTTCGCCGTAGCAGACGCAGGCGGCCTCCATCCCGAACAGCAACTCGCCCAGCCCGCGCTCGTCGACACGGTCGATCTCGAGCCGGACGTTCGGGCAGTCCGCGGCCGTGAGACTCGCCTCGGTCGCCTCGAACTCCGCGTCGAGTAACGTGCCGAGCGACTCGCCGCCGAGGTAGGAGAGTCCCTCGAGTTCCGTCTCCGGGATGTCGCGGTCCGCGCGCTCGGTCGGGCGCACGAGCGTCACGAGCTTGTCCCGCGGGCCGGCGCGGTACAGTTGGAGCTGTGAGTGCTGGTCGGTCGCGCCCAGCGCGCGAGCGGGCGTCTGGCCCTGGCCGTCCTTCCCGAGGCTCTCGGCCCAGAGCTGGGCGAACCACTCCGCGAACGTCTCCAGCGATTCGGCGTACGGCATGAACGCGTTCGTCAGCGCGCCGCGCTGGGCCAGCGCGTACGTCGTCGCGCCGTAGGCGTACGCCGGCGAGTCGTACAGCGACCCCGCCAGTCGCTCGCGCTCGGCGGCGGCGCCGGCGAGCACGGCGTCGATGTCGTGGCCCTGGATCGCCGCGACGGCCAGCCCGACCGTCGAGAGCACCGAGAACCGGCCCGGGACGCCCGCGGGCACGTCGAGTGCGGGCAGATCGTGTTTGGTCGCGAGGTTCCGGAGGTTCCCCGCCGGCCCGGTGGTGACGAACGTCCGCTCGGTCCAGTCGACGCCCGCCGACTCCATCGCTTCGCGAACGACGAGGAAGTTCGAGAGCGTCTCGGCGGTGGTGCCGGAGTTCGAGACGACGTTCACGGCGGTCCGGGAGAGATCCAGCGAGTCGAGCAGGCGAGTGGTGTGCTCGGGGTCGACGTTGTCGAGGTAGTACGCGTCGACGTCGCTCGCCAGCGCGTTCGAGAGCGTCGCGGCGCCGAGCGCGCTGCCGCCGATGCCGACCGTGAGCACGGCCTCGCTGTCGGCGAACGGCTCGACCGCGGCGCGGATGTGGTCGGCGTCGGCCGTCTCCGGTAGATTGAGCGCGGCGTAGCCGAACTCGTCGTCGGCCATCCCGGCCGCGATCCGCTCGTGGGCCGCGGCCACGTCGGCGTCCAGTTCGTCGAGGGCGTCGCGGGTCAGGGCTGGCTCCCCGCCCAGCGCGTTGCCGATGTCGGTGCGCATGGTCGGAGTGGGGGTCGGTATCGGGAAGTAGCTTCTGAGAGCGCGACGCCCGCGCCGGGCTGGCCCGTCGGAGTTATGTCCTCTCGGGCGAACGAACGACTGTGTTCGACACCCTAGTCATCGCCACCGACGGCTCCGCGAGCGTTCGACGCGCGGTCGACGTGGCGCTGGAGTTCGCCGAGCGGTTCGACGCCGAGGTGCACGCGCTGTTCGTCGTCGACGAGGGGGAGGTCGAGTCCTCGCCCGAGCGTGTCCGGGAGGAGCTCCGCGAGGGGCTCCGCGACGACGGCGAGGACGCCGTCGCCGACGTGGCCGTCCGCGCCGAGCAGCCAGTCACCACGGCAGTTCGCCAGGGACGACCGGCGGCGACCATCTCCGACTACGCCCGCGAGGTCGACGCCGACGTGGTCGCGACCGGCACGCGCGGCCGCCACGGCGAGAACCGGTTCCTGATCGGCGGCGTCGCCGAGCGCGTCGTGCGGCGCTGTCCGGCGCCGGTGCTGACCGTCCGCCAGCTGGAAGGGGAGACCACCGACGGCGAAGCGACCGCGTAGCCCGTTCCACGGCGCTTATACCCCGGCTCGCCGACGCGTCGGTATGGACGACGAACTCATCGAGACCGGCGACCTCTCGCTGCACCGCCGCTCGCTACTGCCCGGCAAGGGCTTTTTCTACCCGGACTCGCTCGACGAGGACCGAACCGAGGAGCGCGTCGCCGAGGCCGTCGACGACGCCGAGGCGGTCGTGATCACCGACTCCGACGCCGACGGGCTGGGCTGTATCGCGCTGATCCGCGAAGCCCGCGACGCCGCCCTCGACGTGGCGCCCTTCGAGGCGGCACTGGCCGCGGAGCTGGCCGACGAGGAGATCGAGGACGACGACGAGGACGACGAGCCCGAACCCCACGAGCGCTCGACGGTCGCGCTGGTCGCGTCCGGCCCCGGCGACATCGAGGAGTCGCTCGAACTGGTCGCCGGGTACGCCGAAGCCGGAACCGACATCTTCGTCTGCGATATCTGCCCGGACAGCTACGAGTACATCGCCGACGACCTGGCGACCCTGGTCGACCTCGGCGGCGAGGTGCGGTGGTTCGACCACCACCAGTGGGGCGAGGAGCTGGAACAGCAGGTCCGCGACGCGGGCGTCGACCTCGTGATCGGCGACAGCGAGGAAGAGTGCACCACCGACGTGACGCTGCGCTCGCTCGACTACGCGTTCGACGAGCGCTACGCCGAACTCGCCGAAGTCACCCGGGACCACGACCTCTGGCTGAAGCAGGACCCCCGCAGCGACGACCTCGCGGACTACGCCTACTGGAGCGGCCCGGAGGAGTACGCCGCGGTCGTCGGTGAGTACGGCGCCGCGCTCCCGGAAACCGTGCTGGAGTACGTCGACCACCGCCGCGTCGAGAAGGAGCAGCGCATCGAGGCCGCCGTGTCGCGAGCGAACCGCCGAGAGATCGGCGACTGGACTGTCGGGTTCACGTACGGTCGCTGCTCGCAGAACGAGGTCGCCGAGGCGCTGCGGGAGGACGGCTGCGACGCCGCGGTGATCGTCAAACCCTCCGGAAGCGCGAGCATCCGCGGCTCCGAGGGGTTCGGGCGCTGCCACGAGGTCGCCGGCCAGGTCAACGGCGGCGGCCACCCGAAAGCTGCGGGCTGTAAGCCGGAGATCTACGACGACATGCTCGATATGGCCCAGCACTGGACCAGCGAGGGCCGGACTGCACGGACGGTCATTCGGCGCGCGTTCGAAGAACTGGTCGACGACGACGCGTAGCTACTCGCGACTCCCGACGACCCACTTCTCGGAGTACGACTCCCCGCAGGCACACTTCGCGTAGGCGTGGATCACGTCGCCCTCGGCGTACATCCCGCCGACTTCGTGGTTCTCCGCCTCCGCGAACGCGAAGACGTACTGGACCTGGTGGGCGTCGCCGTCGCCGGCCGGACACTGCCCGCCCGCGAGGTCGGCGTCGATACTGCCGCCCTCGCCCATCGCCTCCTTCGCGAACTCCATCGCGTCCTGACCGGTGCCGGCGCTGAACAGCTTCCGGCCCTGCTCGCCCGGGCGCACGAGCACGACGCCGCCGTCGACTTCCTCGCCGGCGTCTGCCAGTTTGCCCGCCTCGTCAAGCTGGTCTTCCGCGAGGAACAGCGCCACGTCCTCCAGGCGCTCGCCCGCGAGGAACTCCGAGAGTTTGCTCATACCCCGACGAGGCGCCTGAACGGGAAAAGCGACCGCGTTTCGGGCGGCTCAGTCGAGATCGAACGGGTCGTCGGTGCCGTCGGCGTCGTTGCCGGCGAGATCGCTGCCCTCACCGGCTTGCCCGGTGCCGGTGAGATCGCTCGCAATGTCCTGCAGCGAGCCACCCGGGCTGCTGGTGTCCCGGTAGAACGCTCGCTCACCCGGGAGGCGGAGTCCGTAGCGCTCGCCAGGCTGGATTTCGTCGATCTCGACGGGATCGCCCGCCTCGCGGCCCTCGTCCTGTAGCCACTCGACCAGTCGGTTCTCGGCACGACCCGGATCGCGCGCCTCGCTTTTGAGGTCGTAGGCGCCACGGAGCAGGAAGCCCGAGCGGTGCTCGCGGACCTCGGCGTGGTACTCGTCGCCGTCGACGACGAGGCGGACGAACGAGCCGGGGTCGAGCGCCAGATCGGCGGGAAGGCGCAGGCAGGGCCGGCGTGTGCCGCCGCTGCGAGCCACCTCGGCCCGCTCGGTGTGCACGCTGGCATGGTCGCTGGGGAGACGCTCGGCCATCGAAAAGCGAGTTGGAACTTACTCGGCGTCTTCGTCGTCGCCTTCGCCGAAGGCGGCGGCGACGTCCTCGTCGCCGAGGGCGGTGGCGTTGACCTGCGCGCTCTCCTCGCTGAACTCGGCGCCGCGGACCGTGATGCGTCGGCGCTCGCCGTCCTTCTCGGGGTTGAAGCCGACGCCGCCCTCGAGCAGGAGCTGCTTGAGGTTGGAGCCAGCCACGTCCTCTCGCATCGGTCGGCCGGCAGCGTCCGAGCCGCCGGTGAGCTTCAGCGTCGACTCCGAGAGCCCGACGACGTCGCCGTCGACCTCGTCACCGAGCGAGCGCCCGAGGAAGCGGTTGGCGTCCTGTCCGTCGACCTCCGTCTGATACGTGTTCCCCGTGTCGGGGTCCGACACGACGAGCTTGAGTTCGGCCATACCGGAGAACTCTCGGCCGCGGCTGAAAAACACGTCGAAACCGCCTGTTCCGGCAGGGGTGGACCGGACGCGGCGTTACTCCTCGCCGGGAAGCAGCGCCGCGGGGGACTGCTGGACGAACAGCACGCGCTCGCTGTCGTCGAGCGGGCGGACGAACAGTCGACTCTCACCGGCCGCCTCGATACGCTGGACGGTCTCGGCCGCCTCGTCGGCCCGGTAGTAGACGGGGATCAGCACCGCCCGTCCGGCGTCGTCGGCTTTCATCACGACGACCGCGAACACGACGCCGTTAGCCTGGGCGTTGTACGCCTCGTACTCGTCGAAGGCGGCGCCGTCGACGGCGTCCTGCACCGCCGAGAACTCGTTGCCCGGTACGAGCACGTCGAACCCCGTGCGGTCGTCCTCGTAGCCGTCCTGGGTCTCCAGTCGCGGCAGCGGCGTCACCGCGCCGGGGTGGAGCTCGACGGTCTCCCAACCCTCGTCCCGCAACTCGGTCGCGGTGGCCTCCATGTCGTCGATGGTGTCGTCCCAGAGGTCGGTCATGCCCTGCAGCGGATGTCCGGGGTCCATGCCCGACTGTGGGCCCGTCGGGGGTGAAAAGCGTTCGCTTGCGGGACGCCAACGCTAAGCCCCCGCCGCCCCCAGCCGGGAGCATGAGCGACGACGCCAGCCTCACGGACTTCGCGGGCGAGGCGGCCGGCGACGAGGCGGCCGAACACGGCGAGCGGGCGGCCAGCGCCCCGGGAGGCGGCGAGCCGGAAGCCAACGAACCGGAGGCCGACGACCCGGACGCCGAATCAGCCCCCGAGACGCCGACGTTCACCTACACGTCGACGCCCGACGGCGCGGCGTGTGCAGCCTGTGGTGCGAGCGTCGAGGAGCGCTGGCGGGCCAGCGAGGGCGGCGCCGCCGAGGCGCCCGATCTCGCCCCCGACGCGCTGGTCTGTTCCGACTGCAAGGAGTGGTAGGAATCCGACGCCACACAGCGGTGGCGTCGGGTGCGTTTTCGGCTTCGCACGACCGCGGCATTGGCTCGGCGGCGCGACACGGCGGTCACGCCTATTCGCGCGCCGCGGTCGGTTACTCCCGTTCGAACCCGGCCGCCAACGTCTCCTCGTTCACGCTGAGGACCGTCGGCCGACCGTGCGGACAGGCGAACGGCTGCTCGCACTGCCCCAGTCGCTCGACGAGCGCCGCCGCCTCCTCGGTCGCCAGCGCGTCGCCGGCTTTCAGCGACGGGTGGCAGGCCAACTCCGCGAGCGCCGACTCGCGGGCGTCGTCGGGGTCGCTGCCACTCGCGAGCGCGGCGAGCGTCTCCCGAAACGCCTCGATGTCGGCCGGCCGGCCCAGCGGCGCGGGAACCGTCGAGAGCTTCACCGTCGCGCCGCCGAACGACGCGGCGTCGAACCCCAGCGCCGCGAGTTCGTCAGCTCGTTCCTCGACGACCGCCGCCGCGGCCGGGGACAGCGACACCGTCTCCGGCGGCGAGAGTTCGATCCGCTCGATCGCTTCGCCCGCGACAGCCGCCTGCAGGCGCTCGAAGTTCACGCGCTCGTGGGCGGCGTGCTGGTCGATCACGAGCAGGTCGTCACCCTCCGCACAGAGGATGTACGTGTCCCGGAACTGCCCGAGCACGTCGGCCTCGGCGAGCGCGGACTGCCCCCATTTCGGCTCCAGGGACTCCGCCAGCCCCATCGCCACCTCGCCGGAGCGCCGGAGATCCGCGGTCGTGAGCGCGTCGCTGACGCCCGTCTCGACCGCCGCTTCCACGGCCTCGCGGACCGAGAGCGCGACCTCGGCCTTCGCGGGGTGGACATTCGCGTCGACAGCCGCCGGCGGGAGCGAGATCGAGACGACTGCGACCGGGTGGCGACCGTCCGGGAGCAGCCGGCCGTAGCCGCGCTCGACCGCGCGGCGGATCCCCTCGTCGACGACGGGGCGGTCGTTGATCGCGGTCCGGAGGTGCGATCGGTCCGAGCGCGTCGTCGCGGGGAAGACGAGGGCCCCGTCGACGTGGATGGCCGCGCCGTCGAACGCCCCCGAGAGCGCCGTCTCGTGGCTGAACGTCGTCGACCGCGCGGCGACGTGGCGGTCGTACACCGCCGCCAGCGCGTCCTCGTATGCGCCGCTACCGGGCGTCTCGAACACCTCGCGGTCGTCGTGGGCGAGCGAGAACGACACGTCCGGCCGGGTGAGCGCGTAGCGCGCGACCAGCGAGGAGATCTTCGCGAACTCCGCGCCCGCGCCGCCCAGGGACTCGCGGCGGGCGGGACGGTCCGCGAAGAGGTCACGGACGGTCACCGTCGTCCCGCGGGCCCGGCCGGCGTCGGTGACCTGCACGCCGTCGTCGACGACGAGCCGGGTTCCGGGTTCGGTCCCGTCGCTGGTGACCAGTTCGAGCCGGCCCGCGTCAGCGATACTCGGCAGCGCCTCGCCCCGGAAGCCGAGGCTGGTCGTCGTCGGCAACTCGGCGGCGTCCCGGAGCTTGCTGGTCGCGTGGCGTTCGACCGCCAGCCTGGCATCGCCCCGGCTCATCCCGTGGCCGTCGTCGGCGACGCGGAGTCGCTCGGTGCCGTCGCCGTCGGCTTCGACGCGGATCGAGTCGGCGCCGGCGTCGAGCGCGTTGTCGAGCAGTTCGCCCACGACCCGGGCGGGCCGGGTGATCACCTCGCCGGCGGCGACGCGGTCGACCGTCGCCTCGTCGAGCCGTTCGACCGTCGGCGTCGGCTCGGTGGGGTCGCTCATTCGTCGGTGACGCGATCCTGCAGCTCCTGCAGGCGGTTCAGCGCCTCGATCGGGGTCGTCCGGGCGAGGTCGATGTCGCGGAGCTCGGCCACGACCGCGTCGGTTTCGGCTGGCGTACTGGGCTCGACCCCGGGAAGCGTCTGCTGGCCCGGGGGCGTCGCCGGTCCGGCGTCGGCTTCGGGCGCAGTGCTCTCGCCGGCGCTGTCGACGCCCGCGCCGTCGGTCGCTGCCTGTGTCGGTGCCGGCGCCGAGGCGTCCTCTTTGGAGTCGGTGCTCGCGTCGTCGCCCCCTCCCTCGACCAGCGCCCGCGAGCGCTCGACGACCGGGTCGGGGACACCGGCCATCCGCGCGACTTCGACGCCGTAGGAGGAAGACGACGGCCCGTCGTCCACGCGGTGGAGGAACGTCACGTCGTCGCCGTCACGAATCGCGGTGAAGTGTCGGTTGAACACGCCCTCGCGCTCGTCGGCTAGCGCGGTCAGGTCGTGGTAGTGGGTCGCGAACATCGTCCGGGCGCCCACCTCGTCGTGGAGGAACTCCGTGGCCGCGCGGGCGATGGCGAGGCCGTCGGCGGTCGAGGTCCCGCGTCCCACCTCGTCGAGGAGGACAAGGGAGTCCGCGGTCGCATCGTGGAGGATGTCGGTGAGTTCGCTCATCTCGCGCATGAACGTCGACTGCCCCCCCGCGATGTCGTCGCTGGCGCCGACGCGAGTGAACACCCGGTCGAGCACCGGGAGGCTCGCGGCGTCGGCCGGGACGAACCCGCCGGCCTGTGCGAGCACGCAGATCAGGCCGACCTGGCGCATGTACGTCGACTTCCCGCTCATGTTGGGGCCCGTGATGAGCGTGACGCTCCCCGCGGGCAGGTCGGCGTCGTTGGGCACGAACTCGTCCTGGGCCCGCGCGACGACGGGGTGGCGCCCGGCCTCGATTTCCAGTGCGTCATCGCCGTCGTGGAACGCGGGGCGGCAGAACGCCGGCCCCACGGCGACCGCGGCGAGCGAGAGCAGGGCGTCGAGATCGGCGAGCGCGTCTGCGAGCCCCTGCAGGCGGTCGGCGGCGTCGGCGACCTCGGCCCGGACCGCACAGAAGCGCTCGTACTCGAGCGCGTCGGCGCGCTCGGCGGCGCCCAGGATCTCGTCCTCGCGCCGGCGGAGTTCGGGGGTGACGAAGCGCTCGGAGTTCTTCAGCGTCTGGCGCCGACGGTACTCCTCGGGCACGTCGTCGAGGTGGCTGTCGGTCACCTCGATGTAGTAGCCGTGGACCTGGTTGTGGCCGACTTCGAGGTTGTCGATGCCGGTGCGCTCGCGCTCGGTGGCTTCGAGGTCGGCGACCCACGCCCGCCCCTCGCGCTCGGTGCCCCGGACCTCGTCGAGTTCCTCGTCGAAGCCGTCGCGGATCACCCCGCCCTCGGTGATCGCCTGGGGCGGGTCCTCGGCGATCGCGCTCTCGATCAGCTGTCGCGTCTCCCGCAGTTCGTCGAGGTCGTCCCGGAGACGTTGGAGACGATCGGCCTCGGCGTCGTCGAGCGCCGCCCGCAGATCGGGCACGATCGCGAGCGTCCCCGCGACCGAGCGCAGGTCGCGGGCGTTCGCCCGTTCGCGCGAGACGCGCGAGACGAGCCGTTCGAGGTCGTACGCCGCACGCAGTTCGTCCCGGAGCGCCTCACGCAGGAGCGTCCGCGTCGCGAGTTCGTTGACGGCGTCGAGGCGCGCCTCGATCGCGTGGCGATCGACCAGCGGCCGGCGGAGCCACGAGGCCAGCCGGCGCCGCCCCAGCGCACAGACGGTCTCGTTGATCGTCTCGAATAGCGTGTCGCCCTCGCGCTCGCCGCCCGCACGGTTCTGGAACAGTTCGAGGCTCCGGAGCGCGGCGGCGTCCAGCCGCAGGCAGTCCGCGGCGTCGTAGCGCTGCACCCGCGAGACGTACTCGAGCGCGCCGTCGTCGCCCTGCGTGTACTCGGCGTAGGCCAGCAGCCCGCCGACGGCGCGGGCCTCGACGGCTGTGAAGCGGTCCGGGTCGGCGTAGGCGCCGAGGGTGTCCCGGGCCGTTTCGGCGGCGAAAGCGTCGTCGTCCCAGTCCGTCGTGGGGCAGGCGGCGTCGATCTCCGGCGCGTCCGGCCCCACGAGCAGCTCTGCAGGGCCGACGCGGGCGACCTCCTCGCGGACGCTCGCGCGATCCGGCGCGGCGGCGACCCGGCACTCGCCGGTGGACACGTCGATGCTGGCGACCGCAAAGGCGTCGTTGTCCCCGACGACCGCCGCGACGTACGTCGACTCGGGCGAGAGCAGTTCGTCGTCGACGACGGTGCCCGGCGTGACGATCTGGGTGACCGCGCGGTCGACGATCCCGGTGGTCTCGCTGGGGTCCTCGACCTGATCGGCGATCGCGATGCGGTGGCCGGCGTCGAGCAGGCGTTCGACGTACTCGGCGGCGTTGTCGACGGGGATACCCGCCGCGGTGTAGGTGCCCGTCGAGTCCTCGCGCTCGATCAGCGTGAGCTCGCAGATCCGGGCGACCTCCTCGGCGATGCCGCAGAACGTCTTGTAGAAATCCCCCACCCGGAACAGCACGAGCGCGTCGTCGTACTCCCGGCAGCGATCCACGTACTGCTGGAGCATCGGCGTGAGCTCGTCCCGGCGCTCGTCGAGCTCCGAGGGGGGCCCGGTGACCGCAGACATGGCCGAAGGAGGGAGGCCGAGGCGGAAGAGCGTTACGCGCTCAGCTGACGAACTGCAGCAGCTCGTCCCGTTTGGCGTCGCGGAACCGCTGGGCGAGCGCGGACTCGAGCGGCTCGATCGAGCCGGTTTTCGCCGTGATCGGACAGATCGTCTCCTGGTACTGCTGCCAGGGCGGGAACAGCCCGAGCCGATCGCAGAGCTCGTCCAGTCGCTCGTCGCGGTCGTCGACCTTGTCCATCTTGTTGACCGCGACGATCGGGTCGATCCCCACGTCCTGCAGGAAGTGGAACATCTCCACGTCGTGGGGGATCTCGTCGTTCCCGCGGTGGCGGTCGATGATGTCGATGACCGCCTTCCCGTCGACGACCAGCACGCCCGCGAGGATGTCGTCGGCGTTGGCCTCGACGTAGCGCACCACGTCGGTCTTGATCTGCTCGCGTTTCCCCTCCTCGACACCGGACATGAAGCCGAAGCCGGGCAGGTCGGTGAACATGAAGTCCGGACCGGCCCAGTCGTAGTGGTTCGGCTGCCGGGTCACGCCGGGTTTCCCCCCGGTGTCGAAGCTGTGGCCCGTCAGCTCCCGCATCAGCGTCGATTTCCCCACGTTCGACCGGCCGACGAGGACGACCTCGTCCCCCCGGTCCGGCCGGTTCTCGAAAGACATAGGCGCGCTAGCGGGCAGACGGGGTTAACCCTCACGGGTCGGAGTGTAAACCTCATACGGCGATAGCGAACGGCGTGATTGGAAGTTGAGACTACATCGAGGACAGCGAGCCTGTGATGCGTGGTTTCACCCGAATCCGCAATTAGAAACTGCTTCGGACCGCCTCTCAGGCGGCTTTCCCATCATACTTTCAACTAACCAGTGGATCTCTGGGATTGCCGACAGCGTTGCCACTCAGAGAACCGGTATTAGCCCGGACTGAGCGGCTATCTAACCGATTCCGGTCTCCTTCATCAGCGTGAGCGTATATTGGCCGTCACGATTGGTGAATGCTCATACTCGCCGCTTAACTCAATCTGTACGAGCAAATCAACCGCCCGCCAAATCGAGTACAGCAGGCAGGCGAACGCGAAGTAGAAGAAGCGCAACCCTTCGATGTCGTCGCAGCCATGAACCGTTTGATCGACCGATAGCTGCTCTCGATCTCCCAGCGATACCCGTACTCAGTGAGGTGCCCGCTCCCGCAATTCGACATGAACACCGAGTACTGCCGGTGATCGTCGTGTTCTGAGTCCTCTTTCCGGCGGTAGATAAGCGTCGTCTCGTGCCACTCGTTATTCCCAAGATGTAATTTCCGGTCTGTTTCGTATCGGTCCGTTCCCCGTTTGAGGAGGCGCTTGGCCTGGGCTTTCTCGCAGGTCTGCATCCGCTTGGGCACGACGTACGACAGGCCACGCTGGCTGAGCCTCTCCAGAACGTGCTGACTATCGAACTCTCGGTCCATCAGCACGTTGTCGACGTGAACCAGCTCCTCGGCCGAATCCAAGAGATCCTCGACAATTTCTAAGCGGGACTCACCCTTCCGAACTGGCCGTGCGTCCAGCACAATCGGGACGGCGTTGCCGACTAATTGGACTGTCGCCCACTGGTAGGCGTATTCGTCGGTCCTCTCTTTCGTCTCGATGATCTCGTCCTCATGGCCCGTTCTATCTCCCATGAATGGATCTGCTTCGGTGATGTCGATCGGGATGATTCCGGCTCGGAAGAACTCCTCCATCTCTGCGATCTCGTTCAGAAGCCTATGACCGCCTGCCGGTACATCTCACGGATCTCTGAAATTGAGAGATCACGAATATGCTCTCGGTGGGCGTGTCCCAGCGGCGTCCGATCCCGAGTCGATTCGTAGACGAAACTGCGTGCCCCTTCGTTAGCAGCCAGCCGCTCGCGAAGCCCCAGATACGTCTGGAGGTCCCGGTAGGCGTTCTCGTAGATCTCACAGCCCTCAGCACGGTCCAGCGAAAACGCCGGGAAAACGATACGGCTGACGTGGTCGGTGATCTTATCTGCCTGCTCCAACGTAGTTTGATTGTCCAGTTTTGACTTAGCAGACTCGCTCCCGTGGTATCGGAGCTTTCGTGCCGGTTCACGCGGAATCTCGACACCCGCATTCTGGGCTTTGATAAGGATGGTTCGAGCCACTGTCTCGGCTGTCTCCCTGAGGTCGGCGGTGAACCGCTCGTGCCAGCTTCGCCACGGTGTCATTTCGACCTATCTACCCAGTGGTGGCACCACGAACCCGCAAAGTGTGCGTTGAAACACCCCGCAGTCAGTCTCCAGTAACATCCCCCTTTTCGAGAGAGGTGTTCGTAACCTCCACACCGTCCGAGAGTTCCGTATTGGGATACGGGATATCGGTCCCCTCGGCGTCGAAGCGCTCCTTGACCGCTTCGACAAACTGCGAACGGATCACCCCGTAGCTGTTCTCCGACGGATCGATCCAGATTCGTCCCGAGAGGACGACCGCCGAGTCACCTAGTTCCGTGACGGGCGCCGTCGGTTCGGGATCCTCGAGACACCGTCGATGCGGGTTCCCTCCTCGACGATAGCGGTCCGTGCCTGGTTGATGTCGTCGTCGTATCCGATGCCGAACCCGACTGATACTCGACGTCGATCGTTCGCGACGTTATTGACGACTGCCGCGTTGGCGAGGTCGCTGTTCGGGACCGTCACCAGTTCGTTGTCGAACGTGTCCAGTTTCGTCACCCGCATCTGAATCTCTCGAACGACGCCGTCCCCCGGCGTTGTAGACTGTTCTCTACCGCTCGATCGAGACAGATCGCCCGATCAGGTAGACGAGGAAGAACACGATGGCGAAGGTCAGAATCGTCGTTATCGTGTCGATGAGTGGCGGGACGTACTGCTGGAAGTCGATAGGTTGCCCCTGCTGTAATGGTAACATACCAGCTACCGGGTAGTACCGATGACGCTAAGTAATTAACAGCGTACGAGCGATTAGCGTTTTATCCATTCCCGGAGTCGCGTGGTAAGAACGCCGAAATAACGAGCGTGAGCGCCGCGAATACGACGAGGAGTAGCAACGTCGCGCGCTGGGCGCCGACGAATGCTGCCTCGAAGACCCTGTCGAGCAGTGCCCGCTCTGCAGGGGTCAATCCGGCGAGGAACGCCTGTCGGGTCGCCTCAGTTGCCGTCTCTGCGGCCTGTTGCAGTTCCAGAGCGAGTTCGTCGCGTCGGGACACCGACACTGCGGCGCCGGTCGCCCGGAGCGTGCCGTCTATCACGCCACGGTAGAACTGCCCGAGCAGGAAGGCTCCGACGATGGCCGTCCCGAGCGCGTACGCGAGCATCCCGGTCGCGTTCATGACGCCCGAGGCCTCCGAGGAGTTCGCCTGGGCGACCGCCGATAGCGTCGAGTTGACTAGCTGCGGCGTCATGAGCCCGATGCCGACGCCGACGACCGCCATCGGGACGGCCACGCTCCGAACCGTCTGGTCTGGGGTCGTGTCCTGGAACAGCAACAGGAGGCCGACACCGATCAGCACAGCCCCGACCTGGATGAGGGTTTTCGGCGCTACGTACGTGCGCCAACCAGTGGTGAACGTCGAGACGAGTAGCGTCCCGACGGAGAACGGAAGCATCGCCACCCCGGCCTCGAAGGCAGTGTAGCCGAGGCCGGACTGGAGGAACACCGGGATGATGAAGATGAACCCGGCCATGACGAGCGCCCGAGCGCCGAAGGTCAGCGAGCCCGCGGTGAAGGTGCGGTTCGAGAGCATTCCCATCGGGACGAGCGGCGAGCGGCCGGCCCGCTCGAGGCGGTACTCGTACTGGACGAATGCGGCGAACGCAAGCAGGCCCAGGCCGATGGTCCACAGCGCCGGCGACGTCCCGAAGGGGTTGAACTGGACGCCGAAGGCGACGAACGGGCGCGTCGCGACCAGCCACCCGAACTTGCCGGCGAGGAGGAAGCCGACGACGAGCGACGTCGCGCCGACGACGGAGAGCACGGTCCCCCCGATGTCGAGTGGGTCGGGGTCGGACGTTAGCGGGGCGGCGCTCACGTAGCGAACGAACACGAGCGCGATGACGACGACGACGGCTTCGAGGGCGAACCCCCACCGCCAGCTCGCGAACGTCGTCAACGCCCCACCGAATATCGGCCCAACGGCCGCGCCCGCCGCGCTCACGCCCGCCAGTACCCCGAGGGCCCTCGCGCGGTCTTTCCCATCGTATGTGACGATGAGTACAGTGAACGTCAGCGGCATCAACACGGCGGCCGCAGCACCCTCAACGACAGACCAGCCGAAGTACAGGACAGCGGGGCTCCAGCTGACGGCTGCCAGCAGCGTCCCGGCGGCGTAGACGACGAGCGTACCTTGCATGAGCCGCCGGACGCCGTACATCGACGGGAGCTTCCCAGCGGGGAGCATCAGCGCCGCCATCACGAGCGAGTAGACCGCTATCGCGCCCTGGACGACTGGGACGGTGGTGTCCAGATCAGACACGATAGCCGGGATAGCGACGTTCATCAGGGTCGAATCGATGACTGCGATGAACATCGACAGGCTCACCGCGATGGCCGGCCCCCAGTATGCCAGCGTCCCCTGCTGTCGTTCCGGGGCATCGACTCCGTCCCGGGGTCCTTCCGCATCAGAACTCATCGAGACACCCCAGGAGAGACCAGTCGCTCGGGTTGTTCCCGCGTTCTCCCGTCGGATACCTGTGTCTCGATAAATCCGACGCGAACGACGATGTCCCGATTGAACTCCGCAGTTAACTGCTCGTCCCAGCGTTGAGCGAGATCCGGCGGTACCTCTTGGTCCCGTGGAACGCCGACGAGGACGTTCACCTGCGGTTCGTTTCCGAGAAGCAGATCGATCGGTTCGTAGTCGGCGGTCACCGTAACCAGTTCGACCCCCTCGATGTCTGCCTCGTCGAACTGTTGCTGGAGTTCAGTCCGTGTCTGCTGCTCGAAGGCCTGCGTCTGAAATGTCGCCCAGGTGACCGCACCGAGGACGATCGAAAGCAGTGCGATGGCGACTACGATCACGACAATGCGCGAGACGATCGAAGCGCGAACTCCCTCGAACGCGCCTGCGTCGAGTGGCTTGAACCCTGCTACCCAGAACAGGGTCAGGGCGGAGACGTTGATCGCGAGCAGGTTCACGACGACGAGTACGGCGCCCGCGATGGCGACCCCCGGTAAGCCGAACGCGATACCGAGGCCGGAGGTCGCGGCGGGAGGAACGAGCGCGACGGCGATGGCGACGCCGACGAGGGTCGACCCGGAGCCACGTATGATACTGAGCGATCCAGCGATTCCCGACCCGAGCGCGAGAAAGAGCGACAGGAAGTTCGGGCTCGTCCGCTCGGCGATCTGTGGGATAGTCCGGATGTCGAGTCCCGGCGGGATGAGAACGGTCTGCTGGAGGAGCCAGCCCATGACCGCCGCCGTCGCGATGGCAGCGACGAGTCCGAGGACCTGTAGTCTGATGCCACGGCTGGTCATCCCCGGATCGTCGAGGATCGTCCCGACGGAGGCGGAGACGGCAGGTCCCATTAGCGGCGCGACGACCATCGCGCCGATGATCGTCGCCGCGGAGTCGAGTAGCAGGCCCGTCGTCGCGATAACGGTGCTCAGGAGGAGGAACGCGAAGAAGGTGGAGTTCGCCGGCGCGAGATCCTGTGCCCGTGCGTACAGCTCTTCGCGCGAGATCCGGAGGCCGGGAAACCGTTCGACGAGTGTGGACAGCCGCTGCGAGACGACGGTTTCGGTCGAGAGGACGATAGTGTACGCATCCTCCCGGATACCGGCCTCGATCAGTTCGTCCATCACCGGTTCGACGCCGCTCGGCGGGACGGGAAACTGGACCATCGCCTCGAAATCGCCACGGCCGACCTCGTCGAACACGGCGTAATCGATACCCTGGTCGTCGAGCGTGTCGAGGACGGCAGGTCGGGTTCCCTCGGGGATCAGAACTTGGACGAGTCGCATGTGAAACTGAGTGACCGGTGGTCCGAGCGTTCTAGACGATCAGTGGGGTGGGATTTCCGCTCCGTTAACTCGAGTTTCGTCGGCGATGGGGCCCCAATGGACTCACCCGGCGACTTCCTCCGCGGCGAAGGTCTCGCGGAGGCGTTCGTCGTCTTCCGGTGAGAGGTTCGTGTCGATGATCTCGAAGTCGTGCTCGAAGTCCGACAGTTCCTCCTTGATGCGGTCGAGGTTGCCGCCCTGGGTCAGCAGGAACAGCGCGGAGTTTCCGGGCTCGATCGCGTCCCGCACCTCCTTGATGAAGTCGTCATCGATGCCGATATCGCCGAGTTTCCCGGAGAGCGCGCCAGCGGTGGCGCCGGCGAGCAGCCCGAGCCACGGAGCGAAGAACAGCAACCCGATGAGCATACCCCAGAAGGCACCGCCCAGTGCTCCCGCACCGACGAGACTGCGAGCTTGCTTGACCTTGGCCTTTCCGTTCTTGTTACGTTTGACGACCGCCGCGTCCGCAATGGTGATCAACTCTCGCTTCTGCAGGTCGTACATCCTGTCACGCATGGCTTCAGCGCCGTCCATGTCGCCGAATCTGAGTACAACAAGTGAACTCACACCCCCTACTACCCTGCTAGGGGACTTAGTTAGATACCGTCAATAGAACTGAAGGTTAGCTTAACCTCCCACGCGTCCTGCAGCAGGATCCGTGAGGGGGAATCAATCCGCTCTCCGTGGTCTCGGGATGTCGACAAAGGGGGCGCTGACTCGGGAAGGGAAGACTATCTCGCTGTGTGCTGGTTTCGGCGCGACCTACTCGGACGCCCGCTCGTATATGCCGACCTTTCTCACTGGTGGTTCGATCGCCGCTGGTGTAATCCGCTAATAACTATGGTCGATACCCCTCAGACATCGGCATGCCCCCGTCCGGGAAAGTGACCTTCGACACGGCGGGGACGCGAGACCGTTGTCTCGGAGGATGTCACCGGCCGCATTGCCGTCACGACGCAATCAATCTCGGCGGTCGGTATCCGGCGACCGCACCGTGATCTCAACCCATGCGACCGGTCGTGCGACGCGCCGGAGACACGCGAATCACAACCGAGCGAATACAGGATCCATGCCGGCAGAAACCCAGACAGCGAGTAGGGATATGACCGACGTGTACTACTTCATCAGCGACCTACACGTCGGCGGCGACGAACAACTCGAACAGGTGGACTTTCTGGACGAATTGATCGCGTTCCTCCAGGAACTCGAAGAGAGCGACGAAGACGCCGAACTGATAATCAACGGCGACGCGTTCGGGCTCTGGGAGTTCACCGAGGTCGACGGGCCGGCAAAGTTCGACGCCCTCCTCGACCGTTACCCCGACCTGTTCGAGCAACTCGAAGTGACTGGCCGGGAGATACCGATCACGCTCATCCCGGGGAACCACGACTACGAGCTCGCTGCCTACCCGGAGTACGTGGAGCGACTGGCGGAGTACAACGTCACGCTAGAACAAGAGGTGTCGATCGAGCGGACAGTCGGTGATTCGGTCGTTCACGTCGAACATGGCATGCAAGAGGATCCGAACAACCGGATCCCCGACTTCGGGAATCCGTATGCGAACCCACCGGGCTACTTCGTGAACCGACAGATAACGAGCCGCGCGGGGCAGCTCTCCGGTCGTGGGAAGTACAACTGGCTGAAGGACATCCAGGCCGTGACGCCGATGACCGAGATCCCCGACTGGCTCATATCGAACTACTTCTATCGGGAGATGAGTTCGTGGCTGCGGTTCTCGGTCGTGCCGTTCCTCCTCCTGTTCAACGTGGGTCTGCTGTACGTCGCGATATTCGCGCTCGACTGGTTCGACGTGTGGTCGCTGCCGCTCACACTGGTCGAGGAACTACTCGGCTTCTTCGGGCCGGCCGGGCAACTGGTCGAACTCGTCCTCGCCGGAAATCTGGTCATCATCGTGCTGATACTGGTGATTTCCATCCCGCTCGCCGTGTTCGTGTGGGATGCGCGAAAGACACTCAGGCGGTTCGGCCTCGTCCGATCGCCAGCTGACCGGGAACCCGTCGAAAAATACCTCGACCGGGCCAGAGACGTGTTCGCGTCCGAACCGAGGGTCGCCGTGTACGTGTACGGGCACACGCACCGGCCGTCGGCGACCGAAGTCGACGGCCGACTCGTCATCAACACCGGGACGTGGCTGAAACGCCTCCATAGAGTAGACCCGCTCCTCGGGGTTCTCCCGCCGGTCTACTACGCCTCCTACCAGCTCAACTATTTCCGTCTCTCCGCGGCCGACAACGGTGACGTCCTCGTCGAGTACCACGTGATCGAAAAATCGGACCCGGACGACGAGACGTGGCTCCAGCGGTTGCTCACCCGGTCTCCGCGACGACAACGGGAACTCCCAGACCGGACAGTGGTGAACCGTCCCCGGGAGGGGATTCGCAACTGGACGAGTCGGAGGTTACGGAGTAAGTGACCCTTCAATGCCCCTCGTGAGTCCGGTCCCATACCCGATGGAGAGAACCACGATCTGACAAATGATTCTATAAGAGATCGAGGAGCTATATATATCTGCACGAAATCAGAACAATCAGTGACACAACGATCAGGAACGTCTTCATGGGGCCGAGATGTGATCTAGTCTACTAGCCGAACAATCCGTCCAGCGGGCACTCTCTAGTTAAGCTCGGCTTCAGTTGGCGTTCGTCCGTCGAGTGATTGATGCGGTCTCTGATGGTTGTAGTAATGCATGAACTATTCAAGCCATTCGCGTACGCTTGCCCGACTGCCGACTCACGAGTTGTGGAAACGGTCGATACGCATTTTGAGGGTGTGAAACCACTTTTCGATGCGGTTTCGGTCTGTGTAGTTGACCCGGACCGTTGAGTCCTAAGCGAGAGAAGGCAGTCCGATAGCCGAATTGGTCAACAAGAAACACAGCGTCGGAGAGAGCGTGTTTCTCACGGAGTCCGTGAAGGAATCCAGCCGCTGGATCAGTCCCGTGTCGTCCGAACAGCTCTACATCAAGAATCAGTTTTGTGTCAAGGTCGATTGCAGCATACACCCAAGACCACTCATCGTTAATTTTGATAGCGGTCTCGTCAACCGCGACCCGCGCCGGCTGCGCCGTCGGCGGGTCGCCAACGCTATCTGCGTCTCGGTGAATCCACTGACAGGTCGCTTGATGCGAGCGTTCTACGCCGAATAATCAGAGGATTTCTTTCGTTTCTCGAAGCGAACAACCAGTCGCGTAGAGCCGGACGGCGAACGCCCTGACGGGCGTCGCCGTCCGCTCACGCTCCCAACATTCAAGATTCGCTGTGTTCAACGTCCCTCTGAGCAGTTCTTTGTTCTTCATAAACACCTAAACCAACGAACTGCTCACTTCTCAAACTGGCTTAACTAGACAGTGCCCGCCGAGATATCCACTAATTATTCTTACATACCACGGGTAAAAACTTCTAGCGGCCGCTATAGCTCTGTGGCCGATGCATTGAGAGGATCAGCCTCAACTATTGGCGTGATCGACACCACCGCCGGCTATTTGCCATCGCCCCGAGAGACACAGCCGTGCGACTCGTACAGGTGATGATCCCTACCGGGAAGCGCGAGGCCGTGCTCTCGGTGCTGGACGACAACGGGATCGACTACGCGCTCTCGGACGAAACTAGCAATCGGCGCTACACCGCCGTGGTCTCGTTCCCGCTCCCGACCAATGCCGTCGAGCCGATACTGGACCAGCTCCGCGAGGAGACCGGGATCGACCGCGACGCCTACACCGTCGTACTCGACGCCGAGACGGTCGTGTCCGAACACTACGAGCAGTTGGAGAAGGAGTGGACCGAGGGCGAGGAGGGCGAACGCATCGCCCGCGACGAACTGATCCAGCGAGCGTCGGATCTGGCGCCGGATTGGGTCCCCTTCCTCGTAATGACGGCGATCAGTGCCGTCGTCGCGACCGCCGGGCTGTTGATCGACTCGGCGGCGGTCGTCGTCGGCTCGATGGTGATCGCCCCGCTGATCGGGCCGGCGATGGCCACCAGCGTCGGCTCCGTCGTCGACGACCGGGAGCTGTTCGTCCGGGGAATCAAGCTGCAGTTGGTCGGCGCCGTGCTCGCGGTCGGGAGCGCCGCGGCGTTCGCGGGGCTGTTGCGATTCGGCAACGTCGTCCCGCTGAGCGTGACCGAGGTGTTCGCGATCGGCGAGGTACGCGAGCGGCTCTCGCCGGGCGTGCCGTCGCTGGTCGTCGCGCTCTCGGCGGGGATCGCCGGGGCGTTGTCGCTCTCCTCCGGCGTCTCCTCGGCGCTCGTCGGCGTGATGATCGCCGCGGCGCTGGTGCCGCCGACCGCGGTCGTCGGGATCGGGATCGCGTGGGGGCGGCCGGCGGCGGTCGTCGGCTCGGCGGTGCTGGTCGCGGTGAACTTCCTCTCGATCAACCTCGTGGCGCTGGCGACGTTCTGGTACCAGGGGTACCAGCCCGAGCAGTGGTTCAAAGTCGGCGAGGCGCGGAAAGACACGGTGAAGCGGATCGGCGCGCTCGCGGTCACGGTGCTCGTGCTCTCCTCGGTGCTCGCGGGCGCGACGTACGCCTCCATGGAGCGTGCGGCGTTCGCGGATCAGGCCCGCGAGGAGACCGAGTCACTCCTCGCCGGGGACCCGACGCTGTCGCTGGTCTCCTTCGAGGTCGAACACGGCTCCACCTTCCCGTTCCGCAGCCCGGAGCGAGTGGTCGTCACTGTCGGGTACCAGTCGGGAACAGAGCCGCCGGCGGTGGCCGACCGGTTGGCCGAGCGGATCGGCGCCATCGAGAACGGGCCGTTCGGGCTGGGAAGCGGCGAGGGCGTCACGGTGTCGGTACACTACGCCGCCGTCGAGACCGCCGGCGGCGAGGGGACGCAGTCGGATGTCGGCGACGCCGCGGCTCAGGCGTTCCGGGAGGGCGGGATGTCCGGCGTCCAGTCGACCGCCTCCACCAGCGTATCGAGCACGGTGTCGACGTTCTCGCCCTCGGTCACGCTCATGTAGGCGTCGGCCTCGACCTCGGTCGACACGTCGGACTTGTTGCAGACGGTGACCATCGGCGCGTCGAACTGGGCGGCGAGCTCCTCGCGGAGTTCGAGTTGGGCCGGGAGCGGGTAGCCACACTGGCCGGAGGCGTCGACGACGAACAGCACGGCGTCGGCGAGGTGGCGCAGCGCGGAGACCGCCTGGGCCTCGATGTCGTTGCGCTCATCCTCCGGGCGGTCGAGCAGCCCCGGCGTGTCGACGATCTGGTAGCGGATGTGATCGTGCTCGAAGTGGCCGACGTGGACCGCCGTCGTCGTGAACGGGTAGGACTCGATCGCGTTGCGCGCGTTGGTGACCTCGTTGACGAAGGAGGACTTCCCCACGTTGGGGTAGCCCGCAACGACGATCGCCGGCTCGTCGGGGCGGATGTCCGGCAGCGTCTTGAGTTCGTCCCGGGCCTCGCCGACGGCCAGCAGGTCGTCCTCGATCTCGTCCATGATGTCGGCCATCCGGGCAAAGGCCTGCTTGCGGTGTTTCTTCGCCGTCTCGGTGCCGGCGTTCCGGATCTTCGAGGCGTACTCGTCCCGTAGCGCCTCGATCTGGTTACCGGCCCAGGTGACTTCACTCAGCGCCTGTCGGAGCCGGTCCACGTCGACGATCGCATCGGCGAGCTCGTAGTAGAACGGGTCGACGTAGTCGAAGTCCGGCCAGGCGGTCGCGACGTTCTGGAGGTTGTCCGAAAGGATGTTCCCGGCGGTGCGCAGCATGGCCTCTTGGGCCTCGTAGGGCTCCTTGGCGCGTCCGGTCCGGGCGGCCCGGGAGAACGCCTTGTCGAGGAGCTCCTCCGACCGTGGAGTGGTCGGGAGATCTTCGAAGGTCATCGATTACGGGAGTGTAGCCGCCCAGCGCGTAAAAACGCGTCCGTTCGGGGAACGGCCGGCGAGCGGCGCTTCCCGGCCGGCCACGGGACTACGACTGCGGGGGGAGCTGTTGCCCGCTGAGCCCGCCGAGCCCGCCGCTGGTCTGGGAGATGTTGAACGCCATCACGAGGTCGGTCTGGGAGAGCAGGCCCACGAGGTTCCCCTCGGCGTCGGCGACCGGGAGCCGCCCGGCTTGGTGGGACTGCATCGCGTCGAGCGCGTCCATCACTTCGCTGTCGGGGTCGAGCGTCGGCACCTCGTAGTTCATCACGTCCTCGACGCGGTAGGCGTCGCGCTCGACTTCGGGCACCGACTGGGTGTCCTCCAAGGTCACCATGCCGACGAACTCGCCGTTGCGCATTACGGGGTAGCCGACGTGGCGCTCACGCAGCATGCGCTGGATGAGTTCGGCGATCGTCGTCTCCTCGGTGACGGTCTGGAGTTCCGCGGCCGGCGTCATCAGCTCCCGGACGGTCACGCCCTCGAACGCCGCCTTCAGGACGGTGCGCTGGGCCTCGCTCGAGGCGCCCATGTAGATGAAGAAGGCGACGGCAAGCAGGATCAGGTCGAACCGGAGCAAGCCGAAAAAGCCCATGAGGATCGCGAACCCCTTGCCGACGGTCGTCGCGATCTGGGTCGCGCGGACGTGCGACCGGTTCCGCGCGAGCAGCGCGCGCAGCACGCGCCCGCCGTCCATCGGGAACCCCGGCAGCATGTTGAACACCGCGAGCATCACGTTCACCAGCGCGAGGTAGCCGAACACGAACTGGACCGCCGGGAGCTCCGCCGGGATCGTCGTGAACACGCCGTAGGAGACGATCCCCACAGCGACGCTCACGATCGGGCCGGCGACGGCGACGGAGAACTCCTGCTTCCAGTCTTCGGGCATCTCGGTGAACTGGGCGACGCCGCCGAGCAGCCAGAGCTTGATCGAGTCGATCTCGAAGCCGTAGCGCATCGCGACCAGCGAGTGGCCCAGTTCGTGCAGGAGGACGCCGACGAACAGGCCGATCGCCGACGCGGAGCCGATGAGCCACGGCGTGTTCCCCTCGGTTAGCGGCGCCGCGCCCGGCACGGTGGAGGGCAAGATACCGAGGATGTCGACCCAAAAGCCGACCTGCGAACCGATCACCCACGCGAACAACGGTAGCACCAACAGAAACGTCACGTCGATCTTGATCGGGATCCCGTAGATCCGCCCGATCTGGAAGCTCGCCATGTGTGTTGGTAGCGGGCCATCGACCGTAAGTCGACTGGTGGGGGCGAACGGTCGTGGATCGAGTCCGGCGACCAGGAGCGGCCGAATCCCGTCGAAGCGCGGCCCCGCGGTTACCGAGCCCCGTTCTCGGCCGGCATCGACGAACCCTGTCGCCGATAGCCGAACGGCTGTCGTCGACCCACCACCTCGCGTGTTTGCCCACGCGCAGGTAGTTCTGTATCGTCGCTTGCGGTTTATCGGTCCAAGTACTCCTGCTGGATCGCCACGACCTCGGCCGAGTCCTCGCAGTTGGCGTACCGGCGCAGGGGCTCCTCGTTGAGTTCAAGGAACGTCTCTCCCCACGTGAACTTCGAGAGGACCTGCTCAGCCTGCGCTCGCTCGCCGAGGATCACCAGCGCGCCGGCGAACGCTTCGACGGTCGTGAGCTGCATCGGCTTCCCGAAGTTCACCGGGTTGGCGGCGACGAGGTAGGGGAGCGCGCGGTGGTCACCGTCGATAGTGAACTGCTTCTCGCCGGCGGACTCCCACGAGCAGTCGAGCGCGACCAGTGCGTGTTCGGCGGCCTCGCGGTCGGCGGGCGAGAGCGCCCGATCAGCGTGGGGGTTGAGCACGACGCCGTACGGGGTTGCGCGGTCCGAGCGGTGCAGCGCCGCGAGGTCGAACCGCGCGAGCTTCCGGGCGGTACATTTCTCGGGATCGTCGTCGCCCTCGTACCGAACGTGCAGGTCCACACGCTCGCTGGGCGCCCGAGGGCCAAATGTTCCCCGACCCTTCTTGGGTCCGCTCGCCCGAGATGCGGTATGAGCCAGACCGATTTGGTCGAGCGCTACTACGAGGCCATCGACGCGATGGACGCCGACGGCCTCGCGGCCGTGCTCGCCCCCGAGTTCCGCCACGACCGGAGCGACCGGACAATTGAGGGCCGCGAGCGGTTCGTCGAGTTCATGATGAACGACCGGCCACAGACCGACACGGTCCACGCCGTCGACACGCTGTTCCTGCCGGCCGTCGACGACGACGCCCGCGAGCGCGAGGTCGCGGCCCACGGGCGGCTGTTCGCCGAGGACGGCGAGGAGCTGTTCGCGTTCGTCGACCTGTTCAGCGTCGAGGAAGAGAAAATCGTCGAGCTACGGACCTTTACGAAGTAGCGCTCAGTTCCCGTCCCCCACCGCGCTCTCACCGACGGGCTCCCGGCCCTCGATGAGTTCCTGGCCGCCCATGTACGGCTGGAGCGGCTCCGGCACGTCGACGGTGCCGTCGTCGTTCTGGTAGTACTCGAGGATGGCCACCACCACGCGCGGGACGGCGACGCCCGACCCGTTGAGCGTGTGGAGATACTCCGCCGACTCGTGCTGTTCGGGCCGGTACTGGATCCCCGCCCGGCGGGCCTGGAACTCCCGGAAGTTCGACACCGACGACACCTCGAGCCAGCGCCCGCCGCGGTCGGGGCCGTCTTCCATGTCGTCGCCGGGCGCCCAGACCTCGATGTCGTACTTCTTGGCCTGCGTGAAGCCCAGATCACCGGTACACATCTCCAGAATCCGGTAGGGGAGCCCCAGCGCCTGGAGCACCGACTCGGCCTCCGAAACGAGCCCCTCGAAGCGCTCGTCGCTCTCCGCCGGGCGGACGAAGTTGACTAGTTCGACCTTGTTGAACTGGTGGACGCGCACGATCCCGCGGGTTTCGGTGCCGTGTTCGCCGGCCTCCTGCCGGAAGTTCGGCGAGTACGCCTGGTACTTCAGCGGCAGGTCGTCGTCGAGGAGGATCTCGTCGCGGTGGAGGTTCGTGACGGGGACCTCCGCGGTCGGCAGTAGCCACAGGTCGTCGTCGTCGTACGGTTCGTCGTGGCTCCCCTCGAGTCGATAGGCGTCCTCGGTGAACTTCGGGAACTGGCCGGTGCCCTCCATCGAGCGGCTGTTGACCGGGATCGGCGGGAACACATCGGTGTACCCCTGCTCGCGGTGGGTTTCGAGGAAGAACTGGATCAGCGCGTGCTCCAGGCGGGCGCCCTCGCCTTTGGCGAAGTAGTAGCCGCCGCCGCTGACTTTCGCGCCGCGCTCGAAGTCGAGGATGTCGAGCTCCTCGCCGAGGTCGTAGTGGGGCGTGACCGCTTCGGGCAGGTCACGCAGATCGTCGAACCCCTCGCGCCGGCGCTCGACGTTCTCGCTCTCGTCGGCGCCGCGGGGCACGTCGTCGTCCGGCAGCATCGGGATCCGCATCATCCGCGCCTCCAGATCGGCTTCGAGTTCGTCGGCACGGTCCTCGACCTCCTCCAGTCGTTCCTTGAGTTCGCTCGACCGGTCGATGGCCTCCTGGGCCTTCTCGTCCTCGCCTTCCCGTTTGAGTTCGCCGATCTCTCGGCTGACCTCGTTTCGCTCGTGACGGAGGTCGTCGCCCTCGGCTTTGAGGTCGCGCCACTCGTCGTAGATCTCGAGGATCTCGTCGAGGTCCACGTCGTCGACGCCCTTCGCGTCGAGCGCGTCCCGGACGCGCTCGGGCTCCTCTCGGAGGGTCTGTCGGCTGATCATGGGCGGAGTTCTCGGTGATTCGGGAAAACCGTGTCGGGTCCGTGGGATGCCGTGGCGAGAGTCGGTGGGAAACGGACGGGAGCTCTCCGAACGGAGTCTCACCCGTCGGATACCGCGCTCAGTCCTGCGCCGCGAAGAAGGCGTCCAGCCCGTTGCGGGTGATCCGCACGTCGATCGTCCCGGTCCCGGTCACCGCGACCTGCAGTACGTCCTCGTAGGGGCCGGCAACGACGTGGACCCGGGTCGAAATCGGCTCCGCACCCTCGGGTGGGGAGGGGGCCACGTCGGGGACCAACTGTCGGGAGCCCGGCGGGACCGTCCCCTCGAAGTCGGGCTCGGGTGGGTCGTCGGGGTCGTACTCGGCGACCGGCGTCGCCGTCGCAGTCACGTCCCGCGCGCCGCCGCTACGGTTCTCGATAGCCATCTCGACCGCTTCGTTGGTCAACGACGTACAGCCGGCGAGCGCGACGGCGACCGGGAGGGGCAGGAACGCACGGCGTGAGAGCGCCATTACCGAGGGTCAGGGTTCCGCGGAGAAACCGTCGTCGGTATCGGTTGCCGAGATCATCGACCGCTCGTTTTCGAGGCCGTTTGCCGTCCTGCCACCGGCGCGACGGTTCCCCGCCTCGCTGCTACTCCTCGGGGTGGGCCCACTTCATCGCCTCGCGGACCGACTCCTTCCGGCCGATGAAGGTAACGCGGTCGCCACGTTCGAGTGTCAAGTCGGCCTCGGGGACGAACGTGTCGTCGTTCCGGCAGACCAGCCCGATGATGCAGCCCTCAGGGAGCTGCGGCCCGATCTCCCGAACCGACTCGCCGATTAGCGGGTCGGCGGTGACCTCGATCTCCTGCACGTCGCCGGATTCGCCGATCCCCTGCATCCACCGCGCCATCGACGGGCGCTCGATGTAGTTGTCCATGGCCTGAGCGGTGGCCATCGCGGGGGCGATCGTCCGGACGCCCAACTCCTCGAAGGCGTCGACGTTCTCGGGGTTGTTCGTCCGGGCGATCACGCGATCCGGCGAGAACTTCGACCGGGAGAGCTGGGAGATCAGCAGGTTCGCGTCGTCGTCGCCGGTCGCGGCGACGATGATCTTGGCGTTCTCCGCGCCCGCTGACTGGAGCACCTCCGTGTCGGAGCCGTCTCCCTGGTGGACGGCGAAGCCCGCGTTGCGGGCCTGTTCGATCCGGTCTTGGTTGTTCTCCACGATGACGACGTTCTCGCCTCGGTCTTCGAGACGGGTCGCGAGCTCGCGCCCGACCGACCCCCCTCCGACGATGATGACTCGCATGGGTATGACGTTGAGTTTCTCCGCGATCTGGCGGGCCAGCCCCGCCTCGAACACGACTGTCAGCAGAATAGTCAGGAAGACGGTGCCGACGAGCACGTCGGCGGCCCCCGGCATCCCGACCGCCTCGCTCCGCAGTTCGATAGCGAACAGCGTCGCCACGGACGCGGGGATGATCCCGCGCGGGCCGACGAAGCTCATGAACAGCTTCTCTTCTCGAGTGAACCGGTCGCCGGCGCTCGAGATGAACACCAGCAGGGGGCGGAGCACCAGCGCGACGATGCCGACGATCGCCAGCTTCCGGAACCCGAGCTGCAAGACGACTTCGAAATCCAGCAGCGCCGCCAGCGTGATGAACACAAAGGAGAGCACGACGAGCGTCACGTCGCCTTTGAACGCCGCGATCTCGTCCTCGTAGGGCACGTCCGCGTTGCCGAGCAGGATGCCCGCGACGGCGACGGCGGCGACGCCGGACTCGCTGGCGAGGTAGTTTGCGGCTGCGTAGGCGACGAGTGCGCCCGCGAGCACGAGCAGGCGGGCGTTCCGCGGCGCGTTGCCTGGCGACAGGTCGACGTACTGGAGCAGGTAGTACAGCACCGCGGCGACGGCGATCCCGACCAACAGCCCGTAGCCGAGTCGCTCGGCGAACAGCCGAACGATCGCGGTCAGGCCGGACGCGTCGGTCGTGATGATGTTGAAGATGACCACCGCGGTGATCGCCGCGGACACGTCGTTGATGATCCCCTCGGTGTCCAGCGCGATGCCGACCCGGTCCCGGACCGGGACCACGTCGAGGATGGGGGCGATGACCGTGGGACCGGTCGCGACCAGCAACGAGCCGACGAGGAAGGCGACGAGCCAGCCCACGTCCAGCAGGTAGTGGACGGCGACACCGGTACCCACCAGCGCGATCAGCGCGCCGACGGTCACGAGTCTGAACGCCGTCGTCGGCGCCTCCCGGATCTCGTCGATCCGGAGGTGGAACGCGCCCTCGAACACGATGATCGCGACCGAGAGCCCCACGATGGCCGACAGCGCCGGCGTCCCGAACGATTCGGGGTTGAGTAGCCCGGTCACTTCCGGCCCGAGCAGGATCCCCGCCGCGATCAGGAACACGATACTCGGCACCTGGAAGCGGTCCGAGAGCAGTTGTGCGATCACGCCGATACCGATGACGCCGGCGACGACCGCGATGAGCACGGCTGCCTCGTTGCTAGCCATCTACTGCACCTCGGCATCGACGACTCTGTTCGCCCTCACGTTGCAAGGAATTAGTGGGGCCGGCTTAAACGTGGCTACCGCGGCCGGTTACTCGTAGAGGTTCTCGACCTCGTCGCTCCAGCGGTCCAGGATCTTCCGGCGTTTCTTCTTCATCGTCGGCGTCAGCAGATCGTTCTCGGGGGTGAACTCCTCGGGCACGAGTCGGAACTGCTTGATCTGCTCGTGGCTCTCGAACTTCGCGTTGATCGCCTCGACCTCCGCCTGAATCCGGTCGCGCACGCGGTCGTCGTGACAGAGTTCGTCGTCGTCCGCGGGGAGATCGTACCCTTCGCGCTCGCCCCACGCTCGCACCGACTCGAACGCCGGGACGATCAGCGCGCCGACGAACTTCCGGGCGTCGCCGACGACCATCGCCTGCTCGATCAGTTCGTTGTCGGCGAAGGCGTCCTCGATCGGCCCCGGCGGCACCATCTTCCCCGTCGAGAGCTTCAGCAGCTGTTTCGCCCGCTCGCGGAACGCGATGTAGCCGTCGGGGCGGATCTCGACCACGTCGCCCGTCCGGAACCACGGGTCGCCGCCGTCGTCGGCCTCGTCGAACGCGTCGGCGGTCTCCTCGGGCTTCTCCCAGTAGCCGTCGGTGACGTTGGGGCCACGGACGAGCAGCTCCCCGGTGTCGCCCTGGATATCGTCGCCCATCACGCCGATGGACTCGTCGAGGTCCATCTCCACGTCGACGACCGGCGGCCCGATCGTACCGGGTTTGGGGTCCTCGATGGGGTTGACGCTCAGCACCGGCGCGGTCTCCGTGAGCCCGTACCCCTCGAGGATCGGGATCCCCATCCCGTGGAACAGCCGACAGAGATCCTCCGAGAGGCTGCCGCCGCCGGAGACGAAGAAGTCGACGTTGTCCCCCAGCGCCTCGCGGACGCTGGAGTAGACCAGTTTGTCGCCGATGTCGTGTTTCAGCGAGAGCAGCGTGCCGGGGTTGTCGGCCCGCTCGTACTCCCGGGCCACGTCGACGGCCCACTCGAAGATGCGCTGTTTGATCGGCGACTCGCTGGCCTGCTCGCGCACCGCGGCGTAGAGCTTCTCGTACACGCGCGGGACGCTCGTGAACGTCGTCGGCCTGACGAGCTGGAAGTCCTCCCGCAGCGTGTCCGGGCTCTCGGCGTAGGCGATCGTCGCTCCCGAGGCGAACATGAGGAAGTGGCCAGAGAGCCGCTCGAACACGTGGGCCAGCGGCAGGAAGGAGAGCGCGACTGTGTCGGTGTCGGTGGTCGGCATCTCCGGATCGCGGTCGGGCCGCGGGCCGAAGCGCCGGTAACACTGGTTCACGTTCGACCGGAAGTTACGGTGGGTGAGCTTCACCCCCTTCGGCTGGCCGGTGGTGCCGGAGGTGTAGACGAGGCTGGCGAGGTCGTCGGGGTCGCGCTCGTCGAGCCAGCCCTCGTAGGCGTCCTCGTCGAACGCCGCGGCGCCGCGGTCGTGGAGATGGCCCAGCGTCAGCACGTCGTCGCGGTCCCGGACCGCCGCCGCCGCGCCGCTGCCGTCGGCGGGTTCGTCCATCACGACGGCGAAGTCGAGATCGAGGTCGTCCTCGACGTTCAACACCGTATGCAGCAGGTCGGCGTTCTCGACGACGACGCCGTCGGCGCCGGCGTCGCCCAGCAGGTACTCGGTCTGGTGCTGTGAGGAGCCGCTGTAGACGGTGTTGACGACGCCGCCGGCGGCGAGCACGGCGAAGTCGGTCTGGGCCCACTCCATCCGGGTGTTGGCGAACAGCCCCACGCGGTCGCCGGCCTCGATGCCGAGCTCGCGGAAGCCGGCCGCGAGGTTGCGCACGATCTCCTGGGTCTCCTCGTAGCGCAGGTCGGCGTAGTCGCCCGCCGGCGCCTCGGGGATGACGCCCTCGGCGACCAGCGAGCGGTCGTAGATCCCCCCTTTGTAGCGCTGGGCCACCTCGTCGGCGTTGCGCTCGACGCTGGCCTCGAACATCGCCGGCAGCGTGTCGTCGTCGAGTACGGGGTGGTCGAACCCCCGCTCGGCGTCGCGGATATCCATGAGTCGGGGCTCCGTCGGGAACGACCATAAAGTTCCGTACACAACGGGGGTGTTGCTCGGGGTTGATTCGGCGGGCGTCGACGCCGATTCGGCAACGCGACGCCCGTTGCTCGAAGTTGTTTCTCGATCGGCGGGTTCGCGGGGAAAACGACCGACGGGAGCGGTTTCGGTGGCCGTCTCAAGAGCCGCTTGAGGCGGTGTCAGACCGGGGCTGTCGGTTCGCGGGCGGTTCTCAGGCCGGGCCGGAGACGTTTCGCGACGATAGCTGGTTCGGGCTGAATCGTGTCAGTCAACTCAATACTACTTACAAAGGGGGGTATGTGTCAAGTGAAGCGTTCCCGAGGCAGCTCGGGGCGCGGAGGAATACAACAATGGAACGACGCAAGTTCATCGCTGGTCTGGGATCGCTTACCGCCGCCGGTGCGGCGGGCATTGGTACGGGCGCGTTCAGTAGTGTGAGCGCAGATCGTGCGGTTGCAGTCACCAATGCTGACGACTCGGACGCTCTCCTCGCACTGGATGCGAAGGCCTCGCTTGCGAACAGCGCGTACGCTGATGACTCGGGTAATGCCATCAGTATCGACCTTAACAATGACGACCTCAACGGCGCAAGTACGAATGGCGCCGCCAAAGGGGTGAATTCTGACGCCACTACCAAGATCCTGGAGATCTTCGAGGTCAAGAATCAGGGCACTCAGAACGTGTTCGTCTACGTTGACCCCGATGACATCACCCCTCAGTCTGTCGGAGATGACGGGAGCGCACCAATATATATCGACCCCCAAGCGAGTGATCTCCCGAACCAGACGAGCTACGTTGGATCGGCCCTCAGCCTGACTAGCGTCTGGCTCACTGACGCCGAAATCGACGAGCACGGTCGTGATGAATTCCCCGGGGAGGCTGGCTACTACGAGCCAGAGGACCTAACTCTAGCGCCGGGTCAATCGTTCAGCTTTGGTCTCTACATTGATCACGACGGGACCAACGATTGGACCGGTACCGTTACGCTACCCATCACAGCTAGCGCCGAACACGCGGCAACCAACCTCGGGAGTAGCGAGTAACATACTCCAATACTCTGGGGGAATCAGTTATGAAACGACGAACCTTACTCACGGTCCTCAGCGGTGTGACCGCGAGTGTTGGGCTCAGTGTCGGCACCGGCGCATTCACCAGCGTCAGTGCCGATCGCCGGCTGGAAGTCCAGACTGCAGGCGACAACAACGCCCTGCTCAAGCTGAAACAACTCGGGGACGGGAAACGCAGTATCGAAAGCGGCAGCCCCGAGGAAGTCGAATTCAGCTTCCCAGGGTTGCAAGAGCGTCTCGATAACCCCCACCTCGGACTCGGCGTTGACTCGGTCTACGAGTTCGACCGCGACACGAAGCAATCAGCAGAGTCGGTACCCAACGAGGGTCTACTGCGTATCGAAAACTATGGAAATCAGTCGGTAGAGGTCTACTCCAAACACGAGACGGACTCGGAGTTGGAGATCGAACTATACGACGTGGCCGATCCTGACGAGACAGCACTTCGCGACGACTCACCCAAGCTGGGAGTTGGGGACAGCATCGACGTTGGCTTCCGCATCCGGACGTTTGGCGCCGACATCGGCACGTTTGATGAGACGCTAACAATTATGGCCGACTAGCACGGTAAATAATCTACCCCGGCAGTTCACCGGTTCGACTCAGCCGGTGGGCTTTCTGAAAAGCCACGAGATTAATGGTTCAGTCGCTTCTGGTCCCTACTCCCCCTCCCCCAAATACGCCAACACCCCCCGCGTATTCAGCCGCGCCTCCGCCTCTGCCTTCCGGTCGCCCCACACCTCGGCGCCGGCCATCTCGTCGGCGTGCGCGACGAAGTGCTCGATCACCGCCTCGTCGTCGCCCAGTTCCTCGCGCTTCCGCCGAACCGCCTCGACCCACTCGATCAGCGTGCGCTTGTAGCCGTTCAGGAACGCGTCGTCGAACGCCCGCGGGCCGAAGTGCGAGAACGCGAGGATCTCCGGCTCCAGGTCCGCGATCGTCGACACGTCCCGGCGGGCCTGGTCCAGATCGAACTGCGGCGGCGGCGTCGTCTCGCGGATCGAGTCCACGGCAGGGACGTACAGCCCCGCGGCGTCGCCGGTGAACACGATCCCGTCCCCCGGCTCGTGGAACACGTGCTGGTGGGGGGCGTGCCCCGGCGCCTCGTGGGCGGTGAGGGTTCGGTCGCCCAGATCCACCGTGTCGCCGTCCGCGAGGCGGGTCACGCGCTCTTCCGGGATCGGTTCGGGTTCGGCGTAGTACTGCCACTGGTCGCCGACGGCCTCTTTCGTGCCGGCGACGAGTCGGTCGGGCTCGATCAGGTGCCGCGCGCCGCGCTCGTGGATGTACGCCTGCGCGTCCGGGTGGGCCGCGAGCAGGTGGCCGGCGCCGCCGGCGTGATCCAGGTGGACGTGGGTCAGAACGACCGCGTCCAGTGCGTCGATCCCGAGTTCGTCCAGCGCGTCGGCGATCCGCTCGTAGTCGCCGCCGGTGCCGGAGTCGACGACGGCGGTGCGCTCGCCGTCGATGACGTACACCGAGCCGTACTCGGGCACGTCGTACATCCCGGTGTCGACGTAGTACACGTCTGGCGCGTCCTCGACCGCGGTAACGTCGCCGATAGCCATGACCGGGCGTTGGTGGCTTCGGGTGAAAGCGGTTCGGGTACGCCGGCTCCGGTCAGACGGACTCGGGTGGCCCCGGTGAAAGCCCGGCATCGATGGGCGGGCGGTTGCCCCCGGCCGCGGACACGGCCCACCCCATCATCGACGGCGCTCGAAAGCGGCAGCGTCCGCGTGCCGACCCCTGTCGGTCGGGGCACCCGCGGCTCCGTTCAATCGAGCGAGACGTCGACGCCGGTCTCGTTTTCGACGTTGTCGGTGACCGGACACCGATCTTTCACGCGCGACAGCCAGGCGTCGAGATCGGCATCACCCGCCGTCTCGACCGACAGCGTCACTTCGATGCCCTGGAGACCCGCACGGTCGTCGACGGCTTCCCCCCGGTAGGTCGCGTAGTTCACGGCCCCCTCGATCGTCGCCTCGAGGGACTCGATATCGATGTCCATCTCCCGTGCGACCATCGTCCCGGTAGCGTTGAGGCAGCCCACCACCGAGCCGAGCAAGTACTCGACGGGGTTTACGTCCTTCCCGACGACGAACTCCGCGTCACCAGTACTGACTTCCGCCCGTTGGGGACTGAGGCGCGATGCTGTGAGTTCGTACTTCGAAAGTTCTGATTCGCCCATACGTGGACAGTTTGGGGGACAGCGCTATACAGTTTGGTTTTCTGATACGGTAGCGGCTCGTCCCGTCTCTCAGTCGGCCGAGAACACGGGACTCGGTACCGTCTCGGGGAACCCAGCTTGGGTGGCCGCCCCGGCCCAGCGTGCGGTCGCAAGTCACGCAGCGATCTGTTGATGTCGTTCGCGCCCGCAGTCGACCGCCGACGAAGAAAACCGCTGTCCCGGGCTCAGTCCATCAGGAACTCGATCGCGGCGCCCTGCCCGAAGCCGACACAGAGCGTCGCCAGCCCGCGCGAGTCGCCGCGCTTCTCCATCTCGTGCAGCAGCGTCACGGGCAGGCGCGCGCCGCTCGCGCCGAGCGGGTGGCCGATCGCGATCGCGCCGCCGTTGACGTTGAACTGATCGTCGTCGATTCCCAGTTCCTCCTGGGCGTACACACACTGGGAGGCAAAGGCCTCGTTGAGTTCCACGAGGTCGTAGTCCTCGATATCCGTCCCGGCGCGCTCGAGCAGCCCCTTCGTCGCCGGCACGGGGCCGATCCCCATCACCGTCGGATCGACGCCGGCGACCTCGTTCGTGCCGATCTCGGCCATGATCTCGAGGTCGTTCGCCTCGGCGAACTCCTTCGAGGTCACCATCACCAGCGACGCGCCGTCGGAGATCTGACTGGAGTTCCCGGCCGTCACGGTGCCGTCACCCGTAAACGCCGGTGGGAGGCCCGACAGTTTCTCGGCGGTCGTCCCCGGCCGGAGCCCCTCGTCCTCCTCGACGACGCCGTCGTCGGTCTCGATCGGGACGATCTCGTCGTCGAAGCGCCCGGACTCGGTAGCCTCGACTGCGCGCTGCTGGCTGCGGGCGGCGTACTCGTCCTGCTGCTCACGACTCACGCCGTACTCCTCGGCGACTTTCTCGGCGGTCATCCCCATCTGCAGTTGGAAGATGTTGTACTGCTCGCCGAGTTCGGGGTGGAGGTACTCGTAGGAGTCGCCGTCCATCGGCACCCGGGACATGTTCTCGACGCCGCCGGCGACGATGCAGTCGCGGTTCCCCGCGGCCACGGCGTCGGCGGCTGAGATGATCGCCTGCATCGAGGAGGCACACCAGCGGTTGATGCTGGTCGCCGGCGTCCCCTCGCCGAGCGAGGAGAGCAGCGCGATCACGCGGGCGACGTTGTTGTCCTGCTCGCCGCGCTGTTGGGCGACGCCCCACATCAGGTCCTCGACCTGCTCGGGGTCGACGCCGGTGGTCTCGAGGGCGTCCTCGATCAGCGGCACCGAGAGGTCCTCGCTTCTGGTCTCCGCGAAGACGCCGTCCTGCTTCCCCTGCGGGGTCCGGCGTGCGTGTACGACGACAGGTGTCGACATACCTCGGCCTGCGTTCGGGACGGGCATAAATCCGACCGAACGCGGCGTGCGTGGTCGAAGGTTTCCGGAGCCCGACGGAGAAAGTACTTACAGCACCGCCCGGACGCTCTCGAACGTGTTCCGCCCCGCTCGCTGGGCACGCCGTCGGCCAGTCGCGGCCGTCCTGACGCTGACGGCGCTCGCCCTCCTCCTCCGACTGGTCGCCCTGGGCGACCGCACCGTCCACTGGGACGAGGCCCGCGTCGCCTACTGGACGCTGCAGTACGTCCGCGGCGCCGGCTTCGCCTACCGGCCGGTCATCCACGGCCCGTTCGTTCCGCTGGTCGTCGCGCCGCTGTTCGAGCGGTTCGGCCCGACGGCGTTTGCGGCCCGGCTCCCGGTCGCGATCATCGGCGGCCTCGCGCCGCTGTCGGCGCTGCTGTTCCGCCAACCCGGCGAGTCGGCGGGGGTGGCCACCGACCGACTCCCCCGTCTCGGCCTCTCGGACGCCGAGACCGTCGTGCTCGCGGCGCTGCTCGCGGGCACGCCGAGTCTCGTCTACTACTCGCGGTTCATGCGCTCGGACGTGCCACTCGCCGTGTTCGCGCTGTTCGCGCTCGGCTGCGCCGTCCGGGCGCTCGCGACGGGGCGTCGCCGCCACGTCGTCGCCGCCGGCCTGTTCGCGGGGCTCGCGGTCCCGACGAAGGAGAACGTGGTGCTGTACGCCGCCTGCGCGGTCGGGACGGCGGCGGTTGCGGTCGGCTGGCCCGCAGTCGGATCGCTGCTCCCGTGGCGCGAATCGGCGGCGGATCGACCGCCCGAAACGGCGCTCCGGGAGTCGCTCGCCCGAGCGCGGGCCGTCGCCGCCCGCCACCTCCCCGCAGTTCCGCTGGCGCTGCTCGTGGCGCTCGTCCCGATCGTGTTCTTCCTCGCGCCGCGCGGGCCCGCTGGCGACCCCTCGCTCGGTGCGGCGCTGGCGGGCGACGCCGGCTGGCTCGCGCTAATCGAGCGTGCAACTCTGGGAACGTGGGAGACGTTCAGGTCGAGCCTCTGGACCGGCAGCCGGAGCCACTCCTACCCGGAGTACGCGGGGAAGCTCTGGGGCTACCTGCTGGTCGGCGCGCTCCCGGTGGCCGTCGGCGCCGGCGCCGCGTTCGTCCGAGAGCTTCGCTCGCCGTCGCGGCCGATCGTCGTCCCGCTGGTCGCCTGGGGCGTGGCGTCGATGCTGGGCTACCCGCTGGCGACGGACATCCCCGCGCCGTGGATCTCGATCCACCTCCTGACGCCGCTGCTCGTCCCCGCGGCCGTCGGCTGGGTCGCGCTCACTCGCGGCCGGGCGTGGGAGTTCACCGTCGACCGACCGGCCGACGACGCCGCCGACCGCCTGCCGGATGCCGACGCCCGCAAGCGGTACGCCCGCTACGCGCTCGCGGCGTTGGTGGTACTCTCGGCCGTGCAGGTGCCGCTGGTGCTCGCAGCCACGTCGGTCACGCCGCCGCTGTACGTGAACGTGCTCGCGCAGTCGGCACAGCCGCCCGACGATCTCTCGCCGATGCAGGCGACCGTCGCGGGCGCGGCCGACGACGGCGGCGTGCTGTTCTACGGCGAGGAGTACTACCTGCCCAACGAGTCCGTCGACAGGACGCCACCGGCCGACGGGGAGAACTGGCTCGGCTGGTGGCTCAACCGCCTCCCGATGGCGTGGTACGCCGAACAGGCCGATGCTCCCACGGCGTACGCCCGCGGCGCCGACGCGCTGAGCGAGCGGGCGTCGATCCCGCCGGTGGTGTTCGCCGACCCCAGCGAGGCCGACTCGGCGGCGGCCGTGCTGGACGAGCGGGGGTACGAGCGGACGCGCTACGAGCTGGGGCTCTACCACGAACAGGCGGTCGTGACGTTCGTCGACAAGTCCCGACTGGGTCGTGGGCGAACAAACAGATCCGCCCACGGGTGGCCGATAGTGGGGGTCCGACGCGCTTAACCGACTGGGGCGGCAACTCTATCAGGATGAGCGACCCTGCCGTCGACGTCGTAGAGTTCCTGTTGACTGCACACACGTACACCGAGGAGGACGACCTCGACGAGGACGACCTCCCACCCCGGTACCGGCAGGTGTTCTGGTCCGACGGGTCGATCGAGCGCCCGCTGGCGGTTACGCAGGACCGCGCGCGCACCGCCACTAGCGTCGATCACCCGTGGGACGCCGTCTCGGATCTACTCTTTACCCAGCGGACGGAGTTCTCCGGCGAGATCTCGCTGACCCAGCCCGATATGGCCCTGGAGTGGTATCTCGACCACGCCGACGAGGACCGCCTCGCCGCCAACCCCACGCTGGCCTACGCCGCCGAGCACGCCGATGTCGAGGTCGGCGTCACCCGCGAGCAGGCCCGCGAGGACAATCAGCCGATCCAGGCCGACCGCGTCTGGATCGACTCCCTGCTCGACGAGTACTTCGACGAGGACGACGACGCCGAGATGCTCGATCTCGTCCACATTCTCGCGCCCGAGGAGATCGAGACGACCCTCGACGATCTGGTGCTGACCGAGGACCAGAACGACGAGGTGAACAAGATCGTCACCGCGATCGAGAACCGCGACTACCTCGCCAGCATCGGCCTGAGCGAGATCGGGAAGATCCTGTTCGTCGGCCCGCCCGGCACCGGGAAGACCACCATCTCCCGGGGGCTGGCCCACGAGCTCGGCCTCCCGTTCGTCGAAGTGAAGCTCTCGATGGTCACCAGCCAGTACCTCGGCGAGACGGCGAAAAACGTCGAGAAGACGTTCGAAGTCGCCAAGCGGCTCTCGCCGTGTATCCTGTTCATCGACGAGTTCGACTCCGTCGCCAAGACGCGGAAGTCCGACGAGCACGCCGCGCTCAAGCGGGCGGTCAACACGCTGCTCAAGAGCATCGACGACATCTCGCTGGTGCGCGACGAGGTGCTCACGGTGGCCGCGACGAACCACCCCGACCAGCTCGACGCCGCCGCCTGGCGGCGCTTCGACGAGGTCGTGAACTTCCCCAAGCCCGACCGCCAGATGCGTGCGGACATCCTCCGCATCGTCACGCAGGACATGCAGATGGGCGACTTCGATCCCGAGATCGTCGCCGAGGAGACCGAGGGACTCACCGGCTCCGACCTCCGGATGGTGCTGCGCGAGGCGGTCCTCCAGGCGCTCACCGAAGGGCGACGTGAACTCACCCAGAAGGACGTGATGAACGCCGTCCAGGGGTTCGAGGAGCGGGACAACCTCAAGAACATGGACATGATCGACGGCGAGGGCGCCGCGATCGCCGGCGACGGCGGCCACGATCACGACCACGACCACGACCACTAACGCGGACGCTTCTCGGCGTCAGTGGTGCTGACGCCGATTTCTCAACGTTCGACCGGTCGCCAGACCGCCACGGCGGCGGTGGCAAGCGCCGCCACGGTCCAGCCCGCGAGCCCCAGCGCGCTGACTAGCGGGTGGCCCGTCGCGACCCCGGGATCAGCCGCGATCGCCGGCCTGATCGCCAGTTCGAGCACGAGCCCCCGGAACGCGCTGGCGGGCGCCAGCCCGACGAGCACGCCGATCAGGTCGCCGACGAACCCCGTCGTCAGCAGCGCCACGAGCGCGAGGTCGGCGAGGAACGCCACGATCACGACGACGCCGACGCCCGCCGCGAGCGCCTCGCGGTCGGTCCGGGCGAGCGCCGAGGCCGCCAGCACGAACGCGACCGTCGCGAGCACGTACCAGCCGGCGAAGAGCACGAACCGCCCGTAGATCAGCGGCGTGTCGCCCGCGGAGTGTGTCGCCAGGAACGACGAGGTCGGCGGCGCGCCGAGTCCCGCGACGACGCCGGCGGCCCCGAGCACCGCGACGACGAGCACGAACGCGGGGACCGCACGGCCGACGAACACCCCGAGCACGTACTCGAGTCGCGACACCGAGTACGTCCGGAGGATCGACAGCGTGCCGCGCTCGTCGTCGCCGCGGATCGACTGGTAGGCGATGGCAAAGGCGAGCACCGGAACGAGCAGTTCGACCGGCAACAGCAGGTCGTACGTCAGCGAGACGTAGCCGCCGGGCGAGCCCATCGAGGCGCCGCCGAGGCCGAGCACGACCGCAGCAAACGCCGCCGCGACCGCGAGCAGCGCCCGGTTTCGCAGCAGCGTCCGAACCTCCCGACTCGCGACCGCGGCGACGAGGCGGGGACGGATCACGCCGAATCCCCCTCCGTCTGGGCGTCGATGTCGACTGCGTCCCGGCCGGAGCCGGCGACCGTCGACGAGAACACGTCCCGGAGCCGCTCGGCGCCGGCCTGCTCGACGAGGGCGGCGGGCGGGCCGTCGAGGACGAACTCGCCGTTGGCGATCAGGAGCACCCGATCGACGTACCGCGAGACGGCTTCGAGATCGTGGCTCGTCGTGAGCACGAGCCGGCCG
>Ga0207813_100115_pt1 | contig 61579 bp, 55 predicted proteins | sample A23E3SouthBayCA_2_FD_187730 | JGI IMG/M metagenome (GOLD analysis project Ga0207813, IMG submission 187730) | Aerobic enrichment media microbial communities from Eden Landing Ponds, California, USA - A23 E3 (4) (SPAdes) | ecosystem: Environmental > Aquatic > Marine > Unclassified | place... | reverse complement strand
TCGTCGCGGTAGAACTCGATCGCCGCGTCTAGCTGGTCCTCGATCCACGCCCGCCTGTGCGTCGACCGATCTTCGAGGCTCCACCGGCCGAAGACGCCCACGTCGTGATACCGCTCCGGTGCACAGACCAGCAGCGAGGGGTCCCGGACCTCGGCGATCCGCCCCCGGAGCGTCTGCCCGTCGGGGACGCCGTCGAAGGGGGTCAGCGTCAACTCGCTCGTGTTCGCGACGCCGCGGGCGGTGCTCAGTTCCTCGTCGACGCCGCCGTACGCGGCGCTGAGTCCGCCCTCGTTGCGGCCCGGATCGTCGTAGGTTCGGAGGTCCATCGGGTCGCCGTCGGGCGACCAGAACCACGCCGTGAGCCGCGCCTCGTCGGCGCGGAGGTCGGTCGCCTCCAGCGACGAGGGGTACGTCTCCCAGAAGTCACGGACTCCGACTGCGAGGCCCCCCGCGTCGCTCCCGACGAACCCGAGCCCCGACGCCCGACTCCCGTGGGTGGCGTCGACCCAGCAGTGGTCCGCGCCCGCGGTCTTGCTGACGCCGTAGTGGTCAGGCGAGTCCTGAACGAGTCTGAACTGGTCCCACGGTGTCACGTCCGCTATCTGCGCCCGCCAGTCGTCGTCTCCGGCGTCGTCTGCCGTCGCGAGGGGATCACCGGCGACCTGTCGTTCGCGGAGCGAGTCGTCCCTCACGCCGGGCGGGAGCGGCCTGACGGGTTCCCGGAAGAGCCCGTCGTCGCCGCCAAAGCGGACGTGCCGGTCGTAGTCCGGCCCGGACATCGGGACGGCAAAGGAGACGCCCAGCCCGGCCACGAACTCGGTTTCGGGGTCGCCGTCGTAGACGAAGGTGTGGGTCATCCCGACGGTGTCGAGTCCGGCGTAGAGTTCGAGGCGGAGCGTGAACGGGAGCCACTCGCCGTCCTCGCCGAGCCCGTCGGCCCGTGCGCCCTCGACGGCCGCGTGGACGCCCTCGACTTTCACGACGGTGCGGATCGGCCCCTCGCGTTCGACCGTCGCGTCCTCGATACGGCTCTCGAACCGTTCCCGCGTTGCGGTCCGTCGACCGTCGTCGGCCACGCGGGTCTCGCGGCGTGCGACGAGGCGGCCGTCGGTGCAGACGGCCCCCTCCGCCGTCTCGATCTCGCGGACGACCGCACGTCCGGACCGGCCGATCCGACAGGTGATCGCGCCCGTGTCGACGCTGATCGCGTCGTCGCCGACAGCGACCGTCAGCGTCTCCTCGAGTGTCCCGGTGGTCGTCGCGTCGCCGGTACCGTCGGCCGCGACCGACTCCGCACGGGCGACGTCGAACCCGGTGTCGCTCCCGGCGTCGAACACGGCGGCGTGACCGGTCCACTTGACGCTCCCGTCGGGCCAGAAAGCAGTCGGCCACGTCTGGACCGGGTGGGGCGATCCGGTCTCGTCGGTCAGCACGACCCCGTCGTCCCGGGAGAGGGCGCCCCGCTCCCAGGGAGTACCCCAGGTGACGCCGGTCGGTGTGTCCGGTGGGTCGTCGAGCCACGAGAGCGAAACAGGGTCTGTCATGCCCGGTGGAACCCCGCGGGTGGTGATAACCTTTTGGTCGCCGGTCGTCGTCTCCCCGACAGGGGATCGCGCGGAGAAGGAGTCCGTTCCGCTGTCGGTTACATATCGCCCCAGGCGTCGATCGCCCGGTTGATATCGGAGACGTCCGCGATCCAACGCGCCGCGATCCCCTTCTTGAGCATCTGTGCCGGTTTCCCGCCGAAGGTCCCGATCGGCATGAACATCACGTCGTGGGCGACGGCCTTCTCGCCGACAGAGACGACAGTGCCCTTGTCCTTGTGGGTCCAGGATTCGAGCGGTTGCCCGCGGACGCGACGGGCGAGGTTGGTCCCGGCCACGTCGGCAGCCTGCCAGGCGGCCTGCGCGGTCGGGGGCGCGGGGTCCTCGCCCGGCTGGTCGATCAGCGCGCAGTCCCCGATAGCGAACACGCGGTCGTCGTCGGTCTCGAAGGTCTGGTCGGAGAAGACACGGTTGCTCCGTTCGTCCTTGTCGAGGTTCGCGTCTTCGATCGCCTCGCGACCGGTGATCCCGCCGGTCCAGACGAGCACGTCGTAGTCCAGTTCGGCTTCCTCGCCGACGTAGACGGTGTCCTCGTCGACCTCGCCGATGAACTCGCCGGTCATGATGTTCACGTCGGCCGCTTCGAGGCGCTTGCGCAGTGCCCCCTGCAGTTCGGGGTCGCTGTTCGGCAGGACGTTGTCCAGGCCCTCGACGAGGTGGATGTCGATCGGCGCGCGGTGATCGTCGCGGTACTCGGCGATCTCGCCCGCGGTCTGGATCCCCGACAGACCGGCGCCGCCGACGACGACCTGTGCCCGGTCGTCCTGCGTCGCGTCGGACGCGGCGGCCTGCACGTCGTCGTGGATGCCCAGCGCGTCGTCGAGACTCTTGAGCGTGTGGGCGTACTCGCGCAGGCCGTCGATCCCGAAGAAGGCTGTCCGGGACCCGATACCCAGCAGGAGGTAGTCGTACTCGACGCTGCGGTCGTCGGCCAGTTCGACCACGCGCTCGTCGGTGTCGACCTCGGTCGCCTCGCCCTGGACGAACGTCGTCTCGGGCGATTTGATCTCGTGGACCGGGATCGTGATCTTCTCCTGGACGCTCGGGTCACGGATACAGCGGTGGGACTCGTGGAGCACGAGGTGGTAGTCGACGTCGGAGATCCACGTGAGGTCGGCACTGGCACCCAGCTCCGATTCGAGGCTGTTTATCGCACCGGCACCGGCGTATCCGGAGCCGAGCACGACGACGTTCTCACTCATACGGCCGACTCCGGGATGGGGTGATACAAAGCCTTTGAAATCAGCCCGGAAATGACGGCGAGACCGTGCGATTCCTTCACGAACTTTCCAGAGACACGAGGCGGACGTCGGGCGCGGTGAGGGCGAGCGGTGACGGGCCGCGGCGACCGGAACAGGTGGCTGGCGGCGCGATCAGTGTTCGGGCTCTTCGGCGGGCGCGCGCATGTCGTCGATCGTGAGGATCAGCTTGTTGTTCGTGTCGTCTTTCCCTTCGACGGTCCCGATGATGCGGAGTTTCGAGAGCGGCGTCGGCCCGACGGTGATGGTGTCGCCCTCGTGGTAATCGGCGATCGAGCCCTGGAGTTTGATCTCGGCGCGACACTGCTCGGGGTGGTGGACGCTCGTGAGATCGATCTCTTCGACGTTGGCTTCCTCGACGGCCTCTCCGGCGTGGAAGAACGGGACGTCGGCGGCCTGATCCATATCCTGGATCTGGAGGGCGTCGTACGCGGTCGCGGTCGGCTTGTACCCCCCTTTCGGTCCGGGGACCCCTTCGACCAACTGGAGGGCCTTCAGACTCTGCATCTGGTTGCGGATCGTCCCCGGGTTCCGGTCGACCTTGTCGGCGATATCTTCGCCTTTGACAGCGCTTTCGGACTCGCGGTAGAGATTAACAAGCTCCTGAAGAATGTTCTTCTGACTCGGCGTCAATTCGATTGATGACATGTGGGAAAGTTCGGTGTTCTGTTTCTTAAAACCCGCGGTGCGGTGGGGGTAGGGCAAAAAGCGACCGGCGGTGGCTCCTATCGCGCGACGCCGCCGCAGTCGCTCACAGCAGGGGTTTCGGCACCGCCGGTGACGCCGTGCCTCCGTAGGACACGCAATCACATACTGTCGGCTATAGGGGCGATTGATCCTGTCGAGGGAGTCATAGAACAGTTCACAAGGTGGGTTTATTTCGAAGCCGAAACTGGTGAGTCGCCTACTCAGTACGCGTGCCTACCACCAACTGTGCTTCTGACAGCAATGAATGAAATTTGAACTGGTATGATGAATAGAGGGCGCGTATCGTGCGCAGCATCGGGGGGACCGTACGCGTGACAGAGCGGCTATTCGTGCTTATTTAATACCCTGCAGTAAGTCGAATGATATCGTATCCTTCCAGTTCATGGAGTGCTATCGCACGCTGATTATCCGCGTCAAGAGGTAACCGCCGTTCAGGTTTCCAGTGACCCTAATCAACAGGGTGGTCGCGCTCGTGCCGTTCGTACTCAACGACGGACAAGGACTCGTCCAACTGGAGTGTCAGCGCGGCGTCGTCTGTCTCGATGGTCGTCTCGACCCGGAGTGGGTCCTCCGCGGCGACCCGTTCATTGGCGTTGAGTAACGGGTCGAGTTCCCAGAGCGGCGTCTCGCGGAGGTCGATACCGGCTTCGTGGAGCAGCGAGACAACGGCCGGATGGTCGAGTACGACACCGGTGACGAGCGAGTAGGAGACGTGTCCGCACACTTCACAGGAGAACGAGACGCTCCACTCCTCGTGCAACCGGCCTTTGTCATCGCGCTGGAAATCCGCTTCCAGCGGCCCGCCACAGTACAGACAAAAGCCCCGGTTCAGCCGCTGAATCTCGGTCAGAAGGTGCTTACCGAGGAGTGTTTCGAGTTCGTCGGTGTCGGCCGTCGCGACCAGCGCTGGCGGCGCCCGCATATCGGCTTCGTGGTTTTCGCACTCACGACACTCCACAACCATCCGCCCGTTCCCGTACGACAACGCGATGGTGCCTCCGCATTCGGGGCAGTTCCGGACCGGTCGTGGGTCGATCGTCGTCTCCATATCAGTCAAACCACCCGAGAACGCGGCACCCACGACCCGGCGACCCGCGGCTGTCAACTGATACTCTCCGTCAAATTTTCGAACGAACTGCGGGGTGAGCTGGTCGAGATGGTAATTGAACTGCCCCGAATCGGCGATTCCCGACGCGTCGCGAAGGTCCGCGAACGACACCGACGATCGGCCGGTCCCGGTTGTCAGGTCCCACAGCGCCTGCAAGACGACAAAGCGCGTCTCGCTGGCGACCAGACTAAACGCCTCACTGGGGTCAATCGACTGTTTTTTCCCCTCGCTCATACCCACTGTTGCGCGTCGCCTGTCATCAGGGTTCGGGAACTCACGGGCATGACGGTACTGATAGCCGTAGCGTTGCCGTCGCTGCTGGCCTGCGATATTGCTGTCGATAGATTTGAAGCCCGCGTTCCAGTATATCACTTGCTCGGAATGGTGCCGGTCGCTAACCCTGTACTGAACTGATCCTCTATATTCATCATGCTGTTCCTCCTCAGTAACCGATAGGTCTTCGACCAAGGTGTTCTCTCGCCCCTCTATACTGAACGAATCGATCGAGCGAAGAACCCGTATGTGAACCGTTGTATGACACCCTAACTGTCGGCTATAAGTTCGTAAATATATTCCCCGCCTCGGGGTGGCGAATTCCTTCGATATGTTATAGCCGACAGTATGAAGCGTCCGCAGGTTCGTCGCCTCACGGTTGCGGATGCCGACGGTGTGTCACAGCCACCGGTCCCGTTCCGGTCTGCGGGAACAGAACTGTTTATGTCGGTCGCCCGAACAACCACGAGTATGCAAGGTGCGCGCGTTCTCGTCACCGGCGGTGCGGGCTTCATCGGCTCGAACCTCGCCAACAGTCTCGCTACCGACAACGAAGTGATCGCCGTGGACGACGGCTATCTCGGCACGCCCGAGAACCTCGACGACACCGTCGAGTTCGTGGAGGCTTCGGTGCTGGACGACGACCTCCCGACCGACGTGGACGTCGTCTTTCACCTGGCGGCGCTGTCCTCGTATGCGATGCACGAGGACGACCCCACCCGCGGCGCCCGGGTCAACGTCGAAGGGTTCGTCAATACGGTCGATCAGGCCCGACAGGACGGCTGTGACACCGTGGTCTACGCCTCGACCTCCTCGATCTACGGCTCTCGGACCGAACCCTCGCCGGAGTCGATGGACGTGACGGTCAACACGGGCTACGAGGCCTCGAAGATGGCCCGCGAGAAGTACGCCGAGTACTTCGGCAACCACTACGATCTCACACTGGCAGGGATGCGCTTTTTCTCGGTCTACCAGGGCTACGGCGGCGCCGAGGAACACAAAGGCGAGTACGCCAACGTCATCGCGCAGTTCGCCGACGACATCGCGAGCGGGAACGCCCCGAAACTCTACGGCGACGGCGAACAGACCCGCGATTTTACCCACGTCTCCGACATCGTCCGCGGCCTGGAGCTGGCCGCCGACCACCAGCTGGAGGGGGTCTACAACCTCGGTACCGGCGAGGCCTACGACTTCAACACCGTCGTCGAGATGATCAACGACGAACTCGGGACAGACGTCGCCCCGGAGTACGTCGAGAACCCCATCCCCGAGTCGGTGTACGTCCACGACACCTGTGCGGACCCGACGAAGATGCGCGAGGCGACCGGCTGGGAGCCACAGATCGACTTCGAAGAGGGCATCCGCCGCGTCTGCGAGCAGTACACGTAGCCACGCGGCGGACACGCCGCCAAACGGGCGAGACGTCTCCCGGGGTGTCGGTTTTTATTCGCGGCCATCGAGACAGGTGTATATGGATCGATCAGTGCGTGTCATCGGGGCGCCGATGGACCTCGGTGCCGACCGTCGGGGCGTGGACATGGGACCGTCCGCGATCAGATACGCCGGGATGGCCGACGAACTCGAAGGGATCGGACTCGCGTGTGTCGACGACGGCGACATCGCCGTCCCGGGCCCGGAGCAGGCCGACCCCGAGGACGGGGGCCCCGGGACCGGGCGCGCGAAGTACCTCGGGGCGACCGAGACGGTGTGTCGCCGCCTCGCCGAGCGCGTGGCCGACACCGTCGCGGCTGGCGACCTCCCGCTGGTGCTGGGCGGCGACCACTCGGTCGCGATCGGCACCGCAGTCGGTGTCGATCGTCACGTCGACCCCGGAATCCTGTGGCTCGACGCCCACGGCGATTTCAACACACCGACGACGACGCCGAGCGGGAACGTCCACGGGATGGCCGTGGCAGCCATTCTGGGGCGCGGATCCTTCGCGGACGCAGACTGGGCGAACGCGGCGGGTATCCGCGCCGAGAACGTCGCGTACGTCGGCCTCCGGAGCCTCGACGACCGAGAGCGCGAGGCCCTCAATGAGAGCGACGTGACCACGTTCACCATGACCGACGTCGACAAGCGCGGCATCACGGCCGTCGTCGCGGACGCCGTCGACGTCGCGACGACCGGTACGGACGGCCTGCACGTCAGTCTCGACATGGACGTGCTCGATCCGACCGAGGCGCCGGGCGTCGGGACGCCCGAACGCGGCGGGGTCTCGTACCGGGAGGCGCACACGGCGATGGAGATCATCTCGGATCGCGCCGGAGCGGCGCTCACCGCGCTGGAGGTCGTCGAGGTGAATCCGATCCTCGATACGCACAACCAGACAGCCGAACTCGCCGTCGAACTCGCGGCGAGTGGACTCGGCAAGCGGATCCTCTGACCGGCGATCAGGTCCGGCGACGGAACGCCGCTGTCGCGAGTCCGAGTGCGACGAGGGCCGCGACCGGCCCGAACCCGGGGCCGCCGTCGCTCGTCGTCCCGGGTGAGAGAGTCCCGTTCACCGTCTCGGTCGTCCCGTTCGGTACGGTCGCCGGCGTGACCGTCGTCTCACCGCCGTCCGGCGTCGGCGAGTCGGTCGCCGTGGGTGTGACCGTGAGCGTCGGTGTCGGCGAGTCGGTCGGCGTCGTCGTGGGCGTCGCCTCCGGGGGACGCGTCGTCGGGAGCGGGATCGTCGTCGTCACCGGAGTAGAGGTCGGCGTCGGGGTGGAGGTCGCCGTGGGCGTGGTCGTGGGTGTCGGCGAGTCGGTCGGCGTCGCCGTGGGCGTGGGCGTCGCAGTCGGTGTCGGCGTCGCCGTGGCGTTCGGATCGGGTGTCGGCGTCGGTGTCGCAAGCGCCGCATCGCTGTCACGAAGCGAGACGGAGAGGTACCGGACCTCTCTGGGCGGGTTCGTCGAGTCACCGGTCACGAGCACTCGGCCGCTGGTGTTGATCGCGTTTCCGTCGATCCGGTAGGGATCGTCGGCCGCGGGATAGTCGAACGTCCGGTCGCCGTCGGTGTCCCGGTGGACGGCGACGACGATGTTCTGACTCCGTTCGCGCGGTTCCGACAACGCTATCTCGGGTTCGTGTACGCCAGCACCGAGGTAGTCGCTGTGGCCGATCAGGTTGTCCGCCTCAACCGTCTCGTCGGGCGGCACCTCGTAGACCGCGAGGAACCCGCCGTCGGCCAGGGCGACCTGTGCGCCCCGCAGTCGCTCGATCGGAGCGTCACCCTCGTCCTCGGTGAACCACACGGCCGCGTCGGTCCCGTTGCCGGTCACGAGGAGGGTCCGGGAGTCGATGGCTTCCGGGACAGTCAGGGCGAACCGGCCGTTCCGCCGCGCCTCCGAGAGGTCGAACGCCGCGGCGAACGTGCCGTTCGCGTCGACGGTCGCAGTCGTCTCGAACCGGTCGGACCCGCGGAGGTCGTCGAGGCGGAGCGTCACCGTCGTCCCCGGGGCCAGTGACGTCTCGCCGCCGACCGACTGGGCGGCCGACGCGTTGCGGTAGAGGACGCTCCCCGGCGGATCGTAGGTGACCGTCCGCCGGTCGACGGCGTACGCGACCGTCCGCATGACGGTCCCGTCGGTGACGTGCCCGGGTTCGAACTCGTAGCTCGCAGTCCCGTTACCGACGAAGCGCCGGTCCTCGCGCCCCTCGAAGGCGACGCGCCGGAGATCGGCAGTGACGTACAGCGTCCCGTTCTCGGGATCGGGAGACGCCGTCACGCTCCCGTTCGCGACGCTCTCGTTCAGCTCGACGCTGATCGAACAGGCCGTCGGTCCCTCGACGTCGAAGTCGAACAGTGACGTGGCTCCGCCCTCGACGGCGAGGAAGTCGCGCTCGCTGGAGTCGCGATCGGCCGCCGCCATGGCGCCGTAGACGCCGCTGACGTTCAGCCGGTAGATCATCGTGTCGCCGTAGGCCGCCGTCGGACGGCCGTCTTCGCGCGGCGGGTCCGTCACGAGACCGCTGTCGATCCCCTCCCGGATCGCCGCGTCCGTCGTGAGATCGGCGAAGGCCTCACCCGGCGCGCGCAGGAGCGAGAGATCACCGATCGCGGGATCGCGGACGGTCAGTTGCTCGGTGTGGTTGGTCTCGCCGTCGGTGATCGTGAGGTTGTACGTCCCGGTCGGGAGCGGGGACCCGGGGACCGAGGTCCGGTCGTCGACCGCGACGCGGTCGCTCCCGCTGGCCGTGTAGGACCCGCCCCGGACAGCCGTCTCGTTCCCGGCGAGGTACGTGTTCAGGTACAGGATCGATTGCCTGTCGCCGTCGTTGTTCGCGTAGGTGAGCGACATGTCGAACGAACCGTTCGGGGACGTGATCCGGACGGTCTCGGTCGCGCCCGGGCCGATCCCCAGCGGGATCGCGGCCACGTCGCCCCGCGCCACGTCTCGGACGGGGCTGTCGGGGTAGGACGCTCTCGGATCGTCGGCGGGGAGGGTCACGGCGGCCGGATCCCCGCCGTCGGCCGTCGCCGGACAGTCGTGGGCCTGTGCCGGAGACTGCCCGACAGCGTCGGAGCCACCGGCGGGTGCGACAGCGCCGAGACCCGCGACGACGACCAGCAGGGCAACACCGAACGTCGGGAGGGATCGTCTCTGAAACATAGTGATGGCGGCTGTTGTCGCCGCTCGTCTGTGCAACTGCTCGCGTCTGTGCCTAATGTTTTGTGTTCGGTACGATCCGGTAGGGACCGTCTACCCGGACAGAAAGACGCTCGCTCCGCTCACGGATCGCTCCGCTCCCCGTTCGCACGGAGGCGCTCCCGAGGGTCGCGCCTCCCTTCGCTCGCGGTTACTGGTCGTCGATCACTGCTGGCACCACGTCCACGCTCGCGACGCGGTCCGCGTCCTCCAGACGCATCACTACGACGCCCTTCGTGTTCCGACCGACCTCGGAGACGTCGCCAGCGCGGATCCGCATGATCTGGCCGCGTTCGCTCATGATGACGAGGTGGTCATCCGGGTCGACGGCCTTGATCGTCGACACCGGGCCGTTGCGCTCGCCGGTCTTGATGTCGATCAGGCCCTTGCCGTACCGGGACTGGAGGCGGTACTCCGAGAGGGGCGTCCGCTTGCCGAAGCCGTTCTTGGTGACTGTCAGCAGACACCGGTCGTCGGTCTCGTCGGTCGCGACCAGACCCGCGACGGCGTCGTCGCCCTGCAGGTCGATCCCCCGCACCCCGCGGGCGTTCCGGCCCATCTCGCGGGCCTCCGACTCGTCGAAGCGGATCGTCATGCCGCCCTCGGTCGCGATCACGAGGTCTTTCGTCCCGTCGGTCACCTCCACGTCGACGAGCTCGTCGCCGTCTTCGAGCGAGGCGGCGATGATCCCCGTCGAGAGGATGTTCTCGAACTCCCCGACGCAGGTGCGCTTGACGTAGCCGTCGCGGGTGACCATCGTGATGCACTCGTCGGCGTCGAACTCGTCGGTGTTGACGACGGCCGTGATCTCCTCGCCGTCGTCGAAGTCGATGAGGTTGACCGCCGACTTCCCGCGGGCGGTCCGTCCCATCTCGGGGATCTCGTAGGTCTTCAGCCGGTAGACCTGTCCCTGATTGGTGAAACACAGGAGGTAGTCGTGGGTGTTCGCGCGGAACACCTTCGAGACGCGGTCGTCGTCTTTGGGATCGGCGCCGATGATCCCCTTCCCGCCTCGGTTCTGCGGGTCGAAGTTCCCGACAGGCATCCGCTTGATGTAGTCGTCCTCGGTGATGACGACGACCACGTCCTCCTCGGGGATGAGGTCCTCGTTGGTGATCTCGTCCGACTCGACGAAGGTCGTCCGGCGCTCGTCGTCGTACTCGTCGCGGATGTCCTGCAGTTCCTCCTTGATCACGCCCAAGAGTTCGGACTCGTTTTCGAGGATCTCCGTCAGGCGCTCGATCTCGGCCTGGATGGACTCGTACTCCCTCTCGATCTCGGCGGCCTCCATCGAGGTGAGCGAACCGAGTTGCATCCGGACGATGTGGTCGGCCTGGCGCTCCGAGAAGTCGAAGGTCACGTTCGGATCCACGTCGTGGTCGCCGTCGAGTTCGGTCGGCGTGACCTCGCCGCGCAGGGCCGCCTTCGCCTCGTCGCGGTCCTCGCTGTTCCTGATGACCGCGACCACGTCGTCGACGGTGTCGAGCGCTCGCAGACGGCCTTCGAGGATGTGCGCCCGCTCCTCGGCCTCGTCGAGTTCGAACTGCGAGCGCCGTCGGACGACTTCCTTGCGGTGGTCGAGATAGTGCTCCAGCGTCTCCTTGAGCGTCAGCACTCGCGGTTGTCCGTCGACCAGCGCGAGGTTGATGACGCCGAAGGTCGATTCGAGGTGGTGCTTGGTGAGCTGATTTTCGACCAGGTCGGGGTTTGCGCCGCGCTTGAGGTCGATGACGACGCGGACGCCGTTGCGGTCGGACTCGTCGCGCAGGTCCGAGACGCCCTCGATGATCCCCTCGTTGACGTCGTCGGCGATGCGCTCGACCAGGCGGGCCTTGTTCTCCTGGAACGGGATCTCGGTAACGACGATCCGGCCCTCCTCGCGGTCGATCTCGTACTCGGCGCGCACCCGGACCCGGCCGCGACCGGTCGCGTACGCCGAGTAGACGGCCTCCTTGCCGACGATGTTCGCGCCGGTCGGGAAGTCCGGCCCCTTGATCGGGCCCGGCGTGCCGTTGCCCAGTTCGTCCCGTGTGTCGACGAGGTCGTCCACGTCACAGGAGGGGTTGTCGATCAGGTGGACGACGGCGTCGATCACCTCGCCGAGGTTGTGCGGCGGGATGTTCGTACTCATCCCCACCGCGATGCCCGAAGAGCCGTTGACGAGCAGGTTCGGCACCTTCGCGGGGAGCACCTCGGGTTCGGTGAGGCGGTCGTCGTAGTTGGACTGGAAGTCGACGGTGTCCTTGTCGATGTCCGCGAGCATCTCCTCGGCCATCTCGTCCATCCGGGCCTCGGTGTAGCGCATCGCGGCGGGCGGGTCGCCGTCCATCGACCCGAAGTTCCCCTGGCCGTCCACGAGCGGGTAGCGCATCGAGAAGTCCTGTGCCATCCGGACGAGCGTGTCGTAGATCGCCGAGTCGCCGTGAGGGTGGTAGTCACCCATCGTCTCGCCGACGATCGACGAGGACTTTCGGTGTGAGACGTTCGAGGTGACCCCCATCTCGTTCATCGCGTAGAGGATCCGCCGGTGGACGGGCTTGAGGCCGTCCCGGACGTCCGGGAGCGCGCGGCCCGCGATGACCGACATCGCGTAGTCGATGTAGCTCTGCTCCATCTCGTCTTCGACCCGGACGCGGTCGACCTCGGCGGCCGCCTCCAGATCCGAGGGGTCGCCGTCTGGCAGGTCCGAACTCATATGTCGACCCACTCCGCTTCGGGCGCGTGTTCCTTGATGAACTGCTTGCGCGGTTCGACGGCGTCACCCATCAGCACCGAGAACATCTTGTCGGCCGCGGCGGCGTCCTCGATGGTGATCTGTTTCAGGATACGCTGTTCAGGATCCATCGTCGTGTCCCAGAGTTGCTGGGGGTTCATCTCGCCCAGTCCCTTGAACCGCTGGATCTGATCCGGATTGCCGCCGCATTTCTCCTCGACGATCTGATCGCGTTCGGCTTCGGTCATGGCGTCGTAGGTCTCGCCGTTGTAGCGGATCCGGTACAGCGGAGGTTGCGCCGCGTAGACGTACCCCCGTTCCAGTAGCTCCCGCATGTGCCGATAGAAGAACGTCAGCAGGAGCGTTCTGATGTGGGCTCCGTCGACGTCGGCGTCGGTGAATAGGATGATCTTCTCGTACCGCGATTCTTCGATGTCGAACTCCTCACCGATGCCGGTGCCGATGGCGGTGATCATCGACCGGACCTCGTTGTTCTCCAGGATGCGGTCGAGGCGGTGTTTCTCGACGTTGAGAATCTTCCCGCGGATCGGGAGGATCGCCTGGAACTCGGGAGCACGGCCCTGCTTGGCCGACCCGCCAGCCGAGTCCCCCTCGACGATGAACAGTTCGGCCTCCTCGGGGTCGCGAGTCTGGCAGTCCGCGAGTTTTCCGGGCAGTGCCGTCGACTCCAGTGCGGACTTCCGGCGGGTGAGTTCTTCGGCCTTCTGTGCGGCCTTGCGGGCCTTGGCGGCCTCGACGGCCTTCTGGACGATGACCTCGGCCGTGTCGGGGTTCTCCTCGAAGTAGGTCCCGAGGTGGTCGTGCATCGCCGACTCGACGATGCCCCGGACCTCGCTGTTGCCGAGTTTCGTCTTGGTCTGGCCCTCGAACTGCGGGTCGGGGTGTTTGATCGAGATGACCGCGGTCAGTCCCTCGCGGATGTCCTCGCCTTTGAGGTTCTCGTCTATGTCGCCGAGCATGTCGTTGCTCGTCGCGTAGTCGTTGACGACGCGGGTCAGCGCCGTCTTGAACCCCGTGAGGTGGGTGCCGCCCTCGCGGGTGTTGATATTGTTGGCGAAGGCGTGGATCGACCCCTGGAGTTCGTCGGTGGCCTGCAGGGCCACCTCGACGTGGATGTCCTCCTCGCTGTCATCGAAGTAGACGACCTCGGAATGGAGCGGTTCCTTGGTCTCGTTGAGGTACTCGACGAACTCCCTGATCCCTCCGTCGTAGCGGAACGACGACCCGGTGCCGTCGCGTTCGTCGGTGAGCGTGATCTCGACCCCGGAGTTGAGGAAGGCCAGTTCCCGCAACCGGGATTCGAGCGTCGAGAAACTGAAGTCGGTCGTCTCGAAGATGTCCTCGTCCGGGTGGAACCGGATCTCGGTCCCCGTCCCCTCGTCGGGGTCGAGATCGCGGACGCGTTCGAGCCCCCCCTGCGGAACGCCGCGTTCGAACGACTCGCGCCAGAGCGCCCCGTCCCGCCGGACTTCGACTGTCAGTTCGTCCGAGAGGGCGTTGACGACGGAGACGCCGACGCCGTGGAGTCCACCCGAGACCTGGTAGGACTTGTTGTCGAACTTCCCGCCGGCGTGGAGGATGGTCATCACTACCTCGACGGCGGGCTTGTCGTGTTTGTCGTGGGTGTCGACGGGGATCCCACGCCCGTCGTCGGTCACCGAGACGGACCCGTCGTCGTGGACCGTGACGGAGATGCTGTCGCAGTACCCCGCCAGCGCCTCGTCGATGGAGTTGTCGACGACCTCGTAGACCAAGTGGTGCAATCCCCGGTCGTCCGTGGACCCGATATACATCGCAGGCCGTTTCCGGACGGCCTCAAGCCCCTCCAGGGCCTGGATCTGCTTCGCGCCGTACTCGTCAGGCTCACCAGACATACAATCTGTCCACCCGTAGTACGGCACGGTTCTTAAATTTCCCGCACGCGCGCGTTCACGCACGCAGGAAGCCCCGTCTCCCGTTACGGGGGCTGTCACGCCCGAACCCCAGGGGTTCGACGGGTGCGATCCGTGAACGGTGCCGTCGAGATCGAGAAACCGGGTCGAAATCGCACTCACGTGCCGGTTTCACTTTCACCCCGCCGCCGAACACCTTTTAAACTGTCCGCCAGTAGGGGTTTCTACGGATGACATCGCACCAGTCGCAACTCGGCGAAGGGGGCGGCGGGATCGCCGAAGAGCTGGCCGAGAGCCAGCAGTCGATCTCGATCGCCGAGTTCTTCGAGAAGAACAAGCACATGCTCGGGTTCGACAGCGGAGCCCGAGGACTGGTCACCGCGGTCAAGGAGGCCGTCGACAACTCGCTGGACGCCTGCGAGGAGGCCGGGATCCTCCCCGATATATACGTCGAGATCCAGGAGGCGGGCGACTACTACCGGCTGATCGTCGAGGACAACGGTCCGGGAATCACCAGAGAGCAGATCCCCAAGGTCTTCGGGAAGCTCCTCTACGGCTCGCGGTTCCACAAGCGCGAGCAAAACCGCGGTCAGCAGGGGATCGGTATCTCCGCCGCGGTGCTGTACTCACAGCTCACGAGCGGCAAACCGGCGAAGATCACCTCCCGGACCAAGGACGGCGTCGACGCCGAGTACTTCGAACTCATCATCGACACCGACACCAACGAACCGGAGATCGACGTCGAGGACACCACCACGTGGGACCGCCCGCACGGGACGCGCATCGAGATCGAGATGGAGGCGAACATGCGCGCCCGGAACCAGCTCCACGACTACATCAAGGACACGGCGGTCGTCAACCCCCACGCGCGGATCGAACTCCGCGAACCCGAGCGGCACATGAAATACGAGCGGGTGACCGACCAGTTGCCCGACGAGACCGAGGAGATCCGCCCCCACCCCCACGGCGTCGAACTGGGGACGCTCATCAAGATGCTCGAAGCCACCGACTCCTATTCGCTGTCGGGCTTCCTCCAGGGGGAGTTCACGCGCGTCGGCGGCAAGACCTCCGACTCGGTCACCGACAACTTCCGGGACCGCCACTTCGGCCGCGAGATGGTGTGGCGACCCCCGCAATCCCACGAAGATGCGGACGTTGAGGCGGCCGTCGAAGACGCCGTCGCCAACAAGGGCGCGGAGGCGACCGCCGAGTTCGCCGACCGGGTTGCCGACGGCCTGGAGGGCTACGAGCGGGTCGCACACAGCGAACTCGTCGCGCTGATCGACGATGTGGCCGACGACATCGAGGGGAAATACGACACGGTATTCGGATCCACGGTACGGGAAAACGCCGTCGAGGCCGCGTGGGCGGCCGTCACCGCCGAACTGACGAGCGACGCCTACGCGCTGGTCGACGAGGCGACGACCACTCGGAAGGACGACGCGGCCGTCGAGGGGCTCGCCGATCGGCTCGCGGACAAGTTCGACGAGGAAGGTCGTCACCGGCTGACCCGCGAGGAACTCGAGGAGTACGTCCGCCGGGCGGCCGACAGCACCGAGGAGTACGACGACGCCACGTTCGGCGACACGGCCCGCGAGAACGTCGCGGACGCCTTCTGGGACGCCGCCGAGCGCGTGCCGGACGACCCGCCGAAAGTCCGAACGATCGCCAGCGAGCGCGACACCGCCAGCGACCTGCTGGAGGCGATGCGCGAGACGGACATCATCGCGCCGCCGACGGACTGTCTGGCACCCATCTCCGCCGATCTCATCGAGGAGGGGCTTCGCAAGGAGTACGACGCGGACTTCTACGCGGCCTCGACGCGGGACGCGTCGGTCCACGGCGGCGACCCCTTCATCGTCGAGGCGGGCATCGCCCACGGCGGCGACATCGAGAGCGAGGGGAAAGCGGAGGTGATGCGCTTCGCCAACCGCGTCCCACTGGTCTACCAGCGCGGCGCCTGCGCGACGACGGACGTGGTCAAGTCGATCAACTGGCGCAACTACAACGTCGACCAGCCCGGCGGGTCGGGCATCCCCAACGGCCCGACGGTGATCATGGTCCACGTCGCCTCGACGAACGTCCCCTTCACCAGCGAGTCCAAGGACGCCGTCGCGAACGTCCCCGAACTCGAACACGAGATCGAACTCGCGATCCGTGAGGCCGCCCGCGATCTGAAGTCGTTCCTCAAGAAGCGCCGGTCGATGCAGCAGCGTCGGGAGAAACAGGACAAACTCGCGACGATCCTCCCGGAGATGGCCGAGAAACTGACGGAGGTGACCGACAACGAGCAGTTGAACATCGACGACTCGCTGGCCCGGATCATGAACAACGTCCTGATCGACCGCGAGCGCGACGGCGACACCGTCCGCCTCGTGGTCGAGAACAACTCCGATCGGGCGGCGGACGTGGACCTGACGGACATCGTCTCGGCGGATCCGGGCGACCCCGCGACCGAGAACGGCCACGTCGCCCCCTCCGTGGTCGAGATGGACGGCGAGTGGTTCGTGAAGTGGTCGCCCTCGGTCGCGAGCGGCGAGACGGCCACCCTGGAGTACAGCGTCGGCGACGAGGCGGAGTTCGACGTCTCCGTCGAGGGCATCGAGGACGAACGAGTGACGATCAACGCATAACATGAGCACAGACACAGACGCGGACGCACGAGAACAGCTGATCGACCTTGCCGAGGAGTTCTACGACCAGTTCGCGGGCGGGGACGTCCCGAAGATGCAGATCCCGACCCGGACGAAATCGAACATCGAGTACGACGAGGAGGAGGACGTCTGGGTGTACGGCGACCGCGAGAGCACCCGGAGCGCCAAGACCATCTCCGGCGCCGAGAAACTGCTGAAGGCGACCTACACGATCGACTTCCTCGCCCGGCAGCTCGACGAGGACCGGTCGTCGACCCTGCGTGAGCTCTACTACCTCAGCGAGTCGTGGGACGTCGACGAGGCGCAGTTCAACTCCCAGGACGAGTCGAACAACCTCATCGAGGACTTAGAGATCGTCTCCGAGGTCAAACGCGAGGACTTCCACATGCGCCCGGAGGAGTCCGGCGCGAAGGTGATGGGGCCGCTCCTCCTCCGCGAGCAGACCAACCGCGGCGATCGCGAGATCCACTGCCAGGACGACGTCGGCCAGGGCGGCTACCAGATCCCGAACAACCCCGACACCATCGAGTTTCTCGACAACGACGCGGAGTTCGTCCTCTGTGTCGAGACCGGCGGCATGCGCGACCGTCTCGTCGAGAACGGCTTCGACGACGAGTACGACGCCCTGGTCGTCCACCTCGGCGGCCAGCCCGCGCGGGCGACCCGGCGGCTGATCAAGCGCCTGCACGACGAACTCGACCTCCCGGTGACGGTCTTCACGGACGGCGACCCGTGGTCGTACCGCATCTTCGGGTCGGTCTCCTACGGGTCGATCAAGAGCGCGCACCTCTCGGAGTACCTCGCGACGCCGGAGGCGCAGTTCATCGGCATCAGACCCGAGGACATCGTCGAGTACGAACTCCCGACCGACCCCCTCTCCGACTCGGACATAAACGCCCTGGAGAGCGAACTCGAGGACCCGCGCTTCCAGACCGACTACTGGGAGGAGCAGATCGAACTGCAACTGGACATCGGCAAGAAGTCCGAACAGCAGAGCCTGGCCTCTTACGGTCTGGACTTCGTGACCGACACCTACCTCCCCGAGCGGCTCTCGGAGATGGGCGTGCTCTAACCGTCCGCGACTGACCCGTCCCCGTCGGCCCGGCCGTCGAGCGCGGCCACGACGCCGCCGAGGACGGCGCCGAAGACGACGTGGCTGACGAACGGGCGGGGCGCGAGGTACGGGGCCGCGGGCGCCCCGCCCAGCGAGACGGCGTTCAGCCAGAGCGGCCAGAGGAAGACGATGTTGACGGCCCACAGCAGCGTCGCGAACGCGACGCCAGCGGCCAGTCCGCTCCCGTAGCCGTCGATCCGGTCTCTGAGAGGACCGATACCGCTGAGAAATCCGAAGACGGCGCCGAACAGGGCGCTGTGGAAGAGATGCGCCATCCACCCGACGGTCAGACTCGGCTCCCCGAGCGTGTAGAGGGCGCCGATAGCCGTCATCCGCCCGAGGACGACCTGCACCATCGCACCCATCACGAGGCCAGCCACGACGCCGCCAGCGACGCCGTACTGCAGTCGATCGAACGCGGTCCGTCTGTCGCGAACGCGAGCGGATTCCGTCGCCATCGTGGCAGTGAACTGACGGGGGCGGCATAGGTGTAGCCCGCCTGCGAGCCGACGGCGCACGTGCGCTGGGGACGCACTCGCGACTTACAGCCACGCCCTCGGCCCGACCAGTCCAGAACAGTTACAACACCGACGTGTGAGTGGAGTGTCATGGGAGACGACGAAGCGGACGACGGACGGAACTGGGTACTGATCGCTCTGGTGGTAGTCGTGGGGATGGTATTCCTGCTCGTCGCGGCGGTCATCGGGGCCGCTATCGTGGGGTCGTTCGTCCTCGGTGTCGGTGAGGAGGCGAGTAGCACCGAACCGGCGGTGTCGTTCGAATTCGAGACCACAGACGGCGGCGTCGAGATCACCCACGCTGGCGGCGACAGCGTCCCGGCGTCGGACCTCCGCATCGAGGTCGACGGGGAGGACCGCGGGACGTGGGCGGATCTGCGTGACTCGAGCGGCCGCGTCGAGGCCGAGGACTCGATCGCCGTCTCGGACGTATCGGCGGATCAGACAGTCACGGTCGTCTGGGAGAGCGACGGAGAGAGCGCCGAAATCGCGCGCTATCGGGCCTGAGCGCGTCCCGACGCGCTCAGCGCTCGTCGAGGACGACCGGGACGCCGCGTTTGGCCACGTCGGTCGCGAACGCGCCCGAGTCCGATTCGAGTGCCTCGAAGGTGTTGTAGTGGATCGGCAACACGAGGTCCGGGTCCATCGCCTCGGCGAGGTCGGCCGCGTCGTGGCGGTCCATCGTGAAACTCTGGGAGATCGACGGGCAGAACAGCGACACGTCGAGCTGTTCGTGGCCGGGCAGCGCGTCGCTGTCGCCGGGCCAGAACACCTCGGTCCCGTCGACGGTGACGACGAACCCGCAACCGGTCCCCTCGGGGTGGTAGGGGGTGCCGTCGGCCCGGACTCGGGGGCCGTCGGGGTCGTTGTACGCGGGAACGGTGAACACCGGGAGCCCCTCGACCGCCAGGTCGTCTTCCATCCCGACCTCGATCACGTCGTAGGGCAACTCGGCGATCCGCCGGAGGTCGCGGTCGCTGTCGTGGACGTCGATCCCCTCGAAGGCAACGACGGTCGCGTCATCGGCGGCGACACGTTCGACGCCGTCGTCGTCGTAGTGGTGGATGTGGGTGACGAAGACCACGTCGCCGTCCTCCGGGCGGTAGTCCTGTGCGGGCGGGTGGCCGACGCCGGGCGTGTCGGGCTCCCACTCTCCCGTCAGGGTCCCGTAGCGGCCGGGGTCGAAGTAGACGACGGTGTCCTCGCCCTCGACGCGGAGGGTGGCGTAGCCGAGCCAGTCGACTGTCAGATCGTCGTGGCGGACGGTCATGTTCGTAGGTGCCGACTCTGCTCGTTAAGCGTTGGGTTATCGGCGGTCGCGACCGGTGAGTGAGAGAGGTCAGTCAGCGACGGCCGGAGTCGTCATCGTCGTCGCCGAACGGATCGTCGGCGACGCGGCCGCCGTCGGCCCTGCTCCCGTCGGCCTCCCTGGCGGTCAGCGGGAACGGGTCCGACGGCAACACGATCCAGACGAGGGCGCCCCCGACGAGGAGGCCACCGGCGACGGCCGCCGCCGACTGGACGAGCGTCGCGTCGGTCTGGAGGGTCACGAGGCCCGCGGAGACGCCGACCAGCGCCACGAGCGCGAGTTTTACCTTCCGGTAGAAGGCCGACCGCTCGTCGTCGGTGATCGGATCGACCATCGGTCACCTCTCCGTCGTGCCCGTAGACTGGGCGGACCGCCCTCGGTCGGGACTGTTCACGGGAGCGCTTCGTGTGGGGGGTGAAAGAAACTGACTGTCTGGATCGGTGTAGGGTGGCACGGTCGACTCCCGATCGGTCAGTGAAAGCCCCGCTGGACGTCCTCCTCGACGACGTCCTCGAACTCCTTCTCGAGGAGCTGTTCGGCCTCCTCGAACGTGTCGGTGAGGTCGTCCATCGCGTCGGGCCGGTCGTGGGAGTCGAACTCCATCGGGCCGTAGGCGGGGCTGTCGAGGGTGTCCATCACGTCCTCGAACAGCGCGTCGGGCGTCGTCGGGGCGTCAGCGTGGGTCCGGACGACCTCCTCTAGCTGCGAGGCTTTCGTTTCGGCCTCCTCTTCGTCGTCGACGCCCTGCTGGACGCCGAACATCCCGCCCTGTGGCTCCTCGGGAAAGAGCGGGTCGAGTTCGTCGTCGATGTTCCGGGCCACTTCGGCGCCGACGCCCTGCACCTCGAAGGGGTTGCGGGCGTAGGTCTTGAGTTGGTAGACGCCGACGCCCGGGTGACCGATGTAGAGGTCCTCGCCGATCCCGTTCGCGCGGTCGCCGCCCACCGCGCGCCAGCCGTCGGGGTCGGCGCTCGATTCCACGACGTCTTCCAGGATGTCCTGCCAGTCGCGGACGCGCATGTCGCCCGACCGTTGGCGCCCGGGGAGAATCAATTCACCGGTCCCGGCTCGCCGCGCCGCCGGGGACGCCGGTCCGGTAGGCGCGCGGCCGCCGGGTTCGGGTGCGGTCGCTCCGACCGATAGCGTTTTTCCGTCCCGGACCGACCACCGGACAGTGACAGTTCGCGGCCTCGTCGTCGACACGGACGACCGGACAGTCTCGACGAGCCACGGCGAACGGGACCTCGCGGAGGTGACCGTCCGCCCCGACCGCGGGCGGGGCGAACCGACGACGGTGACGCTGTGGGGCAAGTGGACCGAGACGACCGACTACCTCGAACCCGGGATGGAACTGCTCGTGACCGATCCCGTCGAGAAGGAGTTCCGGGGCGAACAGCGCTACGAGACCGGCGACGAGTCGATGGTGGTCGTCGAACCGGACTTCGTGGTCGACGTGACCGACGTGCGCGGGTGGGTGCAGTGCCCGCGGATGTACTACCTCAACAAGATCGGCGGCCTGCCGCTGGCCTACCCGGTCGTGAAGGGGACCATCGTCCACGAGGTGTTCGGCGACCTTCTGCGGGGGCGCGACCTCGACGAGTCCGTCGACGAGCGAGTCCGCGAGGCGGGCCTCGAACTCGGTCTCCTCGGCGAGGACGCAGACGCCGTCCGCGAGGAGGCCCACCAGCACGCCTCGGCTATCGAGGGGTGGCTGAACCAGGGGACGCTCACCGAACGCGACGGGGCGCCCACCGGCGGTGACTGCTCGGAGCGGGACTTCGTTCCCGCGGAGAGCGAGTGGCGCTCGGAGATGACGCTCATCAGCGAGACCTACGGCCTGAAGGGGCGGGCCGACGCCGTCCGCCGGGGGATGCCGGTCGAACTCAAGACAGGCAAGAACACGAAGCGCGACCCCCGCTTCCAGGACAAAGTGCAGGCCTCGTGCTACGCGTTGATTCTCGAGGAACGGCGCGGCGAAGCGCCCGACACCGGGACGCTCCTCTATACGAAGAACGCGGCCGTCGACCGGGCCGACGAGAGTGGCGACCTCTCCCCGGCCAAGGAGTTCTCCATCGGCCGTGGGCTGTTGCAGTTCGTCCTCCGGGCGCGCAACGAGATCGCGGCGATGGAGCACGGTCTGGACGTGCCGACGGGCTACGAGGCCGACGCCACCTGCGAGTACTGCTTCGAGCAGGACACCTGTATGGCCGTCTCCGGTCGCCTCGACCAGGAGTCCAAGGCCGGGCAGGTGGGCACGCCCGTCCCCGAGGAGGAGCGGGCGTACTTCGACCGGTGTTACCGCGAGATCGAGCGCGAACGGCGAGCCGTCCACAGGGAGTACGCGAAACTCTGGCGCCAGAGCGGCGACGAACGCGCCGACGACGACCGGGCGCTCGTGAACCTCGAACCGACCGGCCGCCGCGAACTCGACGGCGGCCGCTGGGAACTCCGGGCGCGGGGAACCGGCGCCGTCTCGAAGATCCGCGAGGGCGACGTGGTGCTCGCGAGCGACGGCCACCCGATCCGCGGGGAATCCGAACTCGCCCGCGTCGAGCGACTGGGCGGCGGGTCGACGGACACGCCCGACTCGGGCGCGGACAGCGAGGCGGACGACACCGCTGCGACCGCAGACGGCGGTGCCGCGGGCCAGGAGATCGTCGTCACGACCGACGAACCGGTCGACCTGCGGCGCCTCGACGTCTACCCCTCGGAACTGTCGACCGACCGGATGCTCACCGCGCTTCACGACGCCGTCCTCACCCAGTCCCCCGAGGAGAAAGACGTGCTCTTCGGTCGCCGCGAACCCGGGTTCGCCGAGGTCACGGAGACGTTCGTCCCGAACAACGACGCCCAGGACGAGGCCGTCGGGCTGGCCGTCGGCGCCGAGGACTGCGCGCTGATCCACGGCCCGCCCGGCACCGGGAAGACCTACACCCTGGGACAGGTCGTCCGCGCGCTGGTCGACCGCGGCGAGCGCGTCCTGCTGTCGGCGTTCACCAATCGCGCGGTCGACAACGCGCTGGAGGCCCTCCGCGATCAGGGGTTCGAGGAGTTCGTCCGCGTCGGTACCGAGAGCGGCGTGCGCGACGACATGCTCCCGTACCGTCTCGAAGAGTCGGGCGACCCCGACGAACGGGCACGCGAACTCCGCGAGGCCGACGTGGTTGCGGCGACGACGGCCTCCTGTGGCTCCCGGATCATGCGCGATCAGGATTTCGACGTGGCCGTCGTCGACGAGGCCGGTCAGTTGACGGAGCCGGGGACGTTCGCGGCGACGACGCTCGCCGAGCGGTTCGTCCTCGTCGGCGACCACCAGCAGCTCCCGCCGGTCGTCCGGGCCGAGGGCGAGACCGGATCGGCCGGGGGAAGCGACGGCGACCCCGACGGCGACTCCGCGCCCGGCGGCGACCTCTCGACGTCGCTATTTGAACGCCTGATCGAGCGCTACCCGGACGCGAGCGTCCTGCTGGATCGCCAGTACCGCATGGCCCAGCGCATCCAGGCCTTCGCCTCGCGGGAGTTCTACGACGGTCGCCTCCGTCCGGCCACCGGCGAGGTAGCGGGCCGACACCTCCGCGACCTAGACGGCGTCGACGTGGACGCCCTACCCGATCACCTGCGGGACCGCGTCTCCTTCGTCGATCCAGACGGCCGGGCCGAGGGAAACACCAATCCCGAGGAGGCCGATCGGATCGCCGACGTCGTCGAGACGTACCTCGACGCGGGCGTCGCTCCCGGGGACGTGGGCGTCATCGCGCCGTTCCGGGCGCAGGTCGCCGAGATCGGCAAGCGGGTCCCGGACTCGGTCGCCGTCGACACCGTCGACCGCTTCCAGGGGTCCAGCGAGGAGGTGATCGTGATCTCCTTCGTCGCTACGGGATCACTCGACAGCCCCATCTTCGAGGACTACCGCCGGGTGAACGTCGCCCTGACGCGCGCCAAGCGGGCACTCGTACTCGTCGGCGACGCCGAGGCGCTCGAAACCGACGACACCTACGCCCGGATGGTCGAGTGGGCGCGCTGATCTGGGCGACCCGGCGGAGAGGCTGACCCCGAGAGACGGATCTCCAACCTCAGCGCCCGAGTCGCCCGCCTTCACTTTCACTTGCTGGCCAGAGTTTATATAGGTTGTCTGCCAGCAGCGGCGCCCTCCCGCGGTGGGAAAATATAAACCGCGTCGGGAGCCCGTGTCGGGTATGATCCGGCTGGTGGAGGCGAGTCGCGTGATACGCGAGGCGGTCCCCGACGAGTTGGTGCCGGTGTTCTGGGTAATCACCCTGCTCGGGAGCGCGAAGTTCCTGATGGTCGCGCTGTCGCTCGCCTACTGGAACGATCAGGAGCGGCGACGCGAACTGCTGGCGGTCGTCAGCGTCGCGTTCGTCGCCGTCTCGGTGACGCTCGCACTGAAGTACTGGTTCGGCCTGCCGCGCCCGCCAGCGGCGGTCCAGCGCTATCCTGTCGACCCCAGTCCGGTCGGGTTCCCGAGCGGGCACGCCATCGCCGCCACCACCGTCTACGGCGGCGCGCTGATCGCGTTCGATCGAGTCCGGGACCCGAAGATCGCTGCCGGAACAGCCGCACTCGTGGCGCTGATCGGTCTCTCGCGGGTCGTCCTCGGGGTCCACTACCTCGGCGACATCCTCGCCGGGTTCGCGGTCGGGCTGGTCATGCTCGGCTTTCTCGCGGTCGCGATCGACCGCGGGCCGACGGTCGTGTTCGCACTCGCCGTCGCCCTCTCGGTTCCCGCGGTGCTGGTGACGACCGACACCGGCGACGCGGCGCTGGCGCTGGGCGGGAGCGTCGGCGGCCTCGCCGGATCGTACTGGCGGACCCGCGCCGAGCGGTTCCGCTCGCGGGTGGAGCGAGCGGCCGTCACCGTCGCGGGTGTCGGGTTCGTCGGCGCCGCTATCGCCGTCGTCGAGGCCGTCGAGACGGTGCTCGCGGCCGCCGCGGCGGCCAACGGCGTCCTCGCCTTCGGCATCGTCGCCCTCCCCGCGCTGATCGGGCGGTTCGAACAGTTGGGAGCGGCGAACGCGACAGAGTGACGACGGAGGCGAGCGAACGCGGGCACGAGGGCACTATCGACCGGTAGACTCTCGGGGCGGACCCGCCTAAGCCCGCCCGTGCCAGTCGAACTCCCGCTGGGCGAGGGGACCGTCTCCGTCTCGCTCCCGGACTGTGACGTGACCGTCTGCCAGCCACCGGGCGGCGAGGCCGTCGACCCCGCGGCCGCCGCGCGAGAAGCGATGGCCGATCCCCACGGCCCGCCGCTCGCGGCGCGCGTCGACGCCGACGACGACGTGGCGATCGTCGTCACCGACGTGACCCGCGCGACGCCCGACGACGTACTGCTGGACGCCCTGCTCGCGGCCCTGTCCGACGCAGGGGTCGACCGTGAACAGGTGACAGTCGTGATCGGTCTCGGCCTCCACCGGCCGATGGACGACGCGGAGATCGAGTCGGCGCTGGGCGACCACGCCGACCTCGCGGTCAACCACGACCCCGAGGCGACCGTCTCCGTCGGTACAGTCGACGGCGTCGACGTGGAGATCAACGGAGTCGTCGCGGCGGCCGACGCGGTGGTCTCGACGGGGATAGTCGAACCCCACCAGTACGCTGGCTTCTCGGGCGGCGCCAAGACCGTCGTCGTCGGCGCCGGGAGCGAGTCACAGATCGGCTACACCCACGGCCCGGACCTGCTCGCCCGCGAGGGCGTCCGCCTCGGCCGGATCGACGACAACCCCTTTCGATCCTTCCTCGACCGCGCCGGTGACCGCGCGGGCGTGGATTTCGCGCTGAACGTCACCCACGGCCCCAGCGGCATCCTCGGTGCAAGCGCTGGCGACCCCCGCGCCGTGGTCTCGGACCTCGCGGCGACCGCCCGCGACGCCCTGGCGACGCCCGTCGAAGACGGCTACGACGCCGTCGTCGCGGGCGTCGGCGCGCCGAAAGACGCCAACCTCTACCAGGCGACCCGCGCCGCGACGTACGTCGTCCTCGGCGCGCACAACCCCCTCGGCGGTGGGACCGACGCGGCGACCCGACCGGACGGCCGCGTGGTGATCCCCGCCGTGCTCCCAGAGGGCGCGGGCGAAGGGACCGGTGAACGGCGCTTCTACGAGTGGCTCTCGGGCGCCGACAGCGCCGAGGCCCTCTACGCCGAGATGCGCGAGGGGTACGAGGCGGGCGCCCAGCGCGCGTTCGTCGTCGCGCGAACCCTCGGAGACCACGACGTCTACGTGACCGACAGCGAGTCCCCGGAAGTCGTAGAGGAGTGTCTGATGCACGCCCGCGAGTCGGTCGCAGACGCCGTCGAACCGGGCAGCGACGTGCTCGTGGTCCCGGACGCCCTGGACACGTTGCTGGTCTGATCCCCTGACGAAACCCCGGGCGACCTCAGTCCGAGTCGGCGGCGCTCGCGTCGGCCTCGCCCTCGATCTCGTCTAGGACGCGCTGGTGGAACTCCTGGAGGACCTGGCTCTCGTCTTCGGCCAGCACCACGTCCGATGCCATCAGCGTCGCGAGGCCGAACGCCTTGGGCGTCGGCGAGTCGACGCGGTGGTGTTCGACGGCCACGTCGCCGGCGCGGATGGACTGCAGGACCGTCTCGATGCCCGCGACGTTGAGTTTGTCCTCCAGTATCTCGCGGTAGGTCTCCTCGATGACCGCGAACTCGTCGAGGTCCTCCGCGAAGCCCAGCAGCATCTCGCTGGAGACCTGCTGTTCGCTGGCCGATTTCTCGTAGCCTTTGTAGCGTTTGAGGATCATCAGCGACCGCGTGGCGTTGATCCGGAAGTACCGCTGGAGGAGGTCCGTCCCGTCGAGACTCGCTCGCAGGTCCGTCCGAACGTCGGCGGGGTCGATATCGGCGAGGATTCCCGGCAGGTCCACCTTCCGATTGAGCGGCATCGACAGCGAGAAGCCGTGGTCGGCGACGGCCACCTGGACGTTGGCGTTTGCCTCCTGTGCGACGCGGTAAGCCAGCAGGCGCGAGAAGCCGTCGTTGAACCGGCGGCCGTAGTTCGAGTGGACGTAGTAGCGCCGCTCGTACTCCCCGCGGTCGAGTTCCTCCTCGATCACCAGTCGCTCGTCGGTGCTGACGCTCTCGACCCCGGCGTACCGGCGCTGCTCGTCGAACATCCGCGTGATGGCGCGGACGCTGTGCTCGTCCAGCGGGAACTCCCTGAGCCAGACCCGCACCTCCGAACGGCCGCCGTGCTCGAAGCGGGCCATCAGGTCCCGCTGGAAAGCGAGTATCTCCCGGCCGAGGTCGTAGGAGAGGGGCAGGCGCTCCGAGAACCACGAGGGGACCGTCGGGCGGGCGCTGGTGCGGTCGACGTAGACCTTCGACCCGCGGCGGTAGCGGTACTCGAAGCGGTCGCCGCCGAGGACGAACACGTCACCCGATTCGAGGGTGTCGAGGTACGCCTCGTCCAACTGGCCGACCCACTCGTCGCCCGAGCGGGTGAACACGTCACATGTAAACGAGTCCGGGATCGTACCGATGTTGGTCATGTAGATGACCCGCGCGAGGCGGCCGCGCTTGCCCATCAGCGGTTCGCCGACGGGGTACTCGTCGTAGTGGTACTCGCCGTCGGGCGGGTCGTTGGTGTCGCGCCAGACCTTCGCGTAGACGTTCTTCTCCTCCATGCCCTCGTAGTCGGCGGTGAGATAGCGCAGGAGCGACTCCCACTCCGCGCCGGTGTACGCCCGGTAGGGGTAAGCCCGTTCGAGGATCCCGCGGATCTCCGCCTCCGGCCTGACCTCGGCGATGGCCATCCCGTAGACGTGCTGAGCGGCCACGTCCTGGGCACTCTCGGGGACGAACACCCGGTCGACGAACCCTTCCTCGGCCTTCTTGAGCATCACGGCGCACTCGACGAGTTCGTCCCGATCGAGCGCGATCACGCGACCCGTGACGGTCTCGCCGAGCTGGTGGCCCGCCCTGCCCACCCGCTGGAGCAGCGCCGCCACGGACTTGGGGGAGCCGACCTGCACCACGAGGTCGATGTGGGGCATGTCGATCCCCAGTTCGAGGCTCGTGGAGGTGGTGACAACGTCGAGATCGCCGGACTTGAGGTCGGACTCGATCGCCCGGCGCCGCTCCTTCGAGAGACTCCCGTGGTGACAGCCGGAGTTGTCCTCGTCGTAGTCGTCGTAGCGCTCCCGGAGGTTGTGGAGGACGCGCTCGGCGCCCGACCGCGTGTTCGTAAAGACGAGCGTGTTGGTGTGATCGTCTATCAGGTCGTGGAGTTGAGTGTAAAAGCGGTCGTTGACCGTATCCCGGGGCGTGTTGATGAGGTCGTCGGTCGGACAGGACAGTTCCATGTCGAACTCCCGGGCGAAGCGAGCGTCGACGAGTTCGAAGTCGCGCGGCTCACGGGTCACTCCGTTCCCCGTCCGTGTCTCCGGGGCGCGCGGCGCCTCGCTGTCCCCGCCCGGCGACTCCCGACCCACGAGGAACTCCCCGACGGTGTCGAGCGGTTCGACGGTGGCCGAACAGCCGATCCGCGTGGGCGACTCGTGAGCGAGCGCTTCGAGGCGTTCCAGCGACACCGAGAGGTGGGTGCCGCGCTTGTTCTCGGCGAGGCTGTGGATCTCGTCGACGACGACGTACTCCACGGTGCGGAGTTTCTCGCGGAACTTCGGGGAGTTGAGCAGGATCGCGAGCGTCTCCGGCGTGGTGTTGAGGATGTGGGGCGTCTCTTCCAGCATGGCCTGCCGGTCGGCGTCGCTGGTGTCGCCGTGGCGGATGGCGTGTCTGATCTCGACGTCCTCCCCGCGGTCGGCGAGTCGCTCCGTGATGCCGTCCAGCGGGACCTCCAGGTTCCGGTGGATGTCGTTGGCCAGCGACTTCAGCGGCGAGACGTACAGGCAGTAGACGGAGTTTTCCAGCGCGTCGTCGCGGGCCTTCCGGAACAGTTCGTTGATGATTCCCGTAAACGAGGCGAGCGTCTTCCCGGATCCGGTCGGCGCCGCGACGAGCGCGTTCTCGCCCTCGTGGATGAGCGGGATGGCGTCCTTCTGGGGCGGCGTGAAGAAACCGCCGTTCTCGGGGACGAACGCCCCGAACTCGTCGACCCACCACTCCCGGACCACGGGGTCCAGCAGGTCCAGCACGTCGCCGTCGTCGATGTCGACCGCGGACGGGTCGAACCCCACGTCCGCCTCGGCGAGCAAGTCCCGTCCTCCCATTCGGCGATGGCTTGGGCCCACGCCGTCAAGTGGGTTCCGACCGGACGGTGAACGTGTTCGTCGGCGCGAGCGCCGCTATCGCGCCAGATCGCGGGCCGACCGCGGTCCTCGGCCGGGGACCCGTCAGAACGCGTCCTCGGCGGTGATCCAGAAGACGGCGAGCGTGACGCCGACGGCCGCCACCGCGGCGTACCCCGCGGCGGTCCGAACGCTGTCGATGCCCGCCGTCACCTCGACGAACCCGAGGACGGCGACGGCGGCCGCGACCGCCAGGACGACGACGACCTTCCACAGGTCGACGGCGCGACCGGACTCGGTGGCGGCCATCGTTACCGCCCCTGGAAGTACCGATACCCGACGACCGCGACGGCGACGGCGGCCACTGCGGCGCCGAGGAGGAACGACGTGCCGCCGCCGTCGTAGCCGTACGGGACGGACAGACCGGTCAGTCGGTCGAGTGCGAGCAGGACGACCGCGAGGACTGCGACCGCGACGCCGACGGCTCTGCCGAGCGGGGAGTTCGAGCGGACACCGGGCATAGTCGGGCGTTGCGAGGGAGCGCCGATAAACGTTTCCGTCGTTTACCGGGCGACAGGAGACGCCAACGACTTTGACGCGGGCGGTCGAAGCCCCGCCCATGCGCCTGACCTTCCTGGGGACGGGGAGCGCGATGCCGACCGGCGAGCGGTTCCAGACGGGGCTGCTCGTCGAGGACGGGACCGACCGCCTCCTCGTCGACTGTGGCAGCGGCGTCGTACACGCCCTCCAACGGACGAGCGCGGGCTACGAGGGGGTCGACACCGTCCTGCTGACTCACCACCACCTCGACCACGTCTCCGATCTCATGGTATTGCTCAAGGCCCGGTGGCTGGCAGGCGAGACGACGCTCACCGTCGCCGGACCCGACGGGACTCGTGCCCTCCTCGACGGTCTGCTGGAGGTCCACGAGTACATGCAAGAGCGGATCGATCTGACCGTCCGGGAAGTAGAAGCCGGGGAGTTCTCGCTGGCGGGGTTCGAGATAGCGGCGACGGAGACGCGCCACTCGATGCCGTGTCTCGCCTACCGGTTCACGCCCGGAGCCGACAGCCACGACGGCCCCGATTCCGGGGATCCCGCGCCACCGCCATCGGTCGTGTTCAGCGGCGACACAGAGGCGTTCGCGGAGTTGATCGAGTTCGCGGACGGCGCCGCCGTCCTCGTCCACGACTGTTCGTTCCCGGACGAGGTGGACGTCTCGAACCACCCGACGCCCTCGTCGCTGGGGCGGGCGCTCGCGGGTGCCGACGCCGACGTGGGGCGGGTCTACCTCACTCACCTCTACCCCCACACCGAGGGTCGCCACGAGGAGATGCTCGACTCGATAGCGGAGCGCTACGACGGCGACGTGCGCTTCGCCGACGACGGCCTCTCGATAGACGTCTCGTGACGCGGGCGTCGGCGTCTCTCTCGATAGACGTCTCGTGACGCGGGCGTCGGCGTCTTTCTCGATCGGCCCGTCTCACTCGTCGGACGGATCGCCACCCATCCGATCGGAGAAATCCCAGGTATACGCCCGCTCGATGTCCACGTCGACGACGACTTCCTCGCGGTCCGGCGAGAGCAGGCGCCGGGCGAGATCCGAATCGGTCCCGCCGAGATACCGCTCCAGCAGTTCACGGAGCAGCGGTTTGCCGCCCTCGCTCTCGACTGTCGCGGTGCCCGCGCCGCGGACGCCCATGTACGGCGGGCGATTGGTCGACACCTCGAAAGCGACGGTGGGGTCGGCGCGCAGGTAGTCGACGACTCTCGCGTTCGCGCCAGTCGCACAGCGGAGGTGGCCATCGTCGTATCGGAACCACAGCGAGAGCATCCAGAGGCCGTCGTCGCCGGTCCGACACGCGATCCGGACGGGAACGGCGTGTTCGTCGAGAAATCGCTCGGTCCGGGGGCGATCCCAGTCCCCTGTCACGTCGTCCATGGCACTCCTGTCGGGCGGGAAATACGTAAAGGTCGGTCCGGCCGGGGTGGCTACTCGGGTGGCCCGTCCAGTCAGACCAGTTCGAGCGAGACGCGGAACTCGGCGCCGCCGAGATGGCTGTCGTCGACCGACACGGCCCCGCCGTAGGACTCGACGAGCGCGCGGACGAACCCGAGACCGAACCCCGTCCCGCCGCTGTCCGGGCCTTTCACGCCCATCTCGAAGAGGTCCTCGCGAACCGATTCGGGGATGCCGGTGCCGTCGTCGGCCATCCCGACGGCGACGGTGTCCGTTCCGGACTCGTCGCAGTAGATTTCGACCGTCACCTCGCCGTCGTTGTGGACGGCGGCGTTCGAGAGGACGTTGGTGAACACGGAGTCGAGCAGGTCTCCGGCGAAGACCTGATACTCGAAGGCGGCGGGGTCGAACTCGACCGAGAGGGACTCGTACTGGGAGGTGACGTCCGCCACGGTCGGTTCGAGGATCGAGCGGAGATCCCGCGGTTCCGGTTCGCGCTGCTCTTCGAGTGTCGAGACCAGGTCTCCGACGCGATCGATCAGGTCCGCGGAGTTTCGCGCCGATCGCTCGATCTTCTCGACGTACTCGCCAGCCTGCTGGTCGTCGACCTGCGACCCGACCGCCTCGGCGAACCCCGCGATCACCTGGAGGTCGTTACCGATGTCGTGGCGCAGCAGTCGGTCGTACATCTCGACCATCTCCTTGCGCGTCTCCAGGTCCTGGCGCGCCCGCTCCAGTCGTTCGCGAGAGCGGATGTTGCTGATCGCCGTCGCGGCGTGGGAAGCGAGGATCTCCAGTGGCGTCACGTGGACGTCGGTGAACGATTCGACCGTGTCCGAGCGCACGACGATGACGGCCGTCACCTCGTCGACGATGGCGGCCGGTACCGCGAGCGCCTCCCGTCCCCCGTCGGCAGTCGTGACTGTCTCGGCGGTGTCGTAGGCCTCTCTGGCGACGGCACTCGGGGTATCACCGGCCGAGAGATCCGGATCCGTCCCACCGGCGACCCGGAGATCACCGCCCCTGACCTCGACGAACGTCACGTTCCGGAACCCGAAGAGGAGGTTGATCGCCTCGACCGTCAGTGATACGACCTCGTCGACGCTCTCGCACTGGTTGAGCGCCCGGCCGTATCTGTTGAGATCGGCGACCTGGTCGGCGAACTCCGGATGGTCTTCGAAACTCATCTCAGTCGATGGACAACGACAGGGTACGTGCGGTAAAAATGATTTCCCCCGCAGAATCAAACTGAATAACAGCGTGTGCCACAGGGGAACGAGTCGGTCCTCGAGTCCGGCGCGAAGCCGTGTCTGACTTGCAGAAGTGAGAACATACGGGTGATCAGCGTTCCGGCTCCGGTCGAGTGCCGAGCGTCAGTTCGACGACCTGTCGCTGGCCGTCTCTGACGACCTCCACCTCGATACTGTCGCCCGGGCTAGTCCGGAGCGAGAGAAAACTCGAGAGGGCCTGCCGGGTCGGGATCGGCGTCTCTCCCATCCGGACGATCACGTCGCCGCCGACCGGGACCTCCACGCCGTTGATCTCGCGGCGCTCGTCGCGGCCCTGCAGGACGCCGTCCGACGGGCCGCCCTCGCTGACGACGGAGATATAGACGCCGGTGGCCGCTTCGAGGTCGTTGGCCTCGGCGACCAGCGGACCGACGTTGCCGAGTCGCACGCCCATATACGAGTGTTCGTACTCGCCGTCCTCGATCAGCGCGGGGACGACTCGCCGAGTCAGCGGGGCGGAGATGGCGAAACCGATGTTGTCGCCCCCGCCGGAGTTGACGACGCCCGCGACGTCCCCCTCGAGCGTGACCAGCGGGCCCCCCGAGTTGCCGGGGTTGACCGCAGCGTCGGTCTGGATGGCGTCCGGGATACTGAAGTTCGTGGGCGAGGGGAGCGTCCGGTTGATACCACTGACGATACCGACGGAGGCCGACCCCGAGTACTGGAAGGGGTTGCCGATCGCCATGACCTCCGTCCCGACCGCAGGGTCGGTTTCGAGCAACGAAAGCGGCGCCGCCGCCTCCGGCCGGTCCTCGACGGAGAGCACTGCGAGGTCGCTGTAGACGTCACTACCGACGACCGAAGCGCTCTGCCACCCGGTCTCTCTGAACCGGACGTAGACCTCCCGGGCGTTCTGGACGACGTGGTCGTTGGTGACGACGTGGCCGTCGTCGTAGACGAACCCCGTCCCGCCAGCGGTACCGCTCCCGTACGTGGAATCGACGTAGACGCGCAACTGGACGACCGAATCGATCGTCTCGGCGTAGAGGTCCGCGTAGGACTGGCCCACCTCCTGACTGAGTTGTTCGACCTGTTCGCTCGCTGTCGTCCGGGCGGCCATCGGACCACCTCCGGCGTCCGTCCCGGCGCTGGAGGACGACGCGGGACCGGACTCGGTCGCGGACCCGGCCTCGGCCTCACTTTCGCGTCCCGGTGCGGCGCTACATCCGGCGACGACGGCCGCCGACCCAGCGAGTGTGCCCAGGAGAGCGCGGCGCGTGAAGTCCTCAGACATACCCGAACCAGGGACGAGAGGCAAATAAATCCGCGGTCGGTTCCGGGACGCCATCAGCGCCCCGTGTCCACGTGGAGCGACGAACCCAGCGAGACTCTCCCCGTGAGACCGAGTTTTACGTGTTGATAATAAAGGGCGGCCAACTGAGCGAATGGCACGTCCCGATCCACACGGCAGTTTCGACGAGATCAGAGAGGAGGTCGACGGCCGCCCGATGGTGAGCCTGTTCCAGTATGCGGTGCCCTACTGGCTCCCGCTGAGCGCGGGCGTCGTCGCGACGATGATAAACCGCATGGCGCGACTGTTCCCCGCGCTGTTGATCGCCGCCGCGATCGACCTGGCGATCAACCCCTCCGGGACCGCCAGTAGCGTCCTGTCAGCGGCTGGGGTCGTCCCGGCCGAGCCGCTCGCCACGGACGACGTCGCGGGCCGACTCGACCTGCTGTACTACCTGGGCGCGCTCGCGGTTGGCGCCTACGTCGTTCAGGCCGTCAGCCAGTTCTGCTCCCGGTACTTCTTCCAGACGACCGCACAGCGGATCCAGCACGACCTGCGTCTGGACACCTACGACCACATGCAGCGGCTCTCGCTCGACTTCTTCAACAACCACCAGACCGGCGGGATGATGTCGATTCTCAACTCCGATATCAACAGGCTGGAGGACTTCTTCAACGCGGAGATCAGGGAGATCACGCGGGCGATCATGGTGTTCTCCCTGGTCGGCGGCTACATGATCTACACGGCGCCCACCCTGGGGTTGATGGTCCTGTTGCCAGTGCCGATCATCGCGCTGGCGACGGCGAAGTTCATCATGTGGATCGAACCCAAGTACCAGCGCATCCGCGAACTCGTCGCGCGCCTGAACACGCGCCTGGCGAACAACCTCGGGGGCGCGCCCATCGTCAAGTCCTTCGATCGCTACGACGTCGAACGAGGTCGCGTCGCCGAGCAGTCCGGCGGCTACCGCGACGAGAAGATCGGCGCGATTACCGTCCGGAAGGCGTTCTTCTCCTCGTTGCGTCTGCTCGTGGGCGCGATGTTCGTCACCATCCTCGTCGTCGGCGGGTCCAGCGCGGTCACCGCCGGGGGGATGAGCGCCGGGACCTTCGCGGTGTATTTCATGTACCTGCGCTACATCGACGGCCCGATGACCCGCATCGGCAAGACCGCCAACAACTACCAGAAGGCCAAATCCAGCGCCGAACGCGTCTTCGGCGTCCTCGGCTACAGGTCCGAGATCAGGTCCCCGGCCGACGGGCACGCGCCCGACGACATCGAGGGCGGCGTCGCCTTCGAGGACGTGTACTTCAGCTACGACGAGGAAGGGGAGCGGATCCTGAACGGGATCGACCTCGACATCGAGGCGGGCGAGACCATCGGCTTCGCGGGGACCAGCGGTTCGGGCAAGTCCACGCTGCTGAAACTCCCGCCGCGGTTCTACGACGCGTCCGAGGGAACCGTGGCCATCGACGGCCGCGACGTGCGCGAGTACGATCTCCAGACGCTCCGGGACAGCATCGGTGTCGTCGAGCAGGACCCCTACATGTTCTCGGGGACCATCCGCGAGAACGTCGCCTACGGTGACGACGAGTCGTTCCGGACCGTCATCGACAACGACCCCGGCGAGGCGCCGGCCGATATCGAGAGCGCCATCCGCGACGCCGCGAAGGCTGCGGGCGCCCACGAGTTCATCACCGACCTCCCCGAGGGGTACGACACGATGGTCGGGGAGCGCGGCGTGAAACTCTCGGGCGGGCAGCGCCAGCGCGTCTCCATCGCCCGGACCCTGTTGAACGACCCCGACGTCATCGTCTTGGACGAGGCGACCAGCGACGTCGACACCGAGACCGAGGAGGTCATCCAGCGCAACCTCGAGGCGCTGACGGCGGACCGGACCGCGTTCGTCATCGCCCACCGCCTCTCGACCATCCAGGACGCGGACCGCATCGTCGTCATGGAGGACGGCGAGGTCATCGAGACGGGGACCCACGAGGAACTGGTCGGCGAGGAGGGTGCCTACGCGGGCCTGTGGGAGTCTCAGACTGGCCCGGCCAGCGCCCCAGTCGCGAGTGCGGACGACTGACGGAACGCGATAGGCGGGCCGTGCGCTGCTTCCCCCGGCTATCCCACCTCGCGTAGGCCGTCGTCGCCGGGCCGGAGTTCGCGACGTCCGCCGAACGGTGACGTGTTGTAGACGGCGCCGTCTATCCCGAGCGGATTGGACAGCTCGCGTTCGACGAACGTCGCGAACTCCGGTCCGGCGACCGATGCGACCAGTCAGGTACCTGTGTCCATGGGAATGAGCCGCGAGCGAATGATTCTCCGACCAGTCGTAAAAATATGTTTTTTTAAAAATGTATTCAAAACAGAAGTATTAATATAACGTGTGAATCTATTTTAATTTGCACTATGAGTGCAGATGAAGACTCGACGACACTGAACGGATCGTTCACTCAACTTGGCAATCACGAGCAATACGACTGGGTCCCGCTCCCGGAGGAGCATTTCGAAGGCGTGTACAACAAAGTGCTCTACTACAACCGTACGACGGGAGAAGTCTTCGAACTCGTGAAGATCGAGGAAGGCGCCGAATTCCCAGAGCACTACCATCCGACGCTACAGACTCTCTTCCTTATCGAAGGGAAACTCCGCCACCCGGACGGTTCGGTGACCGAGCCGGGTCGGTTCGAGGTCATCCCTGCAGGCGAAAAACACGGCAACTACGTCGCCGAGGAACCCGTCCTACAGAAGAAGTACTTCAACTCGACGCCGCAGTTTGTTCTCCCCGACGGCAGCAGTTACACGTATCGGGAGGACGGCCGAGTGATGGACACCGGTACTCTCGAAATGGACGACCGACTGGGGATGGACAATATCATCCAGTGACTGGCCTCGTCCGAGAAGGTGGTGAGCGTCAGTCAGGTCGCCGCTGTGCATCTGGGAAGACTCATGAGAGAGAACGTAAGTGACGGCACCGAGTGGGAGAAGCGTGTAGGCTATTCACGGGCCGTGCGAGTGGGCGACCGTATTTCCGTTTCGGGGACCACGGCAACTGACGAAGCGAACGAAGTAGTCGGCGTTGGAGAGCCCTACCGCCAGACGGAACGGGCTCTGGAGAACGTAGTCCGAGCGATCGAAGAGGCGGGTGGGACGGTTGAAGATATCGTCCGGACGCGCATGTTCGTCACAGATATCGAACACTGGGAAGAGATCGGCGACGCGCATGAAGCATTCTTCGGCGAAACGCGGCCCGCGACGTCCATGGTACAGGTAGACAGACTGATAGACCCAGCTATGCTCGTCGAAATTGAAGCCGAAGCGATCGTGCAACAGGGGTGACTGTCACGTGACCCGCCCGGTCCCCGACGCCTGCCATCAACTAACCGTGTTACGGGGAGTTACCATCGTCTCTGAGGACACCGAAAATGGCCGTGTGATTGTACGCGGAACAGAGCGTCAAACTACGAGATCTCGTGACCGCATTTGTCACACCGCATCCGAATCAGTTCCCCCTGTCCAGGGACCCGGAGTGGCTGGAGGCTCCCGTCCTGGCAGTGTCGGCACTCAATCGCTGGCATGAATCCCTGGCTTACCCCAGATAATTGATCCATAGAATGGACATAGAAACTGAAATATTAAGAATTTATCCATTCGGGCGATTCGGATCAATCGGACGTCACGGGCGTGGCGGATTTCACACCCGGAGTCGATTCCCGATCAGGCGGACTCGCGAGCGAATCGGGATCGATCGATTCGAGAGTTACACCGAACCGAGAGCACCAAAGAGCCGTTTCAAACACCGATAGACCGGCAAATATGTCATTAGAAATCTCAGTGACGGATAGGTTCCCAGCGATGAAGTATCGCGACTTCCAGAAGTTGTTCGTCTCCAATGCGATAACGAACGTGGGTTTCTGGTTGACGACGATAGCGCTCTACAGTCTGTTCATCTTCCGGACAGACATCGGGGCGATCCAGATCGGGACACTGGCGTTCGTCGGTGTCGCACCCCGAGTTTTAGCTGGCCCTCTTGCTGGTGTCGTCGTTGACCGGTTCGATCGCCGAACGGTGATCTACGCTTCGGAGCTACTGAGCGGCGCTCTCGTATCCGTCGTGTATCTCTTCCCGTCATTTCTGTTAACGTACCTCGTTTATTTCCTCGTGGGGCTACTTACAGCTGCTGCCGACCCCGCGCACGAGGCGATACTCCCTCAGATCGTTCCGGACGATGAGCTAACGCAGGCGAACGGACTGATGGCGACCTCGGAATCGATCGCACAGATACTCGGGCCAGCGCTGGCGGGCGGACTCCTGACGCTCGTCTCCGCAGAAACGTTACTGCTCATCGACATCGCCACCTACGGAATCTCTGCAGTGATCGTCGTGACGGTGTCGAGGTACACGGTAAACACCGAGGACGAGTCGATGCTCGAAAACCTCAAGGCTGGCGTCCGCACTATCGTCGACTCGCGACGTCTCCTCGGTCTCAGCGGCACCGGCGTCGTTCTGTTCGCGACGATTGCGCCGTTCGAGGCGCTCATAACGCTGTACATTCGCGACGTACTCTCGACCGGTCCATCTGTGTACGGGACGGCCGTAGGACTAACAGCCGCAGGAGCGTTTGTGGCCGGGATCATGACGAATGCATACGGGAAGTCGATTGACGAGCGGTCAATGATCCCGTACGCGCTGCTCGTCACCGGGTCGGCCATGTTCGGACACGTCGTCTTTCGCAGTCCGGCCAGTTTGTTCGCGCTCTCCTTCGTGATGGGGCTCGGTACGGCAACGAGCGCGATACTGATGACCACTCTCATCCAGCAGTCGTGTGAAGAGCGACTCCACGGGCGCGTTCTCGCCACATTTTCGAGTTCAACCGAAGGTGCTCAGAGCGCCTTCATGGTCGTTGCAGCTCTCGCCGCGTCCTCTGTCGGCGTGCTGGCGGTCTTCAGCGGTGCCGGAATTATCCTGGTCGCGTGTGGGGTCGCGTACTCCATTACGTCAGCGACCCTCGTACCAGTCGGAAACAGCGCGGCTAACTCGTAACGTCTATAGTAGCGATTGAAAGCGTCCGCACACTCGATCGCACGCAGTCGTGCTATCATTTGTGCAATGTCTTTCAAGAGTTACTATAGCTCGGGCGTTCCTCCGCTCGGATACGTGCTGGAAGGGGGCATACTACAATACGGAGTTGCCCGAACGATGTGCACTGATACTGTCGGCGATAACATATCGAACGAATTCGCCACCCCGGGGTGGCGAATATATTCACGAACGTATAGCCGACAGTATGAGTCGACGCGGTCGTCTCCGCACCGGGCGAGGCCGCCACCACGGGACAACCTGCCGGTGGTCATAGCATTAAGTGCGTCTGTAACCTACCCTCAAGCGAACTATGGAACTCACCTGGTACGGCCACTCGACGTGGCACGTCTCCCTGGGCGACACGGACCTGCTGATCGACCCCTTCTTCGACAACCCCAAGACCGACGCCGATCCGAGCGACGTGGACCCGGACTACGTCCTGCTGACACACGGCCACGACGACCACGTCGCTCACGCCGGTGCGTACGCCGACAGCGCGACGCTGGTCGGGACCCCGGAGGTCACCGGCCACGTCGCTAGCGAAGAGGACTACGACGAGGACGACGTGATCGGGATGAACCTCGGCGGGACCGTCGAGTGTGGCGACGCCTTCGTGACGATGCACCGCGCCGACCACACGAACGGCGTCGGCGCCGGATTCGAGGTTCCGAGCGCGGGGTCCCCGGCGGGCTATGTCATCTCGAGCACGAAACCGACCCAGCTAGACGACTCCGAGAGCGAGACGTTCTACCACGCCGGCGACACGGCGCTGATGACCGAGATGCGCGACGTGATCGGCCCGCACCTCGAACCCGACGCGGCCGCGCTCCCGGTCGGCGACCACTTCACGATGGGGCCCCACCAGGCCGCGATCGCGGTCGACTGGCTGGACGTCGACCACGCCTTCCCGATGCACTACGACACCTTCCCGCCCATCGAGATCGACACCGACGACTTCGTCCGCGAGGTAGACGCCACCGGCAGCGACGCCGAGGTCCACGTCCTCGACGGGGGCGAGTCGTTCGACCTGAGCGAAGGGTACTGACGGCCCGGGTCGAACGCCGCGCCGACGACCGCCGAACGTGGTCGGTTAGGTATTCTTTAGAGGGCGGGCGCCGACAGGTCGGACGCAATGGCAGACATCAACGTCACGAGCGTCTGTGAGGAAGGGTACACGACCGAAAACGAGATCGACGGCGAGTGGTCGCTCGTCGTCGACGCGCTCGGCGAGGACGGTCCCTCGCCGAACCAGGTGCTCGCCGCCGACTACGCGTCCTGTTACATCCCGGCGTTCCGCGTCGGCGCTCAACAAGAAGGGTACGACGACGTGGGCCGCGTCGAGATCGACGTCGAGGCCGATCTGGACGACGACGACGATCTCGAAGCGATCAGTTTCGACATCAGCGTCGAGGCGGACCTGGGCGACGACGGCGAGGCCATCGTCGCGCGCGGCGAGGACATCTGTCACGTCCACTCCGCTCTGCGCGAGGAGCTGCACGCGGACATCTCGCTGGAAGACGACGCGTTCTGACGCGACCGCGAGTCCGCGGACGGTACGGTGCCGGTAGAGTCCGACCGAACGAGAACAGAACGGAGCGGAGCGCGCTCAGGCCGCGACTTCCTCTTCGTCGTCTTCCTCGGCTTCGTTCTGGAGGCGTTCGACGACGTCGTTGATGATGACGATGTCGCCGACGGACTGTACCCACCGGTAGGGGACGATCACGCCACGGGATTTCTCGGCCTCGGGACCGAACAGTTCCGGGGTGAGCCGGTGGAGCGCGAGCCCGGTCACCTCCTGTTTGTCGAGATCCAGGCGCAGATCCTCTATCTCCCCGACGAAGACCCCGTTTTTCGTGTATACTTCCTGCCCGACGAGCGTCGTGATCTCTTGTGGCGCGGTGCCGGTATCCATATATCTTGGCTCGGGTGGCGGACCCTTAAATTTGTGTTCCGTGTCTGACGCCCGCACGACTCCGAGGTGGCGGGAACCGTCAGACGCGCTCTCCGGTCCGAGGACACCGGCGGGCGCTCTCGGCCCGGCAGCGACCGTGCGCGACGCGTACAGACCACCGAGACGATTAAAGGGGCGAACCACCTACGGGACGGCGATGAGTGACGCGAGCGACGCCGACGACATCGAGTCGATCAAGGAACGAAAGAAAGCCGAGTTGCGGGAACAGCGAGACGGGAGCGGCGGGCACGACGAACCGATCCACGTCGAAGACGCGGCAGAGTTCCAGGACCTGATCGGGGGCGAGGACCTCGTGCTCGTGGACTTCTACGCGGACTGGTGTGGCCCCTGCAAGATGCTCGCGCCGGTCGTCGAGACCATCGCGGCGGAGACGACCGCGACCGTCGCGAAGGTCGACGTCGATCAACACCAGAATCTCGCCCGGGAGTACCAGGTCCAGGGCGTCCCGACGGTCTACCTGTTCGCCGACGGCGAGTCCGTCGAGCGTCTCGTCGGAATGCAAGACGAGGGGACGCTCCGGGACCTGATCGAACAGTACGCCTGACCGCGACCGACCGCTCGGCAGGTCGGCCCGTCGGACCGACGGCTGCCGGAATGGCAGTGACTATCTACCGGTAGTCCGTAGGGGTGAGCGTGACCGACTACGACGCGATCGTCTACGACTTAGACGGGACGCTCGTGCGGCTCCCGGTCGACTGGGCGGCCGTTCGGGAGACGTGTGCGACGGTCTTCAGGGTCCGAGATATCGACGTAGCGGACGCGAGCCTCTGGGAGATGCTCGATATCGCGGCGGAACACGACCTGTCCAGAGATGTCGAACGGCGCATCTCCGAGTCCGAACGCGAGGCGGCCCGGTCCGCGACGCGTCTCCCGTTGGCCGACGACGTCCCCGGAGACACACCGACGGGCGTCTGCTCGCTGAACGCCGAAGCCGCCTGTCGGATCGCGCTCGAACTCCACGGACTCGACGGCCACGTCGACGCAATCGTCGGCCGGGATTCGGTCGAGAACCCCAAACCACACCCCGAACCGCTCCTGCGGACGGTCGATCTCCTCGGTGTCGACCCCGGAGCGACGCTCTTTATCGGCGACTCCGACACCGACGCCGAAGCCGCGCGGCGCGCGGGTGTCGACTTCCAGCGCGTCGAGGAGCGACTCGCCGACCGTCCCGATGGTGCCGACGCCTGACCCTCATCCGCCCGATGACGGTTCCTTACGACGCGCGTAGAGGTAGACACAGACGGCCGTCAGGAACCAGACCGGCGCCCCGATCCCGATCGCGAACCGCACGCGCTCGGTCCACGTCGGGAGGTCGACACCCAGAGAGAGGACAGCCACTACGGGCGCACCGGCGGCGATGGTCAGGACGAACGTCGTCTGCATCACCCATCCGAAGTCGACGCCGTCCGGATCTGTACGTTCGACTCGCTGTGGCACACCGGTCGTTCCGGCGCCCTCGACAAGCCCCTTCTGGTTTCGCCGCGGGCGGGCCGCTCACCGGCTACGCTCCCTCGACGCGTTCCGCACAGAAACGTTCGACCGCCTCGCCGAACGCGTCCGGGCGCTCGACCATCGCGAGGTGGGCCGCCTTCGGTATCGTCTCACACGCACACGCAGGAGCGTGTTCGGCGAGATACTCGTGGTAGCGTGGCGGCGTCAGCCCGTCGTATTCCCCGACCAGTGCCAGCGCCGGGACGGTCAGTTCACCCAGCCGGTCCCGCACGTCGAACGCGTGGCAGGTCAGGAAGTCCCGACGCGTGACGGCCTTTCCGGTCGCGCGCATCTCCCCCTTCGAGCGTTCGACCGCCCGTCCGTCGGCGTCGTGGAAGAACCTGTCCGGTCCGTGAAGGAAGTCGACGGCCCGTTCGAAGTCCGCGGCAAGCCACTCGCGGAGGTCCGCGGTCACGGCGAGTTTGGCGCCGGTCCCGGCGAGGATCAGGCCTGCGGGCTCGAAACTCCGCTCCAGAGCGACGTGGAGGAGGACGGCCCCACCGAGGGAGTTCCCCGCGAGCACGTCCGCCCCGACGTGGCGGGCCGTCGCGACTACGTCATCGGCGTATGCCGCCAGCGTGGGCGACCCGGCTTCGGTCTCGACGTCGTCCGAGTCGCCGTGACCGCTGAGGTCCAGCGCCGCGGCCCGCCCCGTCGGTCCATCCACCGCGTACTGGTGGCCCCAGACACGATGGGTCCCCCCGCTCCCGTGGACGTACAGGACAGTCGTGGCTGACTCGTCTGCTCCCCCAGCCGTCACGGTCCGGACCGTCGTCTCCCGTCCGTGATGTTCGACGGTCTCCATACCCGCCCGTTGGCGACCCGGAAGCAAAACACCCTCCCCAACCGTGCCGCGAGCGACGAGTCTATATCCGTCCGACCACTCCACTGACGTGTGAACCGCATTCAGCCTCCTTCTCGAAATCGGCCGCTATAGCGGGGATATTAGGGAAATATTTATATACTCATAACACTAACTCTATGTTAGTATGACTGGACAACAGCAGTTCGTCGAGGACTTCGGTCTGCGACAGTACGAGTACGGAGACGGGGTCGTCCTGGCGGCTGACATGGGCCCGGGGACTGACGCGAGCGTGGACGTCGTCGACGGGACCGCGATCGTCGTCGTAGCGGGCGACACCTACGATCTGGACCTCCCTGCGGGCGACGCGCAAGCGTTTATCCACAACGGCGTCCTAACTGTCGAGGTGAACGCATGAAGCTCACCGTCAAACCCCTGAAACAGAAAGACGCGGGTCGTGGACTCGCTGCCGTCGACCGCGCCGCGATGGCGGAACTCGACGTCGAGAACGGCGACTACATCGTCATCGACGGGGGCGACGGCAACCGCGCCGTCGCGCGCGTCTGGCCGGGCTACCCCGAAGACGAGGGCCGGGGCGTCATCCGGATCGACGGGCGCCTCCGCCAGGAGGCCGACGTCGGTATCGACGACAGCGTCGAGATCGAGACGGCCGACGTCAAGCCCGCCAAGCGTGTGACGGTCGCGCTCCCCCAGAACCTCCGGGTTCGCGGGAACGTCGGCCCGATGATCCGCAAGAACCTCAGCGGTCAGGCCGTCACCGAGGGGCAGACGGTCCCGGTCTCCTTCGGCCTCGGCCCGCTCTCCTCGATGAGCGGCCAGAAGATCCCGCTGAAGATCGCCAGCACCGAGCCCTCGGGGACGGTCGTCCTGACCGACTCCACGGAGGTCGACGTCTCCGAGAAGCCCGCCGAACAGATCGAGGGCGCCGGACCGCGACAGGCCGAGGCCCCCGACATCACCTACGAGGACATCGGCGGCCTCGACGACGAACTCGAACAGGTCCGCGAGATGGTCGAACTCCCGATGCGCCACCCTGAACTGTTCGAGACGCTCGGGATCGAACCGCCGAAGGGCGTCCTCCTGCACGGCCCGCCGGGCACGGGGAAGACCCTGATGGCCAAAGCCGTCGCCAACGAGATCGACGCGTACTTCACCGACATCTCCGGCCCGGAGATCATGTCGAAGTACTACGGCGAGAGCGAGGAGCAACTCCGCGAGGTATTCGACGAAGCCGAGGAGAACGCCCCCGCGATCGTCTTCATCGACGAGATCGACTCCATCGCGCCCAAGCGCGGCGAGACCCAGGGCGACGTTGAGCGTCGGGTCGTCGCCCAGCTGCTCTCGCTGATGGACGGCCTCGAAGAGCGCGGGCAGGTCATCGTCATCGGCGCGACCAACCGCGTCGACGCCATCGACCCCGCGCTGCGCCGCGGCGGTCGTTTCGACCGCGAGATCGAGATCGGCGTCCCGGACAAGGGCGGGCGCAAGGAGATCCTGCAGGTCCACACCCGCGGGATGCCCCTGCACGAGGACATCGACCTCGATCAGTACGCCGATAGCACGCACGGCTTCGTCGGCGCCGACCTCGAATCGCTGGCCAAGGAGTCGGCGATGAACGCGCTGCGTCGCATCCGGCCGGAGCTCGACCTCGAATCCGACGAGATCGACGCCGAGGTGCTCGAACACCTGGAGGTCTCCGAGGACGACTTCAAGCAGGCGCTGAAGGGGATCGAACCCTCGGCCCTGCGCGAGGTGTTCGTCGAGGTCCCCGACGTCACCTGGGAGGACGTTGGCGGCCTCGAAGACACGAAAGAGCGCCTCCGCGAGACCATCCAGTGGCCGCTGGACTACCCGGACGTCTTCGAGACGCTGGACATGCAGGCCGCAAAGGGCGTGCTCATGTACGGCCCCCCCGGCACGGGGAAGACCCTGCTGGCCAAGGCAGTCGCCAACGAGGCCCAGTCGAACTTCATCTCGATCAAGGGCCCCGAACTGCTGAACAAGTTCGTCGGCGAGTCCGAAAAGGGCGTCCGCGAGGTCTTCGAGAAGGCCCGGTCGAACGCACCGACGGTGGTGTTCTTCGACGAGATCGACTCCATCGCGGGCGAACGCGGCGGCAACACGACCGACTCCGGCGTCGGCGAGCGCGTCGTCTCACAGCTGCTGACCGAACTCGACGGTCTGGAGGAACTGGAGGACGTGGTCGTCATCGCGACCACGAACCGGCCGGACCTGATCGACTCGGCGCTCCTGCGCCCGGGTCGCCTGGACCGCCACGTCCACGTCCCCGTCCCGGACGAGGACGGACGCCGCAAGATCCTCGAGGTCCACACCCGCGACAAGCCGCTGGCCGACGACGTCGACCTGGACGACCTGGCCGCCCGCACCGAGGGCTACGTCGGTGCCGACATCGAGGCGCTGACCCGCGAGGCCTCGATGGCCGCCAGCCGGGAGTTCATCAACAGCGTCGATCCCGAGGACATCCCGGACACGGTCGGCAACGTCCGCGTCCAGATGAAGCACTTCGAGGAGGCCCTCGAACAGGTCCGCGCGAGCGTCGACGAGGAGACCCGCGAGCAGTACGAGGAGATCGAAGAGCGCTTCGACGTCGCCGAGGAACCGGACACCAAGGAAGTCAGCCGCACCTTCCAGTAAGGTCCGACCGCGGTCCGACGACCCCGTCTTCTCCGCCCGCTTTTTGAACCTTCTCGAGCGACGCGTCCGCTGTCACGCCGACCGTCCGCGTCCTCCGGCGGGGGGACTTATTGTCCGCGTCCGCGCCACTCTCTCACATGGTCGGACACGCCGAATACGACTTCACCGGCGAGACGGCGCTCGTCACCGGGTCGACGAAGGGCATCGGACGCGGTATCGCCGCGGGACTCGCCGACGCTGGCGCGAACGTCGTCGTCAACGCCCGGACCGAGGCCGACGTGCGGGAGACGGCGGCCGAACTGGACGCCGACGCCGACGGGCGGGTCGTCGGCGTGGCGGCGGACGTGGGCGACCCCGCGGGCGTCGAGACGCTGGTCGACACGGCCGTCGACGAGTTCGGCGAGGTGACGATACTCGTCAACAACGCGGCGACGTGGCCCCGGGAGGCGTCGATGGTCGAGGCGTCGCTGGACGAGTGGGACAAAACGATGGCCGTCAACGCCAGGGCGCAGTTCTACGCCGCGAAACTGGTCGCCGCGCACATGATCGAGGAGGACATCGAGGGGTGTATCGTCAACCACACCAGCCAGACCGGCGACCGGCGGAGCGGACCGCGCGGCCTCTACGGCGTCTCGAAGGCGACGGTCAACGGGCTGACCTGGCGGATGGCTGGCGAACTCGCCGAGCACGGCATCCGGATGAACGCCGTCTCGACCGACGTGACCGAGTCCCACCAGCTCCGGTACGAGGCCGAACTCGAAGCCGAGCACCGCGGCGTGGACGCCGAGACCGTACTCGACGAGTGGGGCGCCGAGCGGCCGCTGGGCCGCCTCGGTCGGCCCGAAGACATCGCGGACGCCGTCCGCTTTCTCTGCAGTGACCGCGCCTCGTACGTCGTCGGGACGGTCCTCCGCGTGAGCGGTGGCGGCAATCTCCAGTGAAGGGCCTGCCGCGTGAGGACGCTCGCCGTGTGGCCGAGGGATCGACGACCGCCGGTCGCGAGACCGCAAGAGGGTTTTCGCTCGCGTCCGAACGGTCGGTCGATGAACGTCAGGCGGCACGTCCCCGAACTCTCCGCGGTGCTCTCGGTCGTCTCGCTGGCGCTCGTGTTCGCGGCCGCGGGCCAGGCTATCCCCGCGTGGCTCCTCCCGCGGGCGCCCGAGGCCGTGATCGACGCGATCCCGCATTTCAACGCCGTCGTGAGCGTCTCCGCCGTCGGGACCATTCTCGTCGGCGTCCGCGCCATCCGGCGTGGCGACGTCGAGCGCCACAGACAAGCGATGCTCACGACCACAGGACTGTTCGCCGCCTTCCTCGCGGCCTACCTCTACCGCGTCGCGCTCGTCGGGACCACGGCGTTCCCGGGTCCCGCGGCCGTCGAGCAGTTCATCTACTACCCGGTACTGGCGATCCACATCCTCCTGGCCGTCGTCGCCGTGCCCCTTGTCATCTACACGCTCCTCCTCGCGGCGACGCACTCGGTGGCCGAACTCCCGGAGACGCGCCATCCGCAGGTGGGGAAGGCCGCCGCGTCGTTCTGGCTGATCTCGTTCGTCCTCGGGACCGTGGTCTACCTCATGCTGTACGTCGTGTTCTGACCCGCTCCCGTCGAAACGCGGGCGTCGCTGCCAGGCGCACGGGTGTTCGCCGCTCCACCTGTTCGCGGCCCGATCAGTTGGTCCCGCAGTGAACCACCTCCGTCGCTTCGACGTCGACTGAGTGGAGGTCCTCGACCCCGTACAGCGTCGGCTCCGAGATTTCGACACGGAGCGCCACGTCCGGCGCCAGGTAGTACACGCCGACGACGGGGTTGTCCTCGATCCCGTCGTGCATGACGCTGAGTTCGCCCTCAACGCCGACGAGTATCCCGCCATTCACGTCCTCGGTGAGAGCGTCCCGAACCCCCGTATCGACGGATAGGTGTTTCGTCTCCTCGTCCGCTTCCGCGGTGATGAACTCGTTGTGCGCGTACGCCCGCTCGAATTCGCTCGCGAACGCTTCACCGGTGGATCTCGTGAGATTTCCGGGATACGCCGGATACTCCCTAGGTCGAAGTTCGCCGATCGGCGTCGGCCGGGGAGGGGCCGAAACGGCGCACTCGCTTGGAGGCGGCACCGCGAACGGGAGTTCGGGCGTCCGTGCCGCCGCGGTCGTTGTGTCGGGACGCGTCGTCTCGGTGGTTTCGACGGCCGTTCGGGTCGTCGCCAGCCGGTCGGAATCTGTCTCGGGAGAGGGCGATCCGTCGTCGCTGTCTCCCGAACATCCCGCGATTACCGCGAATAAAGCGACGGTACCGGCCTTGACGAACCCCCGACGCGTTACTGGCAGCGCCATCTGATCGGCAGCTAACAGCTTCGCCGGTAAGTGCTTTCTCTGCGGGTTCGGAACTGTCTGGACCTGGCCAAACAGTTACTACCCGGCCGGGAGAGACGCCGAACACATGCCCGCCTACGAGCGCGAGCGAGCGACCGGCTTCCGCGAGATCGACCGCTGGGAGGGCGGCGTCGGCTGGATCGCCCACCCCGACGAGGACGGCGAGCGGGCGAGTCACGCCATCGTCGGCAACGACGGCGTCTGGATCGTCGACCCCGTCGACGCCGAGGGGATCGACGACCTGATCGCCGAATACGGCGACGTGGCTGGCGTCGTCGTCCTCTCCAGCCACCACGCCAGGGACGCCGGGGCCGTCGCGGACCGCCACGGCGTCGCCGTCCACGTCCCCCGCTGGATGGGCCGGGTCGAGGAGCGCGTCGACGCGCCGGTCGAGCGGTTCGACGACACGTTCGGCGACTCCGGGTTCCAGATCACCCGCGTCGGACCGCTCGGGCTCTACGAGGGCGCCGTCGCCTACCGGGAATCGGACGGGACGCTCTACGTCCCGGACCTGCTCTCGTCGGGGTCGGCCTACCCGACCGGCGACGAGCGGGTCGGCGTGATGCTCGGGCTCCGGCCGTTCCCGCCCACGGACACCTTCGCGGGGATCGACCCCGAGCGGATCCTCTTCGGGCACGGCGAGGGCGTCTTCGAGCGTCCCGGGGACGCGCTGGACGACGCCATCGACGGCGCGCGGCGACGATTCCCCCGCGCGCTCGTCGAGAACCTCGGGACGAACCTCCGGCTGTTCCTCTCGGCGATGCGGGACTGAGTGATCTGTAGTCAGCGTCCGGCGAGCGGTGCGGGGCGCGACCGACGGGAGCGCCCCGATGTGAACGGGGAGCGAAGCGACCCGTGAGCAAAGCGAGCGAGAAGGTCGTTTTTCCCCACGTTTTTGCGGGCGGGGGTTCCCGCAGGCCGCGGAGCGGCCGAGGAAACCCCCGGCCGTAAAAAGTGGAAACCAGGTGGTCTCAGTAGGAGCGCTCTTTCGGCTCGTACTCCTTCTCGCCTTCGAGCAGGACGGGCTTGTAGTAGAGTTCGGGGTTCCCGTCGTTCCAGGCGTACATCGTGTGTTTGAGCCAGTTCTCGTCGTCGCGGTACTGGTACTGCTCGCGCCAGTGGGCGCCGCGGAACTCATCGCGGGCGAGGGCGCCAGCCGTGATAGCCTCCGCGATGTCGATGATGTTGCGCGTCTCCATCGTGTGTAGCAGGTCGGTGTTGTAGGTCCGGGAGGGGTCCGAGACGGACACGTGCTGGTAGCGCTCGCGGGCCTCACGGATGTCTTCGAGGGCCTGCTTGAGGTTGTCCTCGCGGCGGAACACGTTGACGTTCTCGGTCATGGTCTGCTGGATGTCGTCGCGGACGTGGGCGTGGTTGATCCCCTCGCCCTCCAGCAGTGTCTCGACGCGTTCCTGTTCGCGCTGGACGGTCGCCTCGACGACCGTCGTCGGTTCGACCGCCGCGCCGTCGGCGGCGACCGTCTCGTCGCTGGCGTCGATCGCACCGAGGTCGACCGGCGAGTCGACCGATCCGTCCTCGCTCTTGGCGCTCGGGCCGGTCTCGATCTCCGGTTCGCCCAGGTCCGCACCGGCGGCGTGGGCGCCAGCGCGGGCGCCGAACACGAGCAGTTCCGGTAGGGCGTTGCCGCCCAGGCGGTTCGAGCCGTGGAGGCTCACGCAGGCCGTCTCGCCCGCGGCGTAGAGGCCGTCGATACAGGTCTGGCCGTTCTCGTCGACCTCGACGCCGCCCATCTGGTAGTGCTGGCCGGGCTTGACCGGCATCGGTTCGTCGAGGCCGTCGACGCCCTCGAAGTCCTCTGCGAGGTGGAGGATGTTTTCGAGGCGGTCGAGGATGCGCTCCTCGCCGAGGTGGCGCATGTCGAGGTGGACGTACTCGTCCTCGATGCCCCGTCCCTCGTTGATCTGGGTGAGTTCCGCACGGGAGACGACGTCGCGAGAGGCGAGTTCGCCGTCGTTGTTCGCGTAGCCGTGCTCGAACATGAACCGCTCTTCGGCCTCGTTGTAGAGGATGCCGCCCTCGCCGCGGACCCCCTCTGAGATGAGGACGCCGGTCGAGGGGAGCGTCGTCGGGTGGAACTGGACGAACTCCATGTCCTCCATCGGGACGCCCGCACGGTAGGCCATCGCGTAGCCGTCACCGGTGTTGGCCACGGCGTTGGTGGTGTGGTCGAACACCTGACCGGGGCCGCCGGTCGCCAGCACGACGCCGTCGCTGGCCTCGAAGCCCGCGATCTCGCCGCTGGCGATGTCGTAGGCGACGACGCCGTGACACTCGCGCTGTTCGGGGTCGTCGTGATCGGTGACCGCGAGGTTGAGGACCTGCCACTCCTCGTACACCTCGATGCCCCGCTTGACGACCTGCTCGTACATGGTGTGCAGCAGGTGGTGGCCCGTCTCGGCGCCCGCGTAGGTGGTCCGGGGGTGCGAGAGACCGCCGAACGGCCGCTGGGAGACGGTGCCGTCCTCCTCGCGGGAGAAGGGCATCCCCCAGTGTTCGAGCTGGATGACCTCCTCGGGGGCCTGCTGTGCGAACGTCTCGACAGCGGGGGCGTCACCGAGGTAGTCCGAGCCCTTCATCGTGTCGTAGGCGTGCAGTTCCCAGGAGTCCTCGGGGTGCAACGCCGCGTTGATACCGCCTTCCGCGGCGCCGGTGTGGCTCCGGACCGGGTGGAGTTTCGTCACCATCGCCACGTCGGCACCGTTCTCCTGTGCCGCGATGGCCGCTCTGAGCCCGGCGCCGCCAGCGCCGACGATGATTACGTCGTGTTCGTGCATAGTATCACCAGAATTTGAGGTTGCTCTTGACCGCTTCGCGTTTGAGTTCCTGGATGTGCTCGGTCAGCGGGATGTCCTTCGGACAGACCTCCGTACAGGAGAACTGGGTCTGACAGCGCCAGACGCCGTGTTCCTGCTCGATGGTCTGCATTCGCTCTTCTTTCTGGCGTTCGCCCTCTCGCTCGTCCATCGCGAACCGGTAGGCCTTGTTGATCGCCGCGGGCCCGAGATACTCGTTGTCACCGGCCGCGATGTTACACGAGGACATACAGGCGCCACACCAGATACACCGCGTCGAGAGCTTGATCTTCTCACGGTTCTCCGGCGACTGTTTCTGTTCTTCGAGTTCGCCCTCGGGGAGTTCGTCGGGCTGGAAGTACGGCTCGACCGAGTGCATCTGGTCGTAGAAATGTTCCATGTCCACGACGAGGTCTTTGACCACGTCCTGGTGAGGGAGCGGTTCGATGTGCACCGGGTCCTCGAGGTCGGAGATCTGCGTCTGACAGCCCAGGCGCTGTTGCCCGTTGACGAACAGCGCGTCGGAACCACAGACCGCCTGCCGACAGGAGTGGCGGAAGGTCAGCGACGAGTCGTAGTGGTCCCGCGCGTAGATCAGCGCGTCGAGGACGGTCATCCCCTTGTGGAACGGGACCTCGAAGTCGTCGAACCGCGGTTCCTCCTTCGCTGCGACCTCCGGGTCGAAGCGGAAGACTTTGAGCGTCACCGTCTCGTCGGCGTCCGAGACGGCGTCGCGGGCCTGCTCCTGGCGCTCGCGCGCCTCGGCGCGGGCCTTCTTCTCGGACATCCGGCGGTCCTGTGGCGACTCCTCGGGTTCGGTCTCGGCCTCTGTCTCGGACTCTTGTTCGATTTGCGTGCTCATAGTAGGTCAGTCATCGCGAGTGCCACGCGCGTTCCCTGAACGATCAGTGCTATGCTCGCCAGCGTCAAAACGGCCCCGACTGCGCGCTTGGCCGTGCCGTCGAGTCCCTGGTTGACCAGCGCGTTGTAGACACCGTTGACGCCGTGGAAGGTCGCGGTCACGAGGAACAGCCACATCGTCGCGAAGTAGCCGACCTGGCTCATGCGGGCCTGCGTGCCAGCGAAGGTGATGTCGGCGGCGTGGTTGACGAAGTGCAACAGCATGAAGTGAAAGGCCAGTACGCCGACGAGGAAGACTGCCGTCAGCCGCTGTAGTAGCCACGTGATACCGCCGCGCTCGAACGACGAGTAGTGTGTCGCCATCTCTTAGACCCCCGCGAGGAACGTCGGCACGCTCGCGACGGTGATCGCACCGGTCACGACGAGCGACGCGTAGAAGCTCTTGTCCTGATTCTCCAGCCCGAGGCCGAGGTCGACCAGCAGCAGGCGCACGCCGTTGAGGATGTGGAAGACGGCCACGGCCAGCAGGCCGACCTCCAGCACCCGGACGATCAACAGCTCCTCGAGCCCGCTGAGCGTCTGTGTGTACACCGTCGGATCCGACGCGGTTGCCGTGCTCAACACCGCGATATGGGTGAACAGATACCCGACGAGAACCCAGCCCGTGAACTTGTGGAACAGCCAGGCCCACATCCCGGCCTTGAACTCACGCCACCGCCCGAAGTCCTCGACGGTGCCGCGGTCGTACGTCTGACTCATACACCGGGCGCAAAGGCGCCGGGGGGTATAGTAGTTTCTACCCCGAACCGGTCGGAATACCGAACACGTCCGGCTGTTCGGCCGTTTTTTCGGGGTCGATCAGGGAAAACCGACGTCCGTCCGGATCGCGCCAGTGGGTGCGGAGAACCGTTGTCACACGCCAGCGTTCGCCTCGATAGCCCGCCGCGTGCTCTCGTCGAGTTTGACGAGATGACACAGCGGGTTGCCCGGATAGACGACCGGGTTCTCGAGGACGCCGACCAACAGCCCCGTGAACGGCGCTTCGATAGGCGTCGTCTCGGTCTTGAACGGGTTGGCGATGGTACAGATCCGGTCGCCTGCCTCGACGACGCCGCCCCGCTCGTGGTGCATATCCACCAGCCCACCCGCGTCCGCCCGGATCCACGTCTTCTCGGAACTGTCTTCGACGACCGTCCGCCACCCCGGCCAGGCGACCCGGCTCGTCGGGAGCAGGCCGAACTCCGCGAGCACGCTCTGGACGCCAGCCAGCGCGCGGTCGATCAGCGACCGCTGGAAGCGGTGAGCCTCGCCCATCTCGACGGTGATCGTCGCTGTCCCGCGTTCGGTGGCCTCGTGGCGGAGCGTGCCGCTCGCCCCGTCGCTGTCGATGATGACGTTCGAGGCGAAGGCCTTCGCGACGCGGCCGACCGTCCGGTCGTCCATGTCCGCCCGGACGTGGAGCATGTTCGTCCGGCCGCGCGTCGAGGTGTGGAGGTCGATCCCCAGATCGCAGGGGGCGACGAAGTTATCGTAGATCCGGCGGGCCATCCGCTTCGCGCCGGTCGACCCCGCTTTGCCCGGGAACGCCCGGTTCAGATCGCGGTCGTAGACCGGCAGGTACCGCTCCTGGGCGATGAATCCCGGGACGTTCAGGACGGGGAGACAGACGAGCGTTCCCCGGAGGTCCGCGAGGTCCCACTCGTGGGCCACCTCTCGGACCACCTCGACGCCGTTGAGTTCGTCGCCGTGTGAGGCGGCGCTGAGAAAGACCGTCGGTCCCGACCGCTCCCCGTTGATCACCGTCACCGGGAGTTTGACGGGGTCGCCGAGATACGTCTCGCTGACCGTGTAACGGACGTTGGCCCGGTCGCCGGGGCCGACCCGCCCGCCGTCGTACGTGAACGCCGCCGCGTCGCTCATGCCAGCCCTCACGCGGAGGCGACTGAAACGTGTGACGACCGAGGCCGTCCGGCCCGCGGGCCGACCGGCACCACCCCGCGTCGCTCCCGTCACCGCTTTCGGGTAGCTATCGATACCTCTTTTTGAGGACGCACAGACGGTCCTGTATGGTTGCTGATTCTGTCTCGGTGGGGGTGTTGAGCCTGCACAACAGCAAGGAGACGAAGGCGATCCTCAACGCCGTCGAGGACCTGGGCCACGATCCGGAGTGGCTCCGCGAGGAGAACACGACCGTCCGGATCGACGGCACCGAGGTGGAACTCGAACCCGACGTGGACGTGATCGCCAACCGGCTGTTGCTCTCGAAGTCGACCGAACCCTGCGAGGAACTGGGACTGGCGAACACGCTGAACCGCCTGCGCCCGATGCTGAACGAACCCGACGACACGCTGACGGCGATGCACAAGATCGCCTCCGCGGTGGCGCTGACCGAGGCGAACGTCCAGGTACCCGACGCGCTGCTGGCGCTGTCCTCGGAGCGATTGAACCTCGCACGGGACTCTTTCGGCGAGGAAGCCGTCTACAAGACTGCCATCGGCACCAACGGCGGCGGCACCTGGAAGGTCGACGCCAACGAGCGGCTCAACGCCCGCGTCGGCAGTCGCTACGCGTTCCTGCAGGAACTACTCGAACGCCGCGGTGAACGGACTCGCGACCTGCGGGTGTACATCGTCGGCGACCGCATCGTCGGCACCATGTTCCGGTACGCGCCCGACGAGGAGTGGCGGACCAACGTCGCGCTCGGCGGCCACGTCGAGAACGCCACCGACGAAGTCCCGAGTGAAGTCCTGGACACCGCGGTCGAGGCGGCCGACGCCATCGGTCTCGACTACGCGGGTGTCGATCTCATGGAGGGGACCGACGGCTGGTACGTCCTCGAAGTCAACCCCACTGCGGGGTTCAAAGGCCTCTACGAGGCGACCGGGCGGAGCCCCGCCCCGTACATCGCGCAGTTGGCCATCGAGCGAGCCGGTGGGTCCGTCGACGAGGAGCGCGTCGACGAACTCGCGGCCGTCCTCGATGACTCCGTGCCGTCGTGCAAGCCGCCGCTGGCGACGACGGGCAACGAGGAGACGCTGACCATCGGCTACACCGAGGAGGTGACGATCAGCGGGACACAGGGGACCGAAGCGGTCGTCGCCAAGTCCGACACCGGCGCGACCCGGACCAGTATCGACACCAGGCTCGCCGCCGACGTCGGCGCCGGGCCGATCAAGAGCATCACGAAGGTCCGCTCGGGCAGTCAGAAGACCTCGAAGAGTCGGCCGCTCGTGGACGTGGTCATAGGCGTCGGCGGCGTCCGCCACACCGTCACCGCCAGCGTCGAGGACCGCAGCCACATGTCCTATCCCGTGATCCTCGGCCGCGACATCCTCGGGGACTACCAGGTCGACGTGAGCCGACAGGTCGACACCGAGCAGGAAATCGAGTCCGAAGAGTGATACTTCGGGGGTCGCCTGCCCCCTACGTGACCTCGTCTATCTCGGCCGCGATCCGTCTCGCTTCGTCGACACGTTCGTCCGCCTCCGAGTCACCGGTCCCCTCGACGTTCGAGAGCAGGTCCCGGACGTGGCCCACCCGCTCGGAGACTACTTCGGGGTCGGGGTCGCCGCCCGCGAGGTCACCGGCGACGGCCTGTGCCTCGCCGATCCACCGGCTCGCCGACCGCTCGACCGGTCGCTCCTCCGTGGCCGCCAGCGCCGCGTGGAGACAGTGGACTTGCTCGTCGAGGTCGTCCGAGTCGGACATACGCGATATAACGGCCCAGCACACTGAAGCGTGACGGTCGGACCGATCCGCAAACAGCCCCTCAGTCGGCGATCTGCCAGAGGTACTGGCTGGCATAACTCCGGTAGGGCGCCCACGCGGTCGCTCGGTCGCGCATCTCGCCGCGGGTCAGGTCGTCGTCGTACAGCGTCACCATCCCCTTTCGGATCCCGAGGTCTTCGACCGGGAACACGTCGGGGCGGCCGAGCCCGAACACGAGGAACATCTTGGCGGTCCACGGTCCCACTCCGCGGATATCGGTGAGTTCGGTCGTCACGTCCGCGTCGCTCATCCCCGCGAAGTAGTCGTGGTCGTAGCCGCGTTCGTCGAACGCCGCGGCGACCGCCTTCACGTACTCGACTTTCGCTTCCGAGAGGCCAGCGTCGTGGAGCGCCGCCTCGTCGGCGGCGAGCATCCCCGCTGGCGTCACCTCGAAACGGTCGAACACGCGCTCGCGGATGGCCGCCGCGGCGTCCATCGACACCTGCTGGCGGATCAGCGAGACGACGAGTCGCTCGAAGAGGTCCTCGGCGGGCGACAGTTCGACCGGACCGTGTTCGGCCACGACCGGCCCGAGGTCGGGATCGGCGGCCAGCACGTCGTTGGGGTCGTCGGTCCCGTGATCGGCGTCCCTGTTCATGGTTCGCCTGCCGGTGGGCCACAGCAGACGGATGGTTCCGTCGAGTCAACAGCGCCCGACCCGCTCTCGCCGGACCGATCGTCGGTCAGCGGTCCGGCGCCGGTCGGTCCGTCGGTCCGGTCGGTTCCGGCGGCGGCTTCGGCGTCGTCCGCGCCGCCGTCGATCACCTCGGCGGGGTTCCCGGCGACGGTCGCGCCCGGTGGTACGTCGTCGACGACCACGGCACCGGCGCCGACAGTCGCGCCCTCGCCGACGGTGACGGGGCCGACGACGGTTGAGCGCGCGCCCAGCGTGACGCCGTCCTCGACGGTCGGGTGGCGCTTGACCGGTCGCGGGTCGTCGCCCCCGAGCGTGACGCCGTGGTACATCGTCACGTCGTCGCCGACCTCGGCCGTCTCGCCGATCACGACGCCCATACCGTGATCGACGAACAGGCGGCGGCCGATGTCGGCGGCCGGGTGGATCTCGACGCCGGTCAGCAGGCGGAGGACCTGCGAGAGCGCGCGGGCGGCGAGGTGGGCGTCGCGCTGCCAGAGCCAGTGCGCGAGGCGGTACCCCCAGACGGCGTGGAGACCGGCGTACAGTAACACCTCGGCGGTGCTCCTGGCGGCGGGGTCTGTTTCGCGCGCTGTGCGAACGTCTTCGGCGAGTCGGGTGTACATTGGATCGGTGACTGCGGGTCGCGGGTGGAGACTGGAAATCTGTGCGAGCGGAAGAGAGCGGGCGCTCAACAACAGCGAGGCCGGACGGGAGTCGGCCGGTCGACGGCGGTTCGAACGAGCGAGCGGCGCCCGATATGCATACCCACATATCGACGGTCCATGGACTTAAAGCCAGTCGATTCGCCGGGATCGGCGGTCGTGATGGGGTCTAGTACCCTCTCGCGTCGATGGGTCAAAACTTGGCGGTCGCAGTGGTCCAGCGCCTCCTCACGTCGACGGGGCCGGGACCGCCTACACGATACCCTTGCCGAGCAGTTCGCGGGCGATGATGTTCTTCTGGATCTCGGTGGTCCCCTCGTATATCTGGGTGATCTTGGCGTCGCGGTAGAACCGCTCGACGTCGAAGTCGTCGACGTAGCCCGCGCCGCCGTGGATCTGGACGGCCTCGTCGGCCACGTCGACCGCGACGCGGGAGCCGTACTCCTTGGCCATCGACGCGAGCTTGGTGAGTTGCTCGTCGGCGTGGTCGACGCTCCAGGCGGACTTGTAGGTGAGCTGTCTGGCGGCCTCGATGTCCGTGAACATCTCCGCGAGTTTGTGCTGGATCGCCTGGAACTCGCTGATGGGCTGGCCGAACTGCTCGCGCTCCTGTGCGTACTCGAGGGCGCGCTCGGCCGCACCGCGGGCGATACCAACCCCCTGCGCGGCGACGGCCGTTCTGGTCTCGTCGAAAAACTCCATCAACTGCAGGAAGCCCGCGCCGCGGGTGCCCACGAGGTTCTCCTCGGGGACGCGCACGTCGTCGAAAATCAGTTCCGCGGTGTCCGACGCGCGGATCCCCAGTTTCCCGGTGATCTTCTCGGCCTCGAAGCCGTCGCGGTCGGACTCGACGACGATCTGCGAGAAGCCGTTGTACCGCCCCTCGGCGTCGGGGTCCGTCTCGCACATGACGACGAAGTAGTCGCCGACCGACCCGTTCGTGATCCACATCTTGTTGCCACTCAACACCCACTCGTCGCCCTCCTTCTCGGCGCTGGCCGAGATCGAAGAGACGTCCGACCCCACGTCCGGTTCGCTGATCGCCGACCCCATGATCGCCTCGCCCTCCGCGACGGGGCGGAGGAACCGCTCTTTCTGCTCGTCGGTGCCGTACCCGATCAACGCGTCCGCGCCGAACGCCGCCGCGGAGATGCTCAGTCCGATGCCGGGGTCGGCCGCGAACAGCTCCTCGACGATGATCACGTTCGTCAGGTAGTCGTAGCCCGCACCGCCGTACTCCATCGGCACGTTCGACCCGACGAGCCCCATCTCCGAGGCCTTCTCGACGACCTCGTGGGGGAACTCCTCCGCCCGGTCGTACTCGCTCGCGACCGGTTTGATCTCGTTGTCGGCGAACCGCCTGACCTCGTCTCTGACCTGTGTCTGAGTCTCCGTCAATCCGAAGTCCATGTGTAGTATGTGAACGTTAACCATACATAACGATTCGTAATCAACAGTGAACTCGTACGAGGTTTTTGGCCGAGAGAAACCTTGAAACGGGAGCCGAGCGACAGAACGCACATGGAGTTCGAGGATATCGAGACCGTCGCAGTGCTGGGTGCCGGGAACATGGGCCACGGGATCACCGAGGTGGCCGCCCTGGCGGGCTACGACGTTCGAATGCGGGACATCAACGAGGAACTGGTCGAGGACGGCTACGACCAGATCGAGTGGTCGCTGGACAAGCTCGTCGAGAACGACCGGATCGGCGAGGACGAGGCCGAGGCGGCGAGAGATCGGATCACGCCGCTGGTCGATCTCTCGGAAGCCCTCGACGGCGTCGACGTCGTCATCGAAGCGGTCCCCGAGCGCATGGACATCAAGAAAGACGTCTACGCGGACGTCGAGGAACACGCCCCCGACGAGGCGGTCTTCGCGACGAACACCTCCAGCCTCTCGGTGACGGAACTCTCGGAGGTGACCGACCGCCCCGAGCAGTTCTGCGGGATGCACTTCTTCAATCCGCCCGTTCGGATGCAGCTGGTCGAGGTCATCTCCGGCGCCCACACCAGCGAGGAGACGCTGGACGCGGTCGAACAGCTGGCAGAGGCCTTCGACAAGTCGCCGGTCCGCGTCCGCAAGGACAGCCCCGGGTTCATCGTCAACCGCGTGCTCGTCCCGCTGATGAACGAGGCCTGCTGGATCGTCGACGGGGACGTGGCCACCGTCGCGGAGGTCGACTCCACGACGAAATTCGACATGGGCCTGCCGATGGGCGCGTTCGAACTCGGCGACCAGGTCGGTCACGACGTGACGCTGCACGTCCTCGAATACATGCACGAGGTGCTGGGAGACGCCTACGAACCGGCGCCGCTCCTCGAATCGAAAGTCGAGAGCGACGAACTCGGCAAGAAGACCGGACAGGGCTTCTACGACTACGAGAACGGCGGCGTCGACATCCCCTCCGACGCCGGGCGCGACGACGTGGCCGAGCGCCTGCTCGCGGTCATGGCAAACGAGGCCGCGGGGCTGGTCGCCAACGACGTGGCGCCGATCGAGGACATCGACCGCGCGATGCAACTGGGCGCGGGCTACCCCGAGGGGCCGGGCAAACTCGCCGACGACCACGGTGTCGACGCCCTCGCCGAGGCGCTCGAAACCCTCCACGAGGAGACCGGCGCGGCGCGCTACGAGGTGTCCGAGGGCCTCCACGAGATCGCCGAGTCGGGCGGCTTCTACGACGACGGCGGCGAGGACGGGACCGACTACGAGGTGCTCGACGTCTCCACCCCCGAGGAGTACGTCGCCCACGTCCGGATCGACCGCCCCCACCGGATGAACACGATCAGCCCGGACGTGCTCGAGGAACTCGAAACCGCCATCGACGACCTCTCCGAAGACGACGGCGTGCGCGCGGTCCTGCTGACGGGCGCGGGCGACCGCGCGTTCTCGGCGGGCGCCGACGTCCAGTCGATGGCCAGCAACGCCGACGCCCAGTCGGCGATCGAACTCTCCCGCGAGGGCCAGCGCGTGTTCGGGAAACTCCAGGACTGCCCGATGCCGGTCGTGGCGGGCATCGACGGCTACACGCTCGGTGGCGGGATGGAACTGGCCACCTGTGCGGACCTGCGCGTCGCGACGGAGCGCTCGGAGTTCGGCCAGCCCGAACTGAACCTCGGCCTCATCCCGGGGTGGGGCGGCACGCAGCGTCTCTCGGAGATCGTCGGCGAGGGCCGCGCGAAGGAGATCATCCTCACCGCCGAACGCTACGAGGCCGCGGAGATGGCCGACTTCGGCTTCGTCAACGAAGTCGTCGACAACGACGCCCTCGAGGAGCGCGCGCTCGAACTGACCGCCGACCTCGCGCAGGGGCCGCCGATCGCCCAGAAGTTCGCCAAGCGGGCCATGCACAAGGGCCGCGACGACACCGGTGCGGGCCTCGAACTGGAGGCCGTCGCCTTCGGCAACCTCTTCGAGACCGACGACCTCATGGAGGGGGTCACCGCCTTCATGGGCGACGAGGACCCCGAGTTTGAGGGCAAGTGACGACAGTCGTCTGAGTGGCGGTCCGGGAGTGTCGCGGCCGACTGCGTTTCGCTGCCCGCCGAACCGCCGCGTTCAAGCCCGCGGGCCGCCGACAGGCAGGCATGACTGACGACGTCCACGACGAGCGCGAGACGTTCTCCCACGACCCGGTCGGCCACGCCGAGGTCCGTGCGGGCATGACCGTCGCCGAACTCGCCGACGCCTACGGCGACGCTGGCGTCGGCGCCACCGACCTCCACGAGGCGGTGGACGTCTACACCGAGATGCTTGACGACGACGTGACGGTCTTCTTCGGTCTCGCGGGCGCGATGGTTCCGACGGGGATGCGCCGCATCGTGGCCGACCTGATCCGCGACGGCCACATCGACGCGCTCGTCACGACGGGCGCGAACCTCACCCACGACGCCATCGAGGCCATCGGCGGCAAACACCACCACGGCGAGGTGACCCCGCCCGACCGGACCGAGCGGGAACACGACGAGCAGTTGCGCGACGAAGGCGTCGACCGCATTTACAACGTCTATCTCCCCCAGGAGCACTTCGCGCTGTTCGAGGACCACCTCCGCTCGGAGGTGTTTCCCCCGCTGGACGAGGCGTGCGAGGCGGAGGGTGCGGTGAGCATCCAGCGTCTGACCGAGGAACTCGGCCGAGCGAACGCCGAAGTCAACGAGAGCGAAGGAATCGAGGAGGGCGCTGGCATCGCAGCGGCAGCCTACGAGCACGACGTCCCGATCTACTGTCCGGCGATCCAGGACTCCGTGCTGGGCCTGCAGGCGTGGATGTACTCCCAGACCGCGTCGTTCACACTGGACGCGCTGGCGGACATGACGACTATCACCGACCAGGCCTACGAGGCCGACGAGGCGGGCGCCGTCGTCGTCGGCGGCGGCGTGCCGAAGAACTACGTCCTCCAGACGATGCTCGTCTCGCCGGACGCCTACGACTACGCCGTCCAGTTGACGATGGATTCGCCCCAGACCGGCGGCCTCTCGGGCGCGACGCTCGACGAGGCCCGGTCGTGGGGGAAACTGGAGAAAGCGGCGCGCAACGCCTCCGTCTACGCCGACGCGACGATCACCCTTCCCCTGCTGGTGGCCGCCGGGCGCGAGCGGATCGACTGATTCCGCCGGACTATTTATGAGTGACGACGTGAATGAGGTGCCATGGACGAGTTCTCGGGCAGGGTCCTCGCGGTCGGTGTCCCCGACGACGCACGGGCGGCCGTCGAGAAAGTCGACGCGGTGACGGCCGTCGAGGAAGTCGACGTCGCGGCGGTGACCGAGTGGGACGTGACGCTGGACCGACCGGCGTGTGTCCTGACGGGGCACGATTCGCCGGGACTCGACGCCGCGACGATCACCGGGGCCGTCGTGGAGCAAACCAGATCCGTCCCGGTGGTGGTCTACGCGACCACCGAGGACGACAGTCTCGCCGCCGACGTGGTCGCGGCGGG
>Ga0207813_100114_pt1 | contig 61726 bp, 60 predicted proteins | sample A23E3SouthBayCA_2_FD_187730 | JGI IMG/M metagenome (GOLD analysis project Ga0207813, IMG submission 187730) | Aerobic enrichment media microbial communities from Eden Landing Ponds, California, USA - A23 E3 (4) (SPAdes) | ecosystem: Environmental > Aquatic > Marine > Unclassified | place... | reverse complement strand
GTCCGCCCCGGATGCGTCGACGCTGGCGTTGACCAGGTTGTACGTGCCCGAGGGACCGACCCACTGGACCGTCGCGTTCTCCAGGTCGATGTTACTCGCACCCGGGGACTTCTTCAGCGTCATGTTGATCACGCCAACCTCCGAATCCTGGAGGTGGGTCCCGGTCGCGCCGGTCACCTGCAGCCGGTTGGTGACCTGCTGGCCCGATTGTTGTCCGGTCTCCTCTGATTTGGTCTGGAGGAATCCGGCCGTGTTGATCAGCACACCGGCCGCGATCGCCGCGACCAGCACCATCGCGATGAACACGATGAGTGTCCCGATACCGACCTGCCCTCGTTCGTCCCGTGGTTCTCGTTCCGGTAACATACTCACACCGATGAAGTACCCCCACAAAAGAGTCGCGGCCAAATTATACAGTTTGATAACACCCAGGCCGGTCTATTTGGTCCTTTCCTCTCCGATTATCAATTGTACTCACCGTCTCGATCACGGCGAGCACGCTCCCGAACGACGGTCGGGGTTCGACAGCGCCCGGGTGCGCCGGTCGCCTGCGGGACGGTACAGTTGTTACAGCTCGCACACAGCGCGCGAGCGTCGCGTTCGCGGGCCGACTCGCCGAGCAGTCGAGCTCCGAGTCGCGGTTCGGCGTAGAAGGGACGCCCCAGTCCGACCAGGTCACAGGCGGGATCTTGCTCGTTCGGTCCGGCGGGGACCCGGTCCTCCGGCCCGCTCCCGTCCAGCAGGCGGTCACAGGTCGCCCGCTCGCGGATCCCTCCCTCACAGAGGACCGGCACGTCGACACGCTCGCGAACTGCCCGGCAGAGGGCGCCATTCCAGGCCGACTCGCGGCGAAACCGTCGGCTCTGCAGGCGGTTGAGCGCACTGACGACCCGTGCCTGGAGGGGGCCGCCGAAGGCCGCCGCGTAGCCCGACTGCAGGTCCTCGGCCGACCACGCGCGCTCGGGGTAAGCACCCCGGACGACGCTCATGTCCCAGAACGTCGAGACGGTCACCGGGGCGACCGCGTCGTAGCCACAGTCGACGACCCGTCGGGCGACGGCGACGGCGTCCTCGTCGGTGAGGTGGCGGCGAACGAACCGCGGCGCGGCCGCTTCGGAGGGGACTTTCGTCACCAGCGGGACGTCCCCGGCGTGGTCCCGGACGGCATCGTGGACGGCTTCGAGAAAGCGGACGCCCCCGGCGTAGGGCTGCCCCTCAACTGGCCCGAACTCGTCGTCGCGGCGGTTGTACAGCGGCGACAGGAACTGCTGGACGATGCCCATGTTCGCCCCCGAGAGGTGGATGCCGTCGTAGCCGGCGTCGACCGCGTACCCCGCCGCGCGACCGAACTCCTCGGCCAGGTCGTAGACCGCCCCTGTGGACATGACGTCCGGTGCGACGTCGACGATGCCGAGACGATCGAACGCGCGCAACTGCCAGGGGGGCCGCGAGACCGCGAGTTCGCTGTGGTCGGGGTGACGGTCCCGGTACTCGGCGTGCCAGACCGCCTGGCTCCGGAGCCCGCCGTGGGCGAGTTGCAGGAATATCCGACCGCCGTGGTCGTGGACCGTACCGGTCAGACGGGAGAGTCGCGAGACGAACTCCGGGTCGTGGACCCGCGTCATGTTCGGCGCTGCACAGCCACCCTCCGGCGTGACGATGCTCGCTCCCTGGAAGAGGAGACCGACCCCGGACGCGGCGGCCGGCTCGAGTTCGTCGACGAGCGTGTCGACGGCGCCCTCGCCGGTGCCGGCACACTCAAGCAGCGGCGCGCGGTAGAGTCGGTTCGGGATCGCGACCCCGCCGACTGTGACCGGGTCGTCCAGCGTGGGCATACGACAACTCCGGCCCGGACGCCCGAGTAGATTGTGCCCGTCCCCGAGACGACCCCTTGCGGTCCGACGACGCACCGTTTCGTGGAGTCCGACCACCCACTGTTCCGCGTATCTTTTTGCCGTTCGTCGGCGTAGACCCCCCGGGATGCGCGTCGTCGTCGCCGGGACCTTCGGACCGATACACGACGGCCACCGGCGACTCCTCGCGACTGCACTCGAGTGCGGCGACGAGGGCGTCGTCGTCGGGTTGACCAGCGACGCCTTCGCCCGCGGGAAGCGCGACCGGCCGGTCCCCGACTTCGACCGCCGACGGGACCGACTCGTCGACGAACTGACCGCACTCGACGAGTGGGGGAGAGACGTCACGGTCCGGAAGATCCACGACGAGTTCGACTTCGCGGCGACGGACCCGAAACTCGACGCGGTAGTCGTCTCCACCGAGAGCGACGATGACCTCGAGACGCTCAACGAACGTCGCCGCGGGAACGGCCTCGACCCGCTCGTGGGGGTCGTCGTCCCCGTGGTCCGCGGCGCGGACGGCGAGCGGATCTCCTCGACACGGGTGGTCGCCGGCGAGATCGACGAACACGGTCAGACTCGGAACGCGGACAACTAGCCCGCTCTCACCGAACGACGGTCACGGGGATGCCCGCCCGTTCGACGAGTCCCTTCGCGACGCTGCCGAGGACGCGCTCTTCCCGTTCCGAGAGCCCGCGGTGACCGACGAAGATGCCGTCGTACCCCTCGCCCGTCGCGAACGACGGGACCGTCTCGACGGGGTTGCCGTACAGGAGTTCCGCCTCGACGGCCAGCCCCGCGTCGGCGGCGCGTTCGGTAGCGTCTTCGAGTATCTCCTCGCCCCGGTTCTCGGCGTCCTCGACGTCCTCGACTATCAGCCGCCGCTCCGCTTCCGAGCGGTCTCCCTCGGGGTCGGGGCCGCCGGTGTCGTAGACGTCCGGGTCGACGGCGTGGACGACCGTCAACTCGCCGCCGACCGCCGCCGTGATCGCCACGGCGTGGTCGAGCGCACGGTCGCTCGCGTCCGAACCGTCGACCGCAACCACGAACTTCATATCGGACTGTACGTGCTCCATCGGTTTCAGTTCTCTTCCTCCTCTGTGTCGGTGACGGCTCCCTCGTTCTCGTCACCCACTTCGTCCTCGCCGGCGGCGTCGTCTTCGTCGGCCATCCGAACCGTCAGCACGGGTGCGTCGGCCGTCCGGACGACCTTCTCGGTGACGCTGCCCAGCAGGTACCGCTCCAGTCCGGTCCGGCCGTGTGTCCCCATCACGATCAGGTCCGCGTCGATCTCCTCGGCGTAATCGAGGATCGTCCGGTGGGGCAGTCCCGTCCGGACGGCGCCGACCGCTTCGACGTCCGCTCGTTCGGCGCGCTCGACGGCCTCGGCGGTCGTCTCCTCGCCGATCCGCTCGAAGGACTCGACGATGTCGACGTAGCCGGTCTCGGGCTGGGCCGCCGAGGTGTCGGCGACGTACAGCGAGTACACTGTGGCGTCGTACGTCGCGGCGAGCGACACCGCCTCGTCCAGTGCCGCGTGGGCACCTGCGCTCCCGTCGGTCGGTACGAGTATTGTTTCGTACATACCTGAACGTTCACCCGCCCGAAATATACCCCCGCCGACCGTTCCCAGCGACCGGGAACGCCGGTGACTGAGGTGACACGTCGGTCGCAGGAGCCTATTTCTCGATATCGAGCAACGCCACGCGCTCGTGGACCAGCGCGGGGAGGTCACCCTCGACCACGGCGAGTTCCGCCTCACCGACGTCGAAGAACCCACACACCAGTTCCGGGTCGTAGTCACCGAGCGTCTCCGCCGGCTCGAGTACGTCCATCGACTCGACGACTGCGGCGGCCTCGCGTTCGGCCTCGGTCCCGTCGGCGTCCTCGTCTGCAGACATCTCCGAACCGCTATCGCCAGCCTCGCCGTCCGGCCGGGCGTCGACGAGCACGACCGCGGGCGTCTCGCCGGCCGAAATTCCCATCGTCAGCGCCCGCTCGATCTGGCGTCGACCGGCCGCATAGCAGAGGATCTCGACCGCGCGGTCACGGGCGACGTTCTCCCCACGGGCGATGGCACGGTCGGCGAGGTCGACGGCACGTTCAAGGTGAGTCCGGTCGACGACGTACCGGGCGTCGAAAGCCTGGACCGTCACGCCGTGTTCCTTCCCGATGGCGCCGAGTCGCCCGACGAACTCGTCGACGTCCGCGACGCTGACGACGCCCTCGACGAGTCCCATCAGAAGTCACCCAGGCTGGACTGGTCCTCGTCGTCGCCCGCGACGCCCCCGTCGGTCGCCGACGCACCGTCACCGCTGTCGCGTCCGCCCGCGCCCCCACTCCCGGCCCCGCTCGCGTCGTCGGGTCGTGCGTCGTCGTCGGCGTCCACGCCGTCCATCGACGGGTTCCGGTGCCCGACGTTCTCCAGTACTGTCTCGGCTGTGCGACGACGACCACGCAGCGCCCCGAGCACGACCGACTTGTCCGCGCCCCGCAGGTCCGCGCGGTCCTCGATACCAGCGTCGTAGAGTCGGCGAGCGCGCTTGCGACCGACGCCGCGGACGCCAGCGAGGTCGGTCAGTTCCCCCTTGACGCCGTGTTCGGCGCGCACACGGGCCTCACGAACGGCAGGTGCGACGTCCAGGCCGAGTTCGCCCGCCAGCGATTCGGCGGCGCCGAGCAGCCACTGGGCGGTGTCGACCTTTCCGCGGACGTCGCCCGGGCCGACACCGTAGCGCTCGGTGACGACGTCCTCGTCGACCTCGCTGGCCCAGTCTTCGAGCAGTCGAGCGGTCTTCAGCGCCGAGAGCCAGTCCTCGAACCCGGGGTCGAACTCGCTGGGCGCCCGCCCGAGGAACGCCTCCTCGCGTTCGTGGGCGAGCATCGTGTACTCCTCGTCTTCCCCGGAGCGCAGGTAGAGTTCGTACATGTCCGGCGTGCGCGAGACGAGGTGGTAGAGCCCCAGCACCGTGGGCTGACCCTCGGCGTCGCGCAGGCCGTCGATGATCTCCGCGGCGCTCATCGGGTCGAGGTAGAGCCGCGAGACGGTGTGTCCGAGGGAGGTGGCACTGAGGGTCCCGTCGGGCTCGACGTCGAGGAACTCGTTGACGTCCAGATACTCGATCATGTCGTCTGTGACCCGTTCGAGTTCCCGCCGGTCGGCGTTCTGCGTGGCGTGGAGCGTCCGTTCGAGGAACTCCAGCAGCCCCGACCGGGAGTTGGCGAACCCCGACGCGACGGTCGCGAGGATGTGCGTCCGCAGCGCCGGTTCGGCGGCGAGTTTCGACTGGACGGGCTCTGGGTCGGCCCAGACGTACCGCTCGAACAGTTCGTCGAGTTCGTCGTGGCTCGACGCGATCAGGAGCGCCTCGCCGTAGGGGTCGAGTCCCGGCCGCCCCGCACGCCCCATCATCTGGTGGACTTCGAGCACCGAGAGGGGTTGCATCCCGCCCGCAGTGCCGTCGTAGCGTCGCCAGTCCCGCACCACGACGCGGCGGGCGGGCGTGTTGACGCCTGCGGCGAGTGTCGGCGTGGCCGCGATGACCTTCACGAGGCGGTCGCGGAAGGCGTCCTCGACGAGCGAGCGGTGGCCCGAAGCGGCGCCGGCGTGGTGGAACGCGGCACCCTGTTCGACGGCGTCGGCGAGGTCGTCGCTGGTCTCGGTGTCGCTCACGTCGCGGATCTCGGCGGCGACCTCGGCGAGTTGCTCGCGCTCCTCGGGCGTGAGGTGGGGTTCGACCGTCGACGCGAGCCGGCGGGCCGCGGCCTCGGCGTTCCGGCGGGAGTTGACGAACACGAGCGTCGACCCGTCGTCGTCGAGCGTGTCGCGGACGATCGCCGCAGCCGGTTTCTCGGAGTTTCGTACGGGCAGTTCGGACTGACTGCCGTCCTCCAGGTGCAGTGCCTGGCCGTAGTGGACGCCCTTCTTGAGGTCGATGGGGCGCCAGTCCGAGTCGACGAGTTCGGCGTCGAGCCACTCCGCGAGCGCTTCGGCGTTGCCGATGGTCGCCGAGAGCGCCACGGTCTGCAGGTCGGGGTTTAGCTGGCGGAGTTTCGCGAGCGTGACTTCCAGTGTCGGACCGCGCTCGGCGTCGTCGACGAGGTGGACTTCGTCCGCGACCACACAGGACAGGTCGTCCAGCCACGGGGCGTTGTTGCGCACGAGCGAGTCGACTTTCTCGCTGGTGGCGACGACGATGTCCTTCGAGGCGAGCCAGCCGCCCTCGGACTCGTAGTTGCCCGTCGAGACGCCGACGTCGAGGCCGTACTCCTCGAACTGCTCGAACTCCTCGCGCTTCTCGCTCGCGAGCGCGCGCAGCGGGACGATGTAGAGTGCCTTCCCGCCCGTTTTCTGATCCTCACCGGAGTTGCTAGCGTCGTCCGCGTCGTCCGCGTCGTCCCCCGCGACGGCCGAGAGCATCGCGAGCGTCGCCATGAGCGTCTTGCCGCTGGCGGTGGGGACGCTGGCGACGAGGTTCTGCCTGCGGGTGACGCCGGCCTCGACGGCCTCGGCCTGGGGCGGGTACAGCGACTCGATGCCGTCGTCGCGCAGGTGGTCGGGCAACCAGCCGGGCACGCCCGGGATGTCCGCGACGTCCATTACCTCCGTGTTGCGCCTTTCGGGGTTTAAATCATCGTATCGGAACCGAGCCCTGGCGGGGTTCGCGTTCGACGCTCACGGTGGCACGTCCACGCGGCGTGATCGGCGAGATTTTCGGATGTGTAGGTATCAGGTGCTTTCGTAGACGGTGCCGTGAAAGAAACATCGACCGCAGACAGCACCGGACTCGCGGGTATGAGTTGAAAGCCCTCTGACCGCTGGCGGTCGCTCAGCGACATATCTGCGCTCTCAGCACCGCCCGCGCAGATAGAGGTCGCTGAGGCGACTCCGCTCACTGCGTTCGCCGCCAGCGGCCCTCGCCCTTTCAGTCCGCCAGGAAGAATTTGGTTCCACAGGCTGTCTCGACGTTGAATGGTCGGTGCCCAGCCTCCACAGACTGTCTCTCCTGGCGGACTGGAAGGGCGAGGCGAGCTCGCGGGCCGAAGGCCGTAGTCGCCTGAGCGGGCAACTATCTGAGCGAGTGCGGGGCGGTGCGGTTGTTCGTGCGAAGATATCCCGCTCAGCGACCGCGAGCCCGCCGAGGGCTTCCATCTCACGATCACGAGTGCGGTTGCGGGAGCTGGTTTCCCTCGAATCAGTATCGCTCTAACCGGTACGTTCCAGTCGGCACGAGCTCGTCCAGTGACTCGCTGACCAGCACGACACATCCAGAGACTACGCAGACTACTCAAGCGGTACTCGTCGTGTAGTTCACCGCAGAAAACGCCGCCGCCAGGACTCGAACCTGGGACAACCTCGTTAACAGCGAGGTGCTCTACCATCTGAGCTACGGCGGCTCACCTCTCCGTAGCCGGAGTCGTATGAAAGGAGTTTCGTTTTCCGGCGCGCATCGACACGCCTTCACGCACTGCTCGGGTCCCGTCTCTCTCCTCGCTACCCACCCCGGACCCGACACGTTTTCCCCGTCCGCGGGGGAACCGGCGGGTATGCCTGCCGAGTTCGACGCCGTCGTCGCGCGGGTCCGCGAGCGTGTCGTTCCCGACGCCGACGAACGCGCACGCCTCGATTCCGCCGTCGCGACGCTCCGTGAGCGGACCGAGGCCGCCATCGCGGAGCTGCCCGTCGACACCACCGACGTAGACATCGTACTCGTCGGCTCGACGGCGCGTGACACCTGGCTCTCGGGCGAGCGCGACGTCGACCTGTTCGTCCGCTTCCCGACAGATCTCTCGCGCGAGGAACTCGAAGAGTACGGACTCGACGTCGGTCACACGGTCCTGCCCGGCGGCCACGAGGAGTACGCCGAACACCCCTACGTCAAGGGCACGTTCGACGGCTTCGACGTGGACCTGGTCCCGTGTTTCGCCGTCCCCGACGCGACGGCCATCCGCTCGGCGGTCGACCGCACGCCCTTCCACACGCAATACCTCGCCGAGCGCATCGACGCCGGTCTCGCCGACGAGGTGCGCCTCTGCAAGCAGTTTCTCACCGGCATCGGCGTCTACGGCAGCGACCTCCGGACGCGGGGCTTCTCGGGCTACCTGACCGAACTCCTCGTCGTCGAGTACGGCGGATTTCGCGAGTTCGTCGACGCCGCCGCCGACTGGCACCCGCCGGTCGAACTCGACCCCGAGGACCACGGCGAACTCTCCTTCGAGGACCCGCTCGTCGTCGTCGACCCGACCGACCCCGAACGCAACGTCGCTGCGGTCTGTAGCGCCGAGAGCGTCGCCCGCCTCCAGCACTACGCCCGCGAGGTACTCGAAGAGCCCCGCGAGGACCTGTTCGAGCCCGCCACACGTCGGCCCGACCCGCTCGACGCGGCCGAAATTCGCGAGCGATTCGAGGCGCGCGCGACGACACCAGCGGCCGTTCGCTTCGACGCGCCCGACCTCGTCGACGACCAGCTCTACCCGCAACTCGAACGCTCCCGGACGGGGCTGGTCGGCGAACTCTACAGGCGGGAGTTCGACGTGCTCCGTTCGGCAGCGTTCGCCGACGACTCGGCCGTCCTGCTGGTCGAACTGGCCGTCGCTCGTCGTCCCGCGGTCGAGCGCCACGAGGGACCGCCGGTCCACGCCCGCGAGCACGCGACGAACTTCTGCGGGGCCTACGCCGACGACCCCGACGTGTACGGCCCCTTCCTCGACGGGGACCGCTACGTCGTCGAGCGCGAACGGGAGTTCGAGACCGCCCGCGAGTTCCTCGCCAGCGACGCGCTGCTGGACGTCGCACTGGGCGCCCACGTCGAGACGCGACTCCGGGAGAGCTACGAGGTGCTCGTCGGCGACGAGGTGGGTGAACTGGCCGACGAGTTCGGGGCCGACCTCGCGGCGTATCTCGACCCACGACCCTGAGCGGCAGCGGGACACAGTGGCGAATCCGCGGCACAAACAGCAGGCGTCAGGGTGCGTTCTCGGCGTCTTCGACGTCGTCGGCGTCACCGGCTTCACCGTCGCCAGCCTGTCCGGTGTCCGCTTCCACGTCGGTTCCGTCTCCGGTGTCGGCGTCGTCTTCGGCGTCAGCCGTCGCGATGGCGGGACCGAACGTCGGCGTCTCGACGAGGTCGAACCCTTCCTCACTGACTTCGTCGATGACGTTTCGGGCGCCGGCCTGGACGGGGTCGTCGGGCATCTCGGGCTGGTAGCCGTCGAAGACCTCGTGGACCGTCCTGACGCTGTCGGTCAGCGTGTCGAGGCCGTAGCCGCCTTCGAGGACGAACCCGAGGGGGGCGCCGACCCACTCGGCGAACTTCCGGAGGCGCTGGGCCATCAGCCCGTAGCCCTCCGTCGAGACGCGGATGCGCGAGATAGGGTCGTGCTCGTGGGCGTCGAAGCCGGCCGAGACGAGCAACAGGTCGGGGTCGAAGGCGGCGAACGCGGGCAACACGAGGTCGTCGAGCGCCGTGAGATAGCCGCTGGTCCGGGTTCCCGGCGGGAACGGGACGTTCAGCGTCCGGCGCTCGCCGTCGCCCTCACCTGTCTCGGCGACCGCGCCGGTCCCGGGGTAGATGCCCTCCTCGTGGAAGGAGGCGAAGAAGACGTCGCCGCGGTCGTAGAAGATGTCCTGGATGCCGTTGCCGTGGTGGACGTCCCAGTCGAGGATAGCGACGCGGTCGACGTCGCGGTGGTCCAGCGCGTACTGGGCGGCGACGGCGTTGTTGTTGAAAAAGCAAAAGCCCATCGCGTCGTCCTCGACCGCGTGGTGGCCCGGGGGCCGTCCGAGCGCGAAGGGAGTGTTCCGGCCGTCCGCGCCGTCGAGGGCGCGTTCTGCGACCCACCGCGCGACCCCGGCGCTGGCGAGCGCGGCGTCCCACGTGGCCTCGACGGCGACGGTGTCGGTGTCCCAGTCGCCGCCGCCGGATTCGCAGAAGTCGCGGACTTCCTCGACGTAGCCGGAATCGTGGACCGCGCGAACGTCCTCGACCGACGCGGAGTCGGGGGCGGCGTACTCGACCCCGTAGACCTCCTTGAGGCCCTGGCGGACCGCACGGAGTCGGTCGGGGCTCTCGGGGTGGCGCGGGCCGGGGTCGTGGTCGAGACAGACCTCGCGGTAGCCAAAGTGCATCAGAAGTACTGCTGGAGTTCGTAGTAGGCCTCGATGTCTTCGGATTTGACGGTCCGCCGGTCGGCGTGGCGCGCCAGGTCCGCGGCGGCCGCGGCGACGGTGTCGGCGTAGGACTCCAGGAGACTCGCCAGCGCGATGCGGGCGTCCATGGAGACGCGGTAGTCGTCGATGTCGAGGCGAGCGATGCGGTCGACCGGCGCGATCGGCAGTTCGAGGTCGTCCTTGTCCAGGCCCGCCTCGACGCCGAAGTCGGCGGCCATCAGCGTCTTTCGCCCGTCTTTGGTCGCCTCCTCGGCGGCTTCGGCCGCGAGCTGGGCGCCCCGTTCCTGGATGCGACGGGCGAGTTCCTCGGCGGCTTCGGCACTGACCCGCAGGCTCCCCGCGTTGCGCCGGATGATAGTGTCGACCGGCGCGAACGGTAGCTCGACGCTCATACACCACAAGGCGGTCGTTCCGGCCTTAAGCGTTTCCGAAGGCGCATGAACGTCTACACTTCGTTCGACGTTCGTCGTGGGGTGTGCCGGCCACGTTCGGCCAGCTCGGTTTTCCGAGGCGCGTGGCGCCTCACAGCTCGCTGCCCTCGTAGTCGACTCTCGATATTTCCACGATACCAGGCGAGTGCGTCGCTGAGACCGGCAGGTATCGGCAGCGCACGAGTGGCCGCCCTCGCCATCCGACACACAGACGACGAACACAGCACGAGCGAAGCGAGTGATACGTGAGTTACCTGTACCCGCCACTTCTATGGCCGCCCACGCCGGATCCCGTGTATGCGAATCGAGTACGACCGCGACACCTGCATCGGGATGTTCCAGTGCGTCGCGGAGTGGGACGCCTTCGAGCGCGACGAGGACGCCGGCAAAGCCGTACTGACCGACAGCGAGGAACGCGAGGACGACCTGTTCGTCCGCGAGGTCCCCGACGACGCCGAACTCGACGCCAAATTCGCCGCGCGGACCTGCCCCGTCGACGCCATCACCGTCTACGACGACGACGGCGAGCAACTGATCCCTTGAGCCTGCCCGAACCGGCGAGCGAGGCAGTGCCGTCCGTCGAAACCGGATATTGTTTCCTCTATTTCGGTCAGTAGCCGTTATACACACTCGTTTCCCCACCGGTTTCCGTCTTTGAAGGCAAAATGTTTTCAATAGGGTAGACCATAGGGTGGGCAACCAGAAACCATGCCGGAGATGGAAACCGCGCAGTTCGAGACGGACCTGAGTCTGTTCAAGTACGACAACCTGGAACAGTTGCCCCCGGCCTACCGCGACCTGACCGAGGACGAGCGGACCCCTCGCATCGAGGCCGCCCTCGACGAGCTGGGAGACGACGTGGTCATCCTCGGCCACAACTACCAGCGCCGCGAGATCGTCGAGCACGCCGACTTCATCGGCGACTCCTACGGGCTCTCGAAACGAGCGGCGGAGGCCGACGCCGACTACGTCATCTTCGGCGGCGTGACGTTCATGGCCGAATCGGCCGACATCATCACCGACGACGACCAGTCCGTGATCCTCCCGTCGATGGAAGCGTCGTGTCCGATGGCCGGGATGGCCGAGGCCCTGCAGGTCGACGCCGCGTGGGCGGAGATCACCGCGGCGGCGCCCGACGAGAACATCATCCCGATCACCTACATGAACTCCTATGCGGACCTGAAGGCCTTCTGTGCCGAGCAGGGCGGACTCGTCTGTACCTCCTCGAACGCCCACAGAGCCTTCGAGTACGCCTTCGAGAAGGGCGACAAGGTGCTCTTCCTGCCGGACAAGCACCTCGGCGAGAACACCGCCCACCGGCTGGGCATGCCCGGGGAGATCGCCGAGTGGGACCCGTGGGACCCCGAGGGGAAAGACGCCGACGAAGTAGTGGAAAACGACATCATCCTCTGGGACGGCTACTGCCAGGTCCACGAGCGCTTCCGCGTCTCCCACATCGAGGATGTGCGCGAGGACCACCCCGAGGCGAACATCATCGTCCACCCCGAGTGTCGCCGCGAAGTGGTCGAGGCGGCCGACGTGGCCGGGTCGACGGCGACGATCACCGAGACCATCGAGAACGCCGACCCGGGCGAGACGTGGGCCATCGGCACCGAGATCCACCTGACCCACCACCTCCAGCGCTGGCACCCCGACGTGAACGTCCTGCCGCTGTGCGGTGAGGCGTGTATGGACTGCAACGCCATGCGCCAGATCGACCCCAACTACCTCGTGTGGGTCCTCGAAGAACTCGTCGAGGGCCGCGAGCGCAACGTCATCGAGGTCGCACCCGAGGAGAAGGAACTCGCACAGGTCGCCCTCGACCGGATGCTCGAGATATAACTATGGCCGAAGAACCGATCGACGACGATACCACAGAGGCCGAGACGGACCCGGACCTCGACGACTACGACGACTACGACACGACCGACGTGCTCGTCGTCGGGTCCGGTATCGCCGGGTTGGCGGCCGCACTCGGCGCAGCCCGCGAGGGTGCCGACGTGACCGTCGCGACCAAGGCAACTCGCCCCGAGGGCGCTTCCTCGTGGTGGGCCCAGGGGGGCATCGCCGTCTCGCGGGACGACCCCGGGCAGTTCAAAGAAGACATCCTCACGGCGAGCGCGGACACGGCCGACCCCGACGCCGTGGACGTACTCGTCGACGAGGCAAACCGCGCCGTCGAGGACGTCCTCGTCGACACGCTCGACGTGAACTTCGACAGGAACGGGGATTCAGACTACGACTTCGGTCGCGAGGCCGCCCACGACGAGCCGCGGATCCTCCACGTCGACGCCGCCACCGGGAAGGCCATCCACGTCCCCTTCCTGAACCACCTCGACGCACACGAGGGCGTCGAGATCCGCGACGACACCGCCGCGCTCCAGCTGGTCACCCACGAGGGCCGCGTCCACGGCGCCTTGCTTGAACAGGACGGCGAGGTAGTGCCGACGTTCGCCGGCGCGACAATACTCGCGACGGGCGGCATCGGCGATCTGTACCCGCGCTCGACCAACCCCGACGGTTCGACCGGCGACGGCATCGCGATGGCCGCGCTCGCGGGCGCCGACGTCGAGGACATGGAGTTCATCCAGTTCCACCCGACGGTCTACGTGGGTCGCGAGGCGCCCGGCGCCTCGAAGCGAAGCGGCGAAGCCGCGGAGCACGGCGATACCGACGAACCGTTCCTCGTGAGTGAGGCCGTCCGTGGTGAGGGTGCGGTCCTCCGGAACGCCGAGGGCGAGCGGTTCATGCCCGACTACCACCCCGACGCCGACCTCGCACCCCGCGACGTCGTGGCACGAGCAGTACAGAGGGAACGCGAGGTCACCGGCGAAGTGCTGCTCGACGTCTCGGGCATCGACTTCGCCGGCGACTTCCCGGGACTCGCCGAGAAGTGCGAACAGCGAGGCGTCGACTGGGAGGCCGGCATCCCGGTGGGTCCCGCCGAACACTTCCTCTGTGGCGGGGTCGACGTCGACGACCGCGGCCGCGCGAGTCTCGACCGCCTCTACGCCGTCGGCGAGTGTTCCAGAACCGGCGTCCACGGCGCTAACCGGCTGGCCTCGACGTCGCTGCTGGAGGGGCTCGTCTGGGGCCTGCGCGCCGGCGAGGACGCGGCCGACCACGAGGCCGAAATCGTCGAGGCGGCCGAACTGCTCGACCGCGACCCCGCCCTTCCCGACAACTTCGCCCGCGAGAAGTTCGTCCGCCTGCGCCGGGTCATGGACGAGTACGTCGGCCTCCGGCGCAACGCCGAGGACCTGGGTCGCGCCCAGGCAGTGCTACGGCGGCTGAAAGGCGAGGTCGACGCCTACGTCCGGACGCGCACCTCGCGGTCGCTGTACGAACTCCGCCACGCCTCGGTCACGGCGTTGCTCGTCGCGCGCGCTGCCGCCGAGAACGACGAGAGCGTCGGGACCCACAACCTCGTCGACGACGCAGAGACCGAGGCGCGGGCAGATTGACGATGTCGGTGCCACAGCGTGCCCGGCCGCCACGGCACGGAGGGTCGGCGTGATCACCGACGCACAGGTCGAGTCCTGGCTCCGCGAGGACGTCGGCCACCACGACGTCACCAACCAGGTGCCCGGCGAGACCACCGGACGACTCGTCGCCAGGGAGAGCGGGGTCGCCGCCGGCCTCGACGCTGCGACGGCGGTCTTCGACTACCTCGGCGTCACCGTCACTGACCGCGTCGACGACGGGACCGCTATCGAGTCCGGCGACGTCGTCCTCCGGGTCGAGGGGCCCGCTCGCGAGGTACTCAGGGGCGAACGCGTCGCGGTCAACGTCGCCGGCCACGCCTCGGGGGTCGCCTCGCGCACTCGCCGGGCGGTCGACGCCGCTCGGGAGGTCAGCGAGGACGTGCGGATCGCGGCGACTCGCAAGACGACACCCGGACTCCGGGGGATCGAGAAGCGAGCGGTCGTGGCTGGGGGCGGCGACACGCACAGACTCGACCTCTCGCACATGGTGATGGTCAAGGACAACCACATCGCGGAACTCGGCCTCGACGGGGCGGTCGAGCGGTTCCGCGAGCGCGTCTCCTTCGCGACGAAGATCGAAGTCGAGGTCGAGGACCCCGAAGACGCCCCGCGGGCCGCCACAGCGGGCGCCGACGTCGTCCTGCTGGACAACATGGACCCGGCGACGACCGAGCGCGCCGTCGACCTGCTCGCCGAGCGGGCCGACGAACTGGGTCGCGAGGTGCTGGCCGAGGCCTCGGGCGGGATCACCGTCGAGACAGTCCCCGACTACGCCGCGACGGGCGTCGACGTCGTCTCGATGGGGTCGCTGACGCACTCGGCGGCGAGTCTGGACTATTCGTTCCGGACGGGCGCCGAGCACGGGTAGTGAGAGCGAGAGCGAGAAAAAGCGGATCGCCGCGGGACGGGTACGACTCCGCTCTTATTTCATGTCCTGCAGGCGGTCGACGAGCGCGTCGGCGGACTCGGCTCCCTCGACCGTGACCTCGCCCTCGTGGTCGTGTTCGTGGACGGAGACGGCGTCGTCGTCGTCGAAGTCTGTGTCCTCGTTCTCCTGTTCGGATTCGTCGTAGCTGCCAAAGCCCATAGTGAACAGTGGTTACGGGATCGGAGTGATAAACGCCGTGGTCGAGAGTCGCGTTGAGCGCTGTGACCGATTCACACGGCGGTCTCGTGACCATCTCCCTTTCAGGAGCGCCTGCCCGCCGATGCCGTTTTGACACCACCGGCCCGATCTCTCATCGATGACTGACACGGTTCGTCGCTGCGACGACCACGGCTACTTCGCGGGCGAGTCGTGCCCAGTCTGTGCCGCCGACGGCCGGCGAGCCCTGTCGGGTGACCGCCGCCGTCGACTCTCGAAGTTCTGCTCGGGGGCGCTCAGACACTTCCCCGGCGACGCCGGCCTCGAACTCGACGCAGCGGGCTGGACGCCGTACGACGACCTCGTCGCTGCCGTCGAACGGAAGTACGACTGGGCGACTCGCGACCACCTGGGCGCCGTCGTCGCGACGGACCCGAAGGGCCGGTTCGAGCGCACCGAGCGCGAGGGCGTCCCGGTCGTCCGCGCGGCGTACGGTCACTCCGTCGACGTTGACCTCGACGCCCGCCAGACGCCGGTGCCGGACACGCTGTATCACGGGACTGCACCGGAGAACCGGGAATCGATCCGGGACGCGGGACTACGTCCGATGGCCCGCCAGCAGGTCCACCTCTCGGGGTCGGTCGAGCGCGCCCGGGAGGTCGGTCGCCGCCACGCCGCCGACCCGGTCGTGTTCGCGGTCGACGCCGCCGGGTTGCAATCCGAAGGACACGACGTCACGAAACGTGGCCGCTCGGTCTACACCACCGATCGGGTGCCACCCGAGTACCTGCGCGTCGTCGAGGGGTCGTCGTAGTCGGGTTCGACGCCGATGCCGACGCCGACGACCGCAGGGAAACGTTTTGGGTCACGACACCCCTATCCGGTCCCGTGACCGACCTGCTGTATCTCCCGGACGCCGACGACGTGACCGAGTTCGAGGCCACAGTCAGCGAGGCGACCGAGGACTACGTCGTCCTCGACGGCACCTACTTCTACCCGGAGGGTGGTGGCCAGCCGGCCGACCGCGGGCGACTCTCGTGGGCGGGCGGCGAGGCGACGGTCCGCGACGTCCGGAAAAATCACGGCGATGTCCGCCACTACGTCGAGGCGATCGAGGGCGAGGTTCCCGAGGCTGGAGTCACCGCTACGGGAGAGATCGACGCCGACCGTCGCGAGACACTCCGGCGGATGCACACCGCACAGCACGTCGTCTCGCGGGTCGTCCTGGACGAGTTCGGCGCGGCGACCGCGGGCAACCAGGTCGGCGTCGACCGCTCGCGCATCGACTTCGAACCCGCCGACTTCGACGCCGACAACCTGGCGACCATCGAGGAGCGAACCAACGCGGTGCTCGCCGCGGACCTGGCCGTCGAAAAGCGCGAGCGACCGCGCGCGGAGGTCGAGGCCGAGACGCCCGAGGGACGCACGCAACTGGACCTGATCCCCGAGAGTGTCGACCCGCTCCGCGTCGTCTCGATCGAGGACTTCGATATCTGTCCCTGTGGCGGCACACACGTCGACAACCTCGACGCCGTGGGCCGTATCGAGGTCACGAACCGGGAGTCGAAGGGCGAGGACGTCGAGCGCGTCGAGTTCGAACTGGTCGAGGGGTAGGCCCAGGAGAAGTCACGGGGGATTCGGCCCCGGAAAAGTCACCGGAACCGGCGCGTCAGCCTTCGGCTGTCGGTCGTTCCGCGGGAACGGGCCCGCTTCCCCCGGTGTCGAGGCGACGATACCCGGCGTAGATCGCGGGGATACCGAGCGGGAACGCCAGGATTCCGAAGGCGACGAGTGCGTACGGCGCCCGGTCGGAGCGCCACAGGGCGAGTGCAGTCGCGAGGACGCCGAACGCGGCGACGGCGTAGGCGAGGTTGCTCCAGAGCGGGACGTACGACGAGCAGTAGAGCCAGCAGACCAGCGTGTACGAGGGGGCGTTCCAGCTCGCCGGGAACAGTTTCGGCCAGAAAAAGCGACAGTACGTCGTGAGCGCGAGCATCGCGGCCGTCGGCAGGCCGGCGAGCCAGGCGGTCGCGGAGCGGTGCCGACCGACGGCGGCGGAGAGGCGACCGCCCACGTCGTGGCGGTACCCCGCGAGAAACACCGCAGGGAGACAGAACACCCACAGCCAGATGCCGACCGTGTAGGTGACCGGCCAGTGTTCGATGCGGGGCTGTTCGACCGGGAACCGGAGCGACGCGGGGAGGCTGAACCACGGGAACGAGGGGTCGGGGACTGGGTTCGTGACGAGCGCGAGCAGACAGAGGGCCGTCCCGGCGACCAGTCCGGCCAGGCCCCAGGTCGCGTAGCGGTCCAGCCACGTCGGGAGTTCGCGGGAACGATTCTCGGAGGGTGACAGTATCTCGGTCATCGTCGTCTCGTCGTCTCGTCGGAATCTCTTGGATCGTCGTGGTCAGTCGTCTCTCTGCAGTCGTTCGCGGCGCCGTTCGTACTCTTCCTCGTCGAGGTCGCCGCGGGCGTAGGCGAGTCGGAGTTCCTCGATGGCGGGATCATCGGTAGCGGCCCCGGCAGCGGTCTCGGCCCCGACACCGGTCGCGGCTCCAGCACCGGTTTCGGTTCCGGTTCCCGCTACTGCCCGGTAGAGCAGGTAGCCGAGGCCGACGACCGCGGCCAGGAACGCCAGTTGCATCAGGAGGCCGGCGAGGGGCCACCAGCCGGGCGCCCCACCGCCCGAGCCCCACATACCGTCGTGTCCCATCCCGCCCATCGGGCCGGCGCCCATCATCCCGAAGCCCATAAACAGCGCGGGCAGGACGACGAGCGCGCCGAGGACGAGGAGAACGATCGTGACGAGTCGGGTGTCGGTCGTGTTCGTGGCCATGGTTTCACGTCGAGCGGTCGCTCGACCAGTTTCTGAACGTACGAGGCCCCGATTCAATGCAGTTGTTACTACGAAACGGCAGGTTCGTCCGCTGGAAACTTTCGATCCCAAAGCCACTTCGTCGATCTCGGGTCGAGGCCGGTCAGTCTCGGGCCGGCACCGACAGGTCGACACCGGAGAGTCGGCGGGCGTTGACAGCGACGATGACCGTCGAGAGAGACATGAAGACGGCACCGACCGCTGGCGAGAGCAGGATGCCAACGGGGGCGAGCACGCCGGCCGCGAGCGGGAGCGCGAAGACGTTGTAGCCGGTTGCCCAGACGAGGTTCTCCTGCATCTTCCGGTAGCTGGCCTTCGAAAGGGTGATCAGCCGGACCACGTCCAGCGGGTCGTTCTCGACGAGGACGACGTCGCCCGACTCGATAGCGACGTCGGTCCCGGAGCCGATGGCGATGCCGACGTCCGCTCTCGCGAGGGCGGGTGCGTCGTTGACGCCGTCGCCGACCATCGCGACGCGTTTCCCTTCCTCCTGCAGTCGCTCGATTTTCGTGTCTTTCTCCTCGGGGAGCACCTCCGCGAAGTACTGGTCGATGCCGAGTTCCTCGGAGACGGCCCGCGCGACGTCCTCGGAATCGCCGGTCAGCATCGCCACCTCGATGCCCATCGCGTGGAGCGCGTCGACGGTTTGGCGACTCTCCTCACGGACGACGTCGGCGAGCGCGAAGGCCGCGACGACCGCCGAATCCTCTCTGACGAGGTAGACGACAGTCCGGGCGTTCGCGCCCGCCTCGTCCGCGAAGGAGGCGATCCCGTCGGGCCGCTCGATCCCGAGTTTCTCGATCAGGTTGGGACCGCCGAGATGGACCGTCTCGCCGTCGACCATCGCGCGGACACCGAGTCCGCGGAGGTTCTCGAACGCCGAGACGGCCGCCGGTTCGACGCCGCGCTCCTCGGCGGCGGTCCGGATGGCCCGGGCGATCATGTGCTCGGAGTCGCCCTCGACCCCCGCCGCCACCGCGAAGGCACGCTGTTCGTCCCACGCGGCCGCGTCGAAGCTGTCGCCGTTCGCTCGTTCGGTCCCCGACGCGACGCTGACCCCGACGACGCCCTGTTCACCCTTCGTGAGCGTCCCCGTCTTGTCGAAGACGACGGTGTCGAGGTTCCGCGCTTCTTCCATGGCGATGCGGTCGCGGACGAGCATGCCGTTTCGCGCGGCCGTCGACGTGTTGATCGCGACCACGAGCGGGACGGCGAGTCCCAGCGCGTGCGGGCAGGCGATCACGAGGACCGTCACGACGCGTTCGAGTACACTGACCTGGAACCCCTCCACGAGGACCCACGCGACGGCCGTGATAGCGGCGACGGCGATGGCGACGTAGAACAGCCAGCCCGCCGCGCGGTCGGCCAGCACCTGCGTCCGCGACTTCGAGGACTGGGCCTCCTCGACGAGGCGGACGATCCCTGCCAGCGCCGTCTCCTCGCCCGTCTTCGTCACTTCGACGCGGAGACTGCCGTCCTGATTGACGGTGCCGGCGACCACCTCCGACCCTGGCTCCTTGTCCACGGGACGTGACTCGCCGGTGATCATCGACTCGTCGACGGAGGACTCACCCGAGACGACCTCGCCGTCGGCGGGCACGCTCGCTCCCGGTCGGACGAGGACGACGTCGCCTTCCGAGAGGTCCGAGACGGCGACTTCCTCGGTTGCCCCGTCCCCGGTGACGCGCTCTGCGGTGTCGGGCATGAGCTTCGCGAGTTCGTCCAGCGCACCGGAAGCCTGTCGGACCGAGCGCATCTCCATCCAGTGGCCCAGCAACATGACGTCGATCAGTGTGACGAGTTCCCAGAAGAACGGCGTCGTCCCGGGGAGGAAGAGGCTCGCCATCGAGTAGACGAACGCGACGGTGATCGCCAGCGAGATGAGCAGCATCATCCCGGGTTCGCGATTGTCAACCTCCGTTCGGGCCATCGAGAGGAACGGCACCCCGCCGTAGGCGAAGATCACCACCGAGAGAACGGGCACGATCAGGTTGCTCCCCGGGAGCGCTGGCGCGGTGTAGCCGAGGACGTCCTGGACGAACTCGCTGAAGACGATGACCGGAACCGACAGGATCAACGACACCCAGAAGCGCCGGCGAAACATCGCCTCGTGTCCGCTGTGGTCGGTGTGTGCACGGTGGTCGCTGCCGTGTCCGTCGTCGTGGGCTCCGTTGCCACCGTTCGCTCCGCCGGCTCCGTGTCTCCCGCCGTCGTGGTCGTGGTCGGCGTGTCTCCCGCCGTCGTGGTCGTGCGCTCCGTGTCCCCCGTCGTCGTGGTCGTGATCGGTGTCGTCCATGTGTCTTGGTTTCGTTTCACATACGGTCGTTCGGACCCTGTCCCGGCGGGCACCCACCGGAAAAAGCGGGATCGCCGGTTCGGCCGTGATCGCCGGTTCCGCCCGGGTTGCAGTCCGGAACCTCGCGCTCAGGCGCTGGCCGTGTAGCCCGCGTCCTCGACGGCGTCGACGAGCGCCGCGGCGTCGGCTTCGCCCTCGACGACTGCCTGTTCGGCCTCGCGGTCGGCTGTCGCGTCAGTTACGCCGCTCACGCCCCGCAGTGCCTCTTCGACTGTCCCTTCACAGTGCTCGCAACTCATCCCTTCGACGGTGATCGTCGTCGACATAGGGGAGAATAGGACCGCACGATTTATGCTGGTTTTCACATCGAGACAGTGGATCAGTGACCGGCCGAACTTTCGGATCCAAAGTGGGCGGTTACACGACGGCGAGACCGGCGACGTCGGGCAGCCCCAGCGAGCGGTGACGCCAGCCGCCGGTCCCGTCGGCCGTCCGGTCGGGGCTCGCGTCCACGAGGAACGTGCCGTCCCGGGTCACCGCGTAGACGCACTCGCCGTAGGCGACGCCGGTGACTGCTCCGGCGACGGGGAGGTCGACCGTCGTCCACTCGTCGTCCTTGCGAGCGTACAGCGTCTCGGCGGTCGCGGCGTGAGCGCGCTCTGTGCCGTCGATTCGGCTGGACGCGACCGTCTCGAAGGCCCCCTCGTGCTCGCACAGCCACCCGTTTCCCAGTCGGTAGAGACCGTCGCCGGTCGCCGCCAGCGGGACACCCTCGCCCGCCACGTCGCGGACGTCGTCGAGACCGACGTTCCGGAGCGAGCCGTCACCAGCGTCGTCGCCCTCACCGTCACCGGTGACCTGATAGACGCCGTCCGCGGCGGCCACGAACTCGCCCGAGAGCGCGCGGACGTCCCCGACGGAACCGAGGGAGTGCCACTCGCCGTCGCGATATCGAGCGACCGTCCCGTCGGCGTCCGCGGCGAGTACGTGGTCGCCGTCGGCGGTGACCGCCACCGCGTCGTCGAATCCGAGTGAGTCGAACTCCCCGGAAGTGGAACCGTCGCTCTCACCGTCCCCGGCGAGGACACCATCCGGCGTCGCGACGTAGACGCGTTTCCCGCCAGTCGCGACGTCTCGGGCGTCACACCGGTGTTCGAGGCCGAACTGCCCCACGCGGTCGCTGGCGACACGGACCGTCGCGACGCCCTGTCCGGTCGCGAGGGAGGCGACGGTCACCCGGCGGCGGTCGTCGTAGACCCGTTTCTCGTCCATCTCGCCCATACCTCGACGTGCGTGGGCGGGCGCCGAAAACCTGCCGTCTCACGCGTTCGGTCCGGCGGGCGGGTGGGTCACGCCGGGTACCACGGTCGGTTTCGCGAACGTACGACTGAAATGTCGTGATCGCCAAGCCCCCGGCGATGAGCCTGGAATCGACGCTTCGACAGGTTCTCACGAATCCGGCGTTTCTCGGCGCGTGGGCCGTCCTCGTGGCTGTCTCACTGTCCGTCCTCGCGTGGGACGTCCACGAGCGCAACAGCGAGATCGCGCCGCTGATGAAGTTCGTCTGGGGGCTGACGGTGCTGTACTCCGGGCCCCTCGGACTCGGCGTCTACTACTACGCCGGCCGCACGCAGATCCCCCACGACTCGCTGTGGCGGAAGGGCTTTCGCTCCGTGGCACACTGCTATTCGGGCTGTGGCGCGGGCGAGGTCATCGGCGTCACGGTCGCCGCCGGCATCCTGGCACTCGACACTGCCCCGACCATCGCCATCACGTTCGGCTGTGCGTACGTGCTGGGGTACTCGCTCACTGTCGGCCCGCTCGTACAGGAGGGAGTCGGCTTCCGGGAGGCGATGCTGGACGCGCTCTACTCGGAGACACCGAGCATCACGGTCATGGAGCTCGCCGCCATCGGCACCGACGTCTGGCTCGCCGGCGAGGCACACATCGGCGACGTGCTGTTCTGGTCCGGGCTGATATTCTCGCTCACCATCGGCCTGCTCGTCGCCTACCCGGTCAACGTCGCGCTCATCCACCAGGGCGTCAAGAGCGGGATGCAGAACCCGTCGGAGTTGCGCTCCGGGTCCACGAGCGCGGCGTGAGGCGTCGAGCAGTATCCCGCCCGCGTCCGTCCTCGCCGGCGCAAGTTCGAGTCCAGCGGTGGCCGGAACGTCCAAAACAACTTTCCGTCGCGCCCCGTCGATACGGGTGAGAATGGCGGACGACGAGGCGGACTCGACGACACTGGACGACGAGAACCCGGATCCGGCCGCACTGGACGACGAGAACCCGGATCCGGCCGCACTGGACGACGAGAACCCGGATCCGGCCGCACTGGGCGACGACGAACTCCGGATGCGTCTCTACGAGGTGTTACACGACCGGGCGCGCACCGAGCGCAAGTGGCAGTTCTGGCGCCTGGCCGCCGGCCACCTCGTCATCGGCGTCATCGTGGCCTACGCGTTCGTGTTCGGCCGGTGGCGCTTCGTCGCGCTGACGCCGATCCTCTACGGTATCGTGGTGATGGACGCGCTCAAGTACAGCGTCCGCCTGCTCCATGTCCAGCGCCACCTCGTCGCGGTCGAGCGGGCTCTCGGCGAGCGCGACCCGCTCTTTGGCTGGGTCGACGAGTACGGCTTCTTCGGTGCCGGCCGGCGCGTCTCCGTCGAGGGCGTCGACCTGAACAAGATCCCGGAGATCGCCCAGTTCGCACTGATCGGGTCAATCTACCTCGCGCTGGTCGCCGTGTCACTGGTCGTCTGGACGCCGCTGGACGGCGCTTCCGGGCCCGCCAGTTCGTTCCTCGTGGGACGGGGCCACCTGGTCGTGAGCTACACACTGTTCAGCGCACTGTTCGCCGTCGTCGTCTACGTCGGCTACGTCCACTACCGGCGCGTGCGGGACGCAGTACAGTGACCGGCGACTGCCAGTGACCGACGACCCGGCCGCCTAGAGCGCTTTCTTGTACGCTTCGAGCGTCTCCGCGACGTCGTCTTCGGTGTGGGCGTAGGTGACGAACTGCGCCTCGAACTGATTCTGCGAGAGGAAGATACCCTGCTCTTTCATCCCCTCCCAGAAGACGCGTCGCCAGCGGTCGGTCTGGCCCGCCGCGACGTCCGCCCCCGTCTTCGGACAGTGCTCGAAGCGCGGGCAGGACTCCCGTTGCTCGCACCCGCTCTCGCAGTGTCCCTCGAAGGTGTCCGGCGCCTCCCGACTGAACAGCACCTTGAACATCCCGTCGGTGCCGGCGACGGTGTACTCGGGCGCCTGGTCCTCGACGATCTCCGTGAGTCCCCCCCGCAGTTGCTCGCCCAGGTCGTGGACGTGCTCGTGGACGGCGTTCTCGGCCGCGTACTTCAGCGACTCCAGCCCCGCCGCCATCGTGACCGGATGGCCCGAGAACGTGCCCGCCTGGAAGACGTCGCCCGAGGGGGTGAACTGCTCGATGAGCTCCGAGGAGCCGCCGATGGCACCCACCGGGAAGCCGCCGCCGATGAGCTTGCCGAAGGTCGTGATATCGGGGTCGATGCCGAACTTGCCCTGGGCACACTGCAGCCCCCCCACGCGGAAGCCGGTGATGACCTCGTCGAAGACGAGCAGCGAGCCGTGCTCGTCACAGAGCGATTCGAGGGTCTCGTGGTAGCCGTCGACCGGCGCGACGATGCCCATGTTCGCGAGGATGGGTTCGACGAGGACGCCCGCGATGTCGTCGCCGTGGTCCTCGAAGACCCGTTTGGCGGCTGTCTCGTCGTTGAACGGCACCGCGATGGTGTGTTCGACAAAGGAGTCCGGGATGCCGGGGCTGGACGGTTCGACGTGGTCGTACTCCCCCTCGACGAGGGTGGTCTCCTGGGCACCGTGGTAGCCCCCCTGCATGACGACGATCTTGTCGCGACCGGTCGCGGCGCGGGCGAGTCGGCAGGCCGAGACCGTCGCCTCGGTGCCCGAGTTGACGAAGCGGATCATCTCGACGCTCGGGACGTGGCGGGCGACGAACTCGGCGTGTTCGACCTCGACCTCGGTGGGCGCGCCGAACATCGGACCCTCGCTGACGCGGGACTGGACGGCCGATTCGACGGGCTGGGGCAGGTCGTGGCCGTAGAGGAGGGGGCCCAGTCCCATCACCCAGTCGACGTAGCGGTTGCCGTCGGCGTCGATGACGTGGCCGGCGTCGCCGCGTTCGACGAAGAAGGGGTAGGGTTCGATGGCGGCCCGCACCGCGGAGTTGACGCCCCCGGGCATGACCGAGAGCGCGCGGTCGTACAGGTCGCGAGACCGGTCGTGGTTCATACCCCCGGCTTCTCGCTCGCCCGCCAAATGAGTACCGAGGTTCCTCCGAGTGTGGGGTGGTGCGATCTGGCCGTTTCACGCTCCGCGACAGGCCGGACCGGACGACGTTCGGGCTCGGCACGAGGAGTTCCGGGATCGTGCGACTGGGAAGTCCGGATATCTGTTACCGGCCACACAGCCACGTCGGCGCGCGCTGTCTCGCGCTTTCATGCGCGAGGATGACACCGTGCGAGGGATGAGGAGCGCAAGAGTGAGCGAAGCGAACCGACGAGCACCGCAAGAGGTTGGGGAGGTGTGAGGCAGACAGCCGCGACCGAGTTGTTCAGTGTTTGCGTGACCGCAGTCATCGTCGTGCGATGGAAGCCCTCGACGCGCTCGCGGCCCGAGGGCTTTCAACGCATACTGACGAGAGCGGCCGATCGAGCTGTTAGCGAGCAGGTCGAGAACGTTCAGCGCATCGCGTCGAGCGTGATCGAGTCACCCATCGTTCCACCGGATCCCAATACCCCACCGACTCAGTCCCGGTCGTCGGGCGTCGCAGTCGTGAGTTCGATGGCGTGGATGTCACGAGTCAGGTGCTCGCCGAGCGCGTCGTGGACGATCTGGTGCTGGTCGACGAGCGACTTGCCCTCGAAGACCGGCGAGACCACGTCGACCGCGTAGTGCTTGTCGTCGTCCGGATCCCGCGGCGTCGTGACCGTCACCTCGGCGTCGGGAAGCTCCGACTCGATGAGTTCGGCGACTTCGTCGCTGTTCATGCCCGACCGGAGGACACGAACCGGGAAAACCCTTGTCCGATCCGCTGGCGAGAGAAAACCGCGACCCTACTTTGGTGCCTGGTTGTAGACGAGGTTGCGCTGGATGTCGTTGGCACCCTCGTAGATGACGGGGACGCGGACGTCCCGGTAGACGCGGGCGATCCGACGGTCCGTCAGTACCGACCGGCCGCCGTGGAGTTGCATCCCCTTCTCGGCGCAGTCCGTCGAGACTTCGGTCGCCTTGAGTTTCGCCATCGCGGCCCAGAAGCCAGCGTCGTCGTTGCTGGCGACCTGGTCGGCGGCCCGCCAGGTCAGCGCCCGCGCCGCCTCGAACTCAGTGCGCATGTCGGCGAGCTTGTGCTGCACAGCTTGAAACTCGTCGACGGAGCGGCCGAACGCCTCGCGGTCGTGGACGAACTCCCAGGCCTCCTCGATGGCCGCCGCCGCGAGGCCGATGCCGTGGCCGGCGACGACGACTCGCCCGTGGTTGAAGAACTCGGCGAGCATGTAGAAGCCAGCGCCCTCGACGCCGACGAGGTGGTCCTCGGGGATCCGGCAGTCCTCGAAGACGACGTGGGCCTGCTTCGAGGCGCGGAAGGCCATCTTCTCGGGGATGTGCTCGGCGTCGTAGCCCGCCGTGTCGGTCGGCACCACGAACAGCGAGTAGTTGCCGTACCTGTTGTCGGGGTCGTCGCCGGTCTTGGCGTAGACGGTCACCCAGTCGGCCTCGACGCCGTTGCCGATCCAGTACTTCTCGCCGTTCAGCACCCATTCGCCGCCGTCCTTCTCGGCGGTCGTGGACATTCCCGCCAGGTCGCTCCCGGTGTCGGGTTCCGAGACCGCCAGTCCCGTTATCGCCTCGTTCTCGGCGACGGGTCGCAGGTACTCCTCTTTCAACTGCTCGTCGCCGTGTTCCTGGAGGATTTCGGCGCCGAAACTGGCGAGCTGGAGGGTGAGTGCGATGCCGGCGTCCGCGCGGTAGAACTCCTCGGCGATGGCCAGCACCGCCTGCAGCGAGAAGCCCTTCCCGCCGTACTCCTCGCTGATGTCCTGGGCGACGAGCCCGGCGTCCATCCCCTCCTGCAGGATCTCGTGGGGATACTCGCCGGATTCGTAGTAGTCGGCGGCGTTGGGTGTGATGTGCTCGGCCGCGAACTCGCGAGCCTGAGCTTTGACCTCGTGGGCGTGCTCGGGGACCGGTCGCTCGTCCAGTAGTTCCATACCCCCGCCAGGGACGGAACGAACAAATAAACGGTGGCACCGTCGGAAACGAACAACGAGTTGAAACGGGAACAGTCGGTGTGGCGGTTCAGTCGTCGCCACTCAGAGCAGAAGGTCGGTCACCCAGTCGACGGCGTTGAGGACGACGAGCAGGCCGCCTTCGGCCCGGGAGAGGGTGTCCCGCGACCAGAACAACAGCGCGACGACGACGCTGATTCCCAGCAGCCAGAGCGTCCCCTGGAAGCCGACGGGGCCGACCGAGAGCGGACGGATCACGGTCGCGAGACCGAGTACGCCGAAGACGTTGAACACGCAACTGCCGACGACGTTGCCGGCGGCGAGGTTCGTCCGCCCGCGGGACGCGGCGACGACGGACGTGGCGAACTCCGGCGTCGAGGTGCCAAGCGCGACGACGGTCACGCCGATCACCCACTCGGAGACGCCCGCCCGGGTGGCGATACCGACGCCGCCGGTCACCAGCGCGTGCGCGCCGCCGACGATCAGCGCGAGGCCGACCACCGCCCGTACCGGGTCGAACCACCGGATCGCGTCGGCGTCGTCGGCGGGCTGGAACCGCTCACCGCCGCTCCGGACGAGCACCGTCAGGTAGACTGCGAGCGCGGTCACCAGGAGCGCGCCCTCGACGCGGGAAACTGTGCCGTCCCGGAGGAAGACCAGCAGAACCAGCACGGAGGCGACCATCACGGTGGTGTCCCGACGGACGAGCGTCTCGGAGACGGGCAGGGCTCTGACGAGCGCGGCACCGCCGAGGATGAACCCCAGGTTGACGACGTTCGAGCCGACGACGTTGCCCAGGGAGACGGCGGCCTTCCCGGTGAGAGCGGCGTCGATGGTGACGGCGAACTCCGGCGCGGAGGTGCCAAAGGAGACGACGGTCAGGCCGACGACCAGGCCGGGGACGCCCAGTGCTCGCGCGACCCTCGTGGCTCCGCTGACGAATCCGACCGCGCCGAGCCACAGGGCCGCGACGCCGACGGCCACCAGCAACACGTCGGCGACGGGACTCGCCATTCGCTTCGGCGGTCGGACCGCGCACAAATCAATACCGTGGTCGACGTCGGTATCGGCGTCGAGTCACGTGGTCGCTCGGTACACCCGGCGCGCCGGAGCGCCCTACACCTCGATACCCTGCATGAGTTCGACGAGTTCCTCGAGCTCGGGGAAGGTGTAGACTTTGACGTCGACGTTGGACTCGGGAGCCTGGACGTGGGAGTCGAACATCAGGGCCATCTCGGCCTCGCGGTCGCCCACGAGGTCGTCGACCATGCCGCTGCCGGGGCCGAAGATGAACGTGGGGGTCCCGATGTCGATGGTCGTGTCGAGGACGTTCGCCCAGCCGTCGATGAACCCGCTCGTCATGATGTTGCCGATCTCCTGGATCGCCGAACGCTCCATGTCGGTGAAGCCGGTCGCCTCGGGGTCGGTCTCGCCCATGTCGCCGATCATCCCGCCCGCGAGTTCCTTGGCGCTCTCGGCCTCCAGCAGAAAGAGGATGTGGCCGTGGGGCGGTTCGGTCATCTCGATGCTGATACCGATCTGTTCCTCGTGGCCGACGTGGGTCTTGATGTCGGGGACGTCGATGAAGTTGATCTTGGTAATCTCCATCTCCGTGTGCATCCCCGTCATCTGACTCAGGTGGTCCGCGACCGTGTTCCCGCCCTCCTTGGCCATCCTGTTGAACAGCCCGAGCTTGCGGATGTCGATCATCAGGCTCATCGATTCGCTGGCCACTGCTTCCCGGTCGACCTACATAAGCCGTCCCCCCACATTTTCGTTCGCGAGACTCGCCCCACCGACGATTCGGTATTCCGCCCGGGGGGCATGTCACGCCGTCACGACCGCCCAGAAGACCTATTGTGAACCGTCGGAACATGACGGGAACGATGAAGCGGAACGTAAAGGACCGGTGGGAGCTGACGAGCGACAGTTTCCAGGAGACAGCCGACGTCTCCGTCGGGTGCAACTGGGGCTGGGAGGGGGTCGACGACGAGGAGTTGCTCGGGGATATCGACGGCCTCGACGCCCTCGAACTCGGCTGTGGCGGTGGCCAGGACACGGTCGCGCTGGCCGAGTACGGCGCGAACGTCACCGGGATCGACCTGACACGTCGGCAACTCCACCACGCGCGGGACCTGTTCGACGAACGTGACCTCGATATCGACGTCGTCGAGGGGGATATCACCGACCTCCCGTTCGCCGCCGACGAGTTCGACCTCGCGTACAACACGTACGTGTTCCAGTGGGTACAGGACCTGCCGGCGGCCTTCGCCGAGGCTCACCGCGTGTTGCGGTCGGACGGCCGGTTCGTCTTCTCGATGCCCCACCCGTTTTTCGACCTCGCCGACCCCGACACGCACGAGGTGGTCGAGAGTTACTTCGACACCGGCCGGCAGGTGGTCCACGACGGGCGCGAGGCGTACCCCGACCTCGTGACCTACCGACAGCGGGTCAGCGACGTCTACAACGCGCTCGTCGAGGCCGGCTTCGACGTCGAACGGATGCTCGAACCCGGGTCGTCGGACCCGGACGACCACGAGCCCGGACCCTGGGGCAACTCACCGCCGGAACTGCAGGCGAAACTCCCCGGAGTGCTCGTCGTCGCGGCGACCGCGAAGTGACCGCGGCCCGGGTTCGAGCGCCGCCAGCGAGCGTCCGGGCGCCGATCACGCGTCCTCGCCGAACGTCGTGTCCGGGTTCGGGCTGAGCGACTCCATGACGTGCAGCGCCGCCTCGTCGATCGCCCCGGCGCAGGCGTCCGTGATCCCGTCGCTGGAAGCGTTTTCGACCTCCAGTTGCACGATGATGTGGTGGTACCGCGTCCCGTCGCCGCTGTCGTACGGAACGTTCACTGTGAGCTGTTCGATCGGTGAATCGTCACGGGGAGGGATCTTGACTACCGGCCGCGTCTCGCCGTTGAACTCGATCTCGGAGACGGTCTCGTGGATGTCGAGGACCCCGGGCGGCGACTCCCGACCGTCGGCCATCTGGGAGACAAAGAGGTGAAACTGCTCGCTCCCGTCGACGGCGAGAGGCCGGACGGACGTGACCGTGTCCTGGCTCGTAAACGCCCGGTACTCGGCCGCGTCCGCGAGCACCGCTGGTATCTCGAAGTCGACGAACAGCGGTCGCTCCCCGCTCGGGAACGCTGCGTACCCCGCGGTCAGGTCCGAACACGCGAGCCGGTTCGCACTCCCCACGGTCTGTTCGTCGTCACTGCTGCCGTCGTTCGACTGGCCGTCACTGCTGCCATCGCTCGACTGGCCGTCACTGCTGCCATCGCTCGACTGGTCGTCACTGCCGCCATCGCTCGATCCGTCCGGGCTGGAACCGTCTCCGTCGGAACCGCTACAGCCGCTGACCCCGATAACAGTCGCCACGGTGAGGGCTCCGAGGAACTGTCGGCGTGTAGAGCGCCGTCGCAGGTCTGTGAGTTCGAGCGGCTGGTGTGAATCCATTCGACATATAAAATCACAGAGATAATCAACGTTCCGGTCGGACGACCGCTCACAGGGGGATATTTCCGTGTTTCCGGTCTGGGTGGTCGACGCGCTTGCCCCGCAGGTTGTCGAGGTCCGAAACCAGTCGTGCGCGCGTCTCAGCCGACTCGATCACGTCGTCGAGATAGCCCCGTTTCGCCGTGGTGTAGGGGTTGGCGAAGGCGTCGCGGTACTCCTCGATGAGGTCCTCGCGCTTGTACTCGACTCCGACCGTGACGTCACGGATATCACCGAAGTCGGCCTTTTCAACGGGGCGGGCACGGAGGTTCTGACCTACCGAGGGGAACCCCGCGGGTCCTCGGAGAAACGGGTCTTCTACCGGGTCAGCCGGTCCGATGGCTGGGACGACGAACGACCGATCGCGGGCGGCGAGCGCCCGGGACTCACGTTCTGGCAGGCTACGTACGCGCCCGGGTCGGACGGGTTCCTCTCCGTATTCATGGGTCGGAACTTCAGCGAGGACCAGAACAACGACCTGTTTGCAGTCCGCCACGCCTACAACCCGGATCTCTCCGTGAACGCGTCGGCCCGGACGAACGGGTCGCAACTCTCACCGGGCGACCAGTTCGACGTCGACTACACCGTGACGAACGCGGGGGACCTTCCGGTTTCCGACAGCTTCGACGTCCGACTGTACGCCGCGTCCGACCTGGTCGCCGAACGCAGTGTCACCGGCCTGGACGTCGGTGAGAACGCGACCGGGACCTTCACCGCGACAGCCGGTTCGCCCTCCTATACCGTTCGCGTCGTGCCGACGTCCGGGCTGACCGAACTCACCAGGGCGAACAACAACCGGACGATCAGACCATTCGAACCCGACCTTCGGGTCGCATCTGTGGCCACGAACCGGACCGGGGACCAGATCCGGTACAACCTGACGGTCGAGAACGCAGGCGGTGTGGCCGTCGAAACCGTCGAGTACGCGGTCAAAAACGGCGCAACGACGCTCCACACCGGGACCATCTCCTCACTTGCCGGTTCGGCGACCACGCGGGTCTCGGGTACTATCCCGGTCCAGCAGGTCGACCAGCAGGTAGCCAGTCGCCTGGTCCTCGACCCCGCTGACGATGTCGGGGAAGCCAACGAGCACAACAACAACGCGTCCATCACCCTGCTTGCACCGGACTTGAGCGTGAGTAGCGCCGGGATCACTTACTATCAGATCGGTTCTGACCTCGTCGCGTCTGTCACAGTCGCGAACAGAGGTCCGGGGGCGACGACCGGCGAACTGGTCATCTCACACGACGGAACCGAAGCCGGCACCCAGACGTTCTCCATCGAAGGCGCATCCGAGTCGAATATCACTGTCTTCGAGACGGTGAACGTGACTCTGAGTGGCGTCACACAGGACGACGTGGTGACGGCCGTCGTAGAAGGGGAGATCCCAGACAGCACGACTCTCGACAACGCTGCGACGGGCCGTATCACGGATATCCAGGAGGGAGAGACGCCCGACAGCGTCGTCGACCAGTACGACAGCAACGGCGACGGTGCGATCGATATCGTCGAATTAGGCGCGGCAGCCACCGACTTCGCTGCAAACGATCTCTCGATCACGGAACTGAGTGAAGTCGCAACAGCCTTCGCCAGTTCGTAGCAGGTGATTGGCTGGTCCCGTACCACCTCTCGACCGTGCCATGGGAGTCCGATCTGACGTGGGTGGACGGGGTCGCTGTCGCCACCCTGCTCACTGCCTTCGCCCCGGTCGACGGTCGGAGGCCTCCCAGCCGATGTCGTCGCGATCGGTGGCGACGACGAGCGACTCGAAGGTACCCGCTCGCTCGCAGCGGCGTCGACGTCGCCCTCGTCGAGCGAGGGGGTACGCGAGGACGGCTCCGCCGGGGCCACAGCCGACGACGACCACGTCCACGGCTTCGGTTCGGTCGGCCATACCACTCTCTCGCGTGCCAGCTAGTTGTAGCTCGGCCGCAGTCACCGGCGCCGGTCGGAGTCGGATCAGTGGTCCGGGCTCTACGAGGAACAGAGCGCGTCTATTCGTCCAGTTCCTCGCGCAACAGCTGGTTCACGTCGCCGGGGTCGGCCGACCCGCCGGTCTTTTGCATCACCTGGCCGACGAGGAAGTTGATCGCACCGCCCTCACCGTCGTGATAGTCCTCGACGGCGTCGGGGTTCTCCGCGATGGCTTCCTCGACGGCGTCCTGGATCGCGTCGCCGCCGGTCTTGCCCAGGTCCTCGTCTTCGACGATCTCGTCGGGCGGCTTCCCGTCGTCGAGCATGCCCCTGAGAACGGTCTCTCGGGCGTTCTTGGCGGTGATCTCGTCGGTCGCGACGAGTTCGACGAGGCGTTCGATCTCGTCGAAGCGGTCGGCGACGTCCGTGATCGCCATGTCGCGGTAGTTCAACTCCCCCAGCAGTTCGTCGGCGACCCACGTCGCGGCCAGGTCGGCGTCGAACTCGCTGGCGACGTCCTCGAAGAAGTCGGCGACCTCCTTCGTGCTCGTCAGTTTGGAGGCCGCCTCGTCGCTCAGACCGTACTCCTCCTGGAAGCGCTCGCGGCGTGCGTCGGGAAGTTCGGGGATCGAGAGTCGTTCCTTCCAGTCGGCGACGCGTAGCGGCGGGAGGTCGGCCTCGCGGAAGTAGCGGTAGTCTTTCTCCTCCTCTTTCGAGCGCATCGAGAGTGTGACACCTTTCGACTCGTCCCAGTGGCGGGTCTCCTGTTCGACCGCGCGGCCGCGCTCGATGGCGTTTTTCTGCCGGGTCTCCTCGTAGGCCAGCGCCTTCTCCGCACCCCTGTGACTGGAGATGTTCTTTACTTCCGTGCGGTTTGGGTCGGCGTCCTCGAGGGTCGCATCGTCGACGACGCCCGACTCGCCGACGTCCGCGCCCTCGACGATCGAGAGGTTGGCGTCGACTCTGAGCGAGCCGTCGCGTGTCGCGTCGAAGACGCCGAGGTATTCGAGGACCTCTTCGAGTTTCGCGAGAAACGCCCGTACTTCGCTTGCCGAGCGGAAGTCCGGCCTGGTGACGATTTCCATGAGGGGTGTGCCGGCGCGGTTGTAGTCGACCAGCGTGTAGTCGGCGGTGTCGATACTGCCGCCGACGTGCTGGAGGCTGCCGGGGTCTTCCTCCAGGTGGGCCCGGCGGATCCGGACGGTGTGGCGCTCGCCCTCGACGGAGAACTCGAGTTCGCCGTCCTGGCAGATGGGCTCGTCGTACTGGGTGATCTGGAAGTTCTTCGGCAGGTCGGGGTAGTAGTAGTTCTTCCGGTGGAACGTCGTCTCCTCGGGGATGTCCGCGTCGATGGCCTTGCCGACCTTGACGGCAGCCTCGACGGCGGCCTCGTTGACGACTGGCAGTGCGCCGGGCAGTCCCAGACAGACCGGGCAGGTGTTGGTGTTGGGCTCGTCGCTCGGTTCGGTCGAACAGCCACAGAAGATCTTCGTGTCCGTCTCCAGCTGGACGTGGACCTCCAGGCCGATGACCGTGGCGAGGTCCCCCGTCTCGACGGCTTGTGCGGTCATTACCCGACGTTTTCGCCCGGCCGGCTAAAGGCTAACGACGCGGACCAGGGCGTGTTCTAGAATGTACCGTGAAATCGTGATCTGAAACACGCATCGCAGTCGTAGTCGTGGGATGAAAGCCCTCGGGCCGCTCGCGGTCGCTCAGCGACATATCCGCGCTCTCGGCACCGCCCGCGCGGATATGTCGCTGAGGCGACTCGCCTCGCTTGGCTCGGCGCGACCGGCCCTCGCCCTTTCAGTCCGCCAGGGACAAAGTAAGTCGCACAGGCCGTCTCGACGGTGAACGTTCGGTAGCCGGCCCCACAGACTGCGTCCCTGGCGGACTGGAAGGGCGAGGCGGGCTCGCGGGCCGAGGGCTTCCCTCTCACGATCACGACTGCGGTCGCAAAAGTACGAGCGGCTCTCTAACGTGCTACGCGGACCAGTCGCCAGGTACGGGCCCGACTGTCGGTCGCTAGCGGACCGTTCTCTGGCGGACACGCTTATCCGGTGGGGGGTCGGAGTCGACGACAACAGCCGACCGATACACATGCAACGGATAGACGAGGTCCACATCGCACCGCTGGGCTACGAGTACGACCGGATCGTCGAACCGGTCCGCAGACACGACGCCGACATCGTCTACCTGCTGACCGACGACCGGGCGCGCCTGACCGCCTACCAGGAGGCGCTCGTCGAGGAGTTAGACGCCGACGGGCGAGCGACGCGGCTCCGGGAAGTCACCCTCGACGACCTGTACGACGTGCTGGCGGTCGTGACGACAGTCACCGCCGAACACGACGACGACATCGTCCGCGTCAACGTCTCCAGCGGCACCAAACTCGCGGCGGTCGGGGCCGCTATCGCCTGCATGGCGACCGAGGCGACGCCGTACTACGTCCACGCCGACGAGCGGGTCCACGACGTCGAAGCGGAGCCCAGAACACGCGGGATCGTCGATGACGAGGTGCTTCCTTCCTATCCCATCGAGGCGGTTTCGCGCGACCAGGTCGCCGTCCTCGACTACCTCGACCGGACGAACACGGCGGCCTACACCGCCAAGAAGTCCGACCTCATCGAGTTCGCCGAGGAGGCCGACCTCTCGTTTATCACGGACGCCGACCCCGCCAACGACAAGGCGAAGTTCGCCCTCCTCAACGCGAACGTCGTCGACCCGCTCTCCGAGGACGGCTACATCGCCGTCGAGTCCGTCGGCAGGCAGAAACAGGTTCGACTGACCGAGACCGGCGAGAACGTCCTCCACGCCTTCCGCCACAAGCTCTGACCGTCTGCCGTCTGTTCCCGCTCTGCCTTCCGTCGTTCGTACCACGCCGATTACCCAGATAGTATTGATAGTACAGTTAGTACGATAGTATAGATAGTATCGTGGTAGATACTACAAACACCCCGGGAGTAGGTCGAGATGCGCGGGTCAGGGGGTGGGCGGTGTCGCCCCGGTCCCCGCCTGACGTTCGCCGCTGCCCCTGGCCTGCGCGTGCCTCTGACATCGGGTGGCGGCCGGGTCCGTGCCCCGGTCGTCACCGGCCCTCCACTCGCCCGCGGTCGTCGTCGCTTCGGCGCCCACACGCTCGCGGTGGTCATCAGTTCTCCAGAAACGTCGCCCGGACCTGCCGACGAGACACCTATCAGAAACGATGTGATTGTCTGACGTACTCTTATGTCCGGGGAGAACAGGTGTGAGTGTATGTGCGGCAACCGAGTCGAGGAACTGGAAGCGCGCGTCAACGAACTGGAGGCCTCCGTCGAGGGACTGACGGACGAACTCGTCGAGTGCAAGGTGCGACTGCGGGAACTCGAGGGGGCCGTCGACGAGGATCTGGGCTTCGCCCCCGAGAACCCGGGACCGGAAGCCGAGCCTGGAGCCAGCCCCGACCCCGACCCGGAACCGGAGACGGGCGCCGCGGACCAGTCGGAATCTCCAGAGGAAGCGGAGGCCGACAGGTCTAACACGGAGGAGGTCGACGAAGACGATAGCACGGAGTCCGGGACGAACGACATCATCATCGCGTAGGGCACCCGGCTCCCCCCGGGGAACAATGCACATCAAGGAACTCGTCCTCGACAATTTCAAGAGCTTCGGGCGCAAGACCCGGATCCCCTTCTACGAGGACTTCACGACCGTCAGCGGCCCCAACGGTTCCGGGAAGTCCAATATCATCGACGCCGTCCTCTTTGCCCTGGGGCTGGCCCGTACTTCGGGTATCCGCGCCGAGAAACTGACCGACCTCATCTACAACCCCGGCCACCACGACGAGGCCGTCGAGACCGGCGGCGAGCGCGAGGCCAGCGTCGAGGTCATCCTCGACAACTCCGACAGAACCCTCTCGCGCTCGCAGGTCGTCTCCGCCGCCGGCACCGAGAACGTCGGCGACGTCGACGAAATCTCGATCCGACGCCGCGTCAAGGAGACCGACGACAACTACTACTCGTATTACTACATCAACGGTCGCTCGGTCAACCTCTCCGACATCCAGGACCTGCTGGCCCAGGCGGGCGTCACGCCCGAGGGCTACAACGTCGTCATGCAGGGCGACGTCACCGAGATCATCAACATGACCGCCGGCTCGCGCCGGGAGATCATCGACGAGATCGCCGGTGTCGCCGAGTTCGACCAGAAGAAAGACGCCGCCTTCGAGGAACTCGAAACAGTCGAGGAGCGCATCGAGGAAGCTGAGTTGCGCATCGAGGAGAAAGAGGACCGACTCGACGAACTCGAAGACGAACGCGAGACTGCCCTCGAATATCAGGAACTCCGCGAGCGCAAGGAGGAGTACGAGAGCTACCGGAAGGCGGCCGAACTCGAGGACAAGCGCGAGGAACTCGACGAGGTGAACGACGAGATCGACGACCTCGAAGCCGAGCTCGAAGAACTACAGTCCGAACTCGACGAGCGCCAGGGCAAGGTCGCCCGGCTCGAAGCGGAACTCGACGAGTTGAACGCCGAGATCGAGCGCAAGGGCGAGGACGAACAGCTCGCCATCAAGCGGGAGATGGAGGAGGTCAAAGGCGACATCGCCCGCCTCGAGGACAAGGTCGAATCCGCCGAGGAGGCCATCGAGGACGCCGAGAACCGGCGAAGGCAGGCGTTCGTCAAGGTCGACCGCAAACAGGAGACCATCGACGACCTCGAGACCGACATCCGCGAGACGAAAGTCGCCAAGTCCTCGCTCAAGGCGGACATCCAGGGGAAAGAATCGGACCTGGCAGACGTCGAGGCCCGCATCGACGAGGTCGGCGAGGAGTTCGAGGAAGTGAAGGAGGCACTCGACGAGAAGCGGGCGGCCCTCGAAGAGCTCAAATCCGAGAAGAACGACCTCCAGCGCGAACAGGACCGTCTGTTAGACGAGGCCCGCCGGCGCTCGAACGAACAGCGCGAGACCGAATCCGAGATCGAGGACTTAGAGGAGCGGATCCCCGAGATCGAAGCCGAGATCGACGACCTGGAGGCCGAATTAGAGAAGGCAAAAAAGAACAAGGCGACCATCTCCGAGGTCGTCGAGGACCTGAAAGCCGAACGGCGCGAGCGCCAGGCCGAACTCGACGACATCGAGGACGAACTCGCGGCCAAACAGCAGGAGTACGCCGAACTCGAGGCCAAGGCCGGCCAGGACGGCGACTCTTCGTACGGCCGAGCGGTGACCACAGTTCTGAACGCGGACGTCGACGGCGTCCACGGCGCAGTGGGCGGCCTCGGCAGCGTCGACCCCGACTACGCGGTTGCCTGTGAAACCGCCGCAGGCGGGCGACTCGCACACGTCGTGGTCGACGACGACCGGGTCGGCCAGCGCTGTATCGACTACCTGAAATCCCGGAACGCGGGGCGGGCAACCTTCCTCCCGCTGACGGAGATGGGCCAGCGCTCGCTGCCCTCGAAGCCCGACCACGGCGGCGTGATAGACTTCGCGTACAACCTCGTGGACTTCGACCCGGAGTACGCGGGCGTGTTCTCGTACGTGCTGGGCGATACCCTCGTCGTCGCGGACATGGACACCGCCCGGGAGTTCATGGGCGACTTCCGGATGGTCACGCTCGACGGCGACCTCGTCGAGAAGTCGGGCGCGATGACCGGCGGTTCCTCGAAGGGGACTCGCTACACCTTCTCGGGGAGTCGCGGGAAACTCGACCGACTCGCCTCGGCGATCAACGAACTCGAATCCGAGCGCCAGGAGGTCCGCGAGGAACTACGCGACGTGGAGAGTCGCCTCGACGACGCCCGTGACAAGCAATCCGACGCCGCGGACAAGGTCCGGGACATCGAGACGGACGTCGAGCGGCGGGAGGCCGAACGCGCGGAGGTACGCGAGCGCATCGAGGGGCTCGAAGACCGACTCGACGAGATCGAGGACGAACGCGAGGAGGTCTCCGAGGAGATGGACGAACTGGAGGCCGAGATCGCCGAGAAGACCGGGGCCATCGAGGAGCTGGAGGGCGAGATCGACGACCTCGAAGCCGAAGTCGAGGACTCGGAGCTACCCGACCTGACGAGCGAGGCCGACGCCATCCGGGACGACATCGACGCCCTGGAGGACGACGTCGACGACCTCGACGCCCAGCTCAACGAGCTCCAGCTGGAGAAGGAGTACGCCGAGGAAGACATCGAGGAGCTCCACGAGACGATCGAGGAGGCCCAGAACAGGAAAGCCGAGAAGCAGGAGACGATCGCCGAACTCGAAGACGAGATCGAAGCGAAAGAGGGGATTCTGGCGGAGAAAGAGGAAGAAGTCGCCGAACTGGAAGAAGAACTCGCGGACCTCAAAGACGAGCGCGAGGACCTCAAAGACGAGGTCAAGACGGCCCGCGAGGCCCGCGACGAGCAGAAAGAGGCGGTCAACGGGGTCGGGAGCGACCTCGAAGACCTGCGCGAGGAGGCCGAACGGCTCGACTGGGAGATCGACGAACTCGAGGCGGCCGTCGGCGACTACGACCCCGAGGAGATCCCCGACCACCACGAGGTCGAATCCGAGATCGGCCGGCTCGAAGCCGAGATGGAAAAGCTAGAGCCGGTGAACATGCGGGCGATCGAGACCTACGACAACGTCGCCGAGGACCTGGCGGATCTCGAAGACAAGAAGGGGACCCTGGTCGAGGAGGCAGAGGAGATCCGCGACCGGATCGACCGGTACGAGGCCAACAAGAAGGCGACGTTCATGGAGGCCTACGACGAGATCGACGAGCAGTTCCGGGACATCTTCGAGCGCCTCTCGAACGGGACCGGCAAGCTACACCTCGAAGACGAAGCCGACCCCTTCGATGGCGGGCTGACGATGAAAGCCCAGCCCGGCGACAAGCCCATCCAGCGGCTGAACGCGATGAGCGGCGGGGAGAAGTCACTGACCGCGCTCGCGTTTATCTTCGCCATCCAGCGCCACAACCCGGCACCCTTCTACGCGCTGGACGAGGTCGACGCCTTCCTCGACGCGGCCAACGCCGAACTCGTGGGCGAACTGGTCGACGAGCTCGCCGGTGATGCACAGTTCGTCGTCGTCTCGCACCGCTCGGCGATGCTCGAACGGTCCGAGCGGGCGATCGGCGTCACCATGCAGGACGACAACGTCAGCGCCGTCACCGGCATCGACCTGAGCATGGAGGGGGTGCCGGCGGATGACTGACGGGGGCGGTGACGAGCGAACGAACGGCCACGACGACGACATCCCGCTGAACATCGCGGGACACGAGGACCGGGATCCGCCCGGTGAAGCAGCCGACGGGCTGTTCGGCGGCGATGGGAGTGATGGCGACGGTAGTGGTGACGACGACGGTGGTGGTGACGATGACGACGTGGCGACCGAGATGGACGAAGCCGACGTGGAGGCCGAAGCGGACGGTGCTGAAGCCGGAGATGAAGACGAGGACGAGGACGCGCCAGAACCGGTGGAGGTGCTGGTCGACCTCGCGGAGGACGGTGAGATCGACCCGTGGGACATCGACATCGTGGCGGTGACGGACAAGTTCCTCGACCGGCTAGACGAGGGCGACCTGCGGACCTCGGGTCGGGCGCTGTTCTACGCGAGCGTCCTCCTGCGGATGAAAGGCGACGCGATGCTGGCCGACGACGAGCCCGAGGAACCCGAGCCCGACCCCTGGGAGGAGGCGATGGTCGCGGACGAACCCGTCGACGGTCCCGACCCGTTCGCGGCGCTGGAGACGGAGATGGACCGCCGGCTGGAGCGAAAGCGTGCCCGGGGGATGCCCCAGACGCTGGACGAACTCGTCCGCGATCTGAGAGACGCGGAGCGGGACAACTGGTGGAAGGAGTCCCGCGAGTACGACACCAGCGACTCGCCGTCGGGCTACGGGCGCGGCACGCAGGAACTCGACTATCACACGGGCGACGACCTGCGGATGGACGACGAACCGACCGCCGCGGACGTGACCGAGCGCGTCCACACCGAGGACATGGACGAGATCATCGACGACGTCTACGGCGCGGTCCGCGAACACTACGAGAAGGGTCGCGTCGAGGTGCTCTACCGCGAGATCGAGTCGGCGGGCGGGTCGCGCGTCCAGACGTTCCTCGGCCTGCTCTTTCTCTCCCACCGCGGTCAGGTCCGCCTCCAGCAGGACGAACTGTTCGGCGACCTCTGGATACAGGACCCCGGCGCCGTCTCCGCATCCGGCGAGGCAGTCGCTGACTGAGTTTTCGGGTTTCGGAGGTTCTCTGCGGATTTTTGGGACGTTTCGAGGACGGTCTAGTTGTGCATGGAGTAACACTTATGCAGGATCGTGATGTATGGTAACGCGAAACATGACACCGACCAAGCTTCGCGAGCGTCTCACCGAACTGGACGGCGATTCGGCCGAGCAGTACATCGGGGCGCTCGAGTACGTCCACGAGCGGACGCCACGCAGCAGGGATTCGCGGCGATAAGCCAGTCCGGGACTGAACGGTTCGGGGCGTCGGGACGCGCGTTTTCGTCGATTGTCGGTCACGCCGGACGGTCCACGAGTGGACGCTGGCGTCGCCGGGGTCGCTGTGACCACGAGTGCTCTCACGAACCCAACTCTTGTTATCCAGTACCACAAATCCGGTGACATGACCAGGGGTGAGAACGCGGTTCCCGGGGAGGCACTCGCGGACGTCGACTACCTCTCGCGGTCGGCGAACAGGGTAGCGATCCTCGACGCGCTCGCGGACGCCCCGGCGACGCGGAGAGCACTGGCCGAACGGACGGACGTCTCGCGCGCGACCCTCGACCGGATCGTAAACGAGTTCGAAGAGCGGGGCTGGGCGGAGCGACGGGCCGACGGGGAGTACGCTGCGACAGCCGCCGGGACACACGTGGTCCGCGAGTTTCGGCCGTTCGTCGAGTCAGTCGCGGCCGTGAACCGCCTCGGCGACGCGGTGGAGTGGCTCCCGACGGAGGGCCTCGATATCAGCCTCGGGGCATTCAGCGACGCGACCGTTCGACACCCGAAAAACGACGACCCGGCCGAAACCGTCGAATTCGTCACTGAACTGATCCGCGACTCGGCCGAGTTTCGGTCGCTGACCCATCTCTTCCCACCGGGGCTGTTCGCTCGTGTGATGCGCGAGGAGGTTCTGGCCGGGGACCTGACCGTCGAGGCGGTCGCCACGGGTGACGTCGTCGAGCACATCCGCGACAGCCCCGACCGTCGGGACCGCTGGCGGGACGTCCTGGCGGCCGGTAGCGACCTCTATCGCTGTGAGCCACCTATCCCGTGTAACCTCATGGTCTTCGACGGGACAGTACTGATAAAGCGGAGCGACGCGGGGCCTATCGACGACGCCTACGGCGTGCCGATCGTCAGCGAGCGCGACGCCGTCGCAGCCTGGGCACACGACGTGATCGACAGCTACCGTGACGAGACTCGACGGGTCGACGCGGACGTGTTCACCGGTCCGGGGACGGCCGGGGCGGACGGAGGAGAGTGAACCAGTCGGTTACGGTGGCTTCACGCCGTGAGTATTTTCCCACACGGTACGCTGACTGTGGTTTCGACGGATAGTCACCCCTGCGTGCCGGGCGCGCTGTCCCGGCCGACCGGCCCCACGAGGGGCCACCGAACCACAGGGGACGACCGATGACCGACCGAACCCGAACCGACAGAGCACGTTTCGACTCTCGAACCGACAGACTGCGCGCCGACCGTCGCTGTCGCGTGTACCGTGGACAGATCCGCACCGACCGTGGAGAGGTGTGGGGTGGTGAGCGATGACGCTGGCGAGCGTTCCGCGGTACGACCCGGACCGGACCCGGACACTGGGTGACCGTGCCGTCGTCGCCGGCGGGAGCATGGCCGGATTGCTCGCGGCGCGGTCGCTCGCCGACTACTTCGAGACCGTCACCGTGCTCGAAGCCGACGAGTATCCCGACGAGCCGAACCCGCGTCGTGGCGTCCCACAGGGGACGCAAGTCCACGCGCTCCAGGAGTCCGGACGGGCGACGCTCGAGGACCTCTTCCCGGGCTACACGGCGGACCTGCTCGCAGCCGGCGGCCTCCAGCTCGACGGTGCGACCGACCTCAGGATCTACAGTCAGGGAGGATTCCTCGCGGACGGCCCACGACGGTTGCCCGGATACACGGCGACCCGTCCACTGTTCGAAGACGTGACTCGCCGTCGGGTCGCCAGCCTCGACGGCGTCGAACTCCGGACGGGCTGTCGGGTTGTCGACTACACGCTCGCGGACGCGACGACAGTCGACGGCGTCGTCTACCGTGACGGGACGGGAGCACGAACGGGGACGGAGTCACGGCTGGGGGCCGACCTGGTCGTCGACGCGACGGGGCGGACGAGCAAGACACCCGACTGGCTCGAGCGCAACGGCTACGACACCCCGCCCGTCGACGAAGTCGGGGTCGACGTCGGCTACAGCACGGTCGCAGTCGAGCGACCACCGGGGGACCGTCGAGCGTTCCTCGCCACGGCCGAGGCGCCGCGTACCCGGGGCGGACTCGCTTTCCCCGTCGAGGGGGACCGCTGGCAGCTGAATTTCCACGGCGTCCACGGTGACCACCCGCCGGGTGACGTCGACGGACTGGTCGAGTTCGCGTCGACGCTTCCCGTTCCACAGCTCGAAACACTGCTCCGCGAGTACTCGGTCGCGAGCGAGGTCAGCCAGTACCCGTTCCCGTCGAGTCGCCGCCAGTACTACGAAGCCACAGACCGGTTCCCGGACGGTCTCCTGGTCCTCGGTGACGCGGTCGCCAGTTTCAATCCGGTCTACGGCCAGGGGATGTCGGTCGCTGCCCTCGAATCGCTCCAGTTACATCACGCGCTCGCAGGCGGACTGAACGGGCTCGCCGCTCGCTTCTTCGAGCGAGCCAGTCGGACGGTCGACACCGCCTGGCGAATGGCGGTCGGGGCCGACGCACAGTTCGACGAGACGACGGATCCGGTACCCCGGGGCTCGGACCTGTTCGCGCGGTATTTCGCCCGGTTCACACGGAGGGCCCACACCGACCCCGAGTTGCGGACGGCGTACATGCGCGTCCTCTCGATCGAGCAATCGCCGACTGCACTGCTCCGACCGGGTATCCTGGCCCGGGTTCTCGGACCGAAGATATCCAGCCGCGGGTTGGGACGCTGGCGCCAGTCCTCGAACGGCTCACCGGGTCGACTCTCGCCCGCCACGACGGAGGGTCACGACCGATGACCGAGCGACGGGCGTACTTCGAGCGCTACACCGAGGGGTGGAACGACCATGACCCCGATGCGGTCGTCGAGCAGTTCGCTCCCGGTGGCACCTACGTCGACTCGTCGCTGGCCGAACCGCTGGAGCGCGACGAGATCGCCGACTTCGTCACGGACACGGTGATGGGGTTTCCCGACGTCCGCTTCGAGGAACGCCGCGTATTCACCGCCCAGGAGGGCGACGAACTCGTACTCGTCGCCGAGTGGACAATGCGCGGGACACACGCCGGACCCTTCGAGGGACTCCCGCCGACGGGCAACGAGCTCGAACTCGACGGCGTGGACGTCGTCACGGTCTCGGACGACGGTATCACCTCGATCACCGGCTACCTCGACCAGAACGAGGTCGCAGACCAGCTCGGCCTCACGTTCCCGGCCGTCGTCGGACAGCTCCCGATGCTCGCGGTCGGTGCGGTCAAACAGGGGCTGTCGTGAGTGTCGGATCCCGCTCCCAGCGAGAGAAACAGGCGTCACAGCGAGTGAGACAGGTGTCGCAGCGAATGAGACAGTGCTGGGAAGTATATGGACCCACCGTGACTACTGCCGGTGATGACAGCCCTCCACAGACGACGGTTCCTGCGTGGTGCCGCCGGGCTCGCGCTCGCCGGTGCCCTCGCCGGGTGTAACGAGTCGACGAACGACACGGAAACGCCGGCATCGACCCCGACGGTCACGCCGACGCTCGCTCCGACACCGACGGCGACGGCCACGCCGACAGCAACACCAACGGAAACGCATACCCCCACCGACTCGCCGACCGAGACGGCCAGTCCGACGCCGGCCGATGCCGCGACGGCGCGAGCGTTCGTCCAGGACCTCGCCGACGGCGCCTTCGAGGGGGCACACGGGCGACTCGCTCCGACCGCCGCGAACCAGCTCACGGTCGACACGCTCCAGCGACTGTGGCTCGGACTCACCGCACAGCACGGCGACTTCGAGGAGATTTCCGGGGTGGAACGGACGAGCGTGAACGGCCAGCCAGCCGTCGTCGTGACTGTTCGCTGCCCGGAAGCCGACCAGCCCGTCCGGTGTACGGTCGACGGCTCCGGTGCTATCGCCGGGCTGCTCTTCCCCGCACAGTACAGCCCACCGGCCTACGCCGACGAATCGGCGTTCACCGAACGCTCGGTGACGGTCGAGGATTCCGACTCGAGCCCGGACTCGGTTTCGGGCTGTTCGCTGCCCGGCACACTCAGCGTGCCCGCCGACGTGACAGACGGTAGTAACACGGTCCCCGGCGTCGTCCTCGTCCACGGCAGCGGCCCGAACGACCGCGACTCGACGCTCGGGCCGAACAAGCCGCTCAAAGACCTCGCCTGGGGACTGGCCTCCCGTGGCGTCGCTGTCCTCCGCTACGACAAACGCACGGCAGCCTGTAACGTCCCGCTGGCCGACTGGGATATCGACACCATCGTCGTCGAGGACGCCGTCCGCGCAGTCGAACTGCTGGGCGACCAGCCGGAGATCGACCCCGCCCAGAGATACGTCGTCGGCCACAGTCTCGGCGCGACCTGCACGCCGCGGATCGCCGAACGGGTCGACCTGGCGGGCGGCGCGATGCTGGCCGCGAGCGCCCGGCCGATAACCGACGTGGTCCGCGAGCAGGTCCGCTACGTGCTCTCTGTCGCCGGCGGGCTCAGCGACGCCGAGGAACAGCAGGTCGCGGCCGTCGAACAGGCGCTCACCCGCGTCGAGAACGGCGAAATCGCCGCCGACGAGCGGGTCCAGGGACTCCCAGGGTCGTGGTGGTCGAGCCTCCTTGATTACGACCAGGTCGCGACCGCCAGGCAGGTCGACACGCCGCTGTTCGTCGGCCAGGGTGGCCGGGACTACCAGGTGACCGCCGAGGGCGACTTCCAGGTGTGGGAGTCCGAACTCGCGAACCGCGCGGATACGGAGATGACCCTCTATCCGGACCTCTCGCACCTGTTCCAGTCGGGTTCGGAGCCGTCGCTCGGGTCCGAGTACAACTTCCACGACAACGTCGCCGAGTCGGTCGTGACGGACCTCGTCGACTGGATCGGTGGGACGGACGAGTAAGCTGATCGGCGTCGAGCGTGTCATAGAACCGTTCACTGGAGAGTGTGAGTTGAGCGGTTGTTGCAGGTAGAGTAACCGTGAGAGAAAGCGCGTCCGCAGACAGCACCGCACTCGTGAGTGAGAGTTGAAAGCCCTCGGGCCGCTCGCGGGTCGTGTCTCCCCGCTCGCAATAGAGGCGCGTAGCGCCTCGCAGCTCGCGGTCGCTGCGCGGGATATCCTCCCTTCGGTCGGATAGGGCCCGCTCAGGCGACTACAATAAACGCGAGCGGCCCTCGCCCTTTCAGTCCACCAGGAATGATATTCGTCGCACAGGCTGTCACAACCTGGAATGGTCAGCAGCCGACCCCCACAAACAGTTCCCTGGCGGACTGGAAGGGCGAGACGCGCTCGCGGCGAACGAAGTGAGCGGAGTCGCCTGAGCGGGCCCTATTCGAGCGAGTGCGGGGCGGTGCGGTTGTCCGAGCGAGAATATCCCGCTCAGCGACCGCGAGCGCGTCGAGGGCTTCCATCTCACGATCCCGAGTGCAGTTACGACGATCTCGACTGTGATCGCGACAATCTGAACAGATTCGATCGGGGCAGAGTCTCCCTTCGAACGACCGCAGGCGTCAAGAGGCCGGTGGTCGTTCACGGAGTCATGTCCGAGACGCGACGCGTCCAGCTGGTCGATGCCTTCACCGAGGAGCCGATGACGGGCAACCCGGCGGGGGTCCTCACGGACGCGACGGGGCTGACAGACGACCAGATGGCGGCGGTCGCGAACGAACTCGGCGCGAGCGAGACCGCCTTCGTCCGCCAAAGCGAGGACGCCGACCGGCGCCTGCGCTATTTCTCGCCCGAGAGCGAGGTCGACCTCTGTGGGCACGCCACCGTCGCGGCGATGGCCGCGCTGTACGACCGCGCCCAGATCACCGCCGATTCCTACACCGTCGAGACGAACGTCGGCGTCCTCGACGTCGAAGTCGAACCCGATGGCACGGTCTGGTTCACCCAGTCCGAACCCGACATCCGCCCGGTCGACCTCGACATCGAGACAGTCGCGGACGCCCTCGGTCTCGACGAGCCGGCACTGACGGAGGTGGGCACGGACCTCCCGCTCTCGTACGCCTCGACGGGACTGCCCTTCCTGATGGTCCCCGTGAGTTACTTCGAGCAACTCTCCGCCGTGGACCCGGACCTGGACGCGATCGCCGACCTCTGTGAATCGGTCGACGCCGAGGGGCTGTACGCGTTCACGTTCGACACGCTCGACAGGGCGTCGACGCTCCACGGGCGGGCGTTCGTCCCGCGCCTGGGCATCCCCGAAGACCCCGTGACGGGGACGGCCAGCGGCGCCGTCTGTGCGTATCTGCGCCACCATGGCGCGCTCGACCAGCCCGACCCGCTGGTCTGTGAGCAGGGGCACTTCCTCGACCGCCCGGGGCGCGTGCTCGTCCGGACCGGTCACCCTGCGGAGACTGAAAAGAACGAAGCCGCGGACGGGAACGAAGCCGAGCATGGGAACGAAGACGGGGACGGGAACGAAGACGGGGGCAGCGATGGTGACGACGACAGCGACGAGACGCTCCGAGCGGATCCGACGGCGCCAACTGTCGGCGGACGCGCGGTGACGGTGCTCGACGGCGACCTGACACTCCCCGACGCAGACGAGGACGACATCATCGAAGCCTGAGAGGGGCCAGCCCGTCGCTGTCACCGCGCGGACCCCCGCCGCTCCCGAAGGATCCCGAATGCCAGCCAGCGCGACCGGAAAGCACAGACTCATGTGGCCGGTCGCGAATGCTCGCGTGTGTTCGGTATCGAGGTCGGACTGGTGTACGCCGCGGTGTCGGCGGTCATGCTCGGCGTCTACACCTTCCTGATCAAACGCTACGTCGCGCACTACCCCGCGACGGTCTACGTCGCGCTCACCTACGTCTGCTCGCTGGTCTGGTACGTCCCCATCGCCCTCGTGACCGTCGAGGACGGTTACTTCCCGGCCGACGCCGGCGTGCCCACGCTGGGAACCCTCGCGTTCGTCGTCGTCGGGTCGTCGCTGGCGGTGCTCGCCTCCTTTCGCGCCATCTCGATCGGCGACGTCTCCTACGTCGCGCCGATCGGCAAGCTCGTCCCCGTCTTCGTCGTTCCGGTCGAGGTGCTCTTTCTCGAACAGCACCTCACCGCGCTCCAGCTGGCGGGCGTCGTCGTCGCCACCACGGCGGTGTACGTCGCCAACTACGAACCGGGGAAGCTCGTCGAGCCCCTGGTCGCGGCCTCGCGCTCGCGTCCCGCACAGTTCGCGCTGGCGAGTGCGGCGGCCTTCGGCGTCACCGACGTCGGCAAGCGGGCACTGACCCAGGAACTCGGGATGGCTCCCGAAACCGTGAATCTCGCGCTCTTTATCGGCTTGCCTGTCGCGCTCGCGCCGCTGGCACTCCGGCGCCTGCCCGACGGCGTGCGCGACGACGCCGGGATCTTCCTCGGACTCGGTCTCGTTCTGGCGGTCGCGGAACACCTCGTGATGCTCGCCTTTTCGACGCTCCCCGCCAGTCTCGCCTCCCCCGTGATCAACTCCTCGGCCGTCGTCGCGGTCGTGCTGGGCGGCGTCGTCCTCGGCGAGGAAGCGATGCGGATCCGCCTCACTGCCGCCGGGTTTGCCATCGTCGGCGTGACGATGATCAGTCTTGGCTGAGAGAAAAGAGCCGTCTCACGCTACGTCGTCACGTCACGTGTCGTCGCGAACCAGATCGCCACCCGCGACGACCGCCAGGGGACGCTGCCAGGCAGTCACGTCTTCGAGCGGGTTCTCGTCGAGGACGACCAGGTCCGCACGGGCACCCTCGGAGATACGGCCGACATCGCCGAGGCCGAGCAGGTCGGCGGCGTCGGTCGTCGCGGCTTCCAGGGCCCGTTCGGGCGAGAGTCCGCGCTCGACCATCAGTTCGAGTTCCTCGGCGGCGTCGGCGTGGAAGTTGAAGGGGGTCCCCGCGTCGGTGCCCATCGCGATCGGGACGCCCTCCTCGAGCGCCAACTCGAACGACTCGCGGTGGTCGGCGGCGGCGTCCTCGCTCTTTTTGACGGCCCACTCCGGGATACCGCTCTCAACGCCGCCCTCGACGATGCCGGCGAGTGCCTTGGTCGTCGGCACCCAGTAGACGCCGCGCTCGGCCATCAACTCGGCTGTCCCGCGGTCCATAAACGTCCCGTGTTCGACGCTGTCGACGCCAGCGCGGACGGCGTTCTCGATGCCCGCCTGCCCGTGAGCGTGGGCCGCCACCGGCACGCCAGCGGCCTCGCCCACTTCGACGATAGCGCGCATCTCGGGCTCGGTGAGTTCCGGCGCGCCGGTCTGGGCACCCTCTGTGAGGACGCCGCCCGTCGCCATGCACTTGAGCACCTCCGCGCCGTGTTTGAGTTGCCGGCGTGCGGCCTTGCGTACCTCGGCGGGACCGTCGGCCTCGCAGTCACCGATGTGATAACCGTGCCCGCCGGTCATCGTGATGTTCGCTCCCGCAGGGACGACCCGTGGTCCCTCGATTACCCCCTCGGCGACGGTATCACGGGCGTCCATCGCGAGTGTCGACGGCGCGCCCAGGTCCCGGACGGTCGTCACGCCAGCCTGAAGCGCATCCCGGAGGTGAGCGCTCGCCCGGTAGGCCAGCGCCGTCTCGCTCTCGTGCTGGAGCGTGGAACTGTCCGGTCGTCCGTCGAGTGCGAGGTGGACGTGCGCGTCGACCAGTCCGGGCGTGACGTACAGTCCCTCCGCGTCGACCGTCTCGGCCTCGTCGGCACCGTGGTCGAACCCGACCGCAGTGATTTCGTCCTCTTTGACGACGACATCGGCTGTCCGCTCGCCGTCGGCGTCGACGACAGTCCCGCCCGAAAGTACGAGCATACCCCGACAAGGGGTGTCGGGGACAAAACAGTTTGTCGTGAGCGGGGAGTTCCGGAAGCCGCCCCACCGCCGACCGCGCGGTAGCCGAAACGCAGGCATCTGGGAATCGGCAACGGGTACTTCACCGGCCAGCACGTCTGTCCATACGTATGAGTTCCGACCGCGTTATCGACCTCCTGCGCACGGCGTACGGGGACGAGATCGAGACCGTGATGAACTACCAGACGAACGCCATCGTGCTGGACGGCGTCCGCGCCGAGGAGATAAAGGAGAGTCTCCAGACCGACATCCAGGAGGAACTGGGCCACGCCCAGCAACTCGGCAACCGACTGAAGCAACTCGATGCCCGCCCCCCGAGTTCGGCCGATTTCGTCGCGCGCCAGGACTCGCTCCAGCCGCCCGAGGACTCGACGGACGTACTCTCGGTCATCCGGGGTGTCCTCGACGCCGAGGAGGACGCTATCAGCACGTATCGCGACCTCATCGACGCCGCCGAAGCGGCGGACGACCCTGTCACCGAGGACCTCGCAGTAACGATCCTCGCCGACGAGGAGGCCCACCGCACCGAATTCCGCGGCTTCGAGAAGGAATACCGGAACGAGTGAGCTGACCGGAAATCGAAATAGTAGCGAAGCTATCGGCTGCCGGGAAGAGCGTTCGGACAGTGTTCGATTCAGAGTGTGAAGTTACCGCTCGCTTCGCTCGCGGTAAGGGGGGTTGTGCCGGCCACGTTCGGCCCGCGACCCCGGTCGCGGCCCTCGTAATCGGTTGTCCAGCTTCCACGATACCGAGCGAGTGCGGCGCTGAGACCGCCAGGTCTCAGCAGAGCACGAGCGACGTGGCCGGCGCCAGCCACTGCTGCCCGACGAACGCAACGCTCGTGGAACGAGCGTTAAGTTCGTCGCCTGTACATATCGATCGTCACAGATCAGTGGTTCGCCAGCCCGTTCAGCCCGAGACGGGAACGCCGGGACGGCCGCAGGTGGTCGAGGGCTCCTGGTCGTCGACGAGGATGGCGGTCCCGAATTCACAGTCGTAGGTCGCGGGTGTGTCCGCGGGCAGGCGGAACGTCTCCCCCACCCCAGGGACCTCGAAGACCACCTGGAACTCCGTGCTCACGGCGGTCCCCTCGATACCGGGACTCCCGGTCTCGCGGACGTGGCTCGTGAACCACTCGTCGATCCGTTCGTTTTGCATCGTCACCGCGAACGTGATCTCGCGGGTCTCGCCCGGCTGGATCACCGCGTCCGGGCCGACGTTCCGGAGGCTCATCGCCTGGCTGTCGGCCTGGAACAGCGTGACGTCGTTCATCTCGATCGCGAGTCCGAGACCGTCGGGGTCGGCCGGCAGCGGGACGTCACCCGGGTTGTGGACGCGCAGGTGTATCAGCGCCGTCGTCTCCTCCTCGGTGACCGACTCCCAGGTCGCCCAGCCGCGTTCGACCTCGTAGCCGACGGTCAGCGAGGAGTCACCCTCACCGCCGTCGAGGGGACCGTCGCTCCCGCCCAGCAGCGAGTCGTCGATCTGTCCCGCGTCGACCGACCGCGTGTAGGTGCCGCTGGTCCGGTTGACCGACGACGACAGTGCGCCGATAACCGGCTGCTCGCCCTCGAGGATCGTCCGGTTGACGTGGACGTCGTGGCGGAACGTGACGAGAGCGTCGACAGTGAGGGTCGCGTTCACGTCCAGTTCGATCGTCTCGTCGGCACTGACGAACGCGGCCCACCACGGTGGGAGTTGCTCGTTCAGCAGGTCCGTCCGGAGTTCCGTCGTGCTGTTGCCGGTCGGGACCGCGACGTCGGATTTCGTCCCCTCGGCGATCCGCACGTCGTTCATGTAGATGTCGTAGTCCGCCGTGAGCGTCTCACCCAGCGAGACGCCCACAGGGTTGGGGTTGTTCACCCAGACCGTCGTGACTATCTCCGAGCGCTCGTCGGTGACCTCGCCCCAGTCGCCGCGGTCTTCGAGCCCCGTCGACGGTGCACCGAGGACGCCTGCCAGGTAGAGGAGAGCGAGCAACGCGACGATGGCGACGATCCCGACGCCGATCCGGCGTGGCCACGTGCTGACGAGCGGTGTGAGTCGCGACCTGACGTCGGCGAGTCTTCCCTGCGATCCGTCCGTCGCGTCCGCGGTTCCGTTCGGCCCGTCCGGTCCTGCCTCTGACATACCTGTCCGTGAGACCAGCGACACCGAAATAAATCCCGACGATACGTGGAAAGGCTCTCGAGGGAGTGTCGGCAGGTCCGAACGCACCGCTCCGTGAGAGAACACGGAAAGCACACAGACCGGGAACTTCGGGAGGGAAACCGAACGACGCTCGCAGTCGGCGTCAGTCCGCGGGCGAGGTGGCCGCCCCTACAGAATGGAGTAGGCAGCGGCGGTCGTCAGCGCGAGGGCGGCGAACAGCCCACCGAGGGCGATGTAGGTGACCGCCGGGGGTTCCCAGCGCAGGTGCTGGAAGTAGCCGGCGACGAGGACGGCCTTGATCGTCGACAGGGTGAGGATGATCGCGAAGGCCGTCCAGTAGGCGTTGTCGATAAGCTCGGTCTGCTCGATGAACGCCTGCGTGGTCGAGAAGACCATCAGTACGACGAATATCGCGGTGTAGAGTTTTGTTCGTGCCATTGTCACAGGATGTAGAAGAGTGGGAAGAGGAACAGCCACACAATGTCCACGAAGTGCCAGTACAGGCCGAAGTACTCCAGCGAGGCCTCGTCCTCGCCGGTGTAGGCGCCCCGCATCGCCCGCGGGATCATGTACAGGAGCATGATCAGGCCGACGATGACGTGGGCCGCGTGCAGGCCGGTCGTCAGGTAGAACGTCGAGGAGGCGACGTTCGTCGCGAGGTCCCAGCCGTTCGGGAACGCGTCACTGTGGATGTGGAACAGGTGCTGCCACTCGATGCCCTTGTTGACCAGGAAGCCCACACCCAGCAGCCACGTCGCGCTCAGGCTGGCGACGATCCCCCGGCTGGAGTTCTTGTGCGCCGCGACCAGCGCGAGGACGACCGCGAAACTACTCGCCAACAGCAGGTAGGTGTTGACCAGTCCCGGGAACGTGACGTGGGCCTCGGGAATGAGCTCGTGCTCCCAGAACATCCACCCGTTGGCGACGCGCAGGAACAGGTACGAGCCGATGAACCCGCCGAACAGGACGATGTCCGACCCGAGGAAGAACCACATCCCCAGTTTCATGTTCGGGACGCCCTCGAAGGGCCACTGCTCGGCGATCGTCGGTTCCGGCACGTGGAACGACTCCTGGGCCATCCCGACGAACCCGACCGCAGAGAGCACTCCGCCCGCACCCGTCAGCCAGTAGTAGACGCCGCCCTGCTGGACCACCCCGGACAGTCCGAGGAAGGTCAGGAACCCGGCGAAACAGACGACCACTGGCCAGTAACTCGCGTGGTCTGCGTGTTCGGGTTCGGTCTCGACGGTCCGGGTGGCCAGCGCTTGCTCGGCGGTCGCCAGCGCGCCACCCGTCGCCGTCCCACCCCCGGTCGCCGTGCTGGTTTCAGCGGGGGGCGTGCCGCCATCGGTGGCGGCCCCACCGTCGGTAGCAGTTCCGCTCTCGGCGGCTTTCGCCTCGCTTTCACTGAGGAAGCTCAACTTTCCGCCGCGGTAGTCGGCGATCCCCGGGAAGTTCTCCAGCGGCGGCGGCGAGGAGACGGCCCACTCGGCGGTCGTCGCGTACTCCCAGGGGTTGTCACCGACCTCTTCGCCGGAGGCCATGCTCTTGAACATGTTGTAGAACATGATGAGGAACGACATCCCGAGCATGAACGCGCCGACGGTGGCGACCTTGTGCCAGAACGCCGCGCTCGTCTCGAAGACGAACACCCGGCGCGGGGTCTCCCAGGCGCTGAACATCGGGAAGTACAGCAGGTTGAACCCGACGAAGTAGACGGCGAAGTGGAGCTTGCCGAGGAACTCGTCGTACATCCGGCCGGTCATCTTCGGGAACCAGTAGTACAGGCCCCCGACGAGCGCCGTCCCGCCCGCGAACATCACGTAGTGGAAGTGTGCGACCACCCAGTAGGTACCCCGGAACTCGTAGTCCAGCACCACCGCGCCCAGGAAGACGCCGGTGATGCCGCCGACGATGAACAGGATGAGCGCGCCCAGACAGAACAGGAAGGGGGTCGTATACCGGATGCGTCCCTTGATCATCGTGTAGATCAGCGAGAAGACCATCAGGTCGAACGGGAGCGAGATACCGATGGTCGTCACCATGAACAGGGTCTTGATCTGCAGGTTGATCCCCGTCAGGAACATGTGGTGCATCCAGACGATAAAGGACTGGAGCGCCACGAGCACCATCGCGAGGACGAACCACTTGCGCCCGACGATGCGACGGCCGGTGAACGTCTGGAAACACTCGGCCATCACACCGAGGGCCGGGAAGAAGACGATGTACACCTCGGGGTGTCCGAAGAACCAGAAGAGGTGCGTCCACAGCAGCGACCCGCCGTCGACGTTGAAGTAGTTCACGGGGAGGAGGTGCTGGGCGCCGAGGATCATCAGCGCGGCCAGCAGTGCCGCGAACGCGAACAGCATCATCCACACCGTCAGCAGCCACGACATCGAGAACATCGGGAGGTCGCGCATCCTGAGACCGGGCGCGCGCATGCGGTAGATGGTCGTCAGGAAGTTGACCGACCCCATGGTGATGGAGGCGACGAACATGATGAGCGCCAGGACGACCGTCGTCCCGCCGACGTTGGGCATGTACGTCGGGACGTTCAGCGGGGCGTACATCGTCCAGCCGCCGCTGAAGGTGGCGCCCTGGAAGAACGAGATGACGAACAGGATGATCGAGAAGAGGTACGCCCAGTAACTCATCGCGTTCAACCGCGGGAATGCGAGGTCGTCGGCTCCGATCTGCAGGGGGACGATGTAGTTCGCGAACCCGGTGGCGAACGGGGAGATGAACCAGAAGACCATCAGCAGTCCGTGTGCAGAGACCGCCTGGTTGTAGCCGCTCGCGCTACTGAGGAAGTCCAGTCCCGGCGTGAAGAGTTCCGCGCGCATCAACAGTGCGAGCGCCCCGCCCAGGAGCAAGACGAAGATGGAGGTGATAGTGTAGAGGATACCGACGTCCTTGTGGTTCGTCGTGATGAACCACCGCTTTATCGAACTCTTCGGGGGGAAGTCGTGGCCGTGGTCCTGTTCGTGACTCATAGGTCTGCCTCCGTGGTGTCTCCGTCCGTGCCGTTGGTCGCTGCCTGGGTCCCGTTGGTGTTACTGTACCAGTCGTCGAACGCCGACTGTTCCATCACGACCACGTCGGTCTGCATGTAGGAGTGACCCTGCCCACACAGCTCGTAACAGTTGGCCGTGTAGGTACCGGTCTCCTCGGCGATGAACCAGGCGTCGTTGGTCTGGCCCGGGATCGCGTCGGTCTTGATCCGCAACTCCGGTATCCCGAAGTTGTGGAACACGTCCCGGGAGGTCACCGAGACGTTCACGACGCGGTCGACCGGGACGCGCAGCGTCGACGCCGTGTGACCGTTGGGGTAGGTGTACTCCCAGCCGAACTGGTACCCCTCGACGTGAACCTCCAGTGACTCCAGTTCCTCCTGTCCGGCCGACTGGGATGGGCCTTCCTCGACCATCACCAGCGCGCCGTAGGTCCAGGCGACCAGCGACAGCACGATGACCGCACTCAGACCGAACGAGAGGAAGAGCTTCTTGCCCTTGCCACCCCCCTCCGGGAGTTCGCCCATCTGCGGTCGCTCGGCGTCCGGTGCCGGGTCGACGTCCTCGCGGTACCTGTACTTGTACGCGTTGTAGAGCGTGTACGTGATGACGACGGTCCCGACGAGCGTGCCCAGGGCCAGGAACACCAGGAAGATCCGCTGGAAGACCTCCGCTGGCGCCCTGATTCCGCCTGCGCCCGCCAGCACTACGTCGGCCACCACTCCGCCGGCTGGCACTGCCATTACCGGCACATAGTACCTCCCCGTCTTATCGCTTGTGGACCGTCCGCTTCCCGCTGTTCAACCCTGCGAACATGTTCTGCTCTGCATACCCGTGCCGGTTCGCGCTACGACCCGACGGAAATCCCGGTACTGACGGGTTCGACAGGCCGTCGTGACGACACTGGCGAATCGCTTAACAGACGTCCCCACGACCGGCGAGTATGCAGCTCTCGGCAGCGACCTGGACCGACGCCGCCGCCGTCGAGACGGATCTGGCCGTGCTCCCGGTCGGCAGCACCGAACAACACGGCCCACACGCCCCCCTCGGGACGGACGCGCTGACGGCCGAGACTGTCGCCGAAGCCGGCGCCGAGGCTTACGACGGCGAGGTCGTCGTCGGGCCGACGATCCCGGTGGGCGTCGCCGAGGAACACCGCCACTTCGCGGGGACGCTCTGGGTCAGTCCGGACACGTTCCGGGACTACGTGGGCGAGACGGTCGCCTCACTCGCCTCGCACGGCTGGGACCGCGTCGTCGTCATCAACGGCCACGGCGGCAACGTCTCCGCCCTCCGGGAACTGTGTGCCCGCCGCAGTCGCGACGGCGACGTCTACACCGTTCCGTTCACCTGGTTCGACGCCGTCTCGCTTGACCCCGGACAGGCGAGCAGCGACGAGATCCCGCCACCCCCGGTCGACCTCGCCGAGATCGCGATGGGCCACGCCGGCCCCGTCGAGACGTCGCTCGTGCGCGCGGTCGCACCCGACCTCGTCCGCGAGGACCGCTTCGAAGCGGCCGCGGCGGACGCCGCCGACGGCTGGGGCGAGTGGGCGGCCGGTGTCAACCTCGCCTACGACTCCGCGGAGTTCTCCGGGAACGGCGCCGTCGGCGACCCCACGCTGAGCGACCCGGCGCTGGGCGAGTGGCTCCGCGACCGCGCGGCCGAGCGACTCGCCGACCTCCTCGACCGCGTCGCGACCAGGGACCTCACCCCGCCCGAGCGACCCGACGGACGGTCCAGCGGCTGACGGTATCGCGTTCCGAGAAAGAGCTACCGCAGGCGATGTCGACACTCGCTCCGCCGGCCACGTCAGTGTCGGCAGCCTCGGCCGCTTCGGTTTCGACGTCGGTCTCAGCGTCGATTTCGGCCCCTGTGTCGATTACGCTTCGGCCTCGTCCGCGTCGGCGTCCGCGTCGGTGTCGGCGTCCGAATCGGCCGATTCGTCCTCGAAGTCCTCCAGCGCACCGCGGAGCTGGGGGATCGTGCTCGCGAGATCGCCGACCTGGTTGTGGGCGTCACCCACGTCGTCGAGGACCTCCTCGATAGCCTCGATCTCCTCGGCGAGGTCGTCGGCGTCCTCGAAGGCGTCTGCGCGCTCGCCCATGGTGTACCACTTCTTGGCGTCGTGGAGGTGGTCGGCGGCGTCACCCGCGTCGAGTGCGGACTTGAGTGCGTTGAGCACGCCCAGCGTGTTGTCGGCCTCGACGTCCCACACGTCGTCGGCTGCGGGCAACTCCGCGCGGGCCTTCTCGAGGCTGTCTTCGACGTCCTCGCGCATCTCGCTGGCCGCGTCCTCGAAGAGTTCGTCGTCGTCGAGTGTCGCCTGACTCATACGTACCCGTTCGCCCCCTGTACGTTTAAACACCCGCCTGAAAGTGAAAGTGAAAATACCGACGAGACGCGTCGAAAACGCCGATGTCTGCCCGACGCTCGACCACTATCGCTCCGCTCGCCAGTGAGTGGTCTCTGTAGCGAGTTCGTGTCGACTTGCTGTACGACGAACTGCGTTCCCACCTGTTTCAGCCAGCAGCGATGCAGAAGAAAGTCGACCTGGAGCCAGCAATCCACTCGCCGTGTATACCGGCGAGGTCAGCGGTCGACGTTCCAGCCGTCGTCGCTGTCTTCGCCGTCATCGCCGCCGGCACTTTCGGTGCTGTCACCGTTGCCGTCGGGACTGTCGTCGTCGAACCCGTCGCCGTCGTCACCCGCCCCGGTATCGCCGTCTTCCCCGTCGGTCCCGCCGTCGGCCCGGACGGCCGCGCGAGTCGTGGGCACGACGTCCAGGTCGGCGTCGATATCGCCCAGGACCAGGAGCGCGTAGTACCGCTGGAAGGTCTTGAACGGGACGGTGATGACCAGCGTCGCGACGAAAAACAGGACGCCGGCCAGCAGCCAGGTGACGAGGAGGATCGTCCCGGCGATGGGTGTCACGCCGACGGCGAGTATCGTCGGGACCGTGATCAGCAACGCGGGGATCCCGAGGACGATCAGCACCAGCAGCGTCAACATACCCGTAACGAAGCCGATCGCGACCCCGAGGACCCAGTTGACGACCAGGTAGACGAGGTACTCCTGCCAGTTGTCCCGAACCGTACCCAGGATGCGCCGCCAGCCCGCGATCACCCCGCGGTCCTCGGCGAACATCGCCGGCACGACGAACGTCGTCGTGATCCCGAGGACGAGTCCGAGGGTGACGAACGCGCCGAGTCCCAGCGGAATACCCGCGAAAATAACTGCCAGGATAGCGCCGTCGCCCCACTGCGTGACCGGCCACCCGCCGACCAGGACGCCCACGAGGAGCAACGCGACGGCGAGTCCGCCGAGTAACAGCAGGGAGACGACGGTCCGGAACGCGAACAGGCGCACGCCGGGCCACCAGTTCTCGACGAAGTAGCTGCGCAACCGGACGTCCTCGCTCCCCAGTGACTCGACGAAGACGAACTCCATCACGCCGCTCGCGATCCCCCACAGCAGGAAGACCGCGACCAGAAACAGCGTGAACCCGACGAGAAAGACGACCAGAGTAGGGGTCAACTCGGGCGTCAGCGTCCCGGGGTCTATCTCGGGTCCGGACCCGGGACCGCCGTCGGCCGGCGGCTCCGAGGGGTCCCCCGGGGTTGGGGTGAAGCTCAGCGCCGACGTCGGGTTGAATCCGCCGGCAGCGCCGACGAACAGCATGATCGCGGCGAGGCGAAACCACGTTCCGCGAGCGAAGGGCCAGAGGAGACGTTTCGTCGCGTCGAAGGCGTCCTCGACGGACTCCAGGGCGGAGAGGGACATATCCCACCATGCTCGCGCCTCCTACAAATCGCTCCCGGTCGATCTCAGCCTGTGACACGCCGGGCTGACCCGGCTCACGACTCGCTCGACTCGCGGGATCGTGACGGTCGCCGCGGTCACCTCGATTCGCCGTCACTCGCTCCCGTCGGGTTCCGAGACCGAGACGACTTCCATCAGCGGGTAGCCCTCCTCCATCGCCATCTGGGTGACGACCGTTCGTCCCTCGTAGTCGACGACGATCTCGACTTCCATGAACCGGCCCGTCAGTTCGGTGTACTCGGCTGGACTGTCGGCCAGTTCCGCGGCGATCTCCTCGGTCAGGACGTCGACCGTGACGGACTCACAGTGGGGCTGGTTCTCGATCGACTCCTCGATGGCAGCCTCGAGACTCGCCGCGCTCGCCGGACTCACCGGCGTCCCTGCGAACTGGTGATAGAGCGTCCCGAACTTGATCCCTGCCTCGAAACAGGCCGTCTGGGCGTCGGTCGGGTCCATATCGGCCGCTGGTGGCCCCCGAAGTAATCTCTGTCGACCGGCCGCGGGAGCCCAGGTCGTTCCCGGGTACCGACGCCTGCCGCCCCCGTTCGCTGGCCCGTGACGACACCCGTCGTGTCTCTCCTCCGACGCGTGTCGAACCAAATCTTACTTACTGAGCGCTCGCGGACGTACACCCGAATGGACGAAACGGTCCTGCTCACCGGTGCCGGGGGACGCGTCGGGGAGGCCGTACTGGGCGGGCTCGGGGACGAGTACGACTGGAAGTTGCTCTTCCACAGCCCGCCCGACGAGGAACCCGACCACGAGTACCTCGTCGGTGACGTGGTCAACGACGACGAGGTCGCCGAGGCGATGGACGGCGTGGGTGCCGTCATCCACCTCGCGGGCGACCCGCGGCCGGAAGCCCCGTGGGGGTCGGTCCTCGCGACCAACGTCGACGGCACCCAGAAGATGTACGAGGCCGCCGTCGACGAGGGCGTCGAGAAGTTCGTCTACGCCTCCTCGAACCACGCTGTCGGCGCCTACGAGACTGACGAGCGCACCCCGGAGATGTACCGCTCCGACGACGACTTCCTCCTCGACGGCACGGAGTTCCCCCGCCCCGGGAACTTCTACGGCATCTCCAAGGCCAGTTGCGAGGTCATGGGCCGGTACTACCACGACACCCACGGGATCTCCGTCTGTAACATCCGCATCGGCAACCTGACGAAGGGCCACCCCCCCATCGACTACGAGCGCGGCCAGGCGATGTGGCTCTCCTATCCCGACTGTGCACGCATCCACCGCTGTGCGCTCGAAGCGGACTACGGCTTCGAGATCGTCTACGGCATCTCCGACAACGACCGGAAGTACTACTCGCTGGAACGCGCCCGCGAGGTGCTGGGCTACGACCCCCAGGACAACTCCGCCCACTGGGACGGCGACGAACACGTCGAGGGCGAGCGTTGAAGCCGCTGGAGACGCCGAAATCACTTCCGAGTCGCGCCCCGCTCCGCTTTCGAACTGTTCTAGGTGCTTTGGTGATGTTATATTCGATTGCATCAAGATTTATCCGTGGATAAAACAGACGTGTACCCACGATGTCTAAAGCCGAACATAGTTCGATCAACTCGGAGGACTGGTTGACTATCAGGGATTTCGATACGGACGACGAGGGGAACGCGTTGCCGAGGTACGAAGCGAAGTACGTCGACGGGATCGAGAAGGAGTACATCGACGACGAGCTGGTGCTCGTAAAGGAGACGCGCCCCGTCGGGAGCGAGCGGATGTACCACGTCCCGCGAGAGGTTATCACGGGCGTCTCCGACCTCATTCCGGAGTGACACCCAGTCCCGTCGGATTCGACGGGGCGGTGAGCCGTATCAGGACTGTCGCCACCGCGACGAACACCGTGTCACTGGAAGGCATGTGTCGGAATACCGCATGACACAGCCGCCCCGAATGGGTGTGGTTTTATTTCGGGCACCCCCAACCGTCGCGTACCAATGGTAGACGTACAACTCGTCGTCGGCGTCGTCAGCATGACCGGTCTGGCCCTGGTCGCAGCGGCCATGTGTTACCTCGCGTTCGCTGGTCCCTCGCGAGACCTCACGAAGACTGCAGCGGACGACGCCTCCACCGCCGACTGACGGCGGTCGCACGGCGGCTCTCGTTTCTCACCGGACACTCAGCAGGACTCGCCGAGGTCACGCCACTCGTGAGTGTCACGCGGATGCCCCGTTCCGGGCCGTCCGGTGTCTCGACGGTGTCGTTCACGATTCGGTCGTGTCGATGCCGAGGGCCTCGTTCAGCCCACAGAAGCAGGTCACCGCGTTGAAGCCGAATCCGAGCGCCCCGACCACTGCGGCGGCTCCCGCGACACGATTGCCCCGCCGAAACGCGGCCACTGCGGCGACTGCGAGGATAGCTGCCAGTAGTGCGCGGGCGAACCGGTCGCGACCGCCGACGTTCGCGTCCATGTCTCCCCGTTGGAACTGGATGCCCTCAAATCCCTCGCTCGTCGTGGCCGCTGACTGCCATCGCCGCCGGGAGACTCACTCGTTTTCGACGACGAGCGCCCCCGGTGCGTTCCGCCTGACGCTCCGCAGACCCTTGCGGGCGTTCGCCTTGCGGGTGTACCCTCCGCCACCGTCCGCGATGATGTTGCCGTTGTGGTGGACCAGCCGCCAGCGCCACTTGTCGGCCCTGTCCCGGTAGAGTTCGAACCGCGCCCGGCTCCTGGCTACCCCACCCGGCTCGACGAGGCCCACGACTTCCGATTCGGCGATGTCTCCGCTCTCGATATCTGGTTCGGCGGTGCCCCCGCTCTCGACACCCGATTCGACCTCGAATTCGGTCGCTTCGACGGCCTCGTCGTCCTTCCCGGCCGTTTCGTCATCCTCCTCGGTCGTTTCGTCGTCCGACTCGACGGCTCTCTCCCGGTCCTCGGCGTCGATTTCGCTGTCTTCGACGGCGTCTCCACTCTCTTCGGCTCCGCCCGGGCTGTCCTCGATCTCGGCACCGCCGTCCCCGGTCTCACCGTCGTCGGTCTCGCTTTCCGCCGAGTCTTCGCCGTCGACGTCCCCCGCTGTCGCCCACTCCAGTTCGACCTCTATCTCGCTCTCGTCGTCCTCCTGCTCGTACTCGACCTCGAGGTCGACCGTCTCGGGGATGTCGACCACGAGCGTCCCGTCGTCGAACGCCACCGACCCGCTCGCGACGCCGTCGGCCAGGTCGTGGAGCAACGCCGCCGTCTCCTCACGTGTCGTCGTCCGCTCGATCTCGAACTCCCGGGTTTCGGCTTCTTCGGCGTCGCCGTCTCCGTCCTCGATCACGTCTCTTTCGCTGTCCTCGTCCGCGACGTGTGTCTCGTCGTCGATACGGTTGTCCGGTTCGTCGTCGGCCATGCGTTGCGCTACGCGCGGCCCGGTGAAAAACAGCCACCCGTCGAACAGCCCCTCGACGTCGCTCTCGTGGTGCGCCCCCCGCTGGCCGTGGAGCAATCAGCGAAACTACCGAATGTCGGTGGACTGCCCGAACAATGTTCGATTCAGGCGACGAACTTAACGCTCGTTCCACGAGCGTTGCGTTCGTCGGGCAGCAGGGGCTGGCGCCGGCCACGTCGCTCGTGATCTGCTGAGACCTGGCGGTCTCAGCGCCACACTCGCTTTGTTTCGTGGGAATTTCACAGCCGACTACGAGGGCTGCGAGCGTGCTCGCAGGCCGAACGT
>Ga0207813_100113_pt1 | contig 62140 bp, 71 predicted proteins | sample A23E3SouthBayCA_2_FD_187730 | JGI IMG/M metagenome (GOLD analysis project Ga0207813, IMG submission 187730) | Aerobic enrichment media microbial communities from Eden Landing Ponds, California, USA - A23 E3 (4) (SPAdes) | ecosystem: Environmental > Aquatic > Marine > Unclassified | place... | reverse complement strand
GGCCGTCTCGAAGACCTCGGGGAGGTCCACCGTGCCCGCATCCTCGCCGCTCAGATCGCGTACTGTTGCTTGCATATGTTATCCCTGGTTGGATGCGGTCGAAACGTACCGCACCTCGGGGTCGAGGCGCGGCTGGTCGTTCGGTCGGATGGCCGGGCGGAAGCGGAGGAGCCGCTGGTCCGGACCCGGCAGCGAGCCTTTCACGAGCGCGTACGACCCGTCGACCTCGCCGTAGTTGACGAAGCCGCCGTCGACGGACGGCTCGTCGCCGTCGCCCATGTCGATCAGGCGCTTGTTGAGCTCCGTCCGCTGGTGGTAACCCGTCTGTCCCTGCTGTGGGACCGTCGAGCGCACTCGGGACGGGTTCCACGGGCCGAGGTTGCCGATCCGTCGGCGCCATCCTTGGCGGGCGTGTTTGCCCTTCCGCTTTTGGACGCCCCAGCGCTTGACCGGGCCCTGGGTGCCCTTGCCTTTCGTGATGCCGCTTGCGTCCATGAACTCGCCGGCGCGGAACACATCGGCCATGTCGTGTTCGCCGCCGTCTTCGAGCAGGTCCAGCCCGAAGTCGACGCGCTCGCCGATCGAGCCGCCGCCGACGCGCGTCTCCATCACGTCGGGCTTTTTCTTCGGGACGTTCGCCAGTTCGCTCGGGACCGTGTGGGTGATCATCCGCAGGTCGTCGACCGCACCGCTCTCGACGACCTCGCGGAGCGCATCGGCGTCCGCCTCGAAGCTGTCTTCGGCCGGCAGGTCGAGCGTGCGGTCGAGTTCCGGGTGGAACTCGTCGGTCCACACTTCGGTTGTCGGCTTCAGTCCGTACGACGTGTCTTCGTAGGCTCGCAGGGCGACTGCCCGCATCGGTGGCGTCTCGACGACGGTCACCGGGACCGACTCCTCCATCCCCTCACGGGGGGAGTTGGCCTCGTCGTTGACCATGACGACGTGGGTCATGCCGGCCTTGTAGCCGGCAAAGCCCTGCAGCGCGGGAGCGCCGTCGTCGTCGGGCCACGAGCGAATGCGCGGGACTTCGCTGGTCGCGCGCTTGCGCGGGCCGAAGCCCATCGAGCCTTTTCGTGGTCTGCTTGGTTGTGGCATGGATTTACTCCGTGAGTGTCAGGGGCGCAAGCGACGCGAACATCGCTTCCTCGGTTCGCACCGTCTCGCTTCCCTGTCGCGGAATCGTATTCAGCCAGAGGTCGAACCCCGGTCCGGGTTCGACGTCCGAATCGCCCGCTTGGGCGACGTCCTCGACCGATACGTCGAGGATGGCCGGAAGCCCTCGCCCGGGCGCCCCGAAGGCGACGGTCATGTCGCCCGAGCGCCCGACGATGTCGGCCAATCGGTCGACCGACAGCACCGTCCCGTGGCGGGACGCCGCGATGCGTCGTCCCGCGTCGGGGCGGGCCAGCGCTTCCGACAGGTCCGCACGCCGGATCGCGAACCCCGGTGGGGGTTCGTCGACGATCCGGGCGCGGACCGGCTCTCTCGAAGAGATCCTGATGGCGACGCGCTCTCCTTCGCTCACCTCCATCCCGTCAGGGAGGAGGAGGGAGATCGGGTGTTGCAGTGCGCAATTGACCCGAACGCGGCCGTCAGGTCCGACCTCGGTCACGATTCCCTCTTGTAACGACCCCGGACGCTCCGGTCCGGAGCCGGTCCGTGACGAGACGCGGAGGGGCGGCAGCACGCCAGCGTACTCCAGTTCGTCCCGCCGCCCCCACGCCTCCTTTCGGAGGTAGGGGGGCGTGGCGGCGTACCGAAGCACGACCTCGACGAACCCGCCTCCCCAACGGCGCTCGCCTTCCACGTCGGGGAAGACGACCAGTCGATCTGCCCGGAACACCGTCGCCGCGCGGGCGACGTAGCCGAGTTTGCGAGTTGCCTCGCGTTTGTCCTCGGCTTCCCGGACGAGGGAAGACGGCACGAGCACGCTGAACGTCATGCCGGGCCTTTCCGCGTCACGTCACTAGACTGTGCAATCTGTACCGCATCCTCCTGTAAAAGGGTAGCGAAAGCTCCAGCGGGCTGTGACGGCCTCACACGCGCCAAAACGCCGATTCGTGGGGAGTTCTGTCGTGGGGAGTATCACCACGCCCGCCTTCGGTTGGGACCGATTTCGGAACCCTTAATAATCCGTCCCCGGTCTGTGTAGATGCGAAGGGCGCTGGTAGTGTAGTGGTATCACGTGACCTTGCCATGGTCACAACCTGGGTTCAAATCCCAGCCAGCGCACTTTTAGGATTCTAACGACCGTGAGTGTCTGGATGGTGAACGGCGAAGCCGTGAGCCAGCGAGCGATCCTGAGCTCTAGAGGTCGTCCCCCCGAAATTTGAACCCTACTAGTCGCGCAACGAACGGAGTGAGCGAGCACGTCTGGTTTCGGGTCAAACCCCAACCAGCGCACTTCTACCGACACGAACCGACGAGCGTCGCCGGGGTCGGTCCCTCGCAGAACGTCCGCGGATGTTCGGCGCTAGCGTCCACTGGCGAACTTCCCGAGGTGCGGACCGCCGAGTGGCTGGCGACGCGGACGGCGGGCTTCGAGGGCCGTGGGGGACCCCGTCGGTGAGCGGCGTCGGTGACGAACCCTTATACCCATCACTCCACGAACGGAGGGCATGGATCGGCGTACGTTTCTCGTTGCTGCGGGGGTCGGACTGGCCGGGTGTGGATCGACACCGGAGTCAGACGCCGAGACGTCCACGGGCACGGTGGTGTCGACGGAAACGGCGACGGAGACACGGACGACCACGTCTACGCCCGCTCGCACGCCCCCAGAGCAGCGATACCGGCCACAGTTGCTCGACGTGAGCCTCGTCTCGACGTGGGCCGAACCCGACGACATAGAGGCCAACCGGATCGAGCGACTACAGCGGGGTCAGCCTGCCGTCGTCGCCTTTCGCTACCGCCTGCGTGTCCCCTCGGGGACGATCAACCTCAAAGAGGGTGTCGACGTCCTCGCGGACGACGACCTGATCGTCCGTCGCAATCGGGATATCGACAGGAGCGTCGACACGGCAGGACTCTACACTTGGGAGGACGCGATGACCTTCGACACGGACGACTGGCCGGCAGGACGACTGACGCTGTCGGTCGCCGTCGGCGAACTCCAGTTACACCGGACGTCTGAGTCCCGCACCACGACCTTCGAACTCGTCGCCTGAGCGTGGCGAACCCACCGTTGGGCTTTTTTGTGGGTGGCGTGTACAAGTAGTGATGAAACTGGCGGCGATGATCGACGATGAGTGACGGCGCGGACCGGCAAGGCGGTGTCGACGAGGACGACCGGTACGCTCAGGTGCTCGACCGGATGATCGACGGGGTGCTGGGCCTCGACACCGAGTGGCGACTCACGTATCTGAACGAGCGGACCCGTGAACTCATCTGTGACGCCGTCGGCGAGACGCACACGGTCGAAGAACTCGTCGGGCGGAGTTTCTGGGAACTGCTCCCGGGCGCCCGGGGCACGACCTTCGAGGAGCGATACCGGGAAGCGATGCAGACGGGCGAGACAGTCACGTTCGACGAGTATTTTGCGCCGCTTGACGTCTGGTTCGAGGTCCGTGCCTATCCCTCCTCGACGGGGCTTACGATCTGTTTCCGCGACATCACGGAGCGGCGTCGTCGCCGCGAGGAACTCGAATTCCGCGAGGCGACGCTCCGGGAGATGTACGAGGTCATCGCCGACAGTGAGTCGTGCTTCGAGACACGAATAGACGACCTCCTGCGGATCGGCCAGCGGGTCTTCGACACCGACTACGGCACTCTCTCGCGCGTGCAGGGTGACGAATATATCTTCGAGGTGGTTCGTGCCCCCGACGACTCCCTAGCGGCGGGCGACGTGGTCGACCTAGAGACGACGAGTTGTGAGCGCGTCGTCCTCACCGAGGAGACGCTAGTGCTCGCGAACGTCGCGGCAGACGCTCCAGAGATAGCCGAACAACAGGACGTCACCGATGTCGGCGTGAACTGCTATCTCGGAACGCCCGTGACCGTCGAGGGCGACATCTACGGGACGTTCTGCTTTTATAGCAACGAACCGCGCACGGAGCCGTTCTCTGACTGGGAGGTTACGCTCGTCGATCTGATGGGTCGGTGGGTGAGCGTCGCCCTCGAACGCAAACTGGTTGCCGAGCGCCTCCGCCGACAGAACGACCGCCTCGAACGGTTCGCGACCCTCGTCTCACACGATCTCCGCAACCCGCTGAACGTCGCGGACGGCTGGCTCGACACCGCCCGCGAGGAGTGCGATAGCGACCTGCTGGACAAAGTCGAGGAATCACACGACCGGATGGCCGCCATCATCGAGGACGTCCTCGCGGTGGCCCGCGCCGGACAGGAGGTCGAGGATCCCGCGGAACTCGATCTCGCGGAGGTAGCCCAAGATGCTTGGGCGCAGGTCCGAACGGGGGACGCGACGCTCACCGTCGCGGACGGACTCGACGCCCACGGCGACCGAACCCGCGTCCAACAGCTACTCGAGAACCTGTTTCGGAATAGTGTGGAGCATAGCTCCACTGACAACCGGACAGAATCCGATGATAGTGTGGAACATAGCTCCGCCGACGACGGGTCGGGCGCGGGTGTCGCCGTGACCGTCGGCGGTCTTTCCGACGGCTGCGGGTTCTACGTCGCCGACGACGGACCCGGCATCCCCGCGGACGAGCGCAGGGCGGTCCTCGAATTTGGCGTCTCGACGGCGGAGGGGGGAACCGGAATCGGCTTGGGCGTCGTCGAGGATATCGCCGCCGCTCACGACTGGCCCCTCAGAGTGACAAACAGCGAGACCGGTGGTGCACGCTTCGAGTTCGTGACTGACTCGTGACTGCGGCGGCGACCGAAAGAGACGGATTTATCAATAGCCGTCACGTCCTTCGATGTACGCTCGGTTGGTGTAGTCCGGCCAATCATGTTGGCCTTTCGAGCCGACGACCAGGGTTCGAATCCCTGACCGAGCATCCTCAGACCGTATTCCGTGAGTAACTAGTATAGCTTAGAGACCGTCCGGACGCTTGAACTGTCGGTGCCGGCCGAACGGCGAAACGGGCTGACTTCCCGTGGATATGTCCCAAGTGGTAAATGGCAGCCGCAGGTCCCTCAGGTGATATGGGATTTCTTGACTCGTTCGGCGTGTTAGTCAGTAGTATTATCGCATCAATCGTGTTGCTGGTGTTCGCCATCATTAGTTACTTCATCACGGTGTTCATCGTTCAGATGGGTGCGGGACTGGCCGGCTATTCACCAAGTGGCGATTTCGTCGCGCTTTCGGCTGCGATACTCGCTACGGGTGCCATCGTTGCCGGTTCGACGCCGATTGTCGTCGCCGAATAGCCGCATAACGCTGTCTGTCCGCGGTGAGCATCCGTCGGAGACGTCCGCTGATTCTAGTTCCGCTGGCCGTCTGTTACACTCTATACTGAGCGATCTAACTCGGTGAAATCGTGTGCCAAACTAGTGAGCGATGCGTCGGTGCTGCGATTTGGCCGGTTCGTGAGGCCGTTCCAGCGGACGACAAAGGTTCGCATCCCTGACCGGGCATGGTCGTGACGACGGCGTGCGAGGAGACGCGAGTCGAGGAACGACGCCGCCGCGACCGACAGAGGTCCCGAACCTGACGGATCGGGCACGCGAACGAGCACGGGCGGTGCCACTGGTCGACCCGACCCCCACTGGTGGTGTGTCGACGAGACGTCGGCCGCCGGGTGGCATGGTGGAGGTGAATTTATCAACGGACGGAATAGTATACGCAATGTGACCGCTCACAGACTCGGTCTGGTCCCCGCTTCGGAGCGATCCACTCCCCCACCCGCCCGGACCACACATGTCTATACAGAAACCCCGTCGTCGCGAACCCCAACGGCCGGATCGGCTGTCGAGAGACGATGTGTTCTCAATCCTGAGCAACCGGCGGCGCCGGGACGTCCTCCGTTACCTCCGTCGCGACGCGGAGTCGACGTCGCTCGGCGATCTGGCCGAGCGGATCGCCGCATGGGAGAACGACATCCCGGTGGCGGACGTCGACTACAAGCAGCGCAAGCGGGTCTATACGTCGCTCCACCAGACTCATCTGCCGAAACTCGACGAGGCCGGTATCGTCGAGTACGACCGGAACCGAGGCACGATCACACTCACCGACCAGGCGGCCGAATTGGAGGCCTATCTGTCGAGTCCCGACGAGCGCGGGGTACCGTGGGACGTATGCTATCTCGGCCTCTCGGCGCTCGCGCTGGGACTCCTCGGGGCGGCGTGGCTGGGCGCGGTGTCGGGGATGGCCGCCGCGGGCCTAACCGTGGCCCTCTTCGTCGTTGCCGCCGGCGCCAACGCGTATGTCGCGCGTCGTGACCGGATCGGAGGACACGCCGCGGCCGAGGACTCCAACACCGACTAGTTCAGCCAGTCGTCGGGTTTCGTGTCGTAGTCGATGTCGTTGGCGGCGATGCGCTCTTCCAGTTCCGGATCGAGGTCGTGGGTTTCGAACCGTTCGCCGTCGTACCGGATGCGCTTGCCAATCTCGGTCGGCGTCGGTTCGCGGTTGCGCCGTCGGGCGATCTCGAGTTCGTGTTCGTCGTACCCCTTGACGATGGTCATCAGATTCACCGGCCGCCCCCACAGGTCGTAGGTGCGTTCGAGCACGCGCTTTGCCTGCTCGATGTCGAGGTCGATGCCGTTGTACTGGTGGCCGAGGAGTAGTTCGTTGCGATTGTCGAAGTTCCCGTCGTAGACGGCGACGGTCGGCTTCCCGAAGTTGGTGAACTGTAGGAGGAGCTTCTTTTTCACGTCCTCGGGATCGTTCGAGGCGACGCGGAAGTCGTCGGTGGCCCGCGAGTACTCGTAGGTGAAGTAGTCGTTCTCGGTCACGAACTCCTCGGAGAGGAACGCGTCGATGAAGGTCACGTCGTTGTGGCTCTCCCGGAGTTCGCGCATCCGCCGCCAGCCGGCCTCGTAGTCCACGTCTGCGAGGGCTGTTTCGATATCGTCGTATTTCGCGTCGTCGAACATATACCGCGCCAGTCGTTCGAGCTCCGACCGTCGGATCCGCCCGAGGAACCCTCGATTCTGGGGTTTCGACAGCGAGAAGTGACGCTCGGCTAGCCCCTCAGTCGTGAGTACCTTCCAAGGGTAGCGCTCCACGTCGACCTCCCCGGCCCGCGCACGGTCGAGGATGTCGGCGTCGATCCGCGGATCGTCGGGGTCGAGGCCGTCGAGCGAGGCAGTGGTGATCGACGCGACGGCTGAGTCGGGCGCCAAGAGCGCCTCGACAGCCTCGAAGTCGATCACATCGTGAAAGTTCCGCCAAGTGACGCCCTCGATCCGCAGGAGGTGATCGACCACCTCGCGGCGGTTGGTCACGTTCTCGACGTACTCCCAGAGTTCCTTCCCGAGTTTGTAGGGGTTGAGCCCGGGCGATCCGAGCACCCGGGCCATGTGATCGGCGTAGGTGACGAACTCGTCGTCGCCGGCGAAGCCCTCGTCGCTCATCATCAGCGACTCCCAGAAGCTCGCCCAGCCCTCGTTGAGTACCTTCGTCATCTTCTGTCCGGCGAAGTAGTACGCCTCCCGCCGGAGAACGTCGAGCACGTCGGTCTGCCACGGCTCGAACGGTTCGGCTTTGCCCGACTCCTCGTCGAACCGCTGCCCGTGTTCCCGGAGGAAAGCGAGCACGTCCGTATGCGGTTCGTCGAGACGGGCGGCCGCCCGTTCGGATTCGGCCAAGTCGTCCAGCCACTCCTCGTCGAAGGCGTGGCGGCGCACGTCCTCGGAGACGTCGAGGTCGTCGAGGCGCTCCCGGAGGTCCGGCGGGGCCTCGCTCCCACGGCGCTCGTCCGCGCGCGCGAACGCCCGGTGTTGATCGATGGTGTCCTCCAGACAGAGGACGGCGTCGACGAACCGCTCGACTTCGTCGCGGTCGATCTCCGGATCTTCCACGTAGTCCCGGATGGTTTCGGCGTGGCGTTCGAGCATGGCCGCGGCGTCTAGGTCGGCGCGCCCCTCGCCGTTTCCGTCGCCGAACAGGCCGAACCACTCGTTGTTGGCAAAGAAGTCGGCGTGGGCCTCGACGTGAGTGATGACCGCCTTCTGATCGGCCAACGAGTTCGACTCTTGGAGGAAGGCGTGCGCAGGGTTGTCGTTGTTGACGATTTCGAACGCCTTGCCCATGCCGAACTGGTCCTGTTTGCGCTGGCGGTCGTAGGCCATCCCCCACCGCCAGTGCGGGTACCGCCGCTGGAATCCGCCGTAGGCGATGAGTTCGTTCATCTCGTCGTGGTCGACGATCCAGTAGTTGACCGGATACGGATCGAGGCCGAGTTTCCGGGCTAGGTTCGCGGCCTCTTCGACCGGTTCCGTGAGTCGGCTCGCCTCCCGTCGTGCGTCGGTGCGGTCGTCTCTCATTGGTCCTCGGTGCTCAGTATCTCGTAGATGGCGTCGGTCACGTCCGCCGGCTCGGCGACGTACGTGACGACGACACCGTCGTGGTTCTCGAACGCGCGTTCGACCTCCTCGGCGTGGGTAGCGTTGATTGCCGTCCCCCCCGGTTGGGTCTCGACGTACGCGTGTAGGTTCGCCGGGATCTCCTCCATCAGGGGGACGACGTTCTCCCGGGTGTCGTTGCTGGAGTTCTCCGAGTCACCCGCGGCGAAGACGTAGCGGTTCCACTCGGCCCAAGGGTACCGCTCTTCGAGGACCGCCGCGGCGAGTTCGTACGCCGAGGAGATGCGGGTCCCGCCACCCGAACGGATGCCGAAGAAGTCGTCGCGGTCCACCTCCCACGCCTCCGCGTCGTGGGCGATGTAGACGAACTCCGCGCGGTCGTACTTGCCGGTGAGATACCAGTCCAGCGGCGTGAAGGTCCGCTCGACGAGTTCGCGTTTCCCCTCGCGCATACTCCCCGACACGTCGCGGATGTTCACCACGACCACGTTCTTCTCGGTCTTCTCGATCACCTCGGGGTGGCGGTAGCGCTCGTCCTCGCGGCGGAAGGGCACGTCACGAAGCCCGTCGCGACGGATGCGTTCGAGCGTGGTCGTCCGCTCGACGCTGTCTATCAGCTCCTCGAAGCTCTCCCATCGCCCGCGCTCGTCGTCGGGGATCGACTCCCAGCGATCCTCGATCCAAGCCCTAGAGACGAGGACGTTCTCCCCGCGACACCACCGGAACACCTTATCGGGGGTGGCTCCGGCGACGCGCATGGCCTCGCGGACGAACTCCTCGTCGAAGTCCATCGCCAGTTTCCGCTTCAACCCCCGCTTGAACAGGCGCTCGAAGTCGAGAGTGCTGTTCGGCCCGGCGCGGGTGAGTTCCGTGAAGTCACCCTCGACCTCCTCGACCACCTCCTTGCCTTTCGGCTCTAGGTCGAGGCCGAGTTCCTCGTCGAGTTCCTGAGCGAACTCCTCGGGGTCCATCTCGTAGTACTCGTGGTCTGCCCCCTCTTCGCCGGGGTCGCCGTCCTCGTCGCCGTCCTCGTCGCCGTCCGCGTCGTCGCCGTCGTCGGCGTCGGGCGTGGGTCGCTCGACCGGCTGACCGACATCGGGAGGGCCGTCCTGTCCTTGGCCGACCCCGCCGCGGTCACGAGGGTCGTAGGCGAACTCCGGGAGGTCGACCACCTTTATCGGGATCCGGATGCTCTCCGGACCGCTCCCGCCGAGGTCACCGTAGCTGATGAACTCCGCGAGATCTTCCCGGCGCCGCTCGCCCACCTCGTAGAAGCGTTCGAGATCCTCTCTCAGCCCCATCGGTAGCTCACCTCCCGCATCACCTTCCGTCCGGTCAGCTCCGCCGACGCGGGCGAATAGCCGTGTTCCTGCAGGTGGGACAGGGTGCGCTCTTTGAGTCGCTCGGTCGCGGTCCCCGAGGGCGGGTCCGTCCACTGAGCGGGGTCGAAGCCGTCGAACAGCCGCTGGACGTCGCTCCAGTCGTGGGCGTCGAGCACCGCCCGGATGACCGGGATGTCGGTCACGTCGACGTTCTCGATGGCGAAGTCTTCGTCGCGGTTCTCCCACGCGTAGCGGTTGATCGCCGTGATGACCTTCTCGCGACGGAACTCCGCGACCCGATCTGCCGGCCGCTCACCGTCGTACGCGCCGGCACCGAACCGCCCCAGATGTTCGGTCTCGAACACCCGCATCAGTAGGGGGTCGGGGTCGACAGGGCCGCGCTCGGTCGCCACCTGCTCGTCGTTCGCCCACGCGAAGACGTGTTCGACGTACTCGGCGACGGTGTCCTCGTCGACGGCCTTGTCGGCGAGCAGCGCGTCGAGAACGTCCGCCTCCTGTCGGTCGAAGACGTAGCTTTTGACGACCGCGAGGCGGTTTTCGTACTCGGCGGCCTCGGCCCGCGAGAACACCGGCGCGTCGTCTAGCCCCTCGGCCATCGCGTCCAAGATATCGTCGGGCATGACGACCCGTTCGACCGGCAGTTCCGGGTGGTGTCGGTCGGCGTCGGCTTGGAGTAGGTCCGCGATCACGTCGCGGGTGTAGGTGACGGGGACGCCGTGGCTCCCGTCGTCGCCGTCGAACTCGAAGTCGTCGGCCTCGATCCGTTCGTCGCCCTCTTGGAGGTAGCCCTGATCGAAGAGGAGGGCCTTCTCGACGAGCGTCCGATTCCCGGGAACGTCTTCGCCGTCGAGGCGGGTGACGACGCTGTACAGCGCCGCCGCCTCGACGGCGTGGGGTGCGAGTTCGCGGTCGACGATTCCGCCGCCGCCGTCGCGGGTCGACAGCGTCAGCCCCTCGCGAACCCGGGATTCGAGGTCTGCGTACCCCTCTGCCTCCCAGACGGCCGTCTCGGCGGTCAGTTCCCGCCGGATCAACTCGGCCTCCAGCGAGAGGTTGGTGAGATAGGCAAACTCGTGTTTGTCGAGGCGTCGCTTCAGCGCCTTCAGCGGGTCGCGCCCGTTGCGGTCGGCGTACTGGTCGAGCTCCACGTCGAGGTCGGGGTTCGAGATGATGAGCAGTTGGGTGTCGATATCCATCCCGATGCCCTTATCCAGTTTCACCCGTCCCTCGTCCGGAACGTTCAGGAGTTTCCGCAGCAGGTCGGCGTGCTGGGAGGCGTCCTCGACGACCGTCAGCAGGCCGTTGCCCTGCGACAGGACGCCGTCGTAGGAGAACGCCTGCGGGTTCTTCCGCCCTCGGGAGTCGAGTTCGCGGAGCATTCCGGGCATCCACGACCCGACCAGTCGCTCCTTTGGAGAGCCGTCGTCCTCGGAGTGGAGGACCCCGATCCCGCGGCCCACGTCGACGACGTAGTTTTTCACCCGGAGATGTCGAGGGTCGGTGATCGAGGAAAACAGGTTGGTGCCGCCCGCCCGTCGGTAGCGCTCCTCGAGGAGGTCGTACGCCTCTCGACAGAATGGGTCGAGGTCGGCCTCGACGCGCGTCGGCACGTGTGCCTCCGCGTTGAGGTCGGCGAGAATCGACGCCCGAACGTCGGAGGGAAACACCGAGAGCGGGTGGGACTGGACGGGGCTCTCGTACCAGTCGTCCTCGCGGTCCACCCCGTCGCCGTAGCTGAGGCCGCGCTCCTCGTTGCCGTTGGTGACGTTCCACTCGACGGTGTATCGCCGCCCAGCCTCGGTCTTCGAGTACTCCCGGAGGCCGTTGATCAGACACCGCTTGAGTTCGGATTTTCCGGTCGCGGTCGGTCCGTCGAACCAGATGATCTTCTCGCGTTTACCCCGATCCGCGGCGATGGTCCGGAGGTCGTCGACGAAGCCGTTCAACACCTCGGTGTTGCCGAGGACGGCGTGTTCGCCGTCGTTGGCAGGGTCGTCGAAAAACCGGTAACGCTCCCGCCGTTCCCCCTCTTCGATGACCTCTCGGGTGCCCATCGACTCGATGGCTTCGAGGAGGTACTTCGGGGCATGGGAGGCAATAGAGGGGCGTTCCAGCGCCCGCTCGACGTACGCTTCGAGGCTCGTCGGCTCCTCGTAGGCCCCGGAGAGCGCCTCGTCGCCGGCGCGGATGTACTTTTGAGTCATCCTTCGAGTTCGCTCTTTGCGACCTCCGCACCGGCGAACTCGAGGACCTCGGTGGCTCCCTCGCGGGAGTAGCCCTGCTCGATCAGCGCGTCGACCCACGCGCTTCGCTCGTCGTCGTCGAGTTCGTTCGCCGACACCAGTGCGGAGAAGTTGATGTTGTGTTTCTTATCCTCCCAGAGTTTCCGCTCTAGAGCGCGCCGCAGGCGGTCGTTGTCCTGCGGATCGAACCCCTCACCCTCCCGGGCACGGCGGCTCACCCAGTTGGACACCTCCTGTCGGAAGTCGTCCTTGCGGTCGCTGGGGATCTCCAACTTCTCTTCGACCGAGCGCAGGAACGTCTCGTCGGGTTCCTGCTCTCGCCCGGTCAACTCGTCGGTCACGGTGGCGTCGTCGATGTAGGCCATGACGTGGTCCATATACTTCTCGCCCTGTCGGCGGATCTCGTCCACGTCGTAGGCGAGAGCGTGTCGGACATCCTCGATGGCTCGTTCCTTGTACTCCTCGCGGACGAGTTCGAGATAGCGGTGGTAGCGGTCGACGTTCTCCTCGGGGATCGAGCCGTGATTCTCGAGGTTGCGCTCGAAGTGGGTGAACACCGAAAGCGGCGAGAGGTACTCCCGGTCGCGGTGGGTGGCGTCCATGATGGCCTCGGCGATCTCGTCGCCGATGAATCGCGCGGAGACGCCGTCCATCCCTTCGGCGATGTCGGCCGTTCGCTCGCCTTCCTCACGGAGTTTCTTGACGTCGATGTCGTCGGCTTCGTCGATCTCACCGTTGTACGCCTTTGCCTTCTGGACCAGCGTGACGTTCTCGCCGTCGGGGTCGGTGATCCGGGTGAGGACGCCAAAGAGCCCGGCCATCTCCATGGCGTGGGGCTCGATGTGCATATCCGGCACGTCGGCGTTTCGGAGCATCTTCCGGTAGATCTCGGCCTCCTCGCTGTACTCCAACACGTAGGGGAAGTCGATGCGCTTGGTGCGGTCGTTGAACGCCTCCATCTTCTCGTCGCCTTTCTTGTCCCGGTATTCGGGCATGTTGGTGCGCCCAACGATCACTTGGTCGATGTCGATCCGGGGGTTGTTCTTGGGCTTGATCGTCTGCTCTTGGGAGGCGTGCAGGAAGTCATAGAGGAACTCGCGCTGGAGTTTCAGGAGTTCCTCCCCCGAGAACAGCCCGCGGTTGGCGTTACAGAACGCGCCGGAGTAGTCGAAAGCGCGGGGGTCGCTCTCGCCGTAGATCGCGATCTTCGAGTAGTTGACGTCGCCCGTCAACTCGGTCTCGTCCTGATTTTTCTTGTCTTTCGGCTCGAAGGTCTCGACGCACTGGCGCTTGTTCTCCGAGGCGACCAAGCGGATGATCTCGACGTGGTTGTCGAGGACCGCCTTCAGGTCGTCGTCGTAGTGGGCCAGCAGGCGGTCCATGTAGAACTCGCTCGCCGGGTCGAGAGACTGCTCGTTGCGAATCGTGTAGGGAGCGTCCAACGCCTCGTTCAACCGTTCGAGCACCTGATCGCGTTGCTCTTGTGGAAGCAGGACTAGCGGGTCTTGGTTCATCGGCGAGACGACGGTGTCGTCCGCGGGGTCCTGATCGCGGACGATGTCACAGAGGTTCACCCAGCGGAAGGTGTACATCCGGCCGTCGTCGTCCATGGTGTAGTCCTCGAAATAGCGCCGCACCATCCAGTCGAAGTGGGACTTACCGGAGCCGACAGGGCCGAGCAGCAGTTTGATGCGTTTCTCCGGGCCGAGTCCCCGGGCGCCGCTTTTCACCTTGTTGACGAACTCGTGGATCGACTCGTGGACTTCGCGGCCGTAGAAGGTGTTCTCCCCGTCGTGTAACGGGTCTTCCGAGGCCATGCGGTACTCCACCACGCCGGCGTCCTCGTCGTACTCCGTCCCGTAGTAGTCGAACATGTCGGCGACGCGCTGGTGGGAGTTGCGGGCGATCCGCGGATCGTCGTACACCTCGTCCAGATACCAATCGAAGCGCTTCGCTTCGCGAAGGTCCGCGGGAACCGATTCCTTGTAGTGCTGGCTGAGGTCTTCGAGGGTTTCCTTCGTCATTGTCTCGTCGTGTCTCGGGCCGAGGGACCGGCGTCGCGTCCTCCCAGCCTACGTGGTATGGCTACTCCTACCACGCCCCGGTCGCGACCACGGGATACGCGTATCGATGCCAGTGAACGCCAGACGGCGGGGAGACGGTCGGCGGTCGTTCGGTCCGCTGGTACCCGAGACTATAAACCATATCAGTATTACACACGGATAAGCCTTCCTTGGGTGGCGACGAATCGGTCGGATCGAAACCACGCGCCGTCGCCCGACCGGCTACAGTCTGGCGTAGCGTGTCGCGCCCCAAGCTGCCACGGTAATGCCGATGACGAACGCCCCGAGCATCGCGAGCAGGGCCGGCGGTTCCAGCGTTGGGCCGCCGAGAAATGGACCGCGAACGACGAGATAGCCCGCACCGAGCGTCACGGCGAGGCCCACGGCACCGATGCCGCCGGCCACGAGTTTGACGACCGAACTCACGCCTGCCGATGCCTCCGGTTGGTCATCGACGGATAGCGAATCCCGACTCGCCGTCCGACTCCTCGTAGGTCACGTCGACGTCCCGAACGTCCGCGGCGGGACTGCCGGTGTGACACCACTCGATCATCGACTCGACGGCCGCCTCGTCGCCCTCGAAGACGGCCTCAACCCGCCCGTCGTCTAAGTTGCGTACCCATCCGTCGACGTCCCTCGCTCTCGCGGCGTCGCGGGTGTTCGCGCGGTAGTAGACGCCTTGCACCCGCCCCGACACGAAGACGCGGGCTCGGACTCGCTCGCTCATAATGGACCGTTCGTGATCCACCGGTAAAAACCCGAAGCCGACGGCCCGAACCGCGCCGGTCGCCGACAACACTACGGCGGCCGGCCGAGTTACGGATACGTATGTACCGGAACGTCTTGGTGCCGACAGACGGAAGCGACGCCTCGGCGGCGGCGGTCGAGCACGCGGTGGATCTGGCCGGCCGATACGACGCTCGCATCCACGCGCTATACGTCGTCGACAGCGGATCCTACGGGGTGCTCGGTGAGAGTACGCCGACGGTCGTCGAGGCGTTGCGGGAGGACGGATCGCAGGCCGTGGCGAGTGTCGCGGCGACGGCGGCCGATGCGGGTGTCGAGGTCGACACGGCCGTCGTCGAGGGGGCCGTGCATCGGTCGATCCTCGACCACGCCGACGAGGTCGACGCCGACCTCGTCGTGATGGGAACCCACGGTCGGCAGGGGATCGATCGCTACCTACTCGGGAGCGTCACGGAACGGATCGTCCGGTCGTCGTCGGTGCCCGTTCTCACCGTTCGGTCGGCGAACGACTCGGAGCAATAGGTGTCGACCACCGAGGTTGTGACGCGGGACGGCGACCGATCAAAGCCACGGAGCGCGGGACTCCTCCTCGACGGGGAACGGCGAGGGGCGCCCCTCGTCCTCGGTGGCAGGGGCGTCGGCCTCGTCGTCGTCGGCGTCCGCCGACGGCTCGGGGTCCGGCTCCACCGCCTCGGTCGCGCCGTCCGCGTCGGCCTCCGACGACGAGGCGCGATCGGGATCGAAGGAGAACAGCGCCGTCACACAGAGGACGCCGAGTGCGACGGGTGCCTCGGTGGGCATCAGGCCCAACACCGAGAGCGCTAGCATGCCGAGGGCGACGGCGCTCCCGAACCGGAACAGATCGAGGTCGACCGACTCCTGTAGGACCGGCCCGAGGGCTGCGATCAGCATGGCGAAGCCGACGCCGACGCCGGCGGCGGCGACGCCACGGACGACGAGGCCGGGATCGGTCACAAACGCCACGGACGCCCCCGCAGGCTGGAGGCTGGCGATCAGCCCCAAGCCGATGATGACCGCCGGCCGGGGGAGGTACTCGCCGACGCGCGCGCTCGCCGTCTTGGCCGCGACGGTCAGGATGACGAGGCCAGCGAAGCGCTCGAAGACCGCCATGTCGATCAGGCTCTGGATGGTCGGGGCCAGAGCAGCCTCCGCGGCCGCCGCCGGGAGGAGGACGAGCGCCAACAGCGCGATGGCGCGCAGTCGCTCACGGGGCGAGCCGTCCATCTCGGCGAGGACGACGGCGACGGTGGCCGACCCGCCGAAGATGAGGAGGCCGGTTTCGAGGATGCCGAACGGATAGGTGAGCGCCCCCGCCAAGATCAGCGCAGGGAAGATCCCGTCGATCAGCGGGAGCATCATCACCGTCGCGAGGAGCTTCGTCGCACCACCGACCCGCCGCTCGAGGCGGAGTGCGATCGGGTGTTGAGAGACGCTCATTCCACGCTAGCGGCCGTAACCATCGGCCGACCGGTGGTGTAACGCCCGCGACCTATCAGGTCGGTCGGAGACGTCCATTCCGGTTCCGAAGCGTTTGAAATTCGCCAGCGCTGTAAAGATGCCGGAGTTCTCGACGGAACTCGTCCGAGCGGCAGTGCGCGTGGCGATGGAACGCTTCGAAGCCATAGATACAGGTGAGGCCACGACAATATTAAACGTTGCGTGGGACGTGGCCGCACGCCGAGGGGCGTGACAGCCGCGGTGGTCGACGACTCAGTCCAATCGCCGGGCCAGCGAGACGGCCCGGTCCTCGCTTCCCTCAACGACGACGGCCGTGGTCACGCCGTCGGCCTCCCAGTAGACTACGGCAGCGTCGCCGACGGTCGTCACGTTCGCCTCGTGGCCGTCGACCGTCACGCTGGTGACGTCGTCCGCCGATTGGTTGAACTCGCGGTCCGTCGTCGTCGAGATGACGGTCACGTCGTCGCCGTCGTCGCGGTATCGCTGGGCGACGTGGGTCCCCGCGGCCCGCGTGAGGACTGTCGCGTTGTGGAACTCGGCGTCTAGGCGCGGGAGGTCGAGGCTCGTGTTCGCCTGTGTCGCGTCGAAGGCGTCGTAGCGCTCGACTGCGGTGATCGAGAGACGGTCACTCGGCGGATCGAAGGTGCTGTCGTGGACGCTTGCGTTGAACCGCGTCTCGCGGTAGTCGATCACGGTGGTGTTCGTCTCGTCGGTCGCCTCGACCCGTAGGAGTCGCGAGTCGTCGACAGCGACCCAGACGGTCGCCGTGGTCCGGGCGTCGGGGTCGTCCGGCCGAACCTCGATCACGTGGGCGTCGGTCCCGTCGTCGCTCCCCTGACGCAGGTACGTGACGCTCAGGTTGGCATCGGCGGCCGACCAGTTCGAGGGGGCGACGGGTGCCGAGGCGCTGCCGGCAGGGTCGACGCCACCCGCGCGGCCGGCCGCACCACGCTCGACGGCGGCGCTCCGGTTGGGGCCGACGTACCACGCGACCGTCTCGTTGACGCCAGTCCGGTAGGTAGCGTTGTCGGCCGTGACGACGCTCCGGGACTGGTTGCCCGCGGCGGCGAACTCGACGCTCGCCGTGTGGTTCGCGCTCCCGTTGTCGACGGTCACGTTCGCCGTCACGACGACGCTGTCCGCGGCCGCGTACCGTTCGCGTGTGTCGTTCAGCACCGACTCGCCCGAGGGCTGCCCGCCGTCGGTGTCAGTCGTCGCGGCGCCCGCCACCGTCACCAAGGCGACGACCACGACAATCAAGAGCGCCAAGCGACGCCACCCGCCGAGTGTCGGTCGCATGATCGCTAGTACGGTCACGTTTCAAAGAAGGTTGCCCCGGACATCTCGGCGCCGGCGTCGTCTGTTGTGGGTTTCAAAGGATACTATACGTCGCCGGCCGACCGGACGACGTGACCCGACTCACTGCCCACCACTTCGGCGTGACCGTCTCCGACTTGGATCGTGCGGTCGAGTTCTATCGCGACACCTTCGGCTTCGGCGACCCCGAGCGCTTCGCCGTCTCTGGCGAGGCGTTCGCCGACGCCGTCGGCGTCGACGGCGCCACCGGCCGGTTCGCGCACTTCGACGCGGACGGCGCCCGGATCGAACTCGTCGAGTACGACCCCGAGGGGGACGCTATCGACGACGGGACGGTCGATCGCCCGGGAGTCACGCACCTCGGCTTGGCCGTCGACGACCTCGATGCCTTCTACGCCGGCCTCGCGCCCGACGTCACCACCCTCAGCGAACCACGGACGACCGAGAGTGGGACCCGGATCCTCTTCGTTCGCGACCCAGAGGGAAATCTCGTCGAAGTGCTCGAAGCCTGAGCAGCCCCCGTGTGTTTTTGCGCGTCGGCCCACATCGCCCGTCATGGAGTGTACCCCCATCGGGACCGTCCACACACCCTTCGAAACGACCAGCGAAGCACCGCGGCAGGGACCCCACAGCGACGCCGAGGGCATCGTCGACGTCGACCCGGCGTACCGCGAGGGCCTCACCGGATTCGACGCCGAACGGGTGGTGGTCGTCTGGTGGGCCGACCGCGCCGACCAAGACGTCCTGACACTAGATCGAAACGCCGACCGCGGCGTGTTTACCTCGCGCTCTCCGGCCCGTCCCAACCCCGTCTGTATCACCGAGTGTACGGTAGTGTCGGCCGACCCCGCGGCCGGCCGCCTCCGCCTCCACGGCGTCGACATGGCCGACGGAAGCCCGGTCGTGGATCTGAAGGCGACGCTCTAAGCGTTCTCGACGTAGTCGACGGCCGCCGCGGGCGTCTCGACGGCCTCGACGCCGTCGACGTCGTGCGTGCCGAGCCCCGCGACCGGCCGGTCGAAGACGCCCGCGAACCCGAGTTCGGAGAGTGTTCCTGCGCCGCCGTCGACGGCGACGACGGCGTCGCCGTTCATCACGACCATCGCGTTCCGAGCGTGTCCCACTCCCGTCGCGATGGCGGTGTCGACGTACGCGTTGGCGTCGTCAGGGTCGGCCGTCGGGAGGATGCCGACCGTCTCGCCGCCGGCCCGGGTCGCCCCCGCACAGACCGCCTCCATGACGCCACCGAGACCGCCACAGACGACGACGTGTCCCCGCTCTCCGAGCAGTTCACCTAGGGTCCGGGTTCGCTCGGCCACCCGCGCGTCGACGGTGCTCCCGCCGACGACGCTGACGCGCATGGGCGAGGGTCACACGGCATCGGCAAATACGTTCGGCCCCGTCGCCGGTCGACCACATACAGTTATGTGTCAGTTGACCGCGTACCCGAGTATGTCAGCGATAGCGTCCCTCCGGACGGCCGTCGACGCCCTCCGTCGGCACCCCGTCCTCGTCCTCGGTGGCCTGTGCTACGGCCTCGTGGTCATGCCCCAGCGAGCCTTCCAGTTGGCCGGCGTCCCCATCGCGCCGGCGCTTCTGCAGATGCTCACCTTCTTTCTCACACCCTTCGTGCTCGCCGGCGTCGTCGGGATGGCTCGGGCGGGGCTGGACGACACCCCCTCCCTCGACGAACTCGTCGCGGTCGGTAAGGATCGGTACGTCGCCCTGTTGCTCGCCACGCTTCTCGAGTTTGGCGTCAAACTCGCCTTCGGTATCGTCCTCGTCCTGCTCGCCATCGCCCTCCTCGTCACCGGCGGGAGCGGCGCGGGCGCCGTCGTCGGCGCCGCGCTCGTCGTGATCGTCGCCTTCGTCTATCTCGCCGTGCTCTTCCTGATCCAGTTTTATCCCGTCATCGTCGTCGTCGACGACGCCGGGCCGGTCGAGGCCGTCACCGAGAGCGTCGACTTCGTCCGTTCGAACCTCGTCGGAGCACTCGGGTTCACGGCCGTGACACTGCTAGTTGGCGCGCTGGCGGCCCTCCCGGTCACGGGCGTCGCCGCCTACAACTTCGCCACGTCGGGGGCCGGATCGGGGGGCAGTCCCGGGCCCATTGGCGGCGGGATGAGTCCGGGCGGGCCGGCGGCCGGTCCCGAGGCCGCGAACGGGACGGCGGCACTGGGCGACGTCTTGGCGAGCGGGGGGCTGGGACTCTCGACGCCGGAAGTTCTCGCGCTGTCGCTCGTCTCGGTGGCGATGACGGCGCTGCTGGTGGCCTTCCGGCTGACGTACGCCACCGCCTTCTACCGGTCGAACGACCGGTCTATCGAGGAGCGTGTCCTCGACGAGGAGTGGTAGATTACAGCAGAAACGTCTCCTCGCGTTCGGCGAGGTCCATGAAGGAGTCGGCAGCCTCGACGAGTTCGTCGGCCGTCGAGGAGCCGAAGGCCATCACCTCGACGCGGACGCCCTCGTGGCGAAGGTGCGAGCAGAGCCGGGAGAAGTCGCCGTCGCCGGTACACAACACGACCACGTCGACGTGATTGGCGAGAGTCACGGCGTCGAGGCTGATGCCCACGTCCCAGTCAGCCTTCTTCGTCCCGTCGCCGAAGGTCTTGATGTCCTTGATCTTCCGCTCGAAGCCGATGTCCTCGAGCGCCTCGAAGAAGCGCTCCTCCTCGGGCGAGTCCGCACGGATGACGTAGGCGATGGCCCGCACGAGTTCGCGGTCGGCGACGCCTTTCGAGAGCAACGCCGAGTAGTCGATGTTTCGAGAGTAGAGACTCTGTGCGGAGTGATAGAGGTTCTGCGCGTCCGCGAGCATCGCGACGCGCTGGTTCGCGTGGATATCGGTCACGTTGCTCGATACTGAGGACGCGCCCGATTAAATTCTTGCTCATACCCGTCGGCGCGTGGCGGCGATACGTGCGATTTAACCCGCCGGCGCGGACAGAAAGCGACATGCGCACCGAGCAGGCCGCCCCCGTTCTCGGCATTATCGGCTGTCTCGCCGTCGTCGTCGTTCTCGCGCTCCCGTTCGCCCTCTTCCCCGACTGGGGGACCGAACTCGGACGATACTACACCAGCGGCCCACTCGGGGTCGGAACCGTCCTCGCGCTCGCACTCGTCGGTGGCATCGTGTTCCTCGCGGGCGCTCGTGGCCGAACGGATTCGACGACCGCCGCCGGCATCGCCGTCCCGCTCGGGGTCGTCGCCTTCGTCGTCGCGCTCTGGTGGGCAATCGCGGCCCCTCTCGATCCGCTCTTTGGCTTCCCGGCGTCGTGGATTACGGGCCTCCGATGGATCGTCGTCGCTGCCACGGGGGTCGTCCCGCTCGCGGCGGCGCTCTACGCCTGGACGACTCTCGATTGAGACGGATCGACCGACGGATCCACGCTCGGATCGCCAAGTCGAAAGGCCCTTAAGAGGAAGCGGCGTATCCCGGAGTGGACTAGGTCGGGCAGTTAGGCCCTGCTCCACCGCCCGCACTACGGTCTTTAGCGGGGACCGAACCCGGGTGCGTCCGGTCAGACCGATTCGGGCCCCGGAAGCCAACGTGGAAGCCTCGTCCTTCGGGGACAGCGGTCCACGGCGTGCGTCTGCAGGGACGCTCCGTCGTGGTTCGTCGGCGGAACCGGGTCAGGCGCGGAAGCGAGCAGCCCACCGTCGGACGCCCGTCGCTCGCAGGATCGCGGGGTGGAGGAGGCGACCGGGACTCCCCGGACCGGAACGCCGGGCAATCCTACCGTCCACATTCGTACCTTTGCACACCGAGCAACTGCTCCGGCGCCGATATTGGCAAATCGCCACTATCCATAATTATAAATACCACGGTATTAGTTAACATGGTACGAGATCCCAACGATGAAGCAAGAAGACATGGCACTACTCCGCGACGAGTGCAGTGATGGAAACGACCGCGCCTGCCACACGCTCGAACGACTCTGCGAGGACGGGCGGGACGACGCCTGTCAGTACACGCCGACCTGATCTGTCCGCTGGACTCGATTCTGCGGCGATACCGCTCTCCCCCAGTCGATGCCGTCGTCCGACATCCCTCAGTCGTCGCCCGGCGCCGACTCGTAGGGCAATAGTTCGGTGACCCGTCCGGCCACCGTGAGGTCGGTCGGCTCCGCCATCTCCATGGTCTCGGACTCGTGAGCCTCGAGATCCTGAACCATCTGCGTCGCCATAGCTTGGGATCGGTCGACGAGATCGGCCACCACGCCGGTGGAGGCGGGCGGCGAGTGTCGCTGCTCGGCGATATAGAGCACGAGGAGATACTGAGTTCCCGCTCATCGGAGTGTCGCTACTCGCACTCCTGTTCCGAAGCGGTGTCGATGGCCGACTCCTCGTCGGTCTCGAAGAGCCCAGCGTACACGCCTACCCGCGGCCGGGCCCGCCGCCGCGGTCCACCAGCGCGCCGCACCGTCACCGACGAAATCTCGTCGGTCTCGTTAGGCACCCGTCGCTTGATCGCCTTCATCGTCATCGTCGAGAACCGCGAGCGAACGTAGTGAGCGAGCGGGCCGAGGGCCGACCGGAGGGAGGCTCGCAGGCTTTTGATCGAGCTTTTGCGAGCGAGCGAAGCGAGCGTAGCAAAAGGTCGGAGTGCGCCGGCCGGGATTTGAACCCGGGCCATGAGCTTGGAAGGCTCAGGTCCTACCACTAGACCACCGGCGCCTACGAACCGATTCTGGACGGGAGGATAAGGCAGTTACGTTCGCGGGCGGCGTCACACGCCTCCGGCTAGGAGCGCAGCGTCGACGAGGAGGAGGGCGGCAAGCGCGGCCGCGCCGAGAAGGTACGGCCGGCCGACGCCGGCGAGAGTCGGCACGTCGGCGTCGCCGCCGACGGCGAACCCCCGGGTGAAGTACGCCCCGAGTCCGGGCGGGTCGCCGTGGGCTTGACACATGCGGTAGACCCCGAGTTCGATCAGACCGTTCATCACGGTCCACAGCGCCGCCATCCCGAGGACGAGGTGGCCAGCGGTCGTCCCGAACAGCCGGGGCAGCGGGTAGCGCAGCCACAGCTGGTAGGCGCCGGTGAGCGGCAGGGCGACGCCCGTCCATCGGGTGACTTGGAGGAGGCCGTCGACGCTCCGTTCGAAGGCGGCCGGCGAGAGGTCGCCGGTCGACGCCGCCGGAAGGACCGCGTACACGGCGTAGATGACGCCGCCAGTCCAGAGCGCGGCCGAGGCGACGTGGACGATATACGAGAGAGGGAGGACGAGCGCCATCGGTCGCGTGGCTCAGTCGTCGGCGGGCGACTCGGCGGCTTCCTCGCGGAAGGCGCGGGCAGTCTCGCGGAGCGACGCCGAGACGGCGGGCACCTCATCGGCGTCGACGGCGCCCTCCGCGTCGATCTCCTCGACGCTCCGGGGGAACGGCCGAAGGTCCATGTGGATCGCGATGCCGGCTTTCGCCCCCTGTCCCATCGCGACGGGGATCTGGTTGTGGCCGGCGACGAGGTCGCCGACAGCGTAGACCCCATCGACGCTCGTGCGGCCGTGGTCGTCGACTTGGACGGTACCGTCGTCGTTCAGGTCACAGCCAATCTCGGCCGGGAGGTCGTTGTTGTACTCGGAGCCGTACATGGGGAAGCCGCCGCGGTACTCGCGAACAGTCCCGTCTTCGAACTCGAAGCTCTCCAGCCAGCCGTCGGCGCCGCGGTTCATCCCGGTGATCTCCTCGTGGATCACGTCGACGGGGTGGGCACGAAGCATCCGGTCGGTCTCGTCGCTCCACGTCGGGTCGTCACCGCGGGTGAGGAGGTCTACCTCGTCGGTGAAGTTGAGCATGATCATGGCGACGTAAGCGGCGCTGTCGCCGTGGCCCATCACGTACACCGACTCGTCGACGAACATGTAGGCATCACAGTGCAGACAGTAGTGAAGTCCCCGTCCCGTCCGGGGCAGCGGGGGATCGGGTCTGACATCGGAGAAGCCGGTGGCGAGGACTACCCGGTCGACGCCGATCACCACGTCGTCGGTTTCGAGGGCGAAGGTCCGGCCGTCGTCGCGGCGGTCGATCCCCGAGACGAACCCGCGGTGGAAGGTCGCACCGTAGGCTTGCACCTGTTCGCGCGCCGTCTGGAGGAACTCACCGCCAGAGACGTCTTCGGTGACGCCGATGACGTTGTGCGTGTCCTGCATCATGGCCGCACGGCCGCCGCCGCGGTCCACGAGGACGGTGTCCAGCCCGAGACGGGTCGCGTAGAGCGCGGCGGTCAGGCCGGCCGGTCCCCCACCGACGACGGCGACGTCGTAGTCGTGCGTGTCGCTCATCGATCCCTAGTATCGACGCCGGGGGGTTAAGTCCATCACGTCTGTGCGCGCACCCGCCCCGACCGGTCAGGCCGACGCGGAGCCAACCACGGCGTAGCAGTTGCCACTCGACTGAAAGCGGTCGAAGGAAGTGAGCTCGCTCGCGGCCAGCTCCTCGTCGAACTCGGTGGGGTCGTAGATGTGGTAGTACCGAGGGAGCGTCTCGCCGTCGGGGAGCGTCCAGTCGACGGTCGTATCGAAGCCGGTCGTCGCGTCGAAGCGGTCGTGGGTCGTGCTCCAGACGCCGACGAGAGCCCGACCGCCCGGTGCGAGGACGCGGGCGAGTTCGTCGAGGCTCTCGATCCGCCGCTCCCGCGGGCGGAGGTGGTGGAGCGTCGCGACGTAGACGGCGAGGCCAACCTGTCCAGCACGAATCGGGAGGTTCGCCGCGTCCCCGTGGAGCAGGTCGGCCCCGAAGCCGCGCTCCGCTCGGCGGTCCCGGGCGGTCCGCAGGAGGCCGCGACTGGCGTCGAGTCCGAGGACGCGGTCGGCGACGTCGGTGAGTACCTCCGCGTGGCGGCCGTTCCCACAACCGAGGTCGAGCGCCAGCGCGACGGGGGCCGCGTCGGCGACGAAGGATTCGACCTCCGGCCACGGGTGTTCGCGTGTCGCGGCGAAATGTTCCGCGATGCGGTCGTACGTGTGGCGTGGCTCCGGACCGTCCATGAACGCCTCTCGACCCGGAGGCGGATAAGCCCTTAGAGCAACACGAGCGCGAACACGAGATACGTCAGGCCGAGTAGCCCGGCCGCGTGTTTCACGCCGTCGGCGATCCCACCTTCGGCGAGTTGCCCGGCGATCAGCCCCGAACAGACTGCTTGGACGGCAGAGATGTGGAAGAAGACGAGTTCGTACGCCCCGGTGTTCACCTCGGTGCCGGCGAAGGCGCCGGTCACCCCCACGTTGGGGGCGTTCGCGGGCGTTGCTGCGGTGGTGCCCGCCGCCTCCTGAACCGCGGGGATGAAGGCGACGGTCAGCGCGGCGATGATGCCGAGGAAGACGAGCACCGAGATGTAGATGACGAGGATGTAGGTGAGCATCTCCTGTCGACGCTCGCGGCGGAGGCGTCGCGTCGCTTGGGCCTCGTCGGCGGCGATGCGGAGGACGGGCGCGATGTCGCCGCTGGCGTCCATCGCGTTCGTGATGAGGGTAACCGCCTGTGAGACCATTCGGGTGCGGGTCCGGATGGCGAGTCGGCGGAGCGCGTCGCCGGCGTCGGCCCCCCAGTGGATGTCCCGCCAAGTGCGCTCCACCTCGTCTTCGAGGCCGCCGAGATCGGAGCCAGCGACGCGTTCGATGCTCTCGACGACGGTCATGCCCGCCTCGTTGACGCTCGCTAGACGGTCGAGGAAGTCCGGAACCGCCCGTTCGAGACGCCGGATGCGGCGTTTGTGCGTCTCGTGAAGCGCCGCGAAGACGACCATGACGAACACCGAGGCCTCGATGACGGGGTGATCGAGCACGCCGAGTGCCGAGGGGCCGAGAGGGATCGGGACCGAGCGAAACAGCACCCAGCCGACGCCGAGCGGGAGGGTCACCACGAGGCTGATCCACGGGCGTTCGAGGATCCCCCGGATCGGGTCGCGGAGCCAGTCACGGAACGCCCGCAGACGGTCGTAGGCCGCGAGTCGCTCGGCGTTGCGCCGCTGGCCCTCGGTGACGGCCGCGCCGCTTCCCACTCCGCCGTCGGAGCGCGCCGAATCGGTCGTCGCGCCGTCGCGGGTGCCGACGCTGGCGACGTCGTGGCGGACGTTCGTCAGCGCCGTGTCGTGTTGGGTGAGGCTATCGATGTAGACGACGAAGGCCGCGGAGGCCAGCGGGATGCCGGCGTAGCCGACGATCCGGACGACCGTGAGCGTGTCCTCGATGACGAGGCCGATGACGACGAGGACGGTGATCAGGAAGAGTGGCCCGGCGACCAAGACGGTCACGTACACCTCCGCGAGCGTCGAGACGAGTTCGAGATACTGCTCTTGCTGGGATTCGGCTTCCTCTTGATACCGCTCGTACTGCTCGCGGAGAAACGAGGAGAGATTCCGGCCGCTCCCGAGGACGCTCGCGAGGTTGTCGGCGAACTCCTCTAACCCCTCGCTCGGCGTCCGGTCGGCCGTGTGTCGCAACGCCGTCAGGATGTCCGTCGAGAAGGCGTTCATGTCGCGAACCGCGACTCCAACCTCACGGGCCGCCTCGCCGTAGATGTCGTCGTTGCGGGCGAGGGTATCCAAGACCGCAGGGAAGGGCATCCCGCTCCGTGAGAGCGCGTAGACGAAGGCGATGGTCCGGGGGAGTGTCGCCTCAATCTCGCTGGCCCGTGCGTTCGCCAACTGATCGAGATACGTCCACCGGGCCCAGTACGTGCCGAGAGCCAAGGCCGACCCGAGGGTCGCTCCGAAGAAGAGAAAGAGGACGAACAGGCCGAGAAGGGTCAGATCTTGGAGCCGCGTCAGGCCGGCGAGAAAGGAGAGCGGTCCCGGGACGGCCGCGAAGATGGCCGCCCGGCTGATCGAGAAGAGATCGACCAGCCAGACGGCGACGTAGACGCCGAGGATGGCGCCCACGACGCCCGCGAGGCCGCTGACGAGCAGCGTCCGCGAGGCAAACACTCGGTGGGTGGTGCCGACGTGGGTGGCGCGCAACCGCGACAGTTGCCAAGGCCGCCGAGGGCTCCGACCCACGTAGTCGCCGAAGAGTGGCACCGCCAGTCGGGAGACGAGCAGGTCCGCCCGACGACTCACCGGCGAGAGGAGAACCGGCAGGGCGAGGACGGCGACCACGACCAGCGGGAGGAGGTGGGCGATCACTGCGTCTCGGCCTCGGCGTCGATGCGGTCGAGAACCCGTTCCGAGTCGGCGTAATACTCGTTGACGAGCGCGGTAAAGCGCCGGTAGTCGGTGATCCCCTGCTCTAGCAGAGCGGTGAGGAACCGACGTCGGTCACGGAGTTCCTCCAGAAGGCGCGTGCGCGACCAGCCACGGTCGTCTTGGATCTCGTCGAGGAGGGAGCTGTCCTGTCGGTCGAAGGTGTCCGTGTCGGCGTCCCAGCGGAAGGCATTGGAGTAGTCGAGTTCGCCGGTTCGTTGGTCGATTCCCCCAATCTCGCTGATGGCGTCGGAGCGCCGCACTCGTTCGCCGTCGAGGCGGGTGAGCCGCTGGACACAGAGCAAGTCGAGCGACTGGATCATCGCCCGAGGGACGTTGATCGGTTCGTTCTCCAGTCGGTTGATCACCGTCTCGATGCTGTCGGCGTGCATCGTCGAGAACGTCGTGTGGCCGGTGTTCATCGCTTGGAACAGTGTCACGGCCTCGCCACCACGCACCTCGCCGACGATGATGTACTCGGGGCGGTGGCGGAGCGCCGAGCGCAACAGGTCGTACATGTCGATGTCGGCGCCCTCGTGGAGTCGCTCCCGGGTGACACTCGACAGCCAGTTGTCGTGATACAGCGACAGTTCGCGGGTGTCCTCGATGGAGAGCACCTTCGAGCGCGGGGGGACGAACATCGACACCGCGTTCATCGAGGTGGTCTTTCCCGACGCCGTGCCGCCGGCGAAGATCAGCGACTTGTTGTTCTCGATGGCGAGCCACAGGTACGCCATCTGCTCGACGCTGAAGGTGCCGTACTCGATGAGGTCGATGGGGGTGAACGGGTCGTCGGCGTACTGGCGGATGGTGAAGGCCGACCCCCTAGGGGTCACCTCCTCGCCGAGAGCGAGTTCGACCCGGGAGCCGTCGGGCAGCGTCGTCCCGACGACGGGGTCGCCGACGCTGATGTGCCGGCCGGACTGCTGGGCGAGTCTGACGACGTAGTTGTCGAGTTCGTCGGGCTCCTCGAATACCACGTTCGTCGCCACGTCGGTGTACTGGTCGTGATAGACGAAGATGGGGAGGTCGTAGCCGTCACACGACACGTCCTCGATGTGCTGGTCGTGCATGAGCGGGTCGAGGCGCCCGAAGCCGTTGAAGTCCCGAACCAAGTAGTAGCGGAGTTTGTGGAACGTCCGCATATCCACTTCCACGCCGTACTCCTCCAGCAACGATTCGAGTTCGCCCTCGATGATCGCCTCGTCGGTCGGGTTCTCGTCCTCGGAGCGGAAGAGAAGCGGGTCGCGAATGTCCTCGCGGACCCGTTCGAGCAGGCCGGACTCGAAGCCGTTCAAGTCGGGTTCGACCGCGTGGTACCGGTGTTCGCTCTCCGCGGTGTCGTGGGTGATTACCACGTAGGCGAAGGGGGCGTTCACCCAGTACCGGTCGAGTTCCTCGTGGGTCGGCGGCACGTCGAAACGCGCCAGCGGGCCGTCCTCGCCCGGGCGGAACGGGCGGGCGTCGATACTCGACCCGCGGAGCATCTCGTAGGTGCGGACGACCCGTCGTCGGAGCGACTCGAACGGACCGTCGGAGCCCGACACCGCGTCCCCTGACATCGTTCGTGGGCGCTAAGCGAGGAATTGACTTAAACGTGCGCCCGATGCCAGCCGAAAGGTTCTGGTCCCCGTGTGATCACGTCCGGACGTGTACCGACGCGGGCACCTAGGTGTCTCGTTGCTCGTCTTCGCGCTCCCCGGTGCCGCCCTCGTGCTCGCCGGCCGCCCCGACCTCGCCGTCGTCGGCGGCGGTGTCATGCTCTGGTTGGCCATGCTGCCCGATGTCGACCACCGGATTCCCGGTCTCACCCACCGCGGATCGACCCACACGCTCGCCTTCGCCGCTCTGATCGGTGCCGTCGGGGCCGGCGCGGGCACCGTCCTCGCCGTCGTCGTCGACGGCGGCCACACCACGCTCGTCCCGTTCGGCTTCGCCGTCGGCGCCCTCACAGTGCTCGCACACCTCCTCGCGGACGCCCTGACACCCGCAGGCGTGCCACTGCTGTGGCCGCTATCCAGTCGGTCGTTCTCGCTCTCGCTCACGCACGCGGACAACACGCTCGCTAACTTCCTCCTCCTCGCGCTCGGCGTCTGTGCTACCGCGGCCGCGGCGCTCCTCACGGCGCGGGTTGGGTGAGCGCTTTTGTCCCCGGCCGCCCACGAGAGCGCATGAACGACGACGCGATGGCCCGATTCCCGGTGCCCGACCGTGCCGACCTGCCCGCCGACCTGCGGGAGCGCATCGACGCCGAGACCGAACGAGCGGGCTTTACCCCGAACGTCTTCGCGGCGATGGCGTACGCCCCCGAGCAGTTCCGCGCGTTCGTCGACTACCACGACGCCTTAGTCGAGGAGACCGCCCTCGACCGCGAGGAGGTGGAGATGATCGTCGTCGCCGTCTCGGGAGTGAACCACTGTTACTACTGCAACGTCGCACACGGCGCACTCGTCCGACTCTACGCCGACGATCCGACGCTGGCGGACCAACTCGTCGCCAACTACCGGACCGCGGACGTGAGCGACGAGCGTCTCGTGATGCTCGACGTGGCGGTGACACTCACCGAGCGACCGGCCGCGGTGACCGACGACGACTTCGATGCCCTCCGTGCGGCCGGCTACTCCGAGCGCGAAATCTGGGATATCGGCGCCGTGACGGCCTTCTTCAACCTCAGCAACCGCCTAGCGAGTTTCGCCGACATGCGCCCGAACGACGAGTTCCACACGCTCGGCCGCGGGGGTGAATAGCCCGACCGCCGACGAGAGTGGACGAACGTCACACCGCCGACTGCCGTTCGTCTAGTTCGTGTCTTTTAGATAAAATTATTTTATTTCTAACTACTTCTCACGATGTGCCGGAATGCTTATGACTCGTCATTTCGTCTTTCACGACGCAATGGCGACAGGTACGGTTGCGTTCTTTAACGACACCGGCGGTTACGGGTTCATCGAGACCGAAGACTCCGACGAGGACGTGTTCTTCCACATGGAGGACATCGGCGGCCCGGACCTCGAAGAGGGACAGGAAGTCGAATTCGACATCGAGCAGGCCGACAAGGGCCCGCGGGCAACCAACCTCCAGCGACTGTAAGTCCGGGCCGGGACATCCCGACCGCTCGAAACGGCGCTGGATCGGAATTTTCCCTTTTTGACGCGAGCAGTGACGGCTACAGCCGCCCCTCGCGGGCGCGGTTGCGGATCGTCGCCGCCCGCTCCCGGATGGCCGATAGCTCCGCGTCGTCCTTCCGGTCGAGGTGTGAGTACATCAGCCCCATCCGGCCCGTTCCCCGGAGCGTCTCCTCGTGGTCGTCGAGGAAGTCCCAGTAGAGCGCGTTGAACGGGCAGGCGTCGTCCCCGGTGGTCGCGTCGACGTCGTAGGCACACGCCGCACAGTGGTCGCTCATCCGGTCGACGTAGTTGCCGGAGGAGACGTACGGCTTCGAGGTGAATACGTCGGTGGCGAACGTCCCCATTCCGAGGACGTTCGGCGTCGTCACCCAGTGATAGGCGTCGACGAACCCGAAGTGGAACCACTCGTTCAGTTCTCGGGGGTCGGCGCCGTAGAGCGACGCGAAGTTCGACAGCACCATCAGCCGCTCGATGTGGTGGGCGTAGCCGCGGTCGTAGACGTGTGAGACGGCCTCGTCCAGACACCGCATCTCCGTCCCCTCGCCCTCGTACAGGGGCGGGAGGTCACGCGACCGTGAGAGCAGGTCCGACTCGACGAGGTCGGGCATCGTCCGCCGGTAGACGTGCCGCATGAACTCCCGCCAGCCGAGCACCTGCCGGACGAATCCCTCGACGCTCTCGATGGGCGCCGCGTCGCGCTCCCAAGCGTCGACGGCGGCGTCGATCACCTCCCGCGGGCCGAGCAGCCCCAAGTTCAGCGACGACGACAGCAGGGAGTGAGCGAGCGCGGACTCGCCGCCGACCATGGCGTCCTGATAGGGGCCGAACGGGGAGAGGCGGTGTTCGACGAAGTGATCGAGCGCGTCGAGAGCCTCGGCCCGTGTGACCGGCCACGCGAACCCCGTCGACTCACCCCAAGTGTCGAACCGCTCGGCGACCCAGTCCAGCGTCTCGCGGGTCAGCTCGTCCGGTTCGAACCGCGGGACCGGTGGCGGCGACCAGTCGTCGGGCGGCGTCTCGCGGTTCGATTCGTCGTAGTTCCACTGCCCGCCGACGGGGTCGTCGCCGTCCATCAACACGCCCTCGCGGCGCCGCATCCATCGGTAGAAGTCCTCGTGACGGAATCCGTCGCCGTCGTGCCACGCGTCGAACGCCTCGGGCGAGCAGCGAAACCGGTCGTCGTCGACGAGCGTGAGCGATCCGCCGCGGGATTCGACGAGGCTCCGCAGGCGCTCGGCGGCGCCGTGGCTCGGCGGGCGCATGAGTCGCAGGTCGTCGCCCGGACGCGCCTCGAAGTGAGCGTCGAGGGCGTCGCCGAACGTCCGTGCCCGCCGGTAGGTCACGTCGTAGCCTGCCTCTCGGAGGGCGTCGCGGGCGTGACGCATGGCCGCGAAGACGAGACCGAGCTTCTGGGGGTGGTACGGCTTTCGGTCGGCGAAGGCCGTCGCTTCGATCAGTAGGACCCGCTCCGCGTCGTCGAGAACGTGACTCTCGGGGTGGAGCTGGTCGCCGAGGAGCCAGACGGTCATGGCCGCCGTTGGGACCACCGCGACAAAACGGTGTGGGGCGACGACACCCGCGCCGCCGCCCGGCCGCCCGGCGTCGGCCCCGTCGCAGTCGGCGGTTCGACCGCGCGGGCGATCCGGTCGACCGCCGCGCCGTGGCTTTTTGTCGAGCCGCGACGAGGGCGGACCATGGAGTACACGACCCTCGGCTCGACCGGCGTGGAGGTCTCCCGCATCTGCCTCGGCTGTATGAGCATCGGCACGAGCGACTGGCGCGACTGGGTGCTGGACGAGGAGGAGGGGATCGAACTCGTCGACCGCGCCATCGAACTCGGGATCAACTTCTTCGACACCGCCAACATGTACTCGAACGGCGAGTCGGAGCGGGTCCTAGGGACGGCCTTGGAGGGACGCCGCGAGGAACAGGTCGTCGCCACGAAGGGGTACTTCCCGATGGACGAGGACGACCCCAACTCCGGCGGCCTGTCGCGGAAGGCCATCGAACAGGAACTGTCGAACTCGCTGGACCGCCTAGGGATGGATACGGTCGATCTCTACCAGATCCACCGCTGGGACTACGATACGCCGATCGAGGAGACGCTTCGCGCCCTCGACGACGCGGTGCGACGCGGGCAGATCCGCTATCTCGGCGCGAGTTCGATGTGGGCCCACCAGTTGGCGGACGCGCTTCACACGAGCGACGGACTCGGCCTCGACCGCTTTGCCACCATGCAGAACCACTACAACCTCGCCTACCGCGAGGAGGAACGCGAGATGTTGCCCTTCTGTCATAAAGAGGGAATCGGCGTCATCCCGTGGTCGCCGCTGGCGCGTGGCTACCTCACCCGGCCGGACGAGGACGTCGACGCGACCACCCGCGGGGCGAGCGAGGAGCGTCTCTACGAACACCCCTACCGCGAGGGCGGTGGAAGAGCGGTCAACGAACGCGTCCGACAACTCGCCGAGGAACGGGGCGTGAAGATGGCACAGATCGCGCTCTCGTGGGTGTTACACAAGGACGCCGTCGACGCCCCCATCGTGGGGACCACCTCGGTCGAACATCTGGAGGATGCCGTCGAGGCCCTCGACATCGACCTGAGCGACAGCGACATCGAGTATCTGGAAGAGCCCTACGAGCCAGTCCCCGTCTCGGGGCACGACTAGAGGAATCCGCCGCCGGTCCGTACCGTCTCCAAGTCCTCGATGTACCGCTGTTCTCGCCCCTCTTGGCCGCGGTAGGCGCGTTCGACGTAGCCGTCGGCGTTCACCAGAAGTACCAGCCCGATGTGGTTGAACATGTATTTCTCCATGTCCTCGGGGTGCGTTCGCTGGAATCGGAATCCGAACGCCTCGCCGAGGACCGTCTCGGCCCGTTCGGGGCTCTCCGGCCGCAGGAACCGCCAGTTGCCGGCCGACCGATCGACGTTCATCTGCTCGCCGTACTCGCGGAGGCGTTCGGCCGTGTCACGCTCCGGGTCGAAGGTGATGGGGTAAAATCCCACCTCGTCGGCGTAGTCGTTGTCGAGACTGTGGATCTGCACCTCGCGAAGCGACGAGACGAGCCGCGGACAGACGCTCATGCAGTTGGAGTAAAAGAACGTCACGAACGCGGCTCGGTCGAGACTGCCGAGGTCGATCCGTTCGCCGGTCAGCGGGTCGGGGAGGGCAACGTCGGGCATCGGTTCGCCCCACGCAGGGTACGCGAGGTCGGCGCTCTCGACGCCACCCCGGCGGTCGGGTTCGCCGAGGGCGGTGTTCGAACCGCCACCGAGACAGCCCGCGGTGACGCCGGCGACAGCCGCACCGAGCGTCCCGAGGTACACACGTCGGTCCATACCGTATCCCGGAGGTACACACTCAAAGCCCGTGTGGTCTGTCCGTCTAAAGCACTCCGAGGTAGCGAAGCGAGGCGACGATCTGTGCCGCCCCCGCGAGGAGCATGGCGACCGCGGCGAGTCGGTGGACTGCGCCGATCCGGTCGCTCCACGCCCGAACGGCGTCGCTCCCGACGGCCGACAGGAGCGTCACGCCGGTCAGTGGGAGCGCCGTCGCGGCGGCGTACCCCCCGAGCACCGCCGCCGCCCGCGGGGCCGAGAGCGTCAGCGACTGCGTGACCACGCCGAGCACGACGGGGACGACACAGCCGGCGGCCGCGAGGGCGTAGCCGCCGCCGAACACCGCCGCGCCCGCGAGCGAGCGACGGCGCGCCGGCAGTCGGAGGTGGATCGTCGGCGCCCGTCCGGTCAATAGGAGCGCGCCCATGACGACGAGCGCGAGGCCGACCAGCGGTTCGAGCAACGGTAGGTGACGGACGAGACGGCGGCCGGCGGCGAGGAGGAGTCCTCCGAGCGCCACGAGGACGACCACCGCGCCGGCGGCGGCCGCGACGCCGCGGACGACCGCCTCGCCAAGGTCCGTATCCTCGCGGACAGTGTAGCCGACGTAGCCCGGGAGGAGCGGGTAGGCACAGGGAGCGAAGAAGGTGGCGAGGCCGGCGCCGACGGCGAAGGTGAGCGTGCCGACGAAGCCGGCGTCGACGGTGATCATCGCAGAGACGCCGCGACCCGGCTGTCGAGCGTCTCGGCCGACGCGACGCCCCCGTGTGTCCAGACGACGTCCCCCGTCCCGTCGGTCACGGCCAAGAACGGCAGTCCGCTGGCCCCGAGCGCCGCTAGGAGGTCGCCCGCCGGGTCGTGGCCGAGCGTCCACCGGCCGTCGTGGTCGCGCCACCACGACCGGAGGTCCGACCGGGTGAGTCCGCCGCCGAGCCGTTCGTTCGTGACCGACACGAACGCGACCCGGTCGGCGTAGCGGTCGTGAACCGTCCCGAGGGCGTCCATCTGCTCGACGCAGGGGCCACACCACGTCGCAAAGCAGTCGATCACGGTGGGCGTTCCGTCGGCGGGCACCTGCCGGGTCCCGGCGGTCGACCCCGGTGCGTCGAGGGTCGTCACGTCGACCGGGAGCCGACTGTTCGTCCCCCCGCCGAGGCCGACGTCGGTGACGCCCGCGCCGACGAGGCCGGCACCGAGGAGGCCGGTGCCCGCGAGGCCCGCTAAGAGATGTCGGCGGCCGAGCGACCGCTCGTTCTCGTCGCTCATCGGCGACGCTTCGTCCCGAACCGACAAGTGTGTCGTGGTGCGTCCGTCGAAGCCTACCGCTCGGCCTCGATGGCGGTCGCGATGGCGTCGTAGGTGGGCTCGACCGCTCGCCCGGCGACGAACACGGTGGGCGTCCCCTGCACGCCAACGTCGATGCCCGCCTGTCGGTCGGCCTCGACGACGGGCCGATAGGTCTCGTTCAGCGCGTCGCCTTGGATCGCACACCCCGGTGCCCCGACGTCGTCTGCGAGGTCGGTGATCAACTGCGGGGCGAAGGCGTCCTGATTCTCGAAGAGGGCGTGGGCGTACTCGAAGAACGTCTCGTCGTCGGTTTCGTCCTGAACGCCGCGGGCGGCACTCGCGGCCTGCCACGACCAGCGTTCGTCGACCGGGAGGGGGAAGTCGTAGTGTTCGTACTGGACGACGCCGGACTCGACGTACGCCGACCGGATGTCGGGGAGCGTGTTCAGGCTGAACGTCGCACAGTGGGGACAGGCGAAGTCCTCGAAGGCGGCGACGGTCACGGCCGCGTCGTCCGCGCCGAGCGTCGGCCGCGACAGCTCCGAGACGGTCGACTCGTCGGCGATGGAACAGTCGTCCGTGCCGCCACCGCTTCCGCCGCCGAGACAGCCGGCCGTGAGGCCGGCCGCGCCGAGCCCCGCCGTCGCGGCGAGGTACTCGCGTCTGGTGTGGGCCATACGGGAGCGTTGCACCACCGGCCCTTATCCCCCTCGGTCCCGTCGAACGGCCGCCGGAGGGGGAATCACGGCGCTTAAATGTGCGCCGGGGGAAGGTCGTAGCATGAGCTTCGAGAAAGACGATTCGGTCGTGCTCCACGACAAACACAGCGAGTACGACGGGGACGTGGGGACGATCACGCAGGTGATGGAGACGATGTTCGGCGACGCCACCTACACGGTCAGCTTCGAGGACGGACAGGAGACCGGCGTCCCGGAGGACGCCCTCGAACTCGCCGACGACGAGTAATTCGGACGCCGCCCTGCATGTCGAACGTCCCCTTTCACTACGTCGACCTCCGCGCGTTCTCCTACGCCACCGAGGACGAGAAACGCGTCGAGAGCGCGCTCCGAACCTATCTTCCCGAGGACACGGCGTTGGATCGCCAAGTGACGACGGGCCACCACGGAGACCGGATCGTCGTCCTCTCGACCCGTCTGGAAACCGCCGACGAGGTGCGCCACGTTCTCGACCGACTGGTCTCACTCCCCGAGTACGACGCCTTCCTCGACGAACTCGACGACCGAGTCTCCGAGGACTGCTCGCTGTACCTCACGCTAGACAAACAGGCCGCCTTCGGCGGTGACGTGCGCCAAGGCGACGGTATCACCCTCCGTGGTAAGGTCGAGGCCTACCCGGCCAACCGTGAATCGGCCGTCGAGAACGCCCGTGAGGCGTTCGAAGCCGCCCGCGACTGAGCAAGCCGCGACACGGGGCACTCAGTCCTCTCGAAGGCTCGGGTGGGTCGGTTGGTCGTCCGGATGGCGGTCGTCGAACCGCGACCGCATCGTTTCGAGGGAGTCAGCCTCGCGCTGCCGGCGTTCGTCCGCGTCGATCTCCTCGCATCCCGGCGGAACGTCCCGACCCCGGTCGGTGAAGTAGCCCTCGGGAGCGACCCAGTCGTGGTAGAAGGGTCGGTCGTCGTCCTCGAGGAGCGTTACCGCTACCTCGGCGCCGTGGCCGGCACAGACGACCGCCTGATGGGGTTTCTCGGCCAATCGCCCGGCTGCGTACAGTCCGTCGACGCCGGTACGACCCCGCTCGTCGGTGTCGACGAACGTCTTGCCGCGGTCGACGATACCGACGCCGTCGACTTCCTCGAGGTAGTCCGTCTCGTTTTTGCTCGCGGCGACGACGTAGGAGGTGCGAAAACGGTCGCCACCCTCCGTTTCGACGCCGAAGCCGCCGTCGATCACCTCGACGCGCGTGACCCGCCCTCGGCGACGCTCGCAACCGGCCGCCGTGGCCCCGTCGCGCATCAACTCCAGCAAACGTCGTGGGTTGACGCCGGCGGGGAACCCCGGCACGTTCTCGACGTGAGCGTTCCGCCGCAGGATGGAGTCGCCCGCGTCGACGACGAGCGTGTCGAACTCGTGTCGTGCCGTGAAGGTGGCCGCCGAGAGGCCGGCGACGCCGCCGCCGACGACGAGGACGTCGCAGTCAGCCGATCTGTCCGCCGTGTTCGTGGTCATCGTGGTACCCCGTATCGGTCGCTCGGCGGCGATGAACGTTCCGGTGTCGCCGTCGACGGGCGTCGAGTCTCCGTTCGACCCGTCGCGGATTCGCCACACTGCGAAAAGATGCCGTACGCCGACGGCGCCCGGAGCGTCTCGACGAGGGCCACTCCGGACTGCGCAGGCACCGATCCCCTCGGTTCGCCGAGTCCTCAGGGCCACTTGATCCCACAGCCACGCGACGGGCCGGGGTCGAGGGTGACGTTCTCGCCGGCGCGGACGGCGTCGATGGCCTCGTGAATGTAATACTCGGTGGCCTCCTCGTCGGGGCCCATGGCGTCGTCGAGGCGGGCGTGGTAGGCCAAGCGATAGGTGTCGCCGTCGCGCCGGAAGAGGAACGGATCGGGGGTGCAGACGGCGCTGTAGGCGCGGGCCACGTCGGCCGACTCGTCGCGGAGGTAGGCGTCGTAGTCGACCCGCCCGTCTGCGACGTACTCTCGCATCGTCTCGACCGAGTCCTCGGGGTACTCCTCGGCGTCGTTGGCGTTGATGCCGACGACCGTCACGTCGTCTTCGGTCGCCAAGTCGTTCAGGAGGTCGAACTTCGCCTGTGCGTACGGACAGTGGTTGCAGGTGAACACGACGAGCAACGCCTCGGTGTCGAACGAATCGAGGGTGTACGTCTCTCCGTCGACGCCGGGGAGTTCGAAGTCGGGGGCCTGATCGCCGGATTCGAGTTCCGAGTCGGACTCTTGGAGTGCCATACCGGACGGTAGCGGGTCGGCGCCCAAATACCCCCGGCCGGCGGCAACCGGCCGGGCTCACTCCATCGAGACGAGGTAGATACCGAGGACGGCACAGCCGATGCCTGCGACCTTGCGGAGGGTGAGCGTCTCGTCGAGGAAGGCGATACCGATGACGGAACTGATGACGAGGAAGGTGCCGAAGATGGGGACCACCGCGCTGACGGGGCCGAGCGAAAGCGCCCGGTAGTATGCGAGGATGCCGACGGCGAGGAAGAGGCCAGCGAGGTAGAGATACGGCGCCTTGGGGTGGCCGAGATACGCCGACACGGACTGGCCCTCGTAGAGGACGACCCCCACGGTGGCCAAAAGCAAGATGCCGTTGGTGATGAGCGCGGCGACGAAGCTAGGAACCTTCGGAGCGCCCGTCGTCGCGAACCCGACGAGCGGCGCCACCGCCGAGTACGCGACCAGCGCGACCAGCGCCCACTGGAGATAGCCCATGTTCGTACCCGTCGTGGCCGACAGTATAGCGTTTCGATCCGGTCACGATGGGTCGTGTGTCTCGACGTGATCCAGAAGCGTCGACCGGGTGGCCGTCCCGCGACCCGAGACGTAGTGTGTGGCACAGGCGTTGCCCGCCGCCAGCGCGAGTTCCCAGCCCCAGTCAGCCGCCAGCGAGCGGGCGAGCGCACCGCTGAACCGATCCCCAGCGCCGGTCTCGGTCGGCCCCGGTGACACGTCGAGGGTCGGGACGGTGACCCGACCCGTCGGCGTCGCCGCGACGGCGGCGTCCGTACCGTGGACGACGACGCTCGCCTCGTCCACGCCGCCCGTGCCGCCGGCCCTCGCTCGAACGGCGTCCAGAAGCGACGCGTCGGTCGGATCGCCCACGGCGCCGCCGACCGCCGCACCCAGTCGTGCCGCCTCGTCCTCGTTTACGCTCACGACCACGTCGTAGGCGGGTCCGAGCGACCGGAGGGCCGCGAGGAGGTCACGCGCTCCCGCGACCGTGAGCGGCCCGGGATCGACACAGAGAACGCCGCCGTCGGGGTCGTGAGCGGCCATCTCGCGCATCGCCGCCCCGAGCCCCGGCGTGGACGCCCAGTTGACACAGCAGAGCGCGTCGCGTTCGAGAAACGACTCGACTGGGCCTTTGAGCGCCGCCCGGAGGTCGGCGAGGGTCCACGCCGCGAGATCCGCGGATTCCTCGACGAACATGACATCGTCGTCGTCGAGCAGGCAGACCGTGACGCGGGCGGGCGACCCCATAGAGACCGCCTCGACGTGACGAAACTCGAAGACCGGGTGGTCGAGGTGTCCGGCGAGGCGGACGTCGTCGCCGAGGGCGGCCGCCTGTCGCGCCGCGTTCACCGCTTGGCCGCCCGCGTCGGTCGTCACGTGATCGAGGTCGAACGAGTCGCGACCCGCGGCGATAGCGGCGGCCAAGGCGGCCCGCGAGGTGATCGTCGACTCCCCCTCGCGGAGCCGATAGTAGTCGTCGACGCTCCCGTCGGCGAGCGTACCGACGGTCACCGTCGCAGGGTCGGCACGCAGTCGCCCGGCGAGCCTATCGTACGGCACACCGATCCCTACGGCGCCGGCGCAGAAAACGTCCGCCCACACTGCCGGCGAATCGACGGACCGGCGCGGTGGCCCGCATCAGCCGATCCACACCGACGAGAACGCGTCGAAAAACTCCTCGTCGGTGCCGATCAGTTCGTGGGTGATGCCGAGGTCCTGTGCCCGGTCCGAGACGTCGTCGGCGAACTCGTCGACGCGGGTCCGATAGCGCTCGGCGAGGCGGCCGCCGAAGTAGGTCCGGCGGGTCAGCTCCGACTCCAAGTCCTCGAAGATGGTGTCGCCGCCGACGTCGGGGTCGAGTTCGTCCGGCGAGAGGGTCTGTATCAGGACGACCTCGTTGCGCGCGAGCGACGCGACCCCGGTCTCCAGCCCGTCGAGGTCACCGATACAGTCGGTGACGACGATCACCAGCGACCGCGAGCGGATGCTCGCCGCGTACTCGCCGAGCGCCGTCTCGAAGTCGGTATCGCCACTCGGGTCGGTTTCGTTGATGCGGTCGACCAGCGCCAGCACCTCGCCGCGGGTCGACTTGCCGGTGTCGATGCGCTCGTGGCGCTCCCGGAACAGCGAGAACTGGAAGTCGTTGTGCTCCTCGGCGGTGAGGTAGGCGTAGCCGAGGCCAAGTTTCGCGCCGAACTCGAACTTGTGCTGGTCGCCCTCGCCGAAGTCCATCGACGCGCTCGCGTCGAGCAGGACGTGGACAGTGAGGTTGCGCTCCTCCTCGAACTGCTTGATGTAAAATTCCTCCGTGCGGGCGTAGAGACGCCAGTCGATGAGGCGGGTGTCGTCGCCGGGCGAGTAGCGCCGGTAGTCGCTGAAGGTCAACCCTTCGCCGACGCTCTGAGACTCCTGTTCGCCCTTCTTGACCGCCGTCGACTGCTGGCTCAGCGACGCCTCGAATCGGTCCAGTTCGTCGAGGAAGCCGGGATCGATGGGCATCTCAGACCTCGGACAGCAGTCGGTCGATCACGTCGTCGGTGGTGAGCCCCTCCCGCTCCGCGCGGAAGTCGAGCATGATGCGGTGGCGGAGCACCGGTGGCGCCATCGCGATCACGTCCTCCCACGAGACGTGGTTGCGGCCGTGCAGGAATGCCCGCGCCTTCGCGGTGACGATGAGACCCATGCTCGCCCGGGGGCTGGCGCCGAAATCGACCGTGTCGGCCTCACGGGTCGCCCGCACCACCTCGATGGCGCGGTTGCGGATCTCCTCGGCGATCGGCACCTCGCGGACGAGCGACTGGACCTCGCGGAGTTCCGACAGGCTCAGCACCTTCTCGACCGGCGGCGCCGACCCGCCTTGGGTGTAGAGGTTCACGATGTCCCGCTCCTCGTCGAAGGAGGGGTAATCGAGGACGAGCTTCAGCAGAAAGCGGTCGGTCTGGGCCTCCGGAAGGGGGTAGGTCCCCTCTTGATCGATGGGGTTCTGGGTCGCAAGCACGAAGAACGGCCGCGGGAGGTCGTAGGTGTCGCCGGCGGCGGTCACCTGCTTTTCCTGCATGGCCTCCAACAGCGCGGCTTGGGTCTTCGGCGTCGCGCGGTTGATCTCGTCGGCGAGGACGACGTTCGCGAAGATTGGCCCCTTCTCGAAGACGAACTCACGGCCGTCTTCCGACTCGCGGATGATCTCCGTGCCCGTGATGTCGGACGGCATCAGGTCGGGGGTGTTCTGCACCCGCGAGAAATCGAGGTCGATCACGTCCGCGACGGTGCGGACCATCGTGGTCTTTCCGAGCCCGGGGTTGCTCTCGAGGAGGGCGTTGCCGTCGGCGAGAACGCAGACGAGCAGTCGTTCGAGAACCTCCCGCTGGCCGACGATTCGCTTGCCGACCTCCTCGCGGACGCGTCCGAGCCGTTCCTGTAACGTGTCGATGTCGGTCGTTGGTTCGCTCATGAATCTGAGTTCGAGTCCGTAGTCTGTCGAATCCGCAGATTGTACTCGCGGATCAGCGCCGCGTCTTCGAGACGTTGGCGCTCGTCGAAGCCCGCCCGCTGGCTCTCGACGGGGGTCGACGAGTCGAGGCCGCTGTTCTCGTAGGCTGCGGACGATTCCACCTCGGAGCCGTTCCCGCTTCCCGACCCGCTGGTGTCGATATCCGCCTCCAGTTCCTCGCTTCCCTCCGGCACGTCCTCGGCCTCTCCGAGAATCGAGGAGCCGTCTTGGAGGCCGCGGTACTCCGTCTGCGTGCCGCCGTCCGGCCCGGCCGTGTCGCCCGGGTCGCCGAGGCCGGCCAGCGAGAGGTCGACCACGGCCAGTTGGATGGTCGCGATACTGGCGACCGAGAGCAGAAGCACCGCGAGCGCCAGCCGGCGAGTCGAGAGGAGGCCGATGCTCGATGCGTCCCGCAGTTGATCGAGAACGTCCTCGTAGAGTCGGAGAACGATCCGCGACTGTCGGTCGCTCGCGACGGCATCGCGTGCGGTGCGCAACGACTCGGAGAGCGAGGGGTTGGCGGCCGCGAACTGCTCGACGAGCGGCCGGCGGATTCGCCAGCCCACCTCGACGCCGAAGACGAGGAGGCCGGCGGCCGCGCCGATGACGGCGGCGCTCGACACCGTCGGCTCGGCGGGCGTCACGCCGACGCCGGCGAGGGCGTCGAGAACCGCGTCGGGGATGGGGAGCCTAGTCGGGAGCCCGGGGGCGCCGGCGACGGTCGCGGCGAGGTTCACGAGGAGGGTCGCCAGCGCCGCGTCGACGACGGCGTAGATGACGGCGACCTTCAGTCCCTCGCGGCGGATCTGTGTCAGCGCGCGCTGGAGTTTGCGCTCGGCGGGTGGCGGATCCGCGTCGGCGGGCGTCGAATCCGACATGGCTTAGCTACACTCCGGCGGCGGGTTCTCGACTTCCGCACAGACCGCTGCGAGGTCGCTACGGAGCCGGTCGTTCTCGCGTCGGAGCTGTTGGATCTGTTCGTTCCGCCGTTCGAGTTGGCTTTCGAGGTCGGTCACGTCGCTTTCCAACTGACTCACCTCGTCGTTCAGGTCGTCGACCTCGTTCTGGAGGTCGTCCCGTTCCTCCCGGAGGTTCTCGTTCGTGGTTTCGAGGTTGGAGACCCGGGATTGGAGCTGGTTGTTCCGGGATTCGAGCGTCTGGACCTCTCCTTGCAACTCCTCGGCGCGCCGCTGGGCGGCTTGGAGGTCGCTCCGCGTCGAGGCGAGTTCCTCCTCGGTCGACTGCAGTTGTCCCTCGGTCTCTTCGAGGTTCTCCGAGACCTGATTCACGTCGCTCCGGGTGGTGCTGAGGCTCTCGTTGAGATCCTGCAGCCGCTGGCTGGTTTGTTGGAGGTCACGCTCGGTCGACCGAAGGTCCTCCTGCAGGCGCTGGTTCTCCTGACGGAGTTGGCTGTTCTCGGCGTCGAGTTCCTCGACCGACTCCTGATAGTACAGCGTCGCGCCGGCGGTGCCGGCGACGGACAGACAGATGAGGAGGGCGAGGGCAACGTTGATAGATCGGCCGATGAGGCTCATGGCAATCCACTCTCGGTCCTCGTACGACCGTTGTACACTTGAAGCCGCCGGACGACCACCTCCGTCACGAAGAGGAGGAGGCCGGCGATCAACAGCGCCCAGTCCCAGTTTCGCCGCACGTCACGCACCCGGGTGGATTTCTCGCGGGTGAACTCGGCGATGGCCGCGGCTTGATCGCTGGAGAACTCGCGCCCACCGGTCGCCTCAACCGCGTCCGAGAGCGCCGACGAGGTGCCAAAGCCCGCGTACTCTGCGGGGGAGTTCGCGGCGTAGGTCGCCCCCGCGGCCGTCCGGTAGCCAACCTCAGTGGGGGTCACCGACGCTCGATAGACCCCCTCGTCGACGGCGCTGAACACGAGGTCGGCGTCGCTGGGCGGGGCGTCACCGCGGTAGATCACGGTCGTCGGTTCGCCCACCCGCGTATCGGAGACGTCGGTGACACCCGAGGCCTTCCGCTCCGGGTCGCCGATGGCGTAGTTCACCGACTTGGTGACCAACAGGGAGTCTGGTTGGCTGAGCAGGCCGTCGAGGCCGCCCCCCTCCGCGTAGGTGGTGATGGTGGCGACCCGGCCGAGGCCGTAGCGCCACGAGGCGACCGCCGGTGTGCCGTCCGGGCTGGCGACGAGGAAGTTCGCGCCCGGCCGCATCGACACGTCGTTGACCGATCCGGGCGAGGACTCCAAGGTGACGCCGCTCGTGATGAAGTTCCCGGAGTCGACGACGGTGAGCCCCTCGCCTTGGAACTGGCGACTCCCGCCGCCGAACAGCAGACGCAGGCGCTCGGTCTCGCTGGCGCGGAAGTAGTTGCCGCCGGACTCCTCGGCGACCCGGCGGAGGACGCCCTCGTTGACGTTGCGACCAGCGCCGACGGTGATGACTTGGATGCCCTGTCGACCGAGCGCGTTGGCGACGACGGCCGACCGACTCTCGGTGTCGCCGCCGTCGCTGACGAGGATGACCGTCCCGCGCTGGCCGCCGAGCATCTCCTCGGCCCCCCGGAGACCGTTGGCGATGTTCGTCGCGCCGCCCGCTTGGAGTCGACTGATTCGGTCTTGGACCACGCCGCGGCTCTCGCTCAGCGTCGCGGGGTCGGAGACGCTGTAGGCTTGGTAGTTGAAGCCGACGACGCCGACGACGTTGTCGTCGTCGAGTTGCGAGAGCGCGTCGAGCGCGATGGCCTTCTGGATCCGCATGCCGCTGCCCGCACTTCCCGAGACGTCGATCAGCATGACGATCCGTGCGCTTCCCGGCGCCGACGGGCCGAAGGTGACCGGGAGCATCGACCCCACCGAGGAGTTGGCGTAGCCGCCGTTCTCGAAGCTGTTGGGGCCGCCGGTCATCAACAGCCCGCCGCCGTCGATGACGAACCGCTGGAGTTCGTCGACGTTGCCCAAGTCACTGGCCGCGACGTTCTGGACCACGACCGCGTAGTACGGATCGAGGTTCTCCGGCACCGACTCGACGCGGTCAACTTGGTACAGTTGATCGAGGTAGGTTCCCAGCGAGTAGTCCCCCCGCGAGACGTAGAGCACGCGCGGCTGATCGACGACCCGGACGGTCTTGCGGGCCACGTCGTTGACCGCGAAGACGTCCTCGCCGTCGATTTCGGCGGTGATCCGGTGGCTCCCGGTCGACTCGAACGTATGCGCGACGGGCACGGCGCCGGTACCTTCGTCGATCCGCTCGGAGGCGACCGTCTCACCGTCGACCGTGACGCTCACCGAGACGGGTGAGTCGGCCTCGACGCCGTCGACACGCACCAGAAACCGGCTCTCGACGCCGACGCTCGCCTTGTTGGGACCGGTGAGAGTGACGTACCGTTCGGTCTGGGTCGGCTCCGGCGAGACGGTGCTGATCGTGGCGTTGATCGAGCGGGCGAACTCCGCCGTCTCGGTCAGACTCTGGCCACCGGTCACCTGTCCGTCGGAGACGACGACGACCGATCCGTTCTCGCGGAGGTTGGCGGTGACGCCGTCGCCGATCCGGGAGTTCGTCCCTTGGCCGACCGTCGAGACGGTGACCGGAACGCCCTCGTCCTCGATATCGGTGGCGAGGTCCTCGGCCACATCGGGCGAGACGGCGGTACTGTTCGAGCGGTCTACAAGCATCGACACCGAGGGGTCGCCCTGCGTCTCCGTCGTGACGACCGTGAAAGGACCGGCGGCCGCGACGATGATCAGCGTCGCGACGACGACCCGCGAGGCGAGCAGGAGCCGTCGACTCCGGGTGGCGGCCGTCCCCGAGACGCGGTAGTGGATCAGAGCGGCGAGGACACCGACGACGACCGGCAGGGCGACGAGGACCGCCGGGCGTTCCAAGCCGACGACGGTGCCGTCCGACAGCGCCGTCCGGACGGCGAGAGCGACCCACATCAGAGATCACCCCGCCGTCGGAGGAAGGCAACCTCGCCGACGATCACGAGGAGAGCCGACAGCGCGACCAGCCAAGTCAGCGGCCGGGGCACCTGCCGTTCCTCCTCGCGGGTGACGGCCTCTCCGTCGTCCGTGCGGTCGGCGAGCGGGACGGCGTCGACGTCGGATTCGGCCTCGCTGTACAGGGAGACGCCGATTCGACGGTCACCGACGCCGTAGAAGCCGACGGCGTCGAGCGGGACCGTCCGCGCCGAGACGCTGCCGGCGGGCGTCTCGACGTCCGTCTCGTTGCCAAACTGGAGACGGTCGCCGGTGCCGCGGTTGAGCGAGGCGAGCGACTCCCGGCCGGCGAGGTGGAAGGTCGCCCGCTTCCAGAAGACGGGATACTGGTAGTTGAACCGGAACGAGTCGTCGCCCACGTAGCCGTAGTAGAGCACCCGTCCCGGCCCGCGTCGCTGGGTCGCCACGAGCGGCGTCCCACCGGTGGTCTGTACCAGCGGTGTCCCCGCACGCAACGATCCTTGGAGGTAGGTTCCCGGCGGCGGGAAGTCGATACCGCGGGTGAGTTCCGTCGTCGTCACCCGACCGACCGACGGGTTCTGTCCGGTTCCGTTCGGCGAGAGGAGGAAGAGGTCGCCGTACGTGTCCGGCGGACTGGGTTGGGCGAGGATGCCCACGCCGCCGCCGGCTTCGATCACGTTCCGTCCCGCCTCGACGTTGCCACGGAGGAGGCTCTCCGGCTCTAGGTCACTGTAGAGGATCACGTCGTACTCGTCCTCGACGGTGGTCGGCGGCTCGTCGACCGTCAGATCGACCTCCTCGATCACCGAGAGGGCGGTCGTCAGATACCGGTCCCGGTCGTTGGTTAGAAGCAGGACGTCGACCGTCGGATCGGCGGGGGCGGCGACGTAGGCGACGTCGTCGGCGGGGAAGGCGTCGCCGGGGGTCAGCTGTGCCCGGCCGCCGCCGCCGGGGATGGTGAGGGTCACGCGCTCGATGTCGCCGGGGCCGAGTTCGACCGACCGGCTGCGGCCACCGAGTTCGACCGACCGGGTGGCCGTCGCGTTCCCGAAGTTCTTGACCGACAGCGTGACGTTGCGCCCCGAGAAGGAGCGGTCGACGATGCCGACGTTGTTCGCGCCGCCGTCCGCGAACTGTCGAAGGTCGACTTGGAGGTCACGGGCTCGCGCAGACCGGACGGCGTTGGTCCACCCGTCGTCGGCAAAGTCGCTGAACACGACGATCCGCGCGTTCTCGCCGGCGATCGAGGCGGCTTGGGAGATGGCGGCGCCGAGGTCGGCCGACACGTCGGTCACGGCGAGTTCGTCGAGGGTGGCTTGCACCTCGGTGTCGCCGCCGGAGCGGAGGGCGATGCGGCTCTCGGTGCCCGCGAAGACGACGGAGTTGGTCCCGGTAGTCGTCTCCCGGGCGGCGGCGCGGGCGGCGGCGAAGCGCGTCCCGTCGCCGGTGTCGACGGTCATGCTCGCGCTCCCGTCGAGGACGATGACCGTCTCCTCGACGGTTTGGCTCTCCGAGACGGAGACGTAGGGGCCGGCGAGCGCCACCGCGAGTGCGACGAGGACGAGAAGCTGAAGCACCAAGAGGAGATTGCGCCTGAGCCGCTCCAGCAGGGGGTTGCTCGCGTCGCGTTGCTCGTCGTCGAGCAGAAGCGCGATGGTCGGCAGTTCGACCCGACGGGGGTCGGGCTGGACGAGATAGAGGAGGATGACGGGGACCACCGCCAACAGGGCGGCCAGCCCCAGCGGCGTGAGAAACACGTCGGAGAGGGCCATAGCTCCACTGTGTCGCCGCCGCCTATCGGTCTTTCGCCACGACGGGGGATTCCCGACCATCGTTCGGGACGGATACTGACGCGTAAGCAAACCCTTTCACCGAGGGCGCCAACGGGACGGTATGGCCGATAAGTTGGAGCTACTCGATCTCCTCCTCGAGGACGCCCGCGAGAGCACGGACACCATCGCGCGGCAACTCGGTTGTGACGAGAGCGAGGTGGAGTCGATGATCGCGGAGCTCGAAGGCGAGGGTGCGATCCTCGGCTATCAGCCGGTCGTCGACTGGAGCCGCGTCGAGACCGACCACGTCGCGGCCGAGGTGGAGCTCAACTTAGAGCTCGACCGCGAGACGAAGTACGCCGACGTGGCGGGGCGGATCACGAAGTTCGACGAGGTGACCGCGCTCCGACTCGTCTCCGGCGACTACGACTTCGACGTGACTGTCGAAGGTGACTCGATGCGCGACGTGTCCATGTTCGTCTCCGAACAGATCGCGCCCATCCCGGAGGTGACCCAGACGGTGACCCACTTCGTCATGAACACGTACAAGAACCGTGGGTTGGAGTTCATCGACGGCGACGACGACGACCGCCTCTCGATCTCACCATGAAGCTCTCGGAGCGCGCTAGAAACACGCCTCCGTCGGGCATTCGACGCTTCTTCGAACTCGCCGAGGAGATGGACGACGTCATCTCTCTCGGCGTCGGCGAACCGGACTTCAGCGCGCCGTGGAAGGCGCGGGCGGCTGCCGTCCACTCGCTCGAACGGGGACGAACCTCGTACACCACCAACCGGGGGATGCTGGAACTGCGTGAGGCCATCGCCGATCACGTCCCCCGGTACGGCCTCGAGTACGACCCCGAGAGCGAGATCCTCGTGACGACGGGTGCGAGCGAAGCGGTGGATCTGGCGCTTCGGGCCCTCGTCGATCCCGGCGACGCCGTCGCGGTCCAGTCACCCGCGTACATCTCCTACGGGCCGGGCGTGCGTTTCTCCGGCGGCGACCCGCTCCCGGTCTCGACGCGCGCGGAGAACGACTTCGTGATGACCGCCGACGATCTGGAGCGGGCGGGGGCCGCCGACGCCGAGGTGTTGATGATCTGCTATCCCAACAACCCCACGGGGGCGACTGCGAGCGCCGACGAACTCGCCGAGATTGCGGCCTTCGCTCGGGAGCACGATCTGACGGTGTTGGCCGACGAGATATACGCCGGCCTCACCTACGAGGGCGAACACACCTCCATCGCGACCCTGCCGGGGATGCGCGAGCGGACGGTCGTCATCAACGGCTTCTCGAAGGCCTACGCGATGACGGGACTGCGCCTCGGCTACGCGCTCGGACCGAGCGAGGCCATCGATGCCATGAACCGCATTCACCAGTATACGATGCTCTCGGCCCCGACGACGGCCCAGTACGCCGCCCTCGAGGCCCTCGAGTCCTGCGACGACGATGTCGACGAGATGCGAACGCAGTACGACCGCCGGCGTCGATTCGTCATCTCTCGGTTTCACGACATGGGCCTCGACTGCTTCGAGGCGACGGGTGCCTTCTATGCCTTCCCCGAGGCGCCCTACGACGACGAGCAGTTCGCCGAGGACCTCCTCCAGTCGGAGGGGGTCGCGGTCGTTCCCGGCCGCGTCTTCGGCGAGGAAGGACACGGACATCTCCGCGTCTCGTACGCTACGGGAATGTCGGATCTGAAAGCGGCGATGAACCGCATCGAGCGCTTTCTGGCGGAGTGCGACCGAGGGCGGACCGAGACATAAGAAGAATTATCTGTCGCGCTTCCGTACCACAGTTCGATGGTCGCGGGTGGTGGGATGGGGCCCGACGACGAGGGGATTAGCTTCGCGCACGCACTAGCGACGCTGAAAGAACAGGGTAGCGCACTGCTCGTCGTGGGTTCGGTCCCCGAGGGGATGTTCGTACAGGCATCGGCCACGATGCTCGGCGCGCCCGACGCCGAACCGCCGCGACGCCGACTCGTCGTGACGCCGAAATCGACCCGTGAGACGGGGGTTCGTCGGCTCCGAAAGACCGGACCGCTCTCCGCGGAGTACGCGCGCCTGATCACGTGTGGGAAGCAGGCGCGCAGTGCGGCCGCGAGCCAGTCGCTAAACGAGGTGAGCCCCCGAACGCACGTCGTCGACGGATCGGTCGGCGACCTCGGGGCGACGATGACCGACGTCGTCGAGGAGTTCGAACTGTTTGCTGGAAATCTTGCGCCCGCGGAGTTTCGGATGGCCTTTGACTGCTTGCCGAGCCTGCTGACCACGTACGGCCGCGAGACGGCGTTTCGACTCGTCCACGCGGTCGTCGCACAGTCTCGGTCGGCCGCGGGGCTGACCCACGTTAGACTCCCCCGCGACGTGAACGCAGAGGTGGTGGGGCTGTTCCAGCCCCTGTTCGACGCCACCGTCGAACTCCGGGTCGACGGCGGCGACCTAGACCAGCGGTGGCACTTCCGTGACCGAGACCTCACGTCCGACTGGCTCCCCGTAGGCAACCCATCATGACGGACAACCAACAATACCCTTTTGTGCGCGACGGCCGACTCGATAGATAAGATGAGTCGGACCGAGCGGCCGGAGGGGCCCGGCGTCGAACAGGAGAGTGACGCCCTCGAAGTGTCGTTCCGGACACTCGAGGAACGTTCCGGACTGGTCGTCGCCGACCTCATCGAGCGCAACCAGTTTCGGCTGTTCACCGACCGCCCGGTGTCACCGACGCCCGCCGACCCTGCCGGCCATCGGTTCCCCGTGGACGCCGCCGTCGCCGTCGAGACGGCCGAAATCGAGTTACCGACGGTCGTCTCCGTCTGTGTTCGCGACGAGGACGGCCAGATGCTCGCCGAGACGGAGCATTCCGCCTACGAGGAGTTTCCGGCTGGAAGCTACAGCCTCGAACTCTGTGGCCCCATCAAGATCTATCTCCGGGTCGAGGGGTGTGTGACGGTCGCCACGGACGTAACACAGACACGCATCGGCTTCGACGGCCCGGCCGAGGTACGGATCGGCGCCCGCTCTCATCACGAGGGGCCGGCGGCGACGCTGACGACGACCGACGAGCCCGCGGACGTAATGACGGCCGTTTCGACGTTCTCCTCGGCACTCAAGACCACGTCGCCCGAGCGGTCCTACCCGACGCTCCGGGGACACCCACCGCTGGTGGAACGCGGCGACCGCGTCGAGATTCCGGACGGCGTCACGTCGCCCGAGACAGGGATCAGACTCGAACTTCCCTCCGAGTATCGGTCGATCTACGTGGCCACACCGCTCGCGTACTACCTTGCCGCCGACGTGGTGCCGAGTGACCGACCGCGTCTCGTGACCGACCGCGGCTTCGAACACGACTTAGATACGATGCGCGGGTTCGAGACGGAGATCGAACGCGTCCTCAAGCAGACGTTCTTCCTCGACTGCGTGACACGCACCGAGGGGTACTACTCGGTCGACCTCCACGAACGCGATGCCGTCGAGACGGATCTCGACCTCGACTTCGAGTGGCTGTACGACCAGTCGCTCGCGACACAGTTAGAGGAGTATCTCTCGGTCCCGTTCGGCGCCGTCGAGGACGAACTCCCCGAGTGGCGACTCACCTCCCACGTCGACCCGAGGCCGGAAAACGTCGAACTGCTTCCCTTCGTGACGAACGACCTCGCGGTGGTCCGGACACCGCGGGACCAACCCGAACCGAGTTCGGCGGTCCAGACGGCCGCCGCCGACGAGTTCTTTCGTGACTCGGCGTTCACCCGAAGCGCGTCGTCCGACGACGCCACGCGGTCGTACGTCCAACCGGAGACGGCCGACTCGCTGGAACAGTCTTGGATTGGCGAGGGCGCGCCAATCGGCGCCAGCAAGGCCACCACCGACGCCTTCTACAACCGTCTCGACCGGACCCCCGCCGACGGCGACATCGGGATCACGGTCGTCTGTAACGACCCTCGGATGGCCGACGAACGCGACGTGGTCGACGAGGTGTACGGCTCCCGCGAGCAACTCCCCTTCGACGTCCGGGTCCATCACAACCTGCGACGGGCGGAACTGCGGAGGGTGCTCTCGGCGGAGACGGACCTTCTGCATTACATCGGCCACATCGACGCCGCGGGCTTCGAGTGTGCCGACGGTAAACTCGACGCGACGACGCTCACGAGCGCCGGCCCCGACGCCTTCCTGCTGAACGCCTGCCAGTCCTACGAGCAAGGGTCGGCGCTCATCGAGGCCGGAGCCATCGCCGGCATCGTGACCCTCTCGGACGTGATCAACAGCGGCGCCGTCCGGATGGGTCGGATGCTGGCACGCCTGCTCGATCAGGGGTTCACCGTCGGGAGCGCCCTCGAAGTCGCGCGCGAGGACTCGATCATCGGTGAGCAGTACACCGTTATCGGGGACAGTAGCCTCTCCCTGGCCCGGACCGACGGCGGGCCGCCAAACGTCTGTGTCGTCCGGTCCCGCACCGACGACCGGTTCGAACTGGAGTGGCAAAGTCACCCCTCGACGTCGTTCGGCATGGGTAGTCTCGTGATGCCGTGGCTCGACGAGGTCAACGAGTACTACCTCTGGTCGGGCGACTCTCGGACGTTCGAGTTGACTCGCAAGGAGTTACGGCAGTTTCTCTCGCTGGAGACGGTACCGGTGAAAATCGACGGTTCGCTCGTCTGGAGTGACGAACTCGATCTTTCGAAGGTTTAGGGACCGGAGATGCCACCGCTGTTGCCGTCTGCAGTGTAGGGACCGGAGATGCCACCGCTGTTGCCGTCTGCAGTGTAGGGACCGGAGATGCCACCGCTGTTGCCGTCGGCAGTGGCAGGGCCAGAAATTCCGCCACTGTTGCCGTCGGCGGTGAAGGGACCGGAGATGCCACCGCTGTTGCCGTCGGCAGTGGCAGGGCCGGAGATGCCACCGCTGTTACCGTCTGCAGTGTAGGGGCCAGAAATTCCGCCACTGTTACCATCGGCAGTAGCAGGGCCAGAAATTCCGCCACTGTTGCCGTCGGCGGTGAAGGGTCCGGAGATGCCGCCACTGTTGCCGTCGGCAGTGGCAGGGCCGGAGATGCCGCCACTGTTGCCGTCGGCAGTGGCAGGGCCGGAGATGCCGCCACTGTTGCCGTCGGCAGTGGCAGGGCCGGAGATGCCACCGCTGTTACCATCGGCAGTGTAGGGACCGGAGATACCGCCGCTGTTGCCGTCGGCAGTAACGTTTGACTGTCGGGTCTTGTCGACCGCTGCCACCGTGCCGCTGTCACGTTTGGACATCGCAACCGAACAGTCACCCGGACAAGAATTATAATTTTTCGAGAATATCTGATAGTTAATATAATCAATTAACCGCGTTGACTACTGACATAAAATGGATCGCCTTGAAGACGGCTGGCGACGGCGGGAAGCGATAGGAAAAGACAGTACGTTCTGTTGTTTTAGTTACTATTCTTCGTCCGCGTCACGCCCGATATCCTGATAGATCCGTTTCAGGTCGTCGTCCTCGCCGAGTTGTGCCAGCGTGTCGTCGAGGTCGCACCGCAGTTCCTCGATATCGTCGAGGAGTTGCTGGTACTTTTCGGAGTCCTCGGGCGCCGAGCTGGGAGACTCGGATTCGAGTAGGGCCTTCTTCGAGGCGAGCGAGAAGAGTCTGCGGACACCCTCGTCGTACGCGTCGCGGGCGAGCAGGTTCGACACCGTACTCGTGAGTTCCTCCCGCGAAACGGGTTTGACGAGGTAGTCGTCGAACCCCATGTCGATCACGTCGATGTCGGGTTCCACGGCAGTCACCATCGTGACCCGGCAGTCGAGGCCACGGTCACGGATAGCATCGAGTACCTCGTCGCCCGAAAAGTCGGGCATTCGGCGGTCCAACAGGACGACACGCACCTCGTCGTCGAGTTCGTCGAGCGCCGTGTAGCCGTCGTTGACCGCACGTGCGCGGTAGGACTCGGCGAGCCACGTCGTGTAGAGTTCAGCCAAGTCGCGTTCGTCTTCGACGACCAAGACGAGGGGGGAATCGTCGGTCATATCTGCTCCTGGAGAGGAGTGCGGCCACTCACGGATGTTCATGTATCACCGGCTCATATCAAAATACCCCTTGCGGAACCGGTGATCGTAGAAGATTAACGGACATCACCGGGAGGTCGGTGATTACTCTTGGGGACTGTAGTTCGGGGCCTCGTCGGTGATCATCACGTCGTGAGGGTGACCCTCCGTCTGACCGGCCGAGGAGACGCGGACGAATCGCGCACGTTCCTTGAACTCGGGGAGAGAGGCTGCACCGACGTAGCCCATCCCGGATTTCATGCCACCGACCAGTTGGTGGAGTTCGGAGGCGAGCGTCCCCTTGTAGGGGGTAGCCGCCTCGACGCCCTCGGGAACGAACCCCTCGTCGTCGTCCTCCTCTTTCAGGTAGCGGTCGCCGCCGCCAGAGCGCATGGCGCCGACCGATCCCATGCCGCGGTACTGCTTGTACTTCTTCCCGTTCATCGTGATGATCCGGCCTGGCGCCTCCTTGGTGCCGGCGAAGTAGGACCCGAGCATGACGGCGTCGGCGCCGGCGGCGACGGCCTTTATCGCGTCGCCGGAGTAGCGGATGCCCCCGTCGGCGATGACCGGCACGTCGTGCCGGCTGGCGACGTCGGCAACTGCCGCGACGGCGGTGATCTGTGGCATCCCTGCACCGGTGACGACCCTAGTCGTACAGATGGAGCCGGGACCGATGCCAACCTTCACGCCGTCCGCGAAGTCGACGACGGCCTCGGCCGCCTCGCGGGTGCCGATGTTGCCGACGACCACGTCGGCGTCGACCGTCTCGCTGATCTCGCGGGCGCTCTCGATGACGTTCCGGTTGTGGGCGTGGGCACAGTCGATGAAGAGCACGTCTGCGCCGGCGTCGTCGGCCGCGGTCGCCCGGTCGTCCTCGAAGGGGCCGACGGCGACGCCGGCACGGAGGGCGCCGTCGTCGTCGCGGGCCGCGTTCTCGTGTTCGCGTCGCTGGAGGATGCCCTGCATCGTCACGAGGCCGGCGAGGCGGTCGTCGTCGTCGACGATGGGAACCCGTTCGATCTTGTGGTCGTACATGAGTTCGAGCGCCTCACGGGCGGTCACGCCCTCGCCCGCGGTGATGACCTCGTCGGTCATGGCCTTGCGCACCTCGTCAGACTCGCCGACCTCTAGGTAGGGGCGGATGTCCGTTCCGGAGATGATGCCGAGGACCACGTCGTCCTCGTCGACGACGGGCGCGCCACTGACGCCCTCGTGTTCCATCATCTCGTCGACCTCGCGAACGGTCTGTTCCGGGCGGGCCGTCACCACGTTGTCTCGGCGGATGACCAGTTCGTCGGCGCGTTTGACCCGTTCGATTTCGACGGCCATCTCCTCGGTGGTCATATTGCGGTGGAGGACACCCAGCCCGCCGTTGCGGGCCATCGCGATGGCGAGGTCGCTCTCGGTGACCGTGTCCATCGCCGCCGAGAGGACCGGAATATTGAGCGAGACGTTCGTCGACACACGCGTCGACACGTCCGCCTCGTCGGGTTCGATGTGGCTCTCCATCGGGCGAAGGAGAACGTCGTCGAACGTCAGCGCCTCCGGTACCTGCAGCTTCGTCGAGAAGGGATCCGAATCGGGAACGTCGTTCGCCATGTAATCCGTCGTCTCGCCGCCGGGAAAAACGTTGCGAGACGGCGCATGCGCCTGTGTAACCGTCGCACGCTCACTCGTATCGGAGGGCATCGATGGGGTCGACGCGCGCCGCCCGCCAAGCGGGATACAGCCCCGCAAGGACGCCGACGGCGACGCCGACACCCACCGCGGTCGCCATCCACCCCGGCGCGAGCGTGAAACCGACCTCGGCGTACCGGGTCGCGGCGTACCCGACCCCGAGGCCGACGGGGAGCGCGAGCACCGCGCCGACGGCGCCGAGCAGCCCCGACTCGACGAGAAAGAGGACCAACACGTCCCGGTTTCGCGCGCCCACCGCCTTCATCACGCCGATCTCCCGCGTTCGCTCCGTGACGCTCACGAGCATGATGTTGGCGATGCCGATGGCGCCGACGACCAGTCCGATCACCGCGACGCCCGTCACGAACCGCGTGACCCGGTCGATGACCGACGAGATGCGGGCCGCGAAGTCGCCGCTCGTCCGTGCCGTCGGTTCCGTCCCCGCCGGCACCAACAGCCGCGCGTCCGACTCCTCGTCGAGGTAGGTCGCCACCGCCGTCCGCGTCGCCTCGATTCCCGTCGGGTCGGTCACGACCGTCACCTGCGGATAGGCCCGTTGGCGGACGCCGACGCTCGGGCTCTCGACGACCGTCCGGTAGAATGGGTCGACGGGAACGTACACCCGCGAGCCCTCGGCGAAGTCGCTCACCGGCAATCCGCCTGCGGTGCCGTTGACGATCCCCACGACTTGGAGGTCGTGGGTCCGGTTCCCCGAAAGCGAGAGCGTGAGCTGGTCACCGACGGTGACGTTCTCCGCGAAGGTCTGTGCCGCCCGCTCGTTCAACACGACCTCTGCGCTCCCCGACCGGAATCCTCGGCCGGCGACGATCCGGTCCTCGTCGAAGGTCGCTGGCGTCGTCGCCGTCACCCGCTGCCGGGCCACGGTGTCCTCGCCGTGGGTGAGCGAGTTGGCGTCGACGGTCCCCCGTGGGATGGCGGCGGTCACCCCCGGAAGGGACGCCAGCGCCTGCACGTCGCGCTCGGTAAAGGCCGGCTGGACCACCCGGTCGAAGCCACCGTCCTCGTCGTCGGCCGGCGTCGCGAACACGTAGACGTTGCTCGCGCTCGATCCCTCGATGTCGCCGACGATCTCCGCCTCGATGCTCGCACCGAACGTGGCGAAGACGACGACCGACGCGATGCCGATGACGAGACCGAGGACCGTCAACGCCGACCGGAGTCGGTGGCTCCGGATCGATCGCCAAGCGATCCTGACCGACTCGATCAGTCGCATCGCTCGCCCCCGTCGAGCGTCTCGATCCGTTCGAGTTCGCCGTCTCTGACGTGGACGATCCGGTCGGCTCGCTCCGCGACGTGTCGCTCGTGGGTCACCAGAAGGATGGTGTTGCCGGCCGCGTGGAGGCGGTCGAAGACGTCGAGAACGCGACTCCCAGTTTCGGTGTCGACGTTGCCGGTCGGCTCGTCGGCCAAGACGAGCGCCGGGTCGGCGACGAGCGCGCGGGCGATGGCGACGCGCTGGCGCTGCCCCCCCGACAGCTCGGTCGGGTGGTGGTCCGTCCGATCACCCAAGCCGACCTCGGCGAGCAGTTCGCGCGCCCGGTCTCGCCGCTCTGCCCGCGGGACGCCCGCGAAGATCAGCGGTAGGCCGACGTTCTCGACGGCGGTCAATCGGGCGAGGAGGTTGAACGTCTGGAAGACGAACCCGACTTCCGTCCCGCGGAGCGCGGCCCGCGCCCGCTCGTTCACCGCCGATACCTCCTCGCCGGCGACGACGACGCGCCCCGCGGTCGGGGTGTCGAGCGCCCCAATCAGATTCAACAGCGTCGACTTTCCGGAGCCGCTCGGCCCCATCACGGCCGTGTACGACCCCGTCGGAAGCGACAGCGAGACGCCGGCCAGCGCCTCGACGGTCCCACCTACGTCGTAGGTCTTGCGGACGTCGGCGAGCGTCACCACGTCGTCGTGATCGGCGGTCGCCCCGGCGTCGGAGGAGGCGGTCATCGCCACCGCTTCGGACGGGACGCTAATGAGTCGTGTGCCCGCCGCCGATCCGACCGGACCCTCTTTGCCCCCGGGGTCGTAGCGACGGCGTATGACGTTCGTTGTGCCCTTCGACGGCTCGGAGCTCGCAGCAGCGGCACTGGTACGGGCCGTGGAGTTCGGGGGCGTCTTGGACGAGCGGGTGGTGGCGGCGAGCGTGATCCCCGAGGAAAACGCCACCTACGCGCGTGATCGGGACTGGATCGGGGCCGACGCGCCGTTCGACCGCGAGGCCGTGGTCTCGGCGCTCCACGAGGACGTGGCGTCGCTGGCCCCGAACGCGGAGTTCCGATACGAGACGGTCGGGCGACACGCGGCCACGGGGACCATCGCCAAACGGATCCGCAAGCTCGCCCGAGAGGTGGGCGCCTCGATGGTGTTCGTCGGCAGCGAAAACGCCGGCCGCCTCGTGTCGTCGCTGAGCAGCGTCGGCGGGACCGTCGCGGCCGACGACGCCTACGACGTGGTCATCGTCCGCCACCGGAAACCCTCGAAGGTTAGCCAAGTCGCCGACGCCTCGCCACACCGCGTGGGGAAATCCGACTTCTACCGGTGAGATCCGTCGCCCGCGTGGAGTCACACGCACGCCGGACGGCCGTCTGACGGAGCTATTTGTAGCCCTCCCCCGTGGCGACTAACGCATGAACGAGGGAGACGGACTCGCGGAGATGGAGACGGTCACCGTCGAACTGGACGAGGAGACGGTCGACGTCGTCGACGACATCGCCTTCGAGGACCACCGCGACAACCGGGCGGCGGCGATTCGAACCCTCCTCGACGAGTGGCTGAAAGAACGCGACGGGGACGCGCAGCGCGAGTGAGAACGGGGCCAACCCCGGACGGTCGCCGACCGCGGCGCGATCACTCCGCCTCGGGGTCGGTTTCCGCGACTTCGATCACCGACAGTGGCACGTCACGGAGTGCACCCCCGACCTCGCTTTTTGCGATGCGGGTGGCGTGGTTCTCGCCGTCGGCGTTGAACACCTCGATTTCGAGGAGGAGGCCGACCAGCGCGGTGTCGGCGGCGATGAACGCGGAGTCGAACGGCTCGCCACAGGCCGGACAGGGGGTGACGCCCACCTCGACCTCGACGTACTCCTTGTCCTGTTCGTTCAGGCGCTTGCCCGCCTCGCTGACGGCGACGCCGATGGCGTCGTCGACGTTGTCGACGTCTCGAACCAGCCACGCCGCTTCCATGGCGACGAGATAGTTGCTCATACGTCCGACACGCCGCGGAGTACCTCGTGTCTTGTGGTTCGGGACTGGCGCGTTGCGGCCCCGCACACCGCGCCGCCGTCCCCGAAGGCCGGAACGAAGCGCGGAGTACGAAGTTTAATAGCCCGGTAGCCATCATCCTCGTATCGGACAATCGATGAGTGAATCGAGGGGGACGGCGCCGCCGGAGCGAGACGACGAGGACGGTGACGGCGCATCCGAGCCGACCGAACAGGAGGTGTTCGACATCCTGTCCAACCGTCGGCGACGGTACGCGCTGTACGTGCTCCTCCGGGACGGAACGACGACAATCGGCGTGTTGGCCGATCAGATTGCCGCTTGGGAGAACGACTGTGCCATCCCCGACGTGACCGCCGCGGAGCGAAAGCGTGTCTACACCGCCCTTCAGCAGTCCCACCTCCCGAAACTGGAGCGGACGGGCCTGATCGGGTTCGACCCCGACAGCGGCCGCGTCCACCCCACCGACACCGTCGAGAAACTGGACTTCTACCTCGAACTCGTCGGCGGGGAGCAACCGTCTTGGGAGCGATACTACCTCGCGCTCGCCGCCGTCTCGACGGCCGTTGTCGCCGCCGTCTGGCTCGACGTGCCGCCGTTCGGCGCCGTCTCGCCGTTGGTCTGGCTGACGGGCGTCGTCGCACTGTTCGGCGTCACCGCGGCCGTTCACGGCTACCGCGCGACCGGCCCGAGCGACGCCGCCGAACCCCCCGAGATACGGCGTCAGTGACCCCCACGGCCGGGCGTCACGTACCATCGCCGATCAGCGGTCGCGCCGCCGCTCGGCGCCCCGTCGGTGTTCGCAACGCCAGCGAGGCAGCCGGCGAGCGCGCCCGTCGTCCCGACGGCTAGTGCCATCGTCTAGCGTCGTATGGTTCGGTGTTTCATACCACGAAGAGGCCGTTCGACGCCGAAGAGCCTACCACGGCCGTGTGAGATAGACACGGCGGTTACGAGCGGAGCGCGTCCCGAAGATCGTCGGCGGCGAGGCGAACGGTGTAGCCCGCCACCGCCACGGCCTCGTCCCAGTCGTCGCCGGTCGCCCGCGCGTCGAGAGCGGCGAGACCGTCGTCGAGGCAGTCGGCCGTCTCGGCGCGCAACTCCCGGAACAACTGTTCGGCGTCGGGGTCGCGTCCCTCGAAGAAGTCGATCAGACGACCGTGGGTCCGAAGGCTGACGAGTGTCCGGCCGACCATCCCACCGGCGACGCGGTGGATCGGTCCCTCCCGGCCACGGAGGTAGGCGTGCATGGGACCCACACCGTCGGGCCGGTACTCGTCGACGTCCGCGACGGCACGGACCCGACGCAGGTGGTCGTCCTCTTGGGCGGCGACGGCGGCGTAGGTGTCGCGGACCGCGTCGTCGTCGGCCGTCTCGACGAACTCCCGGAAGGTCTCTCTGGCGGCGTGTTCGCTGTCGGCGGCGGCACACAACAGCGCCGCGGGGTCCGGATCACCACCCGAGAGCGCGACGAGCAGGTCGGGCGAGCCGAGTCGGGCGAGCGCGTCGGCGTACTCGGCCTCGACGTCGGCCCGGAGGTCGGTGGCGTCCATGGGGTGGGTCAGTCGTCGGCGGCTACGTCCGTCGCGTCGGTCGCGGCGTCCTCGATGCTCGGGGGGTACTTCCCGCGGTCGAGTACGAGGTCGCTCTGCGGACGAGCCATGCAGGTCAGCGCGTACGCCTCGGCTTCCTCCTCGGTCAGTGCCCTAGCGGCCGGCTGGGTCACCTCGCCCTCGACGATCTTCGCCGAGCAGGCCAGACACATGCCGACGCGACAGGAGAACTCTTGGGCGATGCCGGCGTCGATACACCCCTGTAGGATCGTCCGCTTATCCGACACTTGGATCGTCTCTCCAGTGCCGACGAACTCGACGGTGTGTTCGGTCATGACTCGGTCTACACCGGAGTCCGGCAAAACTCTTTATCCAGTCGGACGGCGGAACCTTGACGACTCCGACCGTTCTGTTCCAGCGCGCGGTTCGTCCGTGTGGAACCCTCACACAGCCAGCAACCGGCGTGTCCGACTCACGTCTGACACAAGATATATGTCGGTTCGGATCCCGCTACGTAACGAGACGCAGGGGTTCGGGGGCAGTTGGTAGGGGTACTTTCGGTCCCTGAATGCCTGCGGGTGATCTTTTATCCAACTCACCGAGGAGTCGTCCGACCGCCGATCCGGACGAGTGCCCGGATCGCTTCTCGAACAGAGTCGAAAGAAGATGTCCAGCCGGTCCGTTACTCGCCCCAGTCCTCTTCGAGTTCCGGGGCAGCGTCCAGTTCGACGGGGTCGAGGCCGACGACTTCGAGTTCGGCACCGCAGGTCCCACAGTCGACGATCTCTCCCACTTCCAGCTCCTCGTGCAGGGTCACGTCGGCCCCGCATTCGACGCACTCGGGCATAGTTCGGCCGTGGGTTGGTCGTGGGGGGACTTGAAGGATGCCTTTCGCGGCCGCTACTCCTCACCAGCGAGGGGCTCGCCTTGGCGGTCGATCCGGGTCGCCGGCAGGCCCGCTCGGTCGGCATGCTCCCGAACCGCGTCCTCGCTTTCGGCTTGGTAGTGGCAGAAGGTCCCCGTCACCTCGCCGTCGTCGTTCGTGAGCACCTCAGAGTCGACCCACTTGATGTCGACGCCCTCCGACCGGAGTGCTTCCAGCGCCTCGCCGGAGTTCTCGGCGGCGCCGTGGAGGTCATCGCGGCTGATCGGTTCGTCCAGTTCGCGGAGGATCAGATAGTCGTTCACGTACGATCGGGCACGTCCGGGACGACATAAAGGTATCCCTAGACGGAGGCCACACCTTGAAGCGGGCGCGCCCGCTTGTCGTGCTACGATGGCGTATTCCACTTCCGGCGTGTTGCCGGTCGAGGAGCTTCCCTCGGGAACCTCGCTGTTAGTCTCGGGGCCCCCACTCACGCGCAAGCGGGAGCTCATGATCCGTCTCCTCGGCGGTGACACGGCCGAAGAGGTGGCGATGGTGACGACGAAGATGGGTGCCGGCAACCTGCTGGAACTGTTCCGCGAGCGGAACGGCGAGTGGCCGACCGAGCGGTTACACGTCGTCGACTGCGTGACCAGAGAGCGGGGACTCGGCGCCGTCCGCGAGACGGCGACGACCTCCTACATCTCGTCGCCGCGCGACATGACCGGCCTGAGCATCGAGCTCTCCGGGCTGTTCAAGCGTATTCACACCGACGGCCGGCCGATGCGGTTCGGCATCCACTCGCTGTCGACGTTCCTGATGTACCACGACCTCCGGCGCGTCTACCGGATGCTCCACGTGCTGTCGGGTCAGATCGAGAGCATCGGTGGGGTCGGGGTGTTCGTCGTCGACTCGCCGACCGAGCGGGAGCGCGATATCCTCAGCCAGTTGATCGACGGCATCGTCGAGACGCGGGAGACCGAGAGCGGCTGTGAACTCCGCCTCCGGGGACTCGGTGGCCGCGGCGCCGGCTGGCGGCCCTACTGATCGGTGTCGCCCGTCGACAGCACGTCGATGCCCACGTCGGTGAGGGTATCGAGCGAGGGAACCGCGTCCCGGTCGAACGTCACGGCGACGCCGGCGAACTCGTCGCGAGGAAAGTGCACCATGACCGCGTTGTCGAACCGCCGGACGACAACGTTCATCGCGCCGTAGAGGCGGAACTGCTCTTGATTGGGCTGATCGGCGAGTCCCTCGACGACCAACTGTTTGACCTTCGCGTCGAACTCCTCCGGGGAGTACATCTCGACCACGTCGTCGCGGGCGAAGACGACCGCGTGTTCGTCGCCCTCGTATCGGACGGCGACGCGGAGACAGTCCGGAGCGAGCTCTTGGTACCGTTCGACGAGTGCGTCGACGGCGTCGTCCATGCCGCACGGGAGGGGTGGTCGGAACTAATACCTTTGTACCGCCCCCCGAATCGGCCACTCGTGCGGCCCCGCCTCGGCTCTCGGCGCCCCGGACCGGATCGGACCGACACGTCGGAACCGACGCCGTCGGTCGATTGGGTGTACCTGCACCAAAGCTTTAAATAACAGGTTCGCCACGACACTTATAATGGAGCGTCCGAGCCGCCAACGTCAGCGGAGCCAGGAGACGGAACAGGAAGCGGACGAATCCGTCGACTGTCCCGAGTGTGGGTCCGACAACATCGTCACCGACGCCGACCAAGGAGAGCTCGTCTGTGAGGACTGTGGACTCGTCATCGACGACCGGCAGATCGACCGTGGTCCGGAGTGGCGGGCGTTCAACCACTCGGAGCGACAGAGCAAGTCCCGGGTGGGCGCCCCGATCACCGAGACGATGCACGACCGCGGCCTGACGACGACCATCGACTGGAAGGACAAGGACGCCTACGGGCGTTCGCTCTCCTCGGAGAAGCGGTCGCAGATGCACCGACTGCGAAAGTGGCAAGAGCGCATCCGAACGAAGGACGCAGGCGAACGAAACCTCCAGTTCGCGCTGAGCGAGATCGACCGGATGGCCTCGGCGCTGGGCGTCCCGCGGTCGGTACGGGAGGTCGCCTCGGTCATCTAT
>Ga0207813_100112_pt1 | contig 62260 bp, 53 predicted proteins | sample A23E3SouthBayCA_2_FD_187730 | JGI IMG/M metagenome (GOLD analysis project Ga0207813, IMG submission 187730) | Aerobic enrichment media microbial communities from Eden Landing Ponds, California, USA - A23 E3 (4) (SPAdes) | ecosystem: Environmental > Aquatic > Marine > Unclassified | place... | reverse complement strand
CTTCGTCTGGAGGGCCGAAGCGTCAGCGGGGACCAATTCAGGGCGGCAAGCGATCGTACGGACCCCTCTTTCCCCGTACGTCGCTTTTCGCTTTCGTACACCACCACCGAGCCACCGCTCGCCCGTTCGAGACGATCAGACTCGCAGTCGCGTCGCTCCGCTTCTCGTCCGTTCGGAGACTGTGCGAGGGAGGGGATTCGAACCCCCGAACTCCTTCGAGAGCGGGTCTTAAGCCCGCCGCCTTTGGCCTGGCTCGGCCACCCTCGCCCGGGTGCCCGTTCCCCGCACCGCCGCAAGTGGCTTTCGGTACCTTACTCGTCCGCGTCGCTGTGGTCGAACTCGACCGACGTGCCGAGGATTTCCGCCAGCGACTCGACGGTCCCCTGAAGCTCCTCGATCCGCTGCTCTTGTCGGTCCATCCGGTCGACCATTCCCTCGACGGAGCGTTCGAGCGCCGTCAGTTCCTCGTCCAACTCCTCCGGAACCGCCGCCGACAACGCCTCGACCGCGTCGAGTATCTCCTCGCCCTCCTCGGCCGACACCAATCCGTGCTCGGACGGGGTCGTCAGCATCTGCCGGTGTGAGAGAATCGCCTCCGAGATGCTCTCACTTCCATCGGGTAGCGTGATCGTCAGCGGCTCCACGTCGGGGGCGTCGTCCGCCGCGTCGGATGCATCCTCCGTGGCGCTGGCGTCCACCGTGTCGCCGGCGTCTGCCGTATCGTCGGCGTCCGCGTCGACGACGGTGGCGGTTGCCTCCGCCTCCTCGGCCTCGGCCGTTCGGTCCGTGTCGGCTCGTCCTGTGTTCATGGGGTCTACGTCCATGGTTCCGATACGGACCCCGTCGATCATAAACCATCGTCAGACAATAATAACCGGACTGTCAAATCCTCTCCGGGGGCGACACCACCTCACTCACTTCGGTAGTGGTCCCGTTCGATCCGGCGGTCGAACGCCGCGGCGAGGCGGTCGGTCACCGGTCCGCCGCCGACCGCTTGGCCGTCGACGGTCGCCACGGGTCGGACCTCCCACGTCGTGTTCGTCAGGAACGCCTCGTCGGCCTCCCTGACCGCGTCGACACCGTATCGTCCCGTCTCGACCGGCACGTCCAGAGTCGCCGCGACGTCGAGGACGACCCGCCGGGTCACGCCGGGCAGGATCGGTCCCGCGAGGGCGGGCGTCTTGAGGACGCTGTCGGTCACGAAAAAGACGTTGCTCGTCGCCCCTTCGGCGAGATCCCCCTCGACGTCGCGGACGAGGGCCTCGTCGGCGTCGGTCCCGCGCAGTTCCAGTCGGGCCAGCACGCCATCGAGGTAGTTGTGGGTCTTGGCGGCCGCGGGCATCGACGCCTCCGGGATTCGGCGGCGGTCGACCGTCCGCACCGACGCCGGCCCGTCCCACACCGGCCGCCCGTCGACGCCGCCCCGGGGCAGTGGTTTGACGACCACCACCACCGTCGGCTCCACCTCGGGGTCGGGGGTGAGCTTTCCGGTCTGGACCCCGCGCGTGACCGAGGCGCGGACGTAGGCGTCGTCGAGGTCGTTCGCGTCGAGTGTCGCCGCGACCCGTTTCCGGAGATTCGTCGGGACGGCCCCGTCCATCCCCAGCGTCTCGCAGGTGTCGACGAGTCGGTCGCGGTGGGCGTCCCACTCGAAGACCGTCCCACCGTAGGCTCGACAGGTCTCGAAGCCGGCGTCGCCGTAACGGAATCCGCGGTCATCGACTCGGACCGTCGCCTCCGCGGCGGGCACCAGCCGGCCGTTCACGTGGTACTGCATCGGTTCAGGAAGTTGCGGACGAGTCGCTTACCGTCGTCGGTCAGGATACTCTCCGGGTGGAACTGGACGCCTACGTGGGGTTTCGACCGGTGGCGGACACCCATCACGACGCCGTTCTCGTCGTCGGTGCGGGCCGTCCGCTCTAAGCTCGCCGGCACGTCGTCGGGGTCGACCGACAGCGAGTGGTACCGACCCACCTCGATCCGCTCGGGGAGGCCGGCGAACACCCCCTCCCCGTCGTGGTGGACGGTCGAACGCTTGCCGTGGACCACCGCCGGGGCGTGGCGGACGTCGGCGCCGTGGACCGCACACAGCGCTTGGTGGCCCAGACAGACCCCGAGCGTGGGATAGTCGAGGTCGGCGAATATCGGCATCGACACCCCCGCCGATTCGGGTGTGCCCGGTCCGGGCGAGACGACGATGGCGTCCGGGTCGATCGCTTCGATCCCCGCGAGGTCGACCGCGTCGTTCCGGCGGACGATCACCTCGTCCGCCGCCTCACCGACGTACTGGACGAGGTTGTACGCGAAGGAGTCGTAGTTGTCGACGACCAACACCCGCGTCACCCGGCGCTCACCTCCACGTCCATCTCCGCGTCGTCGCCGAGGGCGGTGTCGACGGCGGTGATCAGCGCCCGCGCTTTCGCCAACGTCTCCTCGTACTCTCGGTCGGGTACCGAGTCGTGGACGACGCCGCCCCCGACCCGAAGGTGGTACTCGTCGTCGTGGCGGACCAGCGTCCGGATGATGATGTTCAGCGTCGCCCGGCCGTCGAAGCCAATCGCCGCCATGCTTCCCGTGTACGGCCCGCGGCGATGGCGCTCCACCTCGTCGATGATCTCCATCGTCCGCGGCTTGGGAGCGCCCGTGATCGTCCCGCCGGGGAACACGGCGCCGACGGCGTCGCCGAGGTCGTGTCCCGACCGGAGGCGGCCCGAGACTGTCGAGACTAGGTGGAACACCTCGGCGTAGCGGTCGATCCGCCGGTACTCGTCGACCGTAACCGACCCGTACTCGCTCACCTTCCCTAGGTCGTTGCGTTCGAGGTCGACCAGCATCGCGTGTTCCGCTCGCTCTTTGTCGTCGTCTTGGAGGTCGGCCCGCAGCCGGCGGTCCGCCGCCGCGTCCTCGCCCCGGGGGCGGGTGCCGGCGATGGGTTCGGTCTCGATGCGGTCGCCCACCCGCTCCAGCAGGAGTTCGGGGCTCGCGCTCACCAAGTCGACGCCAGGGAACTCGATCAGCCCCGAGTACGGCGCCGGGTTCACCTCCCTGAGTGCGGCGAAGGCCTCGACGGGGTGGACCGCCGCCGGCGCCGTCAACCGGTGGGAGACGTTCGCCTGAAACGTGTCGCCGTCGCGGATATACTCCTTGACCCGCCGCACCCGGTCACCGTAGGCGCCTCGCTCACAGGAGCTCTCGAACGTGACCGGCCCCGTCGCCGGCGGCGTCGCCACCGACGGGTCACCCGTCCGCGCCGCCGCTGCGAGGTCGAGTGCACGGTCCACCCCCGCCTCGTAGGCGGCGTCGGGGTCGTCGTCGACACGGGGTGTCGCCACGATCCGTAGGGTCGACTCGCCAGCCCGCCACGCCGCTAGGCAGGTGTACCGGGCCAGTTGGAGGCGGGGCAGCCCCCGGTCGTCGACGGTCGACGCCGGCAGGCTCTCGATTTCCCGGGCGACGTCGTAGGAGAGCCAGCCGAAGAAGCCGCCTGGGAAGGGAACCTCACACTCCCCCCGCGCCAGCGACGCCGAGGCGACCAGTTCCCTGATGGCCGCTAGTGACCCGTCGTCGTCGCCGCCGACCTCGTGAACCGCGTCCGGTTCGACGCCGAAGTATCCCCAGCCCGGTTGTCCGCCGCCGGTCTCGAAGAACACCGACGGCGCCGCTCCCCGTGCCCGGCGATAGGCCTCGAAGGGGTCGACGTCAAGGGTAACCTCGACGGGGACGCGCATCCCTGTCGTCGCCGCCGCGTGAAACGACTCGCGGGACGTTTCGACCGTCGGGGTCACGGACTAGGCTCCCGACGCAGGTCGGCCGGCCGCGCGGTCACCGTCGTCTCCGGTCGCTCAGCGCTCCACATCCACGGACGTCAGGCGGACATCTTCGGTCGGCTGGTCGTTCGGGTCCGTCCGCACGCCGCCGATCTCCTCGACGACGTCCATTCCGTCGACGACCTCACCGAAGACGGCGTGATCGCCGTCGAGGTGGGGCTGGGCGTCCAGCGTGATGAAAAACTGCGAGCCGTTGGTGTCGGGGCCGCGGTTCGCCATCGAGAGGACGCCCGCGCCGTCGTGACGGAGTTCGTCGTGGAACTCGTCGTCGAAGGTGTAGCCCGGACCGCCGCGGCCGGTGCCGGTGGGGTCGCCACACTGGAGCATGAACCCGGAGATGATCCGGTGGAAGGGAACGTCGCTGTAGAGCGGGTCGGTCCGCGTATCGCCCGTTTCGGGGTCCTCCCAGGCGCCCGTCCCGGGTTCGACCGGCGCGTCCGGGTCGTCGGCACCCTCTGCCAGTGCGAGGAAGTTCTCGACCGTTCGCGGCGCCCGCTCGGCGAACAGTTCGACCGTGATGTCTCCGTGTGTCGTCTCCAGTGTCGCAGTGGGATTGCTCATACGTTTCTCTGGCGGCCCGGCGGGATAACGTTGCTGACCGCGGAACGATCAGTCCCTGTCACCGTCGGCCGGCGTGGGGGTCGGCGTCCCGGCCGACGTTCGACCGGTGTCCTGTGTCTCGCTCGGCTGGTGGTCGCCTTGGAGCATGAACTCCACGAGGTACGCGATGAACGCCTCGTTGTCGGCGACGTTGAACCGATCTCCCCGCAGGAACGTTTTGTCGCCGAGCAACACCGTATTCTGGGTGCGCACCGCGACCGGGTACTCGCCGGTCACTTGGTCGTTCCCCGACTTGTGGGTGTTCGGCGCGCTCCGCATGAGGACCGTCCCTCGCTGCGTGGTGACCGCCGCCGCCGTGTACATCGTCGCCTGCTCGACGCCGTCGAGTCCGCCCTGTCCCGTCGGCCGTGCGACGAGATGTTTGAACGTGCCGTCGGCGTGTTCCTGATTGTAGAGGTACTGCGTGTCGACGCTCATCCCGTACGCCGAGGCGAGCGCCGTGAGTCGGCTCTCCTGTGTTTGGATCGAGGTGCCGAGAAGGCCGCTGCTGATCGCGGTCCGGTCCGGTTCGCCGATCATCACTAGGTGGCCGCCGTTCCCGGTGAACTGCCGCACGTCGTCGACGTCACCCGGGAGATACTCCGATCCCGGGTCGATCACGAGGAAGACGTCGGCGTCCGCGAGGCGACCCCCCAAGTCGCCGTCGGTGTAGAACTCGACCGAGAATCCCTGTCGGACCAGCGCATCGACGAGCGGTTCGATGTCCGCCCGCGAGAACCGATTGGCGTGCCCGCGGTCGATGAGGACCGTCCCGTTCGTCGTGGCCTCGACACCCGACAGATTGACCGTTCCTGTCGCTGAGAGGGGATCGGGCGCGACGCGGTCGGGCGCGTACTCGGGGTTCTGGAACGCTTCTTCTCCGCCGTCGTCCGACGCGAGGAGCGTCGGCCCCACGCTGGCGACGGCCACCACGACGGCCACCGTCAAGACCAGCACGACTAGCCGCTTGCCCGCCTCACGCCACCACATGCGTGCCTCCCGAAACCGCCGCGGCAACCGGTGTCGGCGTCGGCTTCGGCGCCTCCGGCTTCGGCGCCTCGGTCCGGTTGTCGGTCACGTCCGCCCCCGTGCCGCTCGTCCGCGGGACCGGCGACGCTGCGTCGTCGTTCGACGTGTCGAGATACGTCGCCGGAACCATCAGGAAGGTCGGGCCCGAGGGGTCCTCGCCGTAGAAGTACCGTGCCGAGACCATCTCCTTGTCCGGTGCGGTCGACGCGACATAGTTCGACCGCGAGAGGAATCGTGCGGTGCCGTCCGGACGCATGACGCGCACGCCGTAGTTGTCGAGGCCGGCCTCGTCGGCCGCGTATTCGACCGCGGCCTGCCGGCCGCCGATGGAGTCGGCGAGGCCGTTACGGACCGCCTGCGTCCCACTGTAGATGCGCGCCTGTTCGACCTCGGTTCGGGTGAGCTCTAACTGCTCGCCGCGCTGTTCGAACACGGCGCCGATGAAGGCGTTCCCTAAGGATTCGAGGAGGTAGTTGAACTCCCGCCCGTCGCCGCCGGTCAGCTTGTTCGGACCCGTGGTGGCGACGAGATCCGTCGGTTCGAGTGCCTGTGGGGCCGTCGCCAGCACCCCCACGCTTCCGACAGTCGACGCCGGCTTGGTGTAGATCCGGTCGCTCGGCGCGATGGTGTAGTACGCACCCGAGGCTGCCGCGGCGTCGACGCTGGTCACGAGCGGCATCTCGGCGGCCGTTCGCTTCGATTGCAGGTATAACTCCTCGCTCGCGGCGGCGCCACCACCCCCGCTGTTTACGAGCAACACAACTGCCTTCACGTCGGGATCGTTGCGGGCCTGCCGGAGCATCGCCGTGACCGACGCGGAGGTCGATCCGTCGATGGTGCCCGCGACGGGGACGACCGCGACTGTCCCCTCCGAGGACGTGGCGTTCCACGCGACGGGGGCCAGCGCGAGTCCCACGACGACGCCCACCACCACGAACAGCACGTACGACCGTGCGATTCGTGACAGGAGGGCGCGGATTCTGTTCGCCATGGTCGAATGTTGGCACACCGCTACAAAAAACGTCGGCCGCCCGGTCAACGACCGGGAAGTTCGGCCAACAGTTGGGCACCGCGGATCGCGCTCGCCTTCGCCGCCGCCCGTCCCCTGAGTGCCCCGACTTTCGCGTAGTAGCCGCTCTTTCGTGCCGTGCCCACCGCGTAGTGACGCGCCGAGGTGTGGATCGGCTGTCGACGGCCGCACATTCGGGTCGCCCCCTCGCGAACGGCCGTCAACACCGCCTCCCCGTCGAGGGCCGCCGGATCGACGCCCTCGATGACGAGTTCCGTGTACGCCCGCCCGACGTGTGGCACCGAGTGGGCGTCGCTGGCGGCGAGCGCCGGGTAGCCGTTCTCCGCCGCGAACCGCCGTGCCCGCCGGTTCCGGAAGCCGGTGAACAGCCACGAGTTGAACACCTCGATGGCGTCACAGTCGACGAGGTGACGCCGCGGGACCCCGTGACGCGAGCGCTGGAACGGGTGTGGCACGACCGCGAGGCCGCCGTGCTCCCGGACCCACGCGACCGTCTCGTCGAGCGGCGCGCGCCGGGGCGGCATCTCCGAGACGCCGATAGCCAGCAGATGCCCCACCGACGTCGACACCTCCACGCCGGGGATGCCCAGCAGACCGTACTCCGGAGCGAGTTCGGCCGCCCGCACCGACTCGTGGATCACGTCGTGATCGGTGACGACGATACCGTCCAACCCAATTTCGGCCGCCTGCTCCAGTAGTAACTCGACGGGGTCGTGACCGTCGTAGGAGGCCGACGAGTGGACGTGTGGGTCGATTTGGACCGTCGTCTGGCTCACACGTCACGTTCGACGGGCGGAAGGATAAGCCTCGTGGCGCTACTCGGCGGCGACACCGAGCGTCGCGTCGACGACGTCCGCCACCGCGGCCCGCTGTTCGGCGTCCAGTTCGACCAGCGGCGGTCGCACCGCATCGTCGTCGATGACGCCGCGTTCGACGAGCACCGACTTCGTCGTGGGCGCGAAGCCGTATTCGAGCGAGATGTTGAACAGGGGCGCGACGTGGTTCAACTGGAGGTCACGCGCCCGGTCGATGTCGTTCGCGGCCGCGGCGCCGATGGCCTCCGACATCACGCCGGGGAAGTAGTTCGACACCGCGTTGATGCCGCCGGTCGCCCCCATCGACACTGCGGGGACGAGTTGGCTGTCCCAGCCTTGGAACAGGTGGAAGTCATCGCCGGTCCGGCGGATGATCTCGAGTAGGTGTGTCAGGTCGCCGCTGGTGTCTTTCATCCCTGCGAGGTCGGGATGGTCCGCCACCGCCTCGACCAAGTCGGCGTCGATGGACTGGCCGACACACGAGGGGATGTTGTAGAGGATCAGCGGAAGTTCGGTCTCCGCCAGAACCGCACGGACGAACCGCTCGTTGCCCCCCGGCCCGTTCTCGCCGTGGAAGTACGGCAGGACGACGAGGACGGCATCGGCGCCGCAGTCGGCCGCGATCTCGATCCGTTCGAGCGTGCCGGCGACGCTGGAGTGGCCGGCGCCGGGGAGCACCGGCGCTCCATCGGCGGCGTCGACACTCGCGGAGACGACCGTCTCGTACTCGTCGAGCGAGAGGCTGGCGAACTCACCGGTCGTCCCGCAGGGGATGAGGCCGTCGGCCCCGTGTTCGAGAGTGAACGACGCGAGGTCCGCCACCGCCTCGGCGTCGACCGACCCGTTCGAGAACGGCGTGACCGTCGGGACGAGCGTGGTTCCGTACTCCGAATCCGCGGGTGCCGTAGGCATACCCCGTGGTTCGACACCCGCCCAGTTAGGCGTTCCCCTGCGGCTCGGGATCGCCCTGTCGGCCGCTAAGCAGGGGCGAAAGCCGTTCCGCGAGGCCGTCGAGGACGATCAGCGTCGGCGGGAGCGTCGCCAGCGCGGCCACCAGCGTCAGGAAGATGACGCCGACGGTCAGGTAGCCGAAGTCCGCGAGGATCGGGAACGGCGAGAGCGTCAGCGCCGAGAACCCGAACACGGTCGTCATCCCCGAGACGGAGATTGCCTTGCCGACGCGGGTGGCGGCCGTCTCGACCGCGTCGAGTTTGCTCACGCCCGCTTGGGCCTTCTCCTCGTAGTACCGCTCCATCACGATGATGGTGTACTCCGCGCCGATGCCGACGGTCATGGCGCCGAGCGAGGCACCCAGCGGCGAGACGGGGATGTTGAGCGCCGCCATATAGAGGTTCTGCCACCCGATGACGAACAGCATCGGCACCAGCGGCGCGACGGCCTTGACGAGGTTCCGGTAGTACACCAGCAGGAGGCCGAAGACGAACAGGACGCCGAGTCCCGTCGTCACGTTTCGGCTCTCGATCTGCTCGACTACCGACGGCGGCGAGACGACTGCCGTCCCCGTAAGCGTCGGCTCGACACCCGGTGGCGGGTTGCTGAACCGGATCGACTTCTCCACGTTCGAGATGAACGAGAGCGTCTGATCGGTCGACATGTCTTGGGCACCGATGATCGTGATGTGAGCCACGCCGTCGTTGTAATACTGGGCGCGCTCGCGTTCGGGTACGTCCGCGAGGACCCCCTCGACGGCCGCCTGTGTCTCCGGAATCTCGCCGCCGTTGTATTCCGCGACGAGCGTCGCCGGCGAGTCGACCCCTTCGACCAGCGGCGTGTCGTCGGCCACCCGTTCGAAGCGTTGCATCCACTGTAACACCGCCGGGTGCGTCAGATCACTCCCGGTGACGACGATGTCGTACTGCACGGCGCTCCCCCCGCCGGTTTGGGAGCGGAACTGCTGGAGATCGACGTACGCCGGCAGATCCTGTGGGACGAACTCCTCGGTGTCGGCGAGCGTATCGAGTTGCTGGCCCGCCTGAAAGCCCGCACCCATCAACAGCAACGCGGTGAGCAGGACGATCCCTGGGTTGGCGGCGAGCGCTCGGGAGCCACGCCCGAGCGTCCGGCCGACGACGCCGATCCGATCGGAGTCTGTCGAGTCCGTTCGCTCCTCGTCAGCGTCGTCGGGAGCGTCGCCGTCCTCGCCGTCGAAGTCGTGGTGATCGAGTTCGCCGACGCCGCGCCGACGGAACCGCGCGTACAGCGTCAGGATCGGGAGCAAGATCAGAATGCCCGCGAGGAAGGTGAGCAGGACGCCAAAGATCGACGTCTGAGCGAACCAGACGAACGCGGGCGTTCCGATGGTCGAGATCCAAGTTGCCCCGAACCCGAGGGCGGCAGCGAGCATCGCGATGAACACTGGCGGGCCGATGCCGGACAGCGCCTCCGGCAGCGCCTCGCGTGGCGGCGCCGACTCCAATTCCTCCTCGTAGCGCTCGTGGAACTGCACGGAGTAGTCGATGCCGAGGCCGATCAAGATGGGGAACACGGAACTCGTCAGCGTCGAGTTAGGGATGCCCGCGTACCCGATAGCGCCGAAGGTGTAGATCACCCCGGTAAACACCGCGACGATGGGGAGCAGCCGCAGTCGCACGCCCCGGAAGAGGAAAAAGAGGGCGACGATCATCAGCCCCACCGCGAGACCGAGCAACTGATTCGTGCTCTGGCCGATGAGCTCCGACAGCTGTGCCGAGAAGGCCGCGGAGCCGGTGATGATCACGTCGACCCCGGCGGGGAAGCGTGCCCACTCTTGGGCCGACAGTGCCTCCGTGTAGATGGGCCGCTCCTCGGGCTGTGTGAGCCCCGGTTCGAACACGACCCGCACGAACGTGATGTCGGGCCCGCCGAGGACGCGTTCGATCTTCGCCTTCGAGTCGGGGATACGGCCGTACTCCGCTCTGACCCGGTCTGCCGGGCTCGCGACGTAGGCAACGTCGTTCACGTTCGACATCCGGTCGTCGAATCTGGCGACGGCTCTGAGCGTCGCCGGATCGGTCGTCTCGCCGCGGAGGAGGACCGAGATGGATCCCCGGTCGAACGCGTCGTTGAACGTCTTCAGCGTCGGATTCTCGCCGGTGAACGCCTGATCGCCCGTGACGCTCGTGATCTGTGCTGCCCCCCCAAGCGCGGCAAACAGCAACACGGCCGCGATCAGGAGCGTGGCGACCGGGTGGGCTTGGATCTCCTGCCCGATCCGACGGAACACCGACCGCAGCGCGTGCATCTCAGCGCACCTCCGGGGACCGACAGTCGTCACCGCTCGCCGCCGCGACCGCGATCATCGGCGTCGGTACCACACACCGCCGCCGATCACGACGAGCAGGATCACGCCCGCGGCGATGGGGATGACCGGCGGGCCGCCGGATGGCTCCTCAACGCCGACGCCGATGGATATGCCGTCGGTGAACTCAGTATCGCCGTCCGGTTCGTCGTACCGCACCTCGATCGACGCGTCGTACTGCTTGGGCAGGGCGTCGCCCGTCGCACTGATCCGGAACGTGGCGGTGGCCGTGTCACCCGACTGCATCGTCCCGAGGAAGGCTCCGTCGTCGGACGTCGAAAGCGGATCGCTCGTGAACAGTTTGGCGTTGACCGCCGAAATCGGGTCGTCGCCGACGTAACGCACGTCTGCGCTGAGGCGCGCCGTCCCGCCAGGAGTCACCGACGTGTCGACGTTCGTCACCTCGAACCGGTCGAGTTCGGGTTCGATGACCAGCGTCTTTCGCAGCGGGTTCGACGCCATCCGCACGTCACCGTCGGCGTTCTCGTACTCCACCTCGAAGGCAAAGGAGTTCGAACCGGGTTCGGCCTCGTCGGGGATGGCTGCCGTGAAGTTCACCGGCGCGGACTCGTCGGGTTCGAGCGTTCCGACCGCCGCCTCGCCGTTCGTCGGCACTGCGGCACCCTCTCCGCGCATCCTGACGACGACGTTCCGCGCGACACCCGGTCCCGTGTTGACGACTCGTCCCGTGATGCGCGCCTCGGACTCGTCGACCCGGAAGTTCTGTGTCTCCAATCCCTCCATCGAGAAGGTGCGTTTGTGTCGGACCTGCACCCCGGCCGTCAGCGTGTCCGACTCTCGACTGATGTCGCTCTCGTCACGATAGGCGACGACGGTGTCGACCGGGTAGTTCCCGGGCGAGAGGTCGTCGGTCGCGCCCACTTGGACCGACACGCTCTCCGTCTCGCCCGGCTCTAGGCTCTCGACGAACACACCGTTTTCCGGCGACGGATTGGCTGGACTCCCGAAGTAAAGCCCCGTGGCGCGTGAGGCTAGCCGAAGCGTCGCGTTCCGTGCTGTCTGTGTTCCGGTGTTTTTGATCTCGAACGCCAACGTACCCGTGTCACCGGCGAACAGTTCGTTCGTTCCCTCAGAGACGATGTCGAACGTCGACGTCTCCTCGATCCGGATCGTCAGATCGACCGTCCGCTCCTTGTTGAGCCAGACGTACTCCGTCTCGCTCGGTGCCGCCGTCGACCCCTCGTAGATCACCGCGCGGGCGTGACGATAGGTGACATCGACAGGCACGGTGTAGGTCCCCGGTTCGGCGTCACCGATCTCTAGGTTGAAGCCGAACTCGGCGACGCCGCCCGGACCGATGCTCCCGGTCGTCACCGTCCCCGACTTCACGTCTATCGGGGCGTTTATTTGCCCCTCTTGGACGTCCATCCGGACGCTCCGCGCCGTCTGGACCTGATCCTCGAAGCGGCCGACTCCGCCGTCCTCGATGTTCCCGTCGTTGGTGGCGACGACGGTAAGCCTCACCTCCTCGTTCGGCTGAAACGTATCGTCAGCGACGCTGTAGCTCAGCTCCGGGTTCCCTGTGACGACGCTCGACGCGACGCTAGGGACGACCGGCGCGACCAGTAGTAGACTGGCGACCACTAAAATCGTAATCCGTTTCATGGTCGCACCTGCGGTCGGTCGATCATAACGATGACGATTGCCGAAATAAAACCCAAACAGAATTGAACAAAAAGAAAGTTGTTTGGCGTTCGTGGCGGCGTAGAGCGCTGTTCGTTGCCCTTCGCTCAGTAGGCGAATCTGACAACTCGGTCAGTGTCGCCGTCGACGAGTCGGAGCGTCTCGTTGTCGTTGTCGAGAACGGGGGTCGTCGCGCCCCAGTACAGGTGGCCCTCGCGGTTCCGCCCCGTGCCGACGTGGAGGACCACCCGCTCGCTAGGGCGGAGTTCTCGCCCGTCGAAGAAGAAATACCGGTGACCGTCCCCGTCGACGAGATGCCAATCCGAGAGGTCGACGGTCGTCCGGCCGGCGTTCTCGACCACGACGTACTCCTCGGTCAGCGAGGCGGCATCGTCGCCGGGCGGGTTCGGGCGCACCGCGGCGATGCGGACGCCCGTGCCGTTCGACTCTCGGAGTGGCCGGTCGTTGGTGACGACACCACACGACCAGACGCCTCGCGTCGCGCTCCGGGCGGCCCGCTCCGCGTCGGCGTATCGACCGTCGGTGGCCCGTGCGTAGCCGCGCTCGACGACTCGCCGGTTGATCGACCGCCCGTCGGCGCGCAGAACCGCGGTGAGACCGGTCGGCCCCCGTTCGACGGCGGCGACGGTCACCGACTCACCCACGAGCCCCGTCCGCAACGATAGCAGCCCCTGCCGCCCGTGGTCGGCGAGACACGTCCGCCCTCGGCTTCCAGTCACGACGCCGTCGAACCGCTCGGGGGCGGCACCGCCGACGCCCGGCGCGTCGACGCCCGCGAGGCGAACCGTCCGGCTGGTTTCGGACGCCGTCCGGTAGGTGAGTCGGTCGCCGGACGCAACGCTCACCACGGTGGCCGCCGTCGCCGTCGCGTTCGCACTCGCCGCCGCCGTCAGCGGCTCCGCCGCCTGCCGTTCGGCGGCCGGTGTCGGTCGCTCGCTCGCGTTCGTCGTCGCCTCCGCTCCGCCGTCGGCCGCCGGAGCGTCGGGACCGGCGGGACCCGTCACCGCGAGCGCACCGCCGACCGCCAGCAGAGCGACACCCACGAGAAGCGCCTGCCGACCGCCGACGGCGTCGATCCGGGCGACGGCGTACGCACTCACGACGAGGAGGAGTGCGAGGCCGAACGCGGCGCCGGCGAGGGAGAGCATGGGAGTGATACCGGCTGGTGCTGGGATAGCGAGTGTCGGGAACGGATCGACTTAATGATTCGCCTCGGCTGTCGCTCGTCGCTCACCCACGACCCGCCCGCCGTCGACGATCCGAACGGTGATCGACCGCCCCGCGGCGCTCTCCGGCAACCCGAACGTCGCCGCGAGGTGTCGGTCGGGAGCGACGCGCGTGGCTCGCCGAAACAAGAACGCGTTCGACCCCGTGTCGCTCACCGTGACGACCACCTCGGTGGTGGGTGCAAGCGTCGTCTCGGCTCGGACGGTCGTTTCGCGCCCCGCGACGGGCGGGGTCTCGGGAGTCGGCGCCACGACCGTCGCCCGCCGTTCCGTGAGTTGTACGCTCGCACCTGTCGACTCCGTCTCGGCCGCCAGCGGACTCACGCCCCACCGGATCAGGCCGACGCCGTATCGCTCGCCCGCGGCCAGCGCCGACGTGTTCACGAGGGCGTACAGGCGGCCGTCCGCGTAGTGGTACGTCACGGCGGCGAGCGGATCGACGACCGTCCGGTCGCCCGTCGCGGTCAGCCCGAGGTCGATCCCGTATCCCAGCGTCCCGCGGCCTGCCACCCCGTACACGACCGTTCCGTCGTGCTCGACGGCGCCGTTGACGGCGGCGTGGACCCCGTAGCTCCCCGCCTCTGTCGGGTTCGTCGCCCGATACTGCACGAGCAACGTCTGGTTCGCGGCGAGGGTGGCGTCGGTCGACAGGTCGATCTGTAGGGCGCGTTCGGTCGACTCGACCGCCGCGACGGCGGATCGAAGATCCGTCTCGACGATTCCGTCGCCGTCACCGTCGATTCCCAGTCGGCGGATGTCGTCGGCGTCGAGGTGATCGAGTCGTCGTGGCGTGCCGGCATCGTACTCGACGGTGACCGTCCCCGGTTCGACCGTCCGGGTGGCTTCGATCCGAACGGTGTGTGTCGTCGTCGCGCCCGGCGTGCTGTCGGTCGGGTACACGAGGTTCCGTCCGGGTGGGGCGGTCGACGCGAGGATGCCCCCGAGGCCACTGGCGTTGATCGCCACGACAGCGTGATCGCCGACGGCGACACGGTTCGTCGCGAATCGTTCCGTCCCGGGAACTGCGGCGGCGTCGCCGCCGAGACGGTCCCGCGGTACAGTCGCCGTCGTCGTCGCTCCGACCCGGTTCGGTTCCACGACCAGCGACGCCGACGTACTGTCGCTTCCCGCAACCGCGACGAGGTTGTACCGGCCCACTGGCAACGGTCCGTCGAGTCGGTCGGTGCGGCGTCTGACCGACGTGAGACGGTCACCCGGCCCGACGGCGTACGCGACCGATTCGTCGGCCGTCCGGCCGGCGTGGAACGTGTTGACCGACACCGTCACCCGCCCGTCGTCGTCCGCGTCGGTGGCACGGATCCGCGTGTCGTACGCCCCGTCGGGGGCCCGAACCATCAGCGTCAGCCGGTCGCGGTCACCGATTCGCACCGAGAGACGCGCCACGTCGCCACGCGGTTCCGTCGTCGACGCGTCGGCGAACGTCAAGCCGTCGGCGCTCTGTGCCGCCGCGCCACCGCCCCCGACGCCCGAGGTGAGCAGGAGGCTCCCGACGACGAGTCCGACGACTGCCCGTCGGAGCGTCCGTCGCCGTCTCGACTGCCTTCCCATTGTGAAATGGTACCTTTCCGCAAATGAAGTATCTTGTGGAGGCCGGTTAGCGGTACCGAATCCGACGAACGGCGAGTTCGAGAGCGTACCGTTCGACGTTCGTCCACCCCTCGTCCCGCCCGTCGCGTTCGAATCGGATGGTCTCGCGGACCCGATCGGTCTCGTCGGTCTGGAGTCCCTCCGAGGACTCGTCGCCTTCCCCGTCGTCGTCGTCGGACTCGTCCTGCGGATCGAATACGAACCGGTGGAAATCCGTCGCGACGATCCGTGAGACATCCTCGTGTTCGTACCGAACGTCGACTTGGAACTCGACGTCCCGGATCGTCCGGTCGCCGACGTTCTCCACGTCGAACCGGTAGTCCACGAACGCGAACGCCTCCAGTTGACTCCGCCTGACCATGAGTTCCCGGTTCCGGACCTCGATGCTGTCGTTCGGCAGTGGCGCAGCGGTGGGAGTGGCCGTCGCCGTCGGCTCGGGCGTTTCGGTCGTCGTGGGTGTCGGCTGCGGTGTCGCCATCGGCGTCGGTGTCCCGCCGCTGGGCGTGGCCGTCGTCGACTCCGGTTCGATGAACAGTCCCGAACAGCCGGCGAGCGACGACAGGAGCCCGACCCCGACGCCGAGAAGCGTCCGCCGTCCGACACGGTCGTCGACCATCGACGCTGACATCGTGGGCGAGGGGGATTAAACCCCGCGGCGTCCCCGTCGGTGAAACGCTTTTCGCCGCCGACCCCCACGTCGGCGTATGGGTTACGAGGCGGTCCTGTTCGACAACGACGGCGTCCTCGTGGAACCGATCGGTCGCTCGGTCCTCCGACGGGCCACGTGGGAGGCCTTCGACGCTCTCGGTGTCTCCGACCCCGATCCGGACGACGTCGACCGACTCGCCGTCGGCGTCACGCCCGACCTCCTCGCCACGGTGTGCGAGCGGTACGACCTCACCCCCGAACGCTTCTGGCGCGCCCGCGACTACCACTCCTCGCACGCCCAACGGGCGGCGCTCCGTGACGGCCGAGCGACGCTCTACGACGACTTCGACGCCGTCCGCGCCATCGACGCCCCCCGCGGCATCGTCAGTTCGAACCAGCAGGACACCGTCGAGTTCATGCACGACTTTTTCGCCACCCGCGACCTCTTCGGGGCGGCCTACGGGCGCGCCCCGACGGTTCGTAGCCTAGCCCGCAAGAAGCCCGAACCCTACTACCTCCGACAGGCGCTCGCCGACCTCGATGTCGAGACGGCGCTGTTCGTCGGCGACAGCGAATCCGACGTGCTCGCGGCGCGGGCCGCCGGCCTCGACGCCGCCTTCGTCCGCCGTCCCCACCGCGCGTCGTACGAACTGTCCGCCGAGCCGACCTACGAACTCGACGGCCTGACCGACCTGCTCGATGTCGAGGGTGTCCCGACCCGACGCGAGGCCTGAGCGACGAACGGGCCCTCGCGGCGCCGAGGCTATGTGTCTGGCTCCCCTACTACCTGTATGACCGACCCTGCGGACCTGTCCGACGCGGAGTGGCGTGAGCGCCTCGACGAAGACGCGTATCACGTGTTGCGCGAGCGGGGCACCGAACCCAAGTTCAGTGGCGACCACCTCGATCAGAAGGCGGACGGCACCTACGCCTGTGCGGGATGCGGGGCGACCCTGTTCGAGTCGGACACCAAGTTCGGCTCCGGCACCGGCTGGCCGAGTTTCTACGACGCCGTCGACGGCGCCGTCGAGTTAGAGACGGACTCCCGCCACGGGATGCGGCGGACCGAGGTGCTGTGTGCCCAGTGTGGTGGTCACCTCGGGCACGTCTTCGAGGACGGCCCCGACCCCACCGGCGAGCGCTACTGCATCAACTCCGTCGCGCTCGATTTCGACGCCGAGGACTAATCCTGCTCGGCGATGTTGACGGTGAGCACCGGGGCGTCGGACATCGTCACGACCTTCTGTGAGACGCTGCCGAGCATGTTCCGCTCGTAGTCGGCGCCGTGGGTGCCCATCACGACGAGGTCGATTTCCGCTTCGTCGGCGTAGGCAAGCACCTCGTCGGCGGGGTTGCCCTTCCTGATCCCCGTCCGGACCGCGAGGCCGTCGCGCTCCAGTCGGTCCGTGAGCGACGTGGTCGCCGTCTCGCCTTCCGCCCGGAGTTCGTCTTCCACGTTCGATTTCATCCCGTCCTGCAGCGTCAGGAACGAGCGGTCGTCGACCACGTATAGCACGTGCACCGTCGCGTCGCGTCGTCCCGCGATGTCGGCCGCGTGTTCGACCACCGCGTCCATCGACTCGCTCCCGTCCGTCGGGACCAGAATGTCCTCGTACATCGTCCGACCGCTTCTCTCCGTACACCCTCACGCTTTTCGGTTCCGCTCGCGCTCAGTGGGTCAACAATAGTAGCTTTTCCCGCGTGCGAGCCAGACAGAACGGCGCGTCCGGCGGATTGCCGAAGGTGACCCGGTCGTCCTCGGAGACGAACAGCCGCTCGAACGGTCGACCACAGGCGGGACAGCCGAGCCCCTCCCGGTTTTCGAGGTACATCGACGACCCGTCCTGTGTCTGGAGTTTCAGCCGCGACCGGTAGTCGTGGACGTCAAACCCGTCCGACAGGTCGAGACGTTCGGCCATGTGCTCCCAGCGGCCGCAGCGGCGAAAGGCGTTACGGCCTCGGCTAGACGACCGTGTTCCGCAGCGTTCCGACGCCCTCGTAGGTGATCTCGACGGTGTCTCCACGCTCGATCAACCCCGGGTTGGCCGGACTGCCGAAGGAGATCACGTCGCCCGGACGGAAGGTGTACCGCTCCGAGAGGAAGGCGACGATCTCCGGTGGCGAGAAGATCATCTCGTCGGTCGTCGCCGACTGTCGCTGCTCGCCCGAGATGACCGTCTCCATCGCCATCCCATCGAGGTCGACGTCGGTTTCGATCCACGGCCCGAGCGGCGCCGACCCGTCGAAGGCCTTCCGGGCCGTCCGCCGATCCTGCTCGTAGGCGTCGAGGTCGTTCAGGATGGTATACCCTCGCAGGGCGCCGTCGACCTCGTCGACCGAGAGGTCGTGACACTGTTCGTCGATCACGGCCGCCAACTCGCCCGCGTAGGTGAACGAGTCCACCCAGTCGGGGTAGGTGATCGGCTGTTCCGGCGGGTGGAGCGCGTGGGGTGGCTTGACGAACCAGTCCGGGCGGTCCGGGCGGTCGCCCTCGCCCATCTGGTCGATCTTCGCGCCGAAGTTCCGGCCGGTACAGAAGAGCGCCGTCGGATCACAGGGCGCCATCAGGTGGGCGTCCTCGCCGATGGTGTACGTGTCGCCGTCGGCGTGGACGACGCCGTCGTCGTACTCGCCGGTGAGCGTGCCGTGCGGGGTGGAGATACGCGCCAGTCGCATGGGCCGACGACGCCGTCCCTCGGGCTATGCGTTTCGATTCAGGCTAGCTGTGCGAACGCGAGCGTCCCGCTGATGTTGTCGATGTACGCTTCGACGACCTGCCCCTCTTGGGCGCCGGGGACGAAGATGGTGTACTTGCCGCGCTCGGCCACGCCGTCGCCTTTTCGGCCCGTGCCCGTGATCTGGAGCTGGTAGGTCTGTCCCTCTTCGAGGGTGGGCTGGCCCGCGTCGGCGGTCTGTTTTGGCCGCTTGGCGACCGGCCGGAACGCACCACAGGCGGTACATCGGAGCATGTCGACGCCGTCCTCGCGGACGAGGTTGGTGTCCGGGAGGCCACACTCCGAGCAGGTGACGTACTCGGTGACGTAGGCGTCGACGGCGGCGTCGAACTCGTCGACGGTAAAGGAGCCGTTGTACCGCGCCCGGTCGCCGTCGAACTGGCCGTTGGTCCCGAGTTCCCGCTGGATCGAGCGGTGGAGGTGTTCCGGCTCGCGGTCTAGCGCCGCCGCGATGTCGCCCAGATTCGTCAAACGGGTGAAGGCGCCGTCGGTCTGCCCCTCCGGGTCCGGAACCTGTAGGCGGTCCCCCGCCTCGCGTGTTCGCTCCGGCAACGTGTCGTACGCCCGGTCGAGGGCAGTGTCGTAGTTCATAGACTCGAAACGGTCCGGCGTCGTAAATCCGTTCCGTGAGCCACGCTCACACGTCACGAAACGCCGTCTCGACGAGCGCCGCGGCCGCCGCGGCGTCCATCGGCCCGCGCTCGGACAGCAGCCCGAGCAGGCGGTCGACCCGCTCGTCGGTCGGGTCGATCCCCGCCCGCTCGAGAAGCACGCGGGCGCTCCCGCGACCGCTCCCCGGGCCGAAGACGAGGCGGCGTTCGCCGCCGAAGTCGGCGGGGTCGAACGGCTCGAAGGTGCCCGGATCGCGAAGCATTGCCGCGGTGTGGATGCCCGACTCGTGGGTCGTCACCGCCTCGCCGAGGATCGGCGTCCGCGGATCGACCGACTCGTCGAGCGCGTCGAGCACCGTCTCGCAGGCGGGCACGAGGTCACCCCGGTCGACGGCGACGACGCCCTCGTCGCCGCCCGGCCCGTCGACGGCGTCCGCCACTACCACCCGCTCTAGTGCCGCGTTGCCCGCTCGCTCGCCCAGTGACGCGACGCTCACGTCCGCCGTCGTCGCCCCCGCGGCCGCCGCCGCGAGCGTGTTCGCCGTCGCTACCCCGAGGTCGTCGTGGAAGTGGACGCCCAGTCGGTCCCCGTCGACCCCCCGATCCTGGAGGTCGGTCACGAGGTCTCGCACCCGACCCGGCGTCCGTGCCCCGACCGTGTCCGCGACCGTAACCGTCGGCACCGACGAGAAGGCCTCGAAGGTCGTCGAGAGGTGTCCGGGGGCGGTCCGGAAGCCGTCGACGAGCGTGAGGTGGACGCGGGCCCCGCCCTCGCGGGCGCGGTCCAGCGCCTCGCCCGTCATCGACAGGGCCGCCTCGCGGGACTCCCCGAGGACGTGCTCCAGTTGTCGGTCGGAGGTGGGGACGAACACCTCGATCACGTCGGCTTCGGCGTCGAGTGCGGCCTCGACGTCCGCGACCCGCGCACGGGCGATGCCGACGACGTCCGCCGCCACGTCGTCGTCGGCGGCGAGACGGCGGATCGCCGCCCGGTCCGTCTCGCCGACGGCGGGGAAGCCGGCTTGGACGGCGTCCACTCCCAGTCGGTCGAGCGCCCGCCCGGCAGCCACCCGGTCCTCGACGGCGTACGTCCGTCCGGGCATCTGTGCCCCCTCTCTGATCGTCACGTCGCGGAGTGCGACCGGCATCAGATCACGCCCGCGTCGCGGAGGCGCTCGAACTCCGACTCGTCGAGGCCGAGTTCGGACAGATACACCTCGTCGTTGTGTTGGCCGTGTCTCGGCCCGGCGTGATCGACCGCGCCGGGCGTTCGGGTGAACCGCGGTACCGGGGCCGCGGTCTTCAGCGATCCGAGATCCTCGTCTTCGACCTCGACGATGTTGTCCCTAGCGGCGTACTGTTCGTCCGCGAAGATGTCGGCCATGTCGTAGACCGGGCCGACGATGGCGTCCGCGGCCTCCATCTCGGCGATGGCCGTCTCGGTCGACCGCTCCCGCGTCCACGCCTCGATCACCTCGTCGAGTTCGTCCGCGTGTTCGACACGCGCCTCGTTGTCGGCAAAGCGCGGATCCTCGACGAGGTCCGGCCGACCGACCGCCTCGGCTACGTTCTCGAAGATGGACTGTGCCGACGCCGACAGGGCCATGTAGCCGTCGGCCGTCTCGTAGACGTTCCGCGGCGCCGCACTCTCGTGGTGGTTGCCGATCCGTTCCCGGGTCTCACCCAAGCGGTCGTACGCCTCCACCTCCGAGAGAAAGAGGCGAAAGAGCGGCTCGTAGAGGCTCATATCGATCACCTGCCCCTCGCCACTGCCCCCCGACCGACCCACGTCGCGCTCGAAGACCGCGAACATGACCCCCTGTACGGCGACGTTCGCCGCGGTGAGGTCCGCGAGGCTGATCGGCGGCAACAGGGGCTTGCTGTCCGAAAAGCCGTTGACGTGTGCCCAGTTCGAGATACCCTCCGCGACGGTGCCAAAGCCCGGCTTGTTCGATTTCGGCCCCGTCTGCCCGTACCCCGACTGCCGGACGACGATCAGCCCGTGGTTCTCCTCGTGCAGGCGCTCGGGGCCCAGCCCCCACCGCTCCATCGTCCCAGGCCGGAAGTTCTCGAAGAGCACGTCGGCGTCGGCGATCAGGTCGAGCAGGAGGGCGCTTCCCTCTGCGGCGCTCAGATCCAGCGTCACACAGCGTTTGTTCCGGCCGATGGACTTCCACCAGAGCGACACGCCCTGCTCGTCCGCGGCGCCTTGCTCCTCGCTCCCGGCCGCGGCACCCCGCGTCTCGCGCTCCGCGTAGGGCGGCCACTCTCGAAGCGGGTCGCCCCCGTCGGGGTGTTCGACCTTGATGACATCGGCGCCGAAGTCCGCGAGCTGTGTCGTGGCGAACCCGCCGGCGATCATGCCCGAGCAGTCGACCACCCGCAGCCCATCGAGCGGCCCCTGTCGTTCCCGTGCGGTCGTCATGCACACTCGGTGCTTCCCGGTCGGCATAAGCGATGCGCTCCCCGCCGCTTACGCCCACCCGTCCCGGTGCCCCCGCCGAACGCCGAGTTCGAGACCACAGCAGAGCGCGAGACCGACTACCGCGGCTGGGACGACGGCGAGCGTCCAGAGTAAGAGGAGGAAAAAGGCCCCGGCTTCGCCCCCGACGCGGAGGAAGGTGTACGTACAGAACCAACTGATCCCGAACAGCCAAGCGACGGGGGTCCACAACCCGCGGCTCGCATGGAGGTACAGCGGCAGGCCGCCTTGGACCGCGAGCGCGAGCGCCGCGCCGCCGAGGATCACGAACGCGACGAGCGGTGAGTCCCGCGGGTCGACCGCGAACCGCCAGCTGAGGAGGCGAACCCCCGCCCACAGCAGCAGGAATCCGCCCCCGTACGCCGCCCCGCCGCGGAGCGCGAGCGAGCGGGCGTCCCGCTGCGACCGGCCGACGAGCGCCACGACGACGACGGCAACGACCGTCGCTACCGCCGCCGTCGGGAGGGGGCCGCCGAGCGCGTGATGCGGGGTTCCGGCCACACGCCGTGTCGTCGCCGCCGCCACCTAAAACGTCGCGGCCGGCAGTATATGTGGGTGTGGTACGTACCCACGCAGCATGGCTATCGCCCGACACGGCGCCGGCCCGCGAGCGGCCGTCGGTGCCGTCGCCTCACAGGTCCACCCCGTCTTCATGGCCCCGCCACTTGCCGCCTCCGGATTCGGCGCCGTTCTCGGCGGCCTCGTCGCCCCTCGCCTCGCTATCCTCCACCTCGCCGTCGCCTTCACGGCGCTCTACACCGCTCACGTCAAGGACGGCCTCGTCGACTTCCACCGTCGTGACGAGGACGACGACCACCCGCTCACCCGGCGTGGCTGTCACCTCGCCATCCTCGGGTCGAGTACCGCCTTCTTCGTCGGCGTCGCCGCTCTCGCGACCCTCGTCGACCCCGTCGCAGCCGTCCTCGCCATCCCCGGGTGGCTGGTGGCCGTCCTCCACGCACCGCAACTCGACACCAACCCTCTCGGCGCGACCCTCGGATATCCGACTGGCATCGGCTTCGCTCTCCTCGGCGGCTACTACGTCCAGACCCGCGGCCTCTCGACGGCCGTCGTCGCCTTCGCCGCCGTCTTCGTCGTCGTCCTCGCCGGGATCAAGGTCGTCGACGACACCACCGACTACGCCTACGACCGTTCGGTCGACAAGCGGACGGTCGCGGTGGTCGTCGGCCGTGACCGGGCACGGATCGTCGCCGGCCGACTCATGGGCGCGGGCATGATCGCTGTCCTCGCGCTCGCCGCTACCGGTATCGTCCCGCGGGGCTCCGCGCTCGCCGTCCTCCCGTTCGCCGCCGTCGCGCTGATCGCCCGGCGAGGCGACCCCAAGACCGCGACGATGCTGCTCGTGCGGGCGTCCTACCTCTTTTTCGCACTCCTCGTCGTCGCCGTGTGGCTCCGACCGCTCGCCGGCCTCTCGGCGCCCGACCTCACCGTCCTCGGTCCCTACACCTACCTCGCCACGGAGCTACTGTGGGGGACCGTCGCCGTCGCGCTGGTGGTGCGGGCAAACGCGGTGCGGGCGGCCGCCCGAACCGTCGCCGTGCTCTATCCGTTCGCCTACGTCTGGGACTGGTACACCCTCACCGTCGGCGTCTTCGCGATTCCGATGCGGACGGGGGTCGACCTGCTCGGTATCCCGCTGGAGGAACACCTGTTCATGTTGATCGTCCCGACGATGGTCGTCGGCGTTCACGAGACGCTACGCCACCTGCCCGATTAGTCGTGTCGCACCCTCGTCCGACGGCCGAGGCCGATCCCCGAATATAAATCCCGGTGTGACGTAGTCTACGCAGAGAGAGTGTGATGTACGAAGATTCCGACGACGGGAAGGTGCAGGCCTTCGAGGGCGCATCGGGGGCAGTCTACGAGACGATTTTCCGCGAGATGCAGGATGCCGTCTTTCTGGTCGACGTCAAGCGGGTGGATGGCGACTACCGGTTTACCTTCCGACGGAACAACGCCTCGCACCGACAACGAACTGGGGTTTCGGAGGACGAATTCCGCGGACAGTCCCCGAGGGAACTGCTCGGTGCGGAGGAGGGTGCGGCCGTCGCGGCGAACTATCGCCGCTGTGCCGAACGAGCGGAGACGATCGAGTACGAGGAGGCGCTCACCTTTCCCGGCGGGACGAGCCACTGGCAGACGAAGCTGACGCCGATCATCGACGACGGCGAGGTCTCGCAGATCGTCGGAGTCGCCCGGGACATCACGGAACGAAAGACGCACGAACGGGAACTCCAGCATATCCACAGCCAGTTCGAGACCGTCATGGACACCATGTCCGCGGCCGTGTTCCTGAAAGATACCGACGGCCAATATCTCATGATGAACGAGGCGTGTCGCGAACTGTTCAACGCCGAAGATCGGGACATCGTCGGGCTCTCCGACTACGATCTCCTCCCTCCAGGGGTCGCCGACGAGGCGAGAGCGGACGACCGACAGGTCATCGAATCCGGTGAGGTAACCGAAATAGAGGAGACGGTTCCGACGGCCGTGGGGAACACCGTCCGGCTTACGCGAAAGTCCCCCGTCTACGAGGGCGACGAGATCACGGGGATCTGTGGCGTCTCCACCGATATCACCGAACAGAAACGGCGCGAACAGGAGCTTCAGCGCCTTACAGAGCGGTTGGAACTCGCCGTCGAGGGTGCGACCCTCGGCATCTGGGACTGGGACATGACCACCGACGAGGTGGAGTTCAACGAGCAGTGGGCCCAGATTATCGGCCACTCGCTCGACGAGATCGAGCCTCGACTCGAGGCTTGGGAACGGCGCGTCCATCCCGACGACCTCGACCGCGTCGAGGACACACTCGACGAACATCTGGCTGGCGACACCGAACTCTACGACACGGAACACCGGATGAAAACCGCCGATGGCCGCTGGAAGTGGATTCGCGATATCGGAAGGGTCGTCCATCGCGACGAGGACGGTGAGCCGGTGCGCGCCGTCGGCATCCACCTCGACATCGACGAGCGCAAGATGTACGAACAGACCCTCGAACGTCAGCGTGACAACCTCGAAGTGCTCAACCAAGTCGTGCGCCACGACGTCCGCAACGCCCTCCAACTCGTGATCGCCTACGGCGACGTGCTAGAACATTACGTCGAGGACGACGGAGCAAAATATCTCCGACAGATCTTGGAGGCGGGTCGCGAGGCCGTCGACATCACCCAGACCGCCGGCGACGTCACCAAGGTGTTGCTCCGTTCGGAGGCCGACCGCACCCCGATGAATCTCCGCCCCCTCCTCAGAGAGCAGGTCGACGAGATCCGAACCAGCCACGAACGCGCCATCGTCACCGTCGACGGGCCGATTCCGGATGTCGAAGTGTTGGCCGACGATATGCTCGCGTCGGTGTTCCGGAACCTGCTGAACAACGCCATCGTCCACAACGACAAGGAGCTTCCCGAAACCACCGTTTCGGTGAGCGTCGACGACGAGGCCGTCCGCATCCACGTCGCGGACAACGGGCCGGGCATCCCCGACGACCAGAAAGAGCAGATCTTCGAGGAGGGCGAGAAAGGCCTCGACAGCGAGGGGACCGGACTGGGACTCTACCTCGTCCGAACGCTCGCCGAGCGCTACGGTGGGGTGGTCTGGGTCGAAGACAACGACCCCGAAGGGAGCGTCTTCACCGTGGAGCTACTCTGCGAGTCGTGGGCCGCCGATCAGTGATCGGTCCCGCCCCGAACGTCGCGGTGGCCGTCACGCCGTGCCCGCCGCGGTAATCAGTCCTTCGCGCCCGGATCGGTCACCGCACCGTTTGCCGCCGACCCGAACATCTGTCCGTACTTCGCCAGCACGCCGCCGGTGTAGTTCGGTTCGGGGTCGTACCCCTCCAGTCGTGACTCGATCTCTGCGTCGCTGAGATCCACCGAGAGTTCGTGGTCGTCGACGTCGATGGTGATCACGTCGCCGTCTTCCAGCGCGGCGATTGGCCCGCCCACGAACGCCTCGGGGGCGACGTGGCCGATGGAGAAGCCGCGGGTCGCACCGGAGAAGCGGCCGTCGGTGAAGAGAGCCACGTCCTCGGCGTGACCTTGGCCGGCGACGGCGCTCGTGACGCCGAGCATCTCGCGCATCCCGGGACCGCCGCGAGGCCCCTCGTTCCGAATGCCGATCACGTCCCCGGAGTCGACGTGACCCTCTTGGACGTACTCCATGGCGTTCTCCTCGTCGTCGAAGATCCGGACGGGGCCCTCGTGGTGGAGGTGGTCCTCGCCGGTGATCTTGATGACCGCGCCCTCGGGTGCGAGGTTGCCCGAGAGGATACGAATGGCGCCGCGCTCGTGGATCGGGTCGTCGACCGTATGCAGGAAGTCGGCGTCTAGATCGGCGACGGCGGGCGGATCGTAGCGGTCGAGCGCCTCGGCCATCGTCTCGCCCGTGACGATGAGCGCGTCGCCGTGGAGCAGGTCGGCGTCGAGGAGTTCACGCAGGACGACCGGGACGCCGCCGACCTCGTGGAGGTCGTTCATCACTCGCTCGCCCCCGGGCTGGAGGTTGGCGATTTTCGGCGTTCGCGCGCTGATGCGGTTGAAGTCCTCGATGTCGAGGTCGATACCGGCCTCGGCGGCCATCGCCAGCAGGTGGAGAACGGCGTTGGTCGACCCGCCGATGGCCACTTGGAGCGCGATAGCGTTCTCGAAGGACTCCCGCGAGAGGAAATCGGAGGGCTTGCGCCGTGACTCGACGACGTCGACGACGAGTTCGCCGGTTTCGCGGGCCACCTCGTAGCGCGCCTCGTCCTCGGCGGGCGGCGAGGCCGACCCGAGCGGTGCGAAGCCGATGGCCTCGCTGATCGAAGCCATGGTGTTGGCGGTGAACATGCCGCCACAGGAGCCCGCACCGGGGCAGGCGTTCCGTTCGAGGTCGTCGAGTTCCTCGTCGGACATCTCACCCTCGGCGACGGCGCCGACGCCCTCGAAGACGTTCTGGATGGTGACCTCGCGGCCGTCGTGTTCGCCGGGCATGATCGACCCGCCGTAGAGGAACACGGAGGGCAGGTCGGTTCGGATCGAGGCCATCATCATCCCGGGCATGTTCTTGTCACAGCCGCCGATGGTGACGAGGGCGTCCATGCGCTCGCCGAAGGAGACGAGTTCGACGGAGTCGGCGATGACCTCCCGGGAGATCAGCGAGGACTTCATCCCCTCGGTTCCCATCGAGATGGCATCGGAGATGGTGATCGTGCCGAACTCGATAGGCATGCCGCCCGCCTCGTCGACGCCCTCGATGGCCGACTCGGCCAGTTCGTCGAGGTGGACGTTACACGGTGTGATATCCGCCGCCGGGTTGGGGACACCGATCATCGGCGACGAGAGGTCTTCGTCGTCGAACCCCATCGCGCGGAACATCGACCGATGGGGCGCGCGGTCTCGGCCCTCGGTGACGTCGGTACTCCGGAGGTCCGAATCCTTGTTCCCGGCGTAGGGTTCCGACTCGGACTCCCGCTCTGGTTCCTGTTGACTCATGACCCGACTCTACTCGTCCGAGGGCTTAAAGCATGAGGCCTCGCGCGCGTCTCAGGTCTCACGCCCCGCCAATCCCGAGAGGTGGCCAGCCTCCGGCACGATCACCTCCTCGGCCCCGAGTCGCGCCGCGTTCTCGCTCCCCGGCAGACAGAAGACGGGCGTCCCCGCGACGACCCCTGCGACCGCCCGCGTCCCGACTACCTTCGTCCCGATTTCCTCGTACGAGAGTCGGCGAAAGAGTTCACCAAATCCCGGGAGCGTCTTTCCGAACAGGGGTTGGGCCGCCTCGACGGTCACGTCGTCCGGCGTCACGCCCGTGCCGCCGGTGCTCACCACCGTGTCTACGTCGTCCCGTCCGGCGAGATGCTTCAGCGTCGCCTGCACGCGGTCGTAGTCGTCCGGGATCAACTCCCGGGTGACGACCTCGTGGCCCGCGTCGGTGAACGCCGCTGCGATGGCGTCGCCCGCCGGGTCATCGTCTAGGCCTCGTGAGGAGGTGACGGTCACCACCGCGGCACCGAGGGTCTCGACGTCGTGGTGGTGGTGATTGTGGTCGTGGTCGTCGCCACCGTCGTCGTGTCCGTGATCGTCGGCCATGGGCGTCGCTTCGGGTGCCGCCCACAAAAACCGTCCCCGAGGGGCGCGCGACCTATCGGACGAGTAACTACTTTGTCGATGACGGTCGTACACGCGCGTATGGTCGACGCATCCAGCGGGACGGAGGTAACGTGTTTCAAGTGTGGGTTCGCGGCGCCCGCCGGGAGCGACGACTGGGACACCGCGACCCACCCGTCGCTCGGGACACTCCAGCGGTGTCCCGACTGCGGGAGTACGGACACGACGAGCGGATAGGCCGCGGGGACGCCGGCCCGCGGAGGCGGATGCTCCGATCCCGCCGGAACCACAGCGTTTTGTCGGTCGCGGTGGTTCTCACGGGTATGCACGCGGTCTACGTGGCTTTCAACCTCGACGCGAGCGACCCCGACGCGGCGTCCGATCCGACGGGCAGTCGGGACGCGCGACGTGGCGGCCGGGCGCCCTCGCGACCCTCGAGAGCACTGTGTGGCGATCAGAGCGGGCCCCGACGGTGAGCGACGACGACCGTCCCGTCGTCGAACCAGGTGGGGGCGTGTCGCGCACGGACGACCCCCCAGACGGTGAGACGGACCTCGGCTGGGTCGGGTGGGTGCTCGTCGCGGCCGTCGTCCTCGCCGTTCTCGGGGTGCCAGGTGCCATCTACCTCTGGCCTGCCGGCGGGAGCGTCCTCGGCGCCCACTACCGCACGGCCATGCTCGTTCTCCCCATGGCGCCGGCCGTCCTCCTCGGCGTCGTCGCCGTCTGGTCGATGAAGAACCGACGCTGAGAGCGGTTCGGCATAAATCCTCCCGACAAGACTTATATCGTGACGTGTGGTAACGCGTAACGAACCGTATGTTCGAAGAGTTCTCCGCCGGCTACTACCTCGGACGGTTGTACGTCCAGCCCCGCGACGGTGACCACGCCGTCATCCACCGGACGGACCACGAACGGATGAACGAACGCCTCTATTCGACGGGCGAGGGGGTCGAACGCCTCGATGCGCCGCTCGTGATGAAACTCGACGGGCGTCACTTCCCGGTGCTCGGCGAGGAGGGCGTCCCCTCCGGGACACTCGGCCTGCCTCCGACCGTCACCGAGACGGACCTCCCCGACCGATGTGAGGTGTTTCTCGCCAAACCCGACCGCGCCGCCGAACTCCTCCGGTATTCGGGGTACGAGCCCGGTGGCGTCACGGGCGAGGCCGTGTAGGCGGGCCGCAGCCGCAGGGTAGAAGGCCTCCGCGCTCGCCTACCTATCCATGCTCGATTCGTTGCTCGGGCGGGCCGAACTGAAGGCGCGCATCGAGGAACTCGAAGAGGAAAAGCGCCACCTCGAACGTCGACTCGACGCCGAGAGCGACCGCCGAGCCGAGGCCGCGACCGCCCGTCAGGAAGCCGACGAGCGGGTCAATCGTCTCGAGGACCGCATCGCCGACCTAGAGGGCCGCCTCGACGCCGAACGCGACGACCGCGAGGCGTCGCTCGCCCCGCGCGGCACCGAAGACCTGCGCGGCGACCGACGTGACGAGGTGCTCGCACGCCTCCGAAGCCTCTCGACGGCGTCCGAAGGGGCACTGACCGCGATGGTCGGGGCGGGCGGAGTCGGCGAGGCGAGCGTGGAGCGGGCACCGCCCGATGGCTTGGTGAGCGACGCCGCCCCGCCACCCGACCGCGACGCCGTCGCCGACGCCCTCGGCGACCGGGTGGCGCTTCTCGACAACGTCGCGCCTGCGCTCGTCTGCGCCGACGACGCCGGTCTCGTGAGTGTCGCCCTCGACCCACCGCTCGCGCCCGAGCCCTTCGTCGAGTGGGGTGAGCACTTCCGCCTCGATCCCGACTGGTTTCGCCCGCCAGACGGCCTCGCCGTCGCACTGGTCCGCTCGGATCTGTTCGCCGTCGGCCGCTACGACGACGGCTCGCTCGTCGACGTCGAGACGGTCGAGACCGACGTCAAGGGGCGTCACTCGAAGGGCGGGTTCTCGCAGGCCCGGTTCGAGCGCCGCCGCGAGGAGCAGGTCGACGGCCACCTCGACGACTGTCGTGCCGTCCTCGACGCCCGCGACCCGGATCGGCTCGTGCTCCTCGGCGAGCGGACCGTCCTCGACGAGCTGGACCGCGACCCCGTCGCCCGCGCCCCCGTCGACGCGAGCGGCGACCCCGAGACCGCCCTCGTGGACGCCGCGGACTCCTTTTTCACGACCCGGCTGACGCTGCTGTGAGCGCGGGGTCGGCCGACGCCGTCGCGTTCGTCGCCCGGAGGTCGTGTTCGACGACGACGCCATCGCGTGCCGCGTCGGGGATGTACGCCGCCTCGCCGCCACACCGGAGCGCCTGCCGACAGACCTCGACGTACGGCGTCAGAGCGCGGGTTCTGCCGCCCTCGGTCGCCGTCGGCACCTCGAGTCGGTAGCTGAACCCGTTGCCCGATCCGTAGTCGGCGAAGGCCGTCACCTGCAGGTCGTCGTGGTCGTCGACCGGGATCGTCGCGTTCTCGTCGACGGGTGTCACGCCGCGGAGGCGGGCGCGACCGTCGCCGACGACCAGTGACGGGGTGGCGAGTGTCGGCGTGCCGTTCGTGACGTAGTAAGCCTGTCCTGCCTCGGATTCGAGGCGGATGGAGACGCGTTCGACGCCCGGTGGGACGCCGAGACGCAGATCGAGGACGACCCGGTCGCCGGCAACGTGATCGACGGGTTGGATCCGTGGGCGGACCGTCTCCCCCGCCGTCGGGACCCACGTCCCGCGGTAGGTGTAGCGATACAGCGTCCGCCCGGGGTGGGCGTCGACGACATCGAACTGGCGCTCCCGGAGCGCGTAGACCACGTCGCCGTCGAAGTCGGGATCGTTGCGCAACGCTTGGAACGGGTGATTCATCCAGTCACCGTACGGCGTCGGAAGGAAGACGAGCCCCCCGTCTTCGATCCCGTCGACGGGCGCGTACGCGCTCCGATAGGTGTCGGTCACCTCGGCGTTGCGCTCGACGGGGCCGGCGAGTGCCGTCGCCGCCGGCACCGCGAACGCGAGGAGGCAGACGGCCGCGATGGCGAGTCCGATCCGGCGTCGCCGGGCCCCGTCGGAGACCCGCGACGCCAGCGCCGCTCGGAGCCGCTCGCCACCGACGACGACCCCGTGGGCGGCGAAGGCGGCGGTCGGCACTAGCAGGTCGAAGTGGTAGTACGGCCCGAGGTGGGTCACGAGGCCGTCGTTCGCTTGGCCGAGGTCGCCGAGGACGTTCACGTTCCCCCAGAAGTAGACGTTGCCGGCGGCCACCGAGACGAACAGGCCGGCGAGGACGAGATGACGTGGGTCGGCCGACCGGTCGCGGGCTATGCGGGCGAGGAGGCCGCCGACGCCGACGGCCGCTAGGAGCGTTCCGACGGGGCCGGCGGCCACCCACTCGCCGAACAGGAGCGCGAGCACCCGGCCGTTGGCCCGAAGCGCCAGTTCGGGGGTGTACTGCCGCGAGTACGCGAGGATCTCCCGGTGGCCGAAGCCGAGGCCGTCCCGCGGAGCGAACGCCTCGTAGGGGAACACCACGGGGTCGCCGGTCGTGAGGGCGTTGTACCCGAGTGCCGCACCGACTCCGACGAGGCCGAGCGCCGCGGTCGTAGCCTGCCGGGCGACGACGTCGCGGTCGAGGCCGCGAAGCGTCCACAGGGCGTGGACGATCACGGGCGTCGCGAAGAGGACGGCCGTGTAGGGACGGGCGAAGAAGGCACCCCCCACGGCGAGGCCGGCGACGGCGGCGGCCCGGAGGCTTCCGGTTCGTCGGGCGCGGAAGTACGCCACCGCGAACGCGAGGTTCAGGAGTGTCGTCGGCGCGTACGGCAGGAAGACCGCCGACTCGATCAGAAAGAGCGGTGAGACGAGCAGGAAGGCGGCCGCGAGCAACCCCCGACGGCGGTCGAAGGCGCCGGCGACGAGCGTGTAGGTGAGCGCGAGGTTGCCCGCCGCAATCCCTGCGAGTGCGAGGCGGTAGCCTCCGAGGCGTTCGCCGATGGCGAACATCGCCGCCGGGACGGGGGCGTACTTCGCGTACAGCGCCCCGTCGGGCGCCCGGACGAAAAACCACGGCCGGTAGGCCTCCGCGACGGGCGGCCGCAGGAACACTTGGCCGTCGAGCAGCATCGCCGCCTGCTGGAGGTAGACGCCTTCGTCGTGGTTGAGGCTGTGATACGGAAACAGGCGCGTGGCGACCAGCAGCACGAGCAACCCGCCGCCGACGGCGAGGGCGGCGGCGAGCAGGCGGCAGGTTCGGGGACCGAGCCACGCCGTCTCCTCGGTCACTCCGCGGGATACCACGCCAGCGTGTGGTCGGCGACCAGATCGACCGTGACCCGTTCACCGAGTTCGTGTTCGGTCGAGTGGTTGTGCTCGCAGTGGACGACATCGCCCGTATCGAGTTCGACTCCGTACACGAACGAGGGGCCGGTGTACTGACGGCCGACGAGCGTACCGTTGCCGGTTCGCCGGTCGTCGTCACACGGCGTCGCCCGCAGGTCGTCCGGTCGGACGAGCACGTCGATCCGGGCGCCGTCGTAGTCCGCGGTCAGCCCTTGGAGCAGGTCCGCCGAGAGCGTTCCGAGACCGGTCTCGATGTTGTTCTCCGCGAGTCGGCCGGTGAGGAAGCTCGCCTGTCCGAGGAAGTCGGCGACGAACCGGGATTTCGGGTGTTCGAACACCGCCTCGGGGCGGCCAACCTGCTCGATGTGGCCGTCACTCATCACCGCTACCCGGTCGGAGATGGAGAGTGCTTCCTCTTGATCGTGGGTGACGGAGACGGCGGTGACGTTCGTCTCCTTGATGATCCGGCGGACCTCCTCGCGCATGCGTTCGCGAAGGCGGATATCGAGGTTGGCGAACGGCTCGTCGAGCAGGAGCACCTCGGGTTCGGGCGCCAGCGACCGGGCGAGTGCGACGCGCTGTCGCTGCCCACCAGAGAGGTTCTCCGGGGAGCGGTCCGCGAACGACGAGAGGCCGACTAGGTCCAGCAGGTCGGCCACCCGGCGTTCCCGCTCGTCGGCGTCCCAGTCGTCGAGGCCGAAGCCGACGTTCTCGGCGACGGTCAGGTGCGGGAACAGGGCAAACTCTTGGAACACCATGCCCACGTCCCGCTGTTCGGGGGGGACGCCGTCGCCGTCGCTGGCGACCGTCTCGTCGTCGACGCCGACCCGTCCGCTCGTCGGCATCGTCAGGCCGGCGATCATGCGGAGCGTCGTCGTCTTGCCACACCCCGAGGGGCCGAGAAGCGTGAGCAGTTCGCCGTCACGGACCGTCAGGTCGATGTCGTCGACTGCCGCCTCGGCGCCGTAGCGCTTCGTCACGCCGTCGAGTGTCAGCATCGCCGACGCGTCTGGCGTCGATTCCGCCGTGTCCGTCGTCGTCCGACGAGGTATCTCTAGTGTGTCGTTAGGCATCGTCCCCCTCCTGTCGCAAGAGCAGGATCATTGAGAGCGCTGAGACGGCGACCAGTACCAGCGCCGGGAGTGCGGCCCGCCCGTAGTAGCCCGCTTCTTGCACACGCCAGATGTAGGTCACTAGGGTTGTAAAGCCCGTCGGATGGAGGATGAGCGTCGCCGGTAGTTCCTTCATCGTCGTCAGGAAGACGAGCGCGGCGCCCGCGACGAGTCCGGGGGCGATCAGCGGCAGGGTCACGCGCCGGAAGGCACCCCGCGGTGTCTCCCCGAGAGTGCGGGCCGCGCCGAGCAGTTTCGCGTCCACCTGTATCACCGACGACCGGGTCGATCCCACCGCTTGGGGTAGAAAGCGGACGATATACGCGAACACCAGCAGAGGGAGCGTCTGGTAGAGCCAAGGAAAGTAGTTCGCCCCCAGAAACACCAGTGCGAGCGCGAGGACGATTCCCGGCACGGCGTAGCCGACGTACGTCGACCGCTCCAGCAGTTGGGCGACCCGCGAGTCCGAACGCGCGGAGACGTAGGCGATTGGAAGCGCCGCGAGCACCGTCCCAACCGCGGCGAGCACGGACACGTAGACGGAGTTGATCGCGAAGTCCCACTGGAAGCCGATGCCGGCGGACGCGTAGCCGGGGCCGCTCCGCAGCAGCCACATGCCGAAGATGGCGACGGGAATCACGAGCGTCAGTCCGACGACGAGCGCACAGAACGCGAGTGCCGGAAGCTTCGCCCACCCGAGCGAGGCGACGGGCGAGTCCGTGCCGACGACGCCCCCGCCGTATCCGTCGCCGCCGGCGTCGCCGAGCCGAGATTCGAGAAACAGCACCAGCGCGGTCACCGCCAGCAACTGGATCGAGAGCAGCGACGCGGTTCCGCGGCCAAAGTTGTTGTACTGGACGTAGATGACCCGCGTGAACGTATCGAAATGCATGATCGCGGGCGTCCCGAAGTCCGACAGCGCGTAGAAGGCGACGAGGAGGGCGCCGGCGGTCATCCCCGGCGCAATCTGTGGCAGGACGACGCGGCGGAACGCCGACCGAAAACCGTGGTTGAGCGTCTGCGCCGCCTCCAACTGCTCGGTGTCGAACGAGAGCAGGGACGCTCGGGTCGTCAGGAAGACGTAGGGGTAGACGAACAGCCCGAGGACGAGCGTCGCGCCTTGGAAGCCGTAGACGGTCGGAATCGTGACCCCGAGCGGCGACAGGAGTTCGGCGAGTTCGCCCCGTGGACCGAACGCCGAGACGAACGCGAACGCGCCGAGATAGCTCGGGACGACCAGCGGGAGCGACAGCGCCACGGTCCAGACCCGGCGGAACGGCAGGTCGCTCAACACCGTCAGCACTGCCAGCGGCACGCCGAGCGCGACCGAGAGGCCGGTGACCGACGCCACGAGCCCGACGCTGTTGACGAATACGTCGAGCGTCGAGGGGGCAACGAGAATCGACAGCGCCTCCCGTGGACCGACCGCGGCCGCTCGGAGGAACAGCCACAGGAGCGGTGAGATGACCGTCACTGCGATCAGGACGGCAACCCCGGCGACGAGTCGGTTCGACCCGTCGCGTGTCGGCGAGAAGGCGGCCTCCCGAAGTCGGTCGACCGCCCGTCGAGCGCCGGTGTCCTCGCGACTCATCTCCTAGAGGACGCCCACGTCCCGCATGAGTTGGAGGGTCGGTTCGACGTTCGCCAGCTCCTGTAGGTCGATGGACGGCGGGTTCAACTCGTCGATAGTGGGGAGGCCGCCGACCGGTGGCACGCCGGGGATCATCGGGTAGGCGAACGTCCGGGTGGCGAAAAACTCCTGTGCCTCGACCGTGAGCAGGTGTCGGACGAAGTTCTGGGCCAGTTCCGACTGGTCGGTCCCTTGGACGACCGCGGCGCCGGCGATGTTGATCAGCGCGCCTGCGTCGCCGCTGGTAAAGGCCAGATCGAGTGGTGCGTTCGAGCGCGCCGAACGCACTCGCAACGCGTAGTAGTGGTTGGCGAAGCCGGCGTTGATCTCCCCGTCCGCGACGGCGTTGGAGGTCAGGAACTCGTCGGGGTACTCCGTAACCCCGCCGTCGAGCATGCCTTGGAGCCACTCACGGGTCGCGGACTCGCCCTCGATGAGCCGCATCGCCGTGACGAACGCTTGGAACGCGCCGTAGGTCGGCCCCCAGCCCATCGAATTCACGAGGCCCTCCGTCTCGGGGAAGTCCATCACTGTGTCCGGGATGTCCGCCGCGGAGAGCGCGTTCGTGTTGTACGGAACGCTCCGGGCGCGACCCGCCGTCCCGACCCACCGACCGGTGGGGTGGAACTCTTCGGGAACCGATTCGACGACGTCGCCCGATAGGTCCGCCGTCATGCCCGCCTCGTCGACGGCGCCGAGCGAGCCCGCGTCGACCGCCCAGAACACGTCCGCGGGGGTGTTCTCCCCCTCTTCGATGATGGTGTTTGCGAGCTGTGCGGTGCCACCCTCGCGGGGTCGGGCGGTGAAGTCGGGATAGATCTGTGAGAACATCGCGAGCAGGTCGCGGTACAACCCGCCCTCGCCGCCGCCGAGGTAGATGGTGAGTTCCCCGGAGAGGTCGGGCAGGTCGGCGATCCGGGTGCCGCTCAGCGACGCCCGGTTCTCGACGAGTGGCCCGGATCCGCGGAACGAACTCAGGCTGACCGTTCCGCCGCCGTCGCCGCTGCCGCCGCTGCCGCCGCCACCGTTCCCGCCGGGCAACCCGTTGCACCCTGCGAGCGCACCGACAGCCGCGGCCGCACCAGTCGCGAGGAACCGACGCCGTCGGAGGGACGACGAAGTATCGTCTTCCATAGTTTGTTTAGGCCGCCCTAAAACACTTATACCTGCCGATTCAGCTGACCGAGTCGTCAGTCGTCGGGGAGTGGATCGTCAGTCGTCGGCCGGCACCGCGCGCTCGACCGACTGGAGTTCGTCGAGACAGGCCAGCCAGTCGTGCATGTACTCGCCGACGTGTGCGAGGAAGTCGCCGTTACGGTAGTCCGCCTTCGCGTCGATCAGCGCGTCGGCCATGGCGGCGAAGGCGTCGGCGTACGTGACCTCACCGGTCGGTTCGGCGTCGTCGACCAGCTTCCAGAGGTGCTCGTTGAGTTCCAGTCCCGCCACCTCGTTGTGCAGGTCGTCGAAGGTGGATCGCGGTGCCTTGTCGTGCCGACAGAGTGGGTCGCCCGTCAGGATCTGGTTGTCCAACAGGTCCGCGGCCCGCTTCAGGAACACGCCGCTCCAGATGTCGTCGAACCGGCCGACCGACCACTCGTTGTCGTCCATCGGCAACTGGTAGAAGGCCGGCACGACTTCCCGGCGGAAGGCTAGGTTCATCGAGCAGACGGTGAGATACTGGCCGGATTCGGCGACGAAGTCGGGGCCGAAATCCGCGGCCGTCAGCCGTGTTTCCGCCTGTCCCTGTAGGTCCCCGTCCATGAGAATGCGCACCGCGTCGAGGTCGGGGACGTTCGTCCACAGCCCCTGTGAGGCGACCACGCTGTCGACGTGGGTCGTTCCCGTCTCCACCCGTTCGTCCATGGCCGCGTAGGGGTAGCCGCGAGGGTAGAGTCCGTGGTCGTCGGCCTCGTGGTAGAGCACGTTGACCCACTGCTCGTCGGACCGCACCGACTCGACGGTGCGGTCGGCGTGCAGGTTCCGGAGGTGTGTCCCGAAGAAGTCGACGTCGTCGTGTGGCCGGGTGTCGTCGTCGATGAACACTCCGTAGGGGTGGTCGTGGGCCCAGAGGTACAGCAGGCCGAAACTCGTCTGAGCGTGACTCCGCGCCGGGATCAGGTGGTCGTACTCGCCGACGCCCCGTTCGGCCAACCACGTCTCGCGTCGACTCCCGTCGAACACCTCGCCGGTGACACCCAAGTCGTCGAGCATCGCCGCCATCTCCGCGGTCGGGCAGTGGTCCTCGGTCACCAACACGAACTCCAATCGGTCCGTATCGAACCCGTGTCGCTCGGCGTTCGCGACGTAAGACCGCACACACTCGTACTCCCTGATCGTCGGCACGATCACACAGACGTCCTCGCTCATCACACGTTGGTCTTTAGGGGCACCTAAAGTAACTGTCGCTCCGCACCGAGTGTATATATGACTCTGTAGTTCCATAGAGTCATCATACCAACCGCTTTCCGTCGCTGTCGTCTCCGCTCATTCGATCCGCCGACAGCGGCGACCCCACTCCCATGACCGGACCCGACGACACGGACACGGCTCCCGAGTCGACGCCCGATCTTTCCGACCCCGAGTTCTATCTGAACCGGGAGTTGAGCCACCTCGAATTTCAGCGGCGCGTCCTCCACGAGGCGCTCGACGAGCGGACCCCGCTGTTGGAGCGGGTGCGCTTTCTCGGCCTCTTCACGAAGAACCTCGACGAGTTCTTCATGAAGCGTGTGGGGGGGCTGAAACAGCAGATCGACGCGGGCGTCACCGATCCGACGGTCGACGGACGGACCCCGCGCGAGCAGTGGGCCGAGATCCTCCAGATGACCCGCCCGCTGTTCGACCGACAGACCGACTGTTACCGCGAGACGATCCGGCCCGCGCTCGCGGCGGCGGGGATCGAAATCGTCGACCACGACGACCTTACGCCCGCCGAACGCGACCGTATGCGGGACTACTTCGAGGAGTCCGTCCTGCCGACGCTGACGCCGCTCGCGTTCGACCCCGCCCATCCCTTCCCCTTTATCTCGAACCTCAGCCTCTCGATTGGGGCGTACGTCCGTCACGAGTCCGGCGCAGACCCGACGTTCACCCGCGTGAAGATCCCCCAGAACCGGCCGCGACTCGTGCCCGTGACCGACGGGACGCGGTATCTCCTCCTTGAGGATCTCATCTGCGCCCATCTAGATCTGCTGATGCCGAACGTCGACATCGTCGACACCGCCACCTTCCGGATCACGCGTAACGCCGAGGTCCGTAACGACCAAGAAGTCGCCGAGGACCTCATCGAGGCCATCGAGAAGGTGATCGAACAGCGTCGCTTCGCCACCGCGGTTCGCTTGGAGATCGACGCCGACGCACCGCCGGCGATGGTCGACCTCCTGCGCGAGCAACTCGACCTCGACCCCGAGGAGGTGTTCCACCGATCTGGCCCCCTCGACTACCGCGATCTCACGACGCTAACCGATCTCGACCGGCCGGATCTCAAACGCGAGTCGTGGTCCCCGCTCCCGCATCCGCGCTTCGACGACGGGGCGAGCGCCGACGCGTCCCTCACGGGGAGTGATCTCTTCGACAACATCGCCGCCGACGACGTCCTCCTGCATCACCCGTATCACTCCTTCGAGGGGACCGTCCAGCGCTTCCTCGACGCCGCCGCCAACGACCCCGACGTGTTGGCGATCAAGGCGGCCATCTACCGCACCGCCAGCGACTCGCAGGTGATCCAGCGGCTGATCGACGCCGCCGACAACGGCAAACAGGTGGCCGTGATGGTCGAACTCAAGGCGCGGTTCGACGAGCGGAACAACCTCCAGTGGGTGCGAAAACTGGAGGAACACGGTATCCACGTCGCCTACGGCACGGTCGGCCTGAAGACACACACGAAGACCGCACTGGTCGTCCGCGAAGAGGACGATGGCGTCTCGCTGTACTCCCACGTCGCCACCGGGAACTACCACTCCGAGACGGCGAAAGGCTACGTCGACCTCGGGCTGCTGACCGCTGACCGTGACATCGGGCAGGATCTGGTGACGGTTTTCAACTTCTTTACCGGCCCCTCGCTCGACGAGGAGTTCCGCAAACTGCTGGTCGCGCCGGTCACCATGCGCGAACGGTTCACCGACCTGATCCGTCGGGAGGCGGATCACGCCCGCGCCGGTCGCCCCGCTCGTATCGTCGCCAAGATGAACGCCCTCGAAGACCCCGATATCGTCGCCGAACTGTACCGCGCCTCCATGGCCGGGGTCGACATCGACCTGATCGTCCGCGACATCTGTCGGCTCCGCCCGGGGATCGAGGGCGTCAGCGACACCGTCGACGTCTACTCCGTCGTCGGCCGGTTCCTCGAACACTCTCGCATCTTCTACTTCGAGAACGGGGCGCGAGCGAGCGACTCGGATGCCGACCGCAGTCCGGAGTATTACCTCGGATCGGCCGACTGGATGACCCGCAACCTCGATCATCGGGTCGAGGCTGTCACCCCCGTCGACGACCCCGACCTCCGTGAACAACTCCGCTTTATCCTCGAGGTGGTGCGCAACGACAACCGCACCTGCTGGACGATGAACGCCGACGGAAGCTACGATCAGCGGACGCCGGGCGACGAGCCGGCCCGGGCCACTCAGTCGGTCCTCATGGACGCCGTCCGCGCGGCCCACGATCACGACGACGACCGGGGCCTCGACACCGACCACCCAGCCAGCCCCGGCGACCTCCTCGTCGGGGACGGCTAGTCCGTCTCGCTCAGGGCCGACAGGAGGTGGACGGCCGGTTCGGGGGCCAGTGGGTCGTTGGCGTTGCCACAGTGTGGCGATTGGACGCAGGCCGGGCAGCCGCCCGCGCAGTCGCAGTCGTCGATCAGCCGTTCGGTCCGTGCGAGCAGGGGCTCGATCCGCTCGTAGCCGCCGCGGGCGAGGCCGACACCGCCGGGGTGGCCGTCGTAGACGAAGACGGTGCTCGCGCCGGTGTGCGGGTGGTGTGGTGTCGAGAGGCCGCCCACGTCCGCCCGGTCACAGAGGAGGTGGAGGGGAAACAGCGAGATGAGGCCGTGTTCGGCGGCGTGGATGCCGCCGAGGAAGTCACCGAGCGCCCGCATCTCCGCTTCCACGTCCGCCGGGACGGTGAAGTACAGCGCCGTCGTCCGCAGGGTCGTCTCCGGCAGGTCGAGAGTCTCGCGGCCGAGCGTCTCGCCCCGACTCGCGTCCCGGCGCTCGAACCCCGTCACCCGCTCGGTGACGGTCACGTCCGCGAGGTGGACCGCCGTCTCGGGCCGGGCCGACAGTGCTGTCGATTCGCGGTCCCGCTCGACCGCGACCGACTTCTCGGTCAGCACCCTAGTGTAGTAGTCCGCCCACGTCGACTGGAGGGTCGCCACGTCCCGGTCTAGGTCGAGTTCTGTCACCTCGTAGGACCGCCCTTGGTGGTGGTATATCGCGCCTGGGTGGGCGTCCCGGAGGGCGTCGTCGAGCCCCAGCGTGGCGATCACGTCGCCGTCGGCCAGCAGATCCACCTCCCGGTCGCCCGCGCTCCGGAGGTTCGTCCCCTGTTGTGGGCTCCGGTCGCCGGCGTGGGTCCAGCGGACGCCATCCTCGGTCTCCCGGCGTTCTAGGCGCCCGGCGGCCTCTAGGTCCGCCACGACCTCGGGGAAGCCCTCGCCGAAGTGAGACTCGTCCGCCATAGAGAGCCAGTTTTCCGTCGCCGCCGCGGCGACGTGATCCGGCAGGAGGTGATCGTTCTCGGGGTCGACGGTCGCCCGCTCTGGGTCCCCATCGAAGAGGGCGTCTGGCTGGGTCATCAGATACTGATCCAGTTGATCCTCGCCGGCGACGAGGGCGACGAGCGCGGGGTCCGATCCCCGCCCCGCCCGGCCGGCACGCTGGAACGTCGACATCCGGGTGCCGGGGTAGCCGTCGAGGAGGACCGCATCGAGGCCGCCGACGTCGACGCCGAGTTCGAGCGCGCTGGTCGACCAGACGCCCGCCACCTGTCCCTCGTGGAGGCCGTCCTCCACCTCCCGGCGACGCTCGTCGCGCAACGAAGCTTGGTAGGCCTCGATCCGTCCCGCGAGCCTGTGTTCGCCTCGGTCGCGCAGGGCGTCGGCGCTCTCGGTCGCGTACCGCTCGGCGGTCTGTCGCGCTCGGGTGAACGCGAGAGTCTGGTGATCCGCCGCGACGAGGTCCGCGAACAGCCGCTTCGTCTCGACGTGGCTCGACCGACGACGACCCGACCCACGGTCGCCCTCGTACTCGGGCGGGTTCCAGAGGAGCCAGTGACGCGGCCCCCGGCCGCTCGTGTCCTCGTCCACGAGAGCGAACGACGACGCCTCGCGGCCGGTGAGGCGCGCGGCGTGTTCGACGGGGTTGCCGATAGTGGCCGAACAGCAGACGAACTGGGGATCGCTCCCGAACCGCTCACAGAGGCGGGCGAGGCGCCGGAGTACGAGCGCCACGTGGCTCCCGAACACGCCGCGGTAGCCGTGTACCTCGTCGACGACGACCAGCGAGAGCGACGAGAACAGCCACTCCCAGAGTCGGTGGCCGTGCGGGAGCAGGCCGTAGTGGAGCATGTCGGGATTCGACAGCAGGACCGTCGGCCGTCGGTCCCGGACCGCACGCTTCTCGGACTGGGAGAGCCGGCCGGTGTAGGTGTCCACCGAGACCCGGCTGCCGAACCCCAGCCCCTTCGCGAGGTCGTCTAGGCTCGCGGCTTGGTCTGCGATCAGTGCGTTCTGTGGACCGAGATACAGTGTGCGCTCCCCGTCGGCCATCGCTCGCTCGAACGCCGGCACGGTGTACGCGAGGCTCTTTCCGCTCGCCGTCGGCGTCGCCAGCACGACGTTGCGGCCGTCCCGAACGGCCTCGATGGCGTCGACTTGGTGGCGATACAGGCGGTCGACCCCGCGGTCGGCGAGTGCACCCGCGAGCCGGGATTCCAGATCGCAGTCGGCGTAGCTCGGGTCGCGTTCCGGCACCACCCGGTAGTCCGCGACTGCTCCGTCCCCGCGCTCTCGCAGTCGGTCGACCACGTCGTCCACGCCCTCCGCTCGGGACGACGCGAACAAACCGGTTCCGGTCGATCTTTGGCTCCCGTCCGCTAGGGCGTAACCATGACCGACGCGGACGGCGGCACCTACACGCTGCTGCTCGAACTGCCCCGCGACGCGGACATCGAGGTCGGCGCGCTTGGCACCCACCGCTTCCCCGCCGGCGCCTACGCCTACACCGGAAGCGCCCTCGGGAGCGGCGGCTTCGCCCGCGTGGACCGGCATCGCCGCCTCGCGGCCGGCGAGAGCGACACCCGCCACTGGCACGTGGACTACCTCACCGGCCATCCGGCGACGGATCTGGCCACCGTCGTCACGTCCGGCGGCGCAGACGTCGAGTGTGCCGTCGCCGAGCGCCTGCCCGACGGGCCGGTCGACGGCTTCGGCGCCTCGGACTGTGACTGTGGCGCCCACCTTGCGATGGACCCGTCGCTGTCGGCGTTGACAGCGGCCGTCGAGTCCGCACACCGCGACGCGAGGAAAGGGTGATCCCGACCGCTGTCGGGCGACCGGGGGCACCGACGCCGACGGGTCCGGGCATCCCCGTCGGGGTACGGTGCCGGATCGAACGGCGGGCCGGGCAACCCGCCACGACCCCGTGTGTCAGAGGCACCCCGGCGTACAGGAGTACAGCCATCGACGACTTGATGTTGTCGTGCGGCGAACTCCTCAGCAGTTGAAACGTGATTGATAAGTGTTGTGACGATTTGGGATCGGTGCGGCGGATCTGGTCGTCGGGTGGGGGTCGATGACCGATCCGTCGCCAGCCGCGGTCGTCGCCCGACGGATCGAGACACTCCGCGCGCTCGACGAAGGGGTGGTCCCAACGGCGGCGCTCGTCGCCCAACTCGGCGTCTCTCGGTCGACGGCCGACCGAGCCGTCCGCGAGCTGTCGGCGGCCGGGTTCGTGGAGGCGACACGGTCGGGATACCACACGACGCCATCCGGGCAGCTGGCCGTCGAGGTGTACGACCGCCACACCCGACGGATCGAGACGCTGGCCGAGGCCGCCCCTCTGTTTGCTGGGGTCGAGATCGGGTTCGACCTCGACCCGGCGATCCTCGACGAGGCGACGTTGATCGAGGCGACGCCACACGCACCAAGCCGTCCGGTTTCGGCGGTCGCGGATCTGATCGAGACGGCGACGCACGTGTCTGTCTATACGGGACGATTCCTCTCTCGACACGCACAGCGCTATCACAACCGGGTCACGGAGGCGGGCATGACCGGGTCGTTCGTCACGACCGAGCGGGTGCTCGAACGGCAGGCGGCGGCCCGGCCGGGCGACATGCGCGAGGTGGTCGCGAGCGGGCGCGTCGCGATCCGTCACATCGACCGGGACGACCCCGTGACGCTCGTCCTCGCGGAGACGCCGTCCGGGCCCGAGATGGGACTGGTGGTCTACCGCGACGGCACCCCGAGTGGCTTTCTGGGCACCGACGCGCCGGCGGCGACACGCTGGGCGCGTGCGTGCCACGACCGCCTGTGGGCGGCGGCGACGCCGTTCGATCCTACCTGAGCGCGGCGTCGAGTTTCTCCACCGGCGTCGGCGGCTCCGCGTCGTAGTGGTCGCCGAGTTGTGTCCGACAGGAGGCACCGGGCGCGACGAGTTCCTCGCCCGGACTGTCGTCCACTTGGTCGAAGAGGATGGACCCGATGGCCTTGCTCATCGAGAAGTGTTCGGCCTCGTAGCCGAAGGAGCCGGCCATCCCACAACAGCCGGAGTCGAGAGGGTCGACCGCGTAGCCCGCCCGCCGCAACACGCCGACGGCGTGGTGATCCTTCTGTGTCGACTTCTGGTGACAGTGGCCGTGGTAGGTCAGCGACCCGTCCGCCTCCGTCTCCAGCGCCTCGTCGAGGCGGAAGGCGTCGAGATACTCCATGACCCCGTAGGCGTTGTCGGCGAGGGTCTCGACGTCGTCGCCGTCGAGCAAGTCGCGGTAGTCCGACTGGAACATCACGGCGTCCGAGGGTTCGACCAGCACCACGTCCCAGCCGTCGCGGACGCGGGGCGCGAGGGCGTCGACGTTCGTCGCCGCCTGCTCGCGAGCCCGGTCGAGAAAGCCCTTGGAGAACGGCGGACGGCCGCTCCCGCTTACGTCCCGTGGAACCCGGACGTGGACGTTCGCCGCCTCCAAGGTCCGGACCGCGGCCTTCCCGGACTCGGGGTGGTTGTACGTGGTGTAGGCGTCGGGAAAGAGCAGGGCGTGACGGTCGGCCTCGGCCTCGGGAACGCGACTGCCGCCCCGGTCGTCGAACCAGTCGACGAGCGACTCGCGGTGGAAGGTCGGTAGCGTGCGGTCCTTCGCGATGCCGATGGTCTTCTCCATCACCGTCCGGGCACCGGGCACCTTCGACGCCCAGTTCGAGAGCGGCGCGAGCGCCGATCCCAACGCGTTCAGGCGGTCGACGTTCGCGAACAGCTTATCGCGCAGGCTGGCGCCGTGACGCTGGTGATGTTCGTGGGTCACCTCCGCTTTCAGCTTCGCAAGGTCGACCTCGCTCGGGCAGTCCTTCGAGCAGCCCTTACAGCCGATACAGAGGTCGAGCACCTCGTGCATGAACTCCACGTCGGTGGCGTCGGCGTCCAAGTCGCCGCTCATCGCTTGGCGGAGCAGGTTCGCCCGGCCTCGGGTGGCGGTGATCTCCTCCTCGCTCGCGCGGTAGGTCGGACACATCACGCCGCCGGTGGTCTCTTGCGGGCCGCGACAGCCGCCACAGCCGTGACAGAGTTCGACCATGCCCTGCATACCGTTTTCGTTGTCCCACGCGAGGGTCGTCGAGAAGCCGGCGTCGAACTCGTAGTCGGAGCCAAAGCGGAGGTTCTCGGTCATGTCCGCGGCGGCCGCGCGGTTGGACAGGCCGTCGGGGATCGGTTCGTCGTCGGCGTAGCCACAGACCGTCCCAGGGTTCAGGAGCCAGTCGGGATCGAACGCGCTCTTCAGATCCCGGAACACCTTCCAGAGGCGGTCGCCGTACAGCTTCCGGTTCCACTGGGTACGGGCGCGGCCGTCGCCGTGTTCGCCGGAGACGGAGCCGTTGTATTTCACCACGAGGTCGGTCGCGGCGTCGGCGATGGCCTCCATCTCCTCGACGCCCGCGACGGTCTTGGTGTTGACCAGCGGGCGGATGTGGAGGACGCCCGGTCCCGCGTGGGCGTAGTAGGTGGTGAGGGTGTCGTGTTCGCCGAGTATCGCTTGGAAGTCGGCGACGTAGTCGGGGAGGTTCTCGGCCGGGATGGCCGTATCCTCGATGAACGCGATGTGTTTCTCGTCGGTGGTCCGGCTGAGAAGGATCGGCAGTCCGGACTTTCGCATCTTCCAGAACTTCGCCCGGGTTTCGGCGTCGTGGGCCTCCATCGCCGCCTGCGCGACTCGCGGGGTGTCCGTCCGCTCGGCCGCCCCGTCACCCGGGGTCGCCGCGGGGTCGCCGCCGGGGACCCGGTCCGCGATGAGGTCTGCCACCTTCCGACGGCCGTCGTCGTCGTCCTCGGCGTAGAACTCCACGAGCAGAACCGAACTCGTCCCCTCGGGAAGCATCCCGACCACGTCGGCGAACTCCGCGGTGTCCCGCGCCAAGTCGAGCAACACGTCGTCCATCACCTCCACGGCCGCGGGGTCGTGTTCGAGGATGGGCGCTACGTCCTCCATCGCATCGAGCAGGTCGTCGTAGGTCAGGAGGGCGACCGACTTCGTCTCCGGGACGGGTTCGAGCGAGACGGTCGCCTCGGTGACGATTGCGAGCGTTCCCTCGCTCCCGGCGAGGAGGCGGCCGAGGTTGACCGACCCCGACGCCGCCTCGTCGACCAGCATGTCGAGGTTGTATCCCGAGACGTTGCGTTTCATGTCCGGATACTGCTCGCGCACCTCGTCGGCCTCGTCGTCGACGATCCGCACGACCGCGGCGTAGATGCGCTCCTCGATGGTGCCCTCGGGGTCGGCCCCCTCGCGGAGCTCCGTGAGCGACACCTCGCCGAAGGTGGTCACGGTTCCGTCGGCCAGCACTACCTCCAGTTCCTCGACGTAGGCGTCGGTCTTGCCGTACTTCAGTGAGTGGGCACCGGTGGAGTTGTTGCCGATGGCGCCTCCGAGGACGCTCTTATCGCCCCACGCGGGGTCGGGAGCGAACTTCAGGCCGTGGGACTCCAGTTCCGCGTTGAGGTCCCCGAGCGTGACACCCGGCTGTGCGCGGGCCCGCCGGTCCTCGGGATCGGTCTCGATCACGTCGGTCATGTGCCGTGAGAAATCGAGGACGACCGCCTCGTTGACAGTCTGGCCAGCGAGGCTGGTTCCGCCGCCACGAGGGAGGATCGGCACCTCGCGCTCGGCGCAGTACTCGACGGCGGCGGCCACGTCGGCGGTCGAGGTGGGGAAGACGACCCCGACTGGGGCCATCTCGTAGGCACTCGCGTCCGTGGCGTAGAGCTGTCGAGAGTAGTCATCGAACCGCACGTCACCCTCGATCAGTTCCTCGAGGTCGTCGACCATCCCCGGGCGGTCGACGTCGTCGCTTCGATAGTCGTACTCCCCCGACGCTGCGGGATCGTCGGCGGGGTCGCCTGTCGTTGCCATCGGCGGCCACTTGGTGTATGGCCGCTTAAATTCCGGGTACTAGAACGTGCCGGGGAACAGCACGTACCCGAACAGCAAGGTCAGGATTCCGGTCATCGTCGCGTAGTACGCGAGCGGGATGAGTTCGTAGCGGATGACACGGCCCTCCTCGCCGACGAGTCCGACGACGGCGAGCGCCGCGACGACGTTGTGGACGGCGATGAGGTTGCCGATGGCACCGCCGACGGCCTGCGCGCCGAGGATGATGGTGCGCGGGAAGCCGATCTGGTCGGCGACGCCGTACTGGAAGGTGCCAAAGAGAATGTCGGAGACGGTGTTCGACCCCGCGAGGAAGGCACCGAGGGCGCCGACGAGCGACGCGAAGAAGGGGTAGACCCCGCCGGCGAGGTTCGCCATCGCGTCCGAGAGGACGATCAACATCCCGTCGGTGCCGGTGGCGGTGCCGGACTGGAGCATGATCTGGACCGTAGCCACCGCGAACAGTAGGGCGATGACCGCGGGAGTCACCTTCTCTATCGTCTCGCTCCACGCGCCCGTGATCTCGTCGCTCGACATCCCGTGAATGGGAATCGTCAGCAGGTGGACGCCGACGAACACCGCGCCGGGGAGATACAACACCGCGAGCGACCCGGACAGCGACGTGCCGAAGATCGACCCCCACTGCAGGACGAGCGTCGACTGGAGGAAGGCCGTCACCGGTTCGACGACGCGCGTGACGACCAGCAGTGCCGCGACGAGGGCGTACGGCATCCACGCCTTCCAGAGGGGCATCGTCTGCACTGCACCGCCGTCGGCCGCAACACTGGCCTCGCGACTGGAGGATTCGCCGGGTTGGATCTCGCCGACCCAGTGGTCTGGCCACGACGACTGGTCACCGAAGTCCCACTCGTCGTCGGGGTGGAAGAAGCCGGCCTTGAGGGCGCCGACCGTGATGAACAGGCCGGCCATCGCACCGATCAGTCCGGGGAACTCCGGCCCGAGGAAGTACGCCGTCGCCCAGTAGGGGACCGCGAAGGAGGCCCACGCGAAGAGGGTGAGCGGCAACACCTCCAGAGCGGGCTTGATCGAGCGCTCCTCGCCGAAAAAGCGGGTCATCATCGCTACGCCGATGAACGGCAGGACGGCGCCCACGACGACGTGGAAGGAGGCGGCCCACACCGCGATGTCGGCCACCCAGCCGTCGATGGTCATGCCTTGGGCGCTGACGGCCGAGGAGATGACATCGACGTCCGCGAAGATGTCCATCATTCCGATGATGAGCGGGGTTCCAACGGCGCCGAAGGTGATGGCCATCAGGTTCCCCGTGAGCGCAACCACGACGGCCGCGAGCGGCGGGAAGCCGAGGCCGACCAGCAGGGGGCCGACGATGGCCGCCGGCGTCCCGAAGCCGGCCGCGCCCTCGATGAACGAGCCCATCAGGAAGACCAGCAGGACCACCTGCACGCGGCGGTCGTCGCTGATGGAGGCAAAGCCTTGGTTGATGGCGTCGAACGCGCCGGTCTGTTTGAGCGTATAGAGCAACAGGATCGCCCCGAAGACGATCCAGAGGATGCTCGCGGCGGTGATGAAGCCGTTGACGGTGGCGGCGCCGATCCAAGTTGGCGACATGTTCCACCCGGCGTAGCCGGCGATTATGGCGACGACCCACGCCACGGGCATCGCCCGCGTCGCGGGCCAGAACCGCCCGACCATCAGGTAGGCGATGACCGCCAGCGGCGCGATGGCGATGGCGATATCGGTTAGCGCCATCGCGCACCCCCGTCGGTCACCCGTCGATTCGTTCCACGACCGTTCGCAGATCGTTCTGGCATCGTTCCCTGCCATCATCTGCCCCGACATATATCCATCGTTCCTCGCTTTTCGTGATGGATACGGCGTGACTCGGGATTGGTTCTCACACTCTTGCCCTCTCGACTGAACCGAGAAAACCCGACGGTAAGCCGGGTTTCCGTGGGTTTCTCTCGACCGACCCCAAACCCACAACACACGTGTGTACTCTCCTATTCATTCGTGTGTGCCGACATTCACACGAGTGCGAAGGCTTTTGTCCTCGTGTGTAAAGGGTCGATCATGGCCGGAGAAGAGCGCGCGCGGAACGACGACGGCCAGTACGCCGACCGCATCCCACCGGAAGCGGTGCTGGAGGTGTTCGACGAACGTGACGACTTGGCGCGGCCGCTCACCGCCGGCGACGTGATGGCGGCGGTGGACTGCTCGCGGCGGACGGCCCACAACAAACTCGAGACGCTCGTCGAGCGAGGGCGACTGAAGACCCGGAAAGTCGGCGCGCGGAGCCGCGTCTGGTGGGTGCCGATGGAGCGGGCGCCGTCCCAATCGTCGCCCGACGAGGACCCTGAAACCGACGGCCGACCGCTCGCCGTCGCCAACGCCATCCGCGAGGCGAAGCTGCCGGGGAGCGGGCCGACACTGGAGGCTCGCCGCGAGGCGCTGTCGGCCGCCTACGACTATCTGGCCGCCCACCCCGAGGCCAAGAAGGCCGACTTCCTCCGGGACGTCTACCACGAGCACCCCGCGGGCTACGAGTCGCCCGAGTCGTGGTGGAACGCCATCCAGCCGGCGTTGAAGGGGTTACCGGGAGTCGATCCGCCGGCCGAGCGGGGCCACCTCTGGCATTTCCTTGGCGGCGACTGATCGGTTCGTTTTTCTCGCGCGCTTCCTGAGTCGGAATTGATGGGAGCGTCGACGCCCAGCGGCCGCCCGATACCACGCGGCGGGGGTAGCCGTGGGTGACGACGGCGCGGCGTCCGCGGACCCCGCGGACCCGACCGACGAGAACGACGACGACGCCCCGGTGTACGCCTCCGCGGTCGAGGGCCGACAGTACCGGGGCACGTGGTACTGCCCACTCCCCTACGACGACTTGGACCGCGCGCCCGAGACGGTCGACTACCCCGACCGCGGGACTGGCGGCGCCTTCCGGCTGGCCGAACTGCCGCGCGTGCCCCGCCTCCGTCACATCGTCGGCCCGAGCGCCATCATGCTCGGCGCGTCGCTCGGGAGCGGCGAGACGCTGTTTTGGCCGGGGTTGATCGCCCGCCACGGCTGGGGGCTCTACTGGGCGTTCTGGGTCGGCGTCCTCACGCAGTTTTTCGTCAACACGGAACTCCAGCGGTGGACGCTCGCCACCGGTGAGAGCGTCTTTCGCTCGTACGTCCGCGTCCACCGCGCGTGGCCGTGGGTCTTCCTCGTCGCCGGCCTCCTCAGCCTCGGATGGCCCGGCTGGGCCGCCGGCGCCGCGCAGGTCGCGGCCACTGCAATCGGCGTCGCCGGATCGACGCCGTTTGGCCTCCCCGCTTGGAAACCCCTCGCCATCGGCCTCATGCTCCTCGTCTGGGGCTCCTACCAGGCGTCGTCGGTGATGTACAACGCTGTCGAGGCGTTCCAGATCGGGCTGCTCGCACTCGCCATCGTCGCGGCGCTCGCGCTTGCGGCCGTCGGCGGTGCCGCCGGCGAACTCACGGCCCTGCCGACGGCGCTCGGAGGCGTGGGAACCCTCCCTCCGAACATGGACGTGGCGGTCTTCCTCGGTGGCCTCGCCTTCGCCGGCGCCGGCGGCTATCTCAACCTCTCACAGAGCCTCTGGGCCCGCGAGAAGGGCTACGCCATGGGCAACTACCAAGGGCGCGTCCACAACCCCTTCAGCGGCGACGACCCCGAGGCCATCCACCGAAACGGCTTCACCTTCCGCCCCACGGAGCTGAACCTCCGCCGCTGGCGCGGCTGGTGGCGGGTGATTCAGGCCGAACACCTGCTCACGTTCGTTCTCGGCCTGTTGCTCGTGGCGACGGTGCTGATGGCCGTCGCCCACCGCCACGCCCCCGGGGCCGAGGCCAACGCCCTCGATATGTGGCTCGGACAGATTGCCCCCGCCATCGGCGGATTCGGGGCGCTACTGGTCTTTCTCCTGCTCTTTCTCGCCCTCTTTACCACCGAGTACGCCATTGTCGAGTCGTTCGTCCGCAACTCCGCGGACGCCGTCTACGAGGCGTTCGCCCGCGACGCGGGGTGGGATCTCTCCCGTCTGTTCTGGTGGTTGCTCACCGCCTTCACCCTCTGGGGGGTGATCGTCATCCTCCTGTTCTCGGCGCCCCTCGGCGACCGCGACCCCTTCTTCCTGCTCGTCGTCGGCGCCGCCCTCTCTGGGCTGATGATGTGGCCCTACACGCTTCTGACCCTGCTCGTCAACACCGGGCGGCTCCCCGAACACCTCCAGCCCGGGTGGAGCCGGGTCGTCGTACTCTGGTGGGCCTCCGGATTCTACGGCTACTTCTCGGTCCTCTTGCTCGGCGAGACGGCGGTCACGGCCGGTCTCGACGCCTTCGGGACCGCCGTCGGCGTCGTCGGAAGCGCACCCGGTGGATACGTCCTCTGGGCCGGCTACGCGCTCGTGCAGGCGTACGCGGTGGTTCGCTCGATCCGCGCAAAGCGGGCCGCGGCGGGCACCGTCGCGGCCCTCGACCGCCCCCGAGCGTTCCGGTGAGTCGTCGCCGTACCGAAGCTACAAAGCCGGCGCGCTCCAAACCCCGTGCATATGGCTACCACGACCACGAACCCACTGTCGACGTTCGAGGACGCCCTCGACGAACTCGGGGTCGCCCTCACCCGGACGACGACCGACGAGTTCGCGGCGACGCTCGACGGCGTCGTCCGCGACCCCGCGGTCGGCACTCCCCTCCCCTTCGACGTCGCGTATCCCGACAGCGTGGCCGTCGATCCGACGCCTGCGGCCCTAGAGCGGGCGGCGACCGGCGTCACTCCCGCCTCGTTCGGCGTGGCCAACTACGGGAGCGTCTTCCTCCCTTCGACCGCCGACGGCGCCGAACCCGTCTCCCTCTACCCCGAACTCCACGTTCCCGTGATTCGCGCGGGCGACGTCCTCCCGGACCTCCCCGAAGCCTTGGATCGGTTCGGCGAGACGGCCCGTGCGGACGCCGCCAGCGCCGTCGTCGGCACCGGTCCGAGCGCCACCGCCGACATGGGTGAACTCGTCCTCGGCGCGCACGGCCCCGAGGCTGTCCACGTGGTGATGCTCGATGAGTAAGGGCCGTGGGGATAAGGCCGCCGAGATCAGGCGGCTGATGGCGACCGAGGGCCCAGCCATCGAGGAGAACACCAAAGGGTTCAACCGCAAGCGCCAGGCGGCGGTAGCCGACTTGGAGAACTACGAGGAGCTCCGGACCCGCGCCCGCGAGATCAAGGAGGACGCCATCGAGCGACTTCCGGAACTGATCGAGCAGCTGCGCGAGTCCGTCGAGGCGAACGGCGGCACCCTCTACCTCGCCGACGACGCCGCGGACGCAAACCGGTATCTCCGGGAGGTGGCCGACGATGCGGAGGCCGAACGCGTCGTCAAGAGCAAGTCCATGACCACCGAGGAACTCGACGTCAACGACGCCCTGCAGGACGACGGCGTCGACGTCGTCGAGACCGACCTCGGCGAGTGGGTCGTCCAGCTAGCCGACGAGACGCCCTCGCATCTGATCGCTCCCGCCATCCACCGCTCGCAGGAGAGCATCGCCGACCTGTTCGAGACGATATTCGATCCCGACGATCCGCCCGAGACGGCGGACGAACTCACCAGCTTCGCCCGGGAACGGCTCGGCGAACGCATCCGCGACGCCGACGTGGGCATGACCGGCGCCAACTTCGTCGCCGCCGACTCCGGAACGATGGCCATCGTCACCAGCGAGGGCAACGCCCGGAAGTGTGCCGTCACGCCCGACACCCACGTCGCCGTCACCGGCGTCGAGAAGATCGTCCCCTCGACGGACGACCTCTCACCGTTCCTCGAACTCCTCGCGCGCTCGGGCACGGGCCAAGATCTCACGGCGTACGTCTCGCTTCTCACCCCCCCGGTCGACTCCCCGACGCTCGACTTCGACGACGACGAGACGCCGCTCTCCGAGCGCGACTCTGACCGCGACTTCCACCTCGTCCTCATCGACAACGGCCGCATGGCGATGCGCGAGGACGAGCAACTCCGCGAGACGCTGTACTGCATCCGGTGTGGGCAGTGTTCGAACTCCTGTGCCAACTTCCAGCACGTCGGCGGCCACGCCTTCGGCGGCGAGACGTACTCCGGCGGCATCGGTACCGGCTGGGAGGCGGGCATCGAAGGACTCGACACCGCCGCCGAGTTCAACGACTTCTGTACCGGCTGTTCGCGGTGTGTCAACGGCTGTCCCACCAAGATCGACATCCCGTGGATCAACACGGTGGTCCGCGACCGGATCAACCGCGGCGAGGAGCCGGAAGGAACCGACTTCCTCGTCGAGGGGCTCACCCCCGACGCGGAGCCCAGCGGCTTGGACCTCGATAAGCGCCTCTTCGGTAACTTCGAGACGCTGGCAAAACTCGGGAGCGCCACCGCACCCATCTCGAACTGGCTCGCCGACACCGCGCCCGCCCGATGGGCACTCGAACGCGTCGTCGGCGTCGATGCCCGCCGTGACCTCCCCGAGTTCCAGCGGGAGACCCTCGTCGACTGGTTCGAGCGCCGCGCCTCGACGGTGTCCGACCCGACGCGGGAGGTTGTCCTCTATCCCGACGTCTACACCAACCACGTCCAAGTCGAACGCGGCAAGGCCGCGGTCCGGACCCTCGAAGCGCTGGGCGTCGACGTGCGGGTCCCGTCGGTCCCGTCCAGCGGCCGCGCCCCCCTGTCACAGGGGATGATCGCCACCGCCGAGGAGCACGCCCACGACGTCTACGGCGCTCTCGCCGAACACGTTGACGCCGGGCGCGACGTGGTCGTGATCGAACCGTCCGACCTCGCGATGTTCGACCGGGAGTACGAACGATTCCTCCCGGCAGCCTCCGCCGAGCGGCTTCAGGAGCACAGCTACGAGGTCATGGAGTACGTCTACGGCCTGCTGGAGAACGGAGCCGACGCCGACCCGCTCCGCCCGGGCGACAGCCACGACGTGGCCTATCACGCCCACTGCCAGCAGCGGACCCTCGGCCTCGAAGCCCACACCGTCACGGTCCTCGAGGACCTCGGCTACGACGTGGCTACCTCCGACGTAGAGTGTTGTGGCATGGCTGGCTCCTTCGGCTACAAGGACACCTACTACGAGTTGAGCATGGACGTGGGTGAGGATCTGGCCGAACAGTTCTCGGCCCCCGAGACGCGCGACCGGACGGTCGTCGCGAGTGGCACCTCCTGTCTGGAGCAACTCGACGCCTTACTCACTCGCCCCTCCCGACACCCCGTCGAGTTGATCGCCCCGCCGTAGCCACCCGCACCACCCGCGCCGACACCGTCGGCGTCCGTTTCGAACACGCGACCGTGACACTCGGGCACGTGATTTTATGCGCGTTCCGTCATGAGTACGGGTATGAGCACCGCGACGGACTCCGGACTCGTCGATCCGGACACGCTGGGACCGCTGCATTACGCTGGCGTGGCGCTGGCGGTCGTCAGCGGACTGCTCCACTTGGGACTCGGCGTTGGCTTCGTCCCCGAACCGCTCGGCCTCTCGTTCCTGTTCGCGGGGGTCGTGTTCCTCGCCGCCGGCGCCGCCGTCGTCGTGAACTACCGGCGGGGGTTTCTCTACCGCCTCGGGATTCCCTTTACCGCCGGACAGATCGTCCTGTGGTACTACCTCAACTTCGCCGCTGGCCCGAAGTCGTTCCCCGGCGACGTCGGGACGCTCGGCGCCGTCGACAAGGTGGCACAGGGGTTGCTCCTCGTCGTCCTCGCGCTTCTCGTCCGGAAGTGACCCCGCGGTTCGCGTCCTCGTCCGAGCGCCGCGGGGCGGTCCGCGAACTATTAAGACCCATCACCAACAGGAAGTGCATATGGACGGCACGCCACAGGAGATTACGACGCTCGTCGGCCGCGAGGTGTATTCGAACAACGGAGTCTTCGTCGGAGAGGTCGAGGACGTCCGCCTCGACTTGGGTCAGCAGTCGGTCACGGGACTCGCACTCGGCGAACTGAGCCAAGAGCTGTTTGCCGGACGGATCGAAGCCGGAAAGGGTGTGATGATCCCCTACCGGTGGGTTCGTGCGGTGGGCGACGTGATCCTGATCAACGACGTGGTCGAACGCCTCGACGAGGACGACGAGGACGAGGACGTCGTCGCTTAACTTCCGTTTGTCGCCTCGCCTGCGGTGCTCTCGACGCCCATCGCGTCGAATAGCTTCTTGCGGACCGCCTCCTCGGCGAGCGACAGGAGCGTGTCACGGTTGTCCTCGCTGGCCTCGATGCCGGTAAAGAGGCCGAGCGGAATCTCGACGCTGCCCTGCGTGGAGTGACCGCCGGCCTCCCCGACGCTGCCGTAGGCGTCGTCGAGGACGTTGCCGATGTTGATACGGATGTCCTTCGAGCGCGCGGCGAGGTAGATGGTGTCGTCGGCGATGCCGAAGACGGCCGTCGTCGTGATCCCTTCTAGGTTCAGGAGATGTTGGGCGGCCTGCGAGAGGGCGTCCCGGTCGCGAATGAACCCCGCGTTCGAGACGAGGTGGCTCCCCTGCACCTGCCGGTTCTGGATAGCCTCCGCCAACACGTCTAGGGTCTCGGGCGACATCGACGGCGACTCGACCTGTTCGAGCGTGTCGTGGTTGGCGAAGGGGTAGAGATACGCCGCGGCCGTCAGGTCCGCGGGCGTGGTGTCGCGCTTGAAGTCGAGCGTCTCGGCTCTGATCCCGTACAACAGCGCCGTCGCCACCGCCTCGCTCGGCGAGAGGTCGAACTCTTGGATGTACTTCGTGAGGATGGTCGACGTCGAGGAGACGTTCGGCCGCACGTCCATAAACTCGGCCTCGTACTCCGATTCGGGTTCGTAGTGGTCGATGAAGATGTCGACGCCCGAATCCAGCCCGATGTCGCCCGACTTCATGTGATCGACGAGTGCGAGTAGGTCGTAATCGTCGAGCGACTCCACGTCCGAGAGCGGCAGGAGTTCGATACCGAGGAGGTTGACGAACGCCCGATTCTCTTGGTGGCCGATGTCGCCGTGATAGAGGATGTGCGCCTCGACGTCGTGAGCGGCGGCGACAGCTTGGAGCGCGACGGCACTGGCGATGGAGTCCGGATCGGGGTTGTCGTGGGTGAGGATAGCGAGGTCGTCCGCCCCCGAGTGGAAGATATCCGCCAACTGCTTTGCCTTGTACTCCAGTTCACCCGTCTCTAAGGCCCGCAACGCCGATTCGGCGATCACCTGCGACGGGTTGATCACCACGTCTGCGCCCGCCTCGGTGAGTTCGTCCTCCGAGACCGGATCGGAGGCGCGCACGATGATGAACTGATCACCACCGCGGTCCCGAATCGTCGACACCGCGGCCTTGTTCGCCTCGACGTCCGAGGCGAGAATCAGGAGGATATCACGGTCGGCGACCAACTCCGCCACCTCCTCGTCGCGGATGTCCGTCTGCCTGGCGTCGAGGTCTTGGTCGCGGAGCGCTTCGACGCGGCTCTCGTCCCGGTCGAGGATCAACACGTTCTTGCCTTCCTCCGTGAGGTCCTCGGCGACGGCGTGACCGACGCTCCCGCAACCGAGGATCGCGTACGAAGACATCGTCGACACGGGGGCCGCGTTACTCATGCAATCCGACCTATCGAGTCGCTTCACTTAACATCGTCCCTTCTTCCCACCACCACGAAGGGAAACGCCTTTTAGTGGGCCACCGATAGCAGATACCGTAGGGCCGGTAGCTCAGTCAGGTAGAGCGACGGACTCTTAATCCGTCGGTCGGGGGTTCAACTCCCTCCCGGCCCGCTACTCTTGCGGCAGATTTGGATTCGAGCTAATCGCCAGACAGTACCGCATTCCCCGTTCGAACCTTGTCATCTGCGGCTTAGTTGAGTTGGTGAGTAACCTTGTGTTGAGCACATCTGCCGATTCGCGTATAGTCGAACGTGTCGGGAAAATAGCGTCTTTCGGCCCGATAGCGCGTACTGCCGTCAGTCGAGAGTAGCGGCCTTGAGAAGAGTGTTTTATTTTAAGAGTGCGGCAAATTCACTCGAGAGAAGCAGGCCACCCCTGTCGCGGAAGTTGGTGCTTAATGCCTTGTGTCATTTCGACCGCCCGATTGTCATAGTAGTAGATGAGCGGTGTTGATGATGCAAACCGAATTCCAGCGTACCACGTGTCGAGTGATGGCCAAGGAAAACCACACAGGTTGGGGGTGGAGATGACTATACCTGCTATCATCCACTTCAACGGAGCCGCTCGTCCGATGATCATATAGAAAATTCTCCTTGCTGGTAATGGCAGGTCTGTATCAACAGTTATATAAATTATTGCAACTTCAGATTCCTCCAGCATCTTATTCCGATGACTCCAATAATATTTGAACAACTAAGGAGAGTGCACGAATATCTCTCTAATATGAACTATCTATTGTGGATTGTTTTGATTATTAACGGCGGGTGGTATCTGTCGTCTATTGGAGCTGGCGGGCTGTGGCTTGATGAAGTTCTCTATGCGAGAGCCGGTTATTCGGTTCTAACCGGAAACCCATTTGTAAATCCGACACATATGTTTGCCCCACTAGGAAAATATATTATCGGAATTGGTCAGTTGATTTTCGGGACAACCCCATTTGGAGCTAGAATCGGAGTTGTTATTGTTTCGATACTTGTTCTCGGTATCTACTATGCTGTTGCGAAACGAATGGGGAGACCAGTAGTCGGGCTATTGTCTGTGATTGCCGTTTCCTCAATTCCGCTTTTTGTATCACACGCCACATCCGCTATGCTTGACATACCACTTGTAGGAGCAGTGACGGCACTTAGTGGACTGGTGGTATTAGAGAGTGAGAATACAGGTGGAAAATGGCGTGATATCGGATTTGGAATACTCTTCATCTTAGTGAGTTCAACAAAATCATATGGAATAATCTATGCAATCGGTCCGCTAATCGCATATTCAGTACTGCGTCGTAGTAATGTACAGACGCGGCGGTTCGCTATACGGGTTGGTAGTGGTATGAGTGGCGCATTTGTTATTACTTTTCTTCCGTTAATGCTCGCCTCTCCACCAAATTACTACGGAGGTGCAAGCATCCCTCATATTGCCAAATCGATTTTTAATATCCCGGTTATTGGTGGTCTCGTATATGCCTTCGGAGCATCCCTATATCACAATATTACAGGTCACGGAACTATTGCATCACCCTCTCTACATAGATTAGTTTTATGGGTCGTAGAAGGTGGCCCTCTGGTTATAACAGGAGTGATAATATCAGTAGGATCTTATTTCGTTCCAGAACGGTTACGGCTCACCCCGTGGTGGGTGTCACCTCTTCTTGTTTTACTTCCTCTAATAATGTTTACAATTGTCCTTCCTAAGGGGTTCGCTCGGTACGCGCTTCCAGTATTTCCAACGGCTGTCTTCTTTGGAATTCTTCTCTATGTGGAATCTATACAAAATTATACACTGTCTGATAATCAGAAGAAAATTGGTATCGTCGTTCTTTTCCTTCTTATCATCTCGCCAGCAAGTGCTTTTGTTATAGGAAATACCCATCCAAGCGCCGACTCACAGTACGATGACGTCTCGAAGTATTTACTTTCTTCATCTGACAAAGACGTAGTAATTATCTCTCAAAACAGCATAGTTCTTAAGTGGCATCTTGGTGATACATACGTCGAGCATTACAACTTTGATCCTACTGAATCGACCACATTCTCTACCAGAGATCAAAGCATCACGGTTTCTGGTATATCCCCTATTCGGCAGAAATCTTACGAGGTAGCAGAAGAACGAATCAGAACCGAAAATGTTGATTATATACTTTTCAACGGGGAGCCGGAGACTATTCAAGAACTGAATATTTCATCCTGCGGTGACCGTGTCCGGACTTGGCGAGCATATTCAACCGGCGAATATGGGACACATCAAGTGTCTATTTGGGATATAGCTGACTGCTAATCAAATAACAAGCATTTCTTAGATAGTGTACCACTACGCGGGCACGTTTGTTGAGCCAGATCCCACTGCTGGGCCTCTCCCGATGGACTGTAGGTTGGCGTGCATAGCTGGTAGCCCACAGCGGGAGCGCGGTCCCGGTAATCGGCGGCGCGGCGATCGAAGGGTCGGGGTTCAGTTCTTTTCGGGCTGGGGTGCCAAACTATCGAATGACAACGAGGCGGTGGAGGAATCGGTAGGACAGAGTCGAGCCACGCGAACGGTTATTTTGTGTGCTATCGAGTCTCACAATCAGGGTTGAGTCCCTTCGACACCCGCCGCGGCCGACGCTTCAGACCGCGTAGGCTCCGTCTTCGGTACGCTCGACGCCGGCGGCGTCCAAGTACGCCTCGACCGTCGATGCGTCCTGCGTGCATCCGGCGCCCTCGGCGGCGTAGCTCTCGCCGGCGACCGCTCGACAGACCCGGTCTTGCTCAGGGAGGACGACGACGCCGAGGACATCGTCGCTTGGAGGATCGACCGCCGTCGGCGCGAGCTCGATCGTATGGAGCGTCTCGCCGGCGTCAGTCTCGTGTTCGTAGACCTGAACCGGGGTCGGCCCGTCGGCCGAGTGCTCACCGACCGGGGCGTGACCCCCGCCGACCGTCGCCGCCGCTCCGGCGGCGGTCAACACCAGCAGTCCGACCACCACGACCGTCGCCCCGACTCGCACCGCCATCACTCCGCGTCTAAGTTGTTTGAACATAGGTCTATGTGTCGAAGAGAAATCATATGAATGTATCGTAAATATACATATTAGTACTAGTAAGCCTAAAGGATTCTGCAAATATTTAAACATACGAGAGAAACAGAGTTGTGAGACGGCTGTCGACGAGTCGCTCACGGACCGCCGTGAGGATACCGGCGACGGTACGACGCCGAAGCCGTACGATGTGGGGTAACAGTGGTGTTGCGGCGGATTTATGCTCGTGTCGCCCTCACTCGATACATGACGACGGGCGATTCGGATCCGGACCTCTCCGTTCTCCACGTGGACGACGATGCGGCGCTGGGTGAGCTGGTCAAGCTCTATCTCGAACGCGAGGAGTCGGTCGACTGCGGCGTCACGACGGTCACGTCGGCGACGGCCGCCCTCGACCGACTCCGTGGCGACGACGACTTCGACTGTATCGTCAGTGACTACCGGATGCCCGGCACCGGCGGCATCGACCTACTCGGGGAGGTTCGGGAGACCCACCCCGAAATCCCCTTTCTCCTCTTCTCGGGCGAGGAGACGGGCGACGTGGCCGCCGAAATCGTCCGCGCCGGCGTGACCGACTACCTCCGGAAGCGGGTCGGAACCGATCAGTACACCCTGTTGCTCCGGCGGGTCGAACACGCGACCGGCGCGGATGGCCGATTCGCTCCTGACGCCGCGACGGCGGCCGACGCCGTCGGCGTCGTCGGATCGGACGAACGGTTCGAACGGGTCGATCCCGGCTACGCCGCCGTCTACGACTACGAACCGGCGGAGGTGCAGGGCAAACACTGGACCGAACTCCACCCCAAGGAGGCGGTCGAACACATCCGCACGCACGTGTTACCGGTCGTCCAAGGCGGTGGGGAGTGGACGGGTCGGAGTACCGGGCTCCGGGCCGACGGCAGTACCTTCACCGAGTCGAAACTGGTTACCGCCCTCGACGACGGGCGTCTGCTCATCGGCGCCTCCGAAATCCCGTCCGCCGAATCGAGCTGAGCCCCACGACCGTTCGCCGACACACGGAACAAACAGGAACTTTTATGAACAACTGGCCTCTCAGATGAATTGATGCACCCGCACATCGTACCCGTACGCGACTGATTTCTCCACCGACGGGTATCGATGTTCGACCGCCGACGCGCTGCAGTCACCACATGAGTACACACCAGCAACCGACGACCGACACGCGTACCGAACCACCGCTCACCGACGGCCGATGGACGGCCGAGACGACCGGCACGACTGAGGAAACCCCTGTCGATCCGGCCCACACGGCGCAGTACCAGTTCGCCGCCGACGCCCGCTATCGACTTCCGAATCTCGTCGACGACGAGAACCGCGCGATGTTCTAATCGAGGAAGTCTGGCTCGATCCGCTTTTCGTCGCGTTCCGCCCGGAGGTGGGCGGCGAAGGCTTCGCGGTCGACGTCCTTGCGCTCTCGCTCGTTCCGGTCCCGAACCGAGACGGTTCCCGTGGACTCCTCGTCGTCGCCGATGATGAGCATGTACGGCACGCGGTCGCTGTGAGCCTGTTGGATCTTGCGGCCGACGGTCCACGAGCGGTCCTCGATTTCGACCCGGAAGTCGTCGAGTTCGTTCGCGAGGCGGTGGGCGTAGCCGAGATTGTCGTCGCTGACGGGGAGGATCCGCACCTGTTCGGGGGCCAACCACAGCGGGAACTTCCCGTCGAAGTGTTCGATGAGCACCATCAGGAATCGCTCGTAACTCCCATAGAGCGCGCGGTGGATCATCACCGGGCGGTGATCCTCGTTGTCCTCTCCGGTGTACGTGAGGTCGAAGCGCTCGGGCATGTTGAAGTCGAGTTGGACGGTCGGGCCGTCCCAGTCACGGCCGAGGGCGTCCTCGAACGCGAAGTCGATCTTCGGGCCGTAGAAGGCGCCGTCACCCTCCTCGACGTCGTACTCGATGTCGCGGGACTCGAGCACCGATCGGAGCTGTGACTCGGCGCGCTCCCAGATCTCGTCGCTCCCGACGGACTTCTCCGGTCGGGTGGCGAGCGCCACCTGTGCGTCGAGTCCGAACGTCTCGAAGACGCGGACGATGTTGTCCATCACCAGTGTCACCTCCGCTTCGATCTGGTCGGGGCGGACGAACTCGTGACCGTCGTCGATGGTGAACGCCCACACGCGGGAGAGTCCCGAGAGTTCGCCGCGCTGTTCCTTGCGGTACACCTTGCCGTCCTCGAAGTAGCGGACGGGAAGGTCCCGGTAGCTCCACGACTGCTGGTCGAAGATCGTGGCGTGGCCCGGACAGTTCATCGGCTTCAAACCGTACTCCTCGTCGTTCACGTCGAGGAGGAACATGTCGTCGACGTAGTTCTCGTAGTGCCCCGACTTCTTCCACAGCTCCGTCCGGAAGAGGTGTGGCGTCTCGACGGGTTCGTACCCCGCATCGAGGTTCAGGTCGCGGGCGAAGGCCGCGAGTTCGTCTAGAATCCGCTTGCCGTTGGGGTGATAGAGCGGCAGTCCCGGTCCGGTCGTCTCGTCGATGGAGAAGATGTCCAGTTCCCGACCGAGCTTCCGATGATCGCGCTCCTCGGCCTCGCGGCGGCGTTCGAGGTAGGCCTCCATCTCCTCTTCGTCGGCGAAGGCCGTGCCGTACACGCGGGTCAGCGTGTCGTTGTCCTCGTCACCTCGCCAGTACGCCGACGAGATGTTCAACAGCGAGAACGCGCCGATATCACCGGTCGACTCGACGTGAGGGCCTTCACAGAGGTCCTCGAACTCGCCCTGTCGGTAGACGCTCACGGGGTCCTCCCCGGCGGCCTCGGTCTCGAGGATGTCCCGCTTGTACGGGTTGTCTTCGTACTCGTCGAGGACCGCTGCCCGCGGCCGTTCCTCGCGCTCGATCTCCAGATCTTCGGCGATGATCTCCTCGGCCTCCGCCTCGATCTCCGCGATGTCCTCGCTGTCGAGGTCGACGTTCGTCACGTCGTAGTAGAAGCCGTCGTCGGTCGGCGGTCCGATGGCAAGCTTGGCCTCGGGGTGGAGGCGCTGGAGGGCCTGTGCGAAGACGTGTGCCGCCGAGTGACGCAACACACGGCGATACTCGTCGCTGTCTTCGGTGACGATGACGAGGTCGGCACCGTCCTCAAGCGGGGTGGCCTTGTCGACGAGGTCGCCGTCGACGACACCCGCGACCGTGTCGCGTCCGAGGCCGGGGCCGATCTCGTAGGCGACGTCCTCCACCGTCGACCCCTCCGCGACGGAGAGCTCCGACCCGTCGGGAAGCGTCACTACGATTTCGCTCATACCGGTCGAA